>Ga0209370_1002845_pt1 | contig 11808 bp, 10 predicted proteins | sample AgamicAtPrz_FD_187164 | JGI IMG/M metagenome (GOLD analysis project Ga0209370, IMG submission 187164) | Agave microbial communities from Guanajuato, Mexico - At.P.rz (SPAdes) (version 2) | ecosystem: Host-associated > Plants > Phyllosphere > Phylloplane/Leaf | place: Guanajuato, Mexico... | reverse complement strand
TGTGTCGTAGTCACGCACCCATAGTGCGAAGCAGAACATCAGCGCGGACAGGCTCAGTATGGTGATGGTGAGCTGGCGCGCGAAACGGTCCATCAGCCGCGTCAGCGGGGTGGCCAGTGTCTGCACCGAACCCAGCATGGTGCTGATCAGGCCCAACTCGGTACGCGGGCCCGTGGCCACCACCACGCCCAGGCCTTGCCCCGCGGCAACCAGGGTGCCGGAGTAGGCCATGGAAAAGCGGTCGCCGAGAGCAGCATCGACAGCCACCGGATCGGCCGACTTGTCGACGGCCACCGATTCCCCCGTCAGCATGGCCTCGTCCAGCTTCAGGCTGCTGGCGCGCAGCAGACGCAGATCGGCCGGGACGCGATCACCAGCCTCAAGCAGAACGCAGTCGCCGGCGACAAGTTCCTCGGCCGGCACCGCCATGCGCAAGCCATCGCGCAGCACATTGGCGCGACTGGAAACCATGGCCTTCACGGCGTCCAGTGCCTTCTCGGCACGGCCTTCCTGCACGAATCCGAAGACCGCATTGATCAGCACCACCGCGAGGATGACCCCCGTATCGACCCAATGCTGCAGCAAGGCGGTGACCACGGCCGAGCCCAGCAGCACATAGATCAGCAGATTGTTGAACTGCGACAGAAAGCGCGCCAGCATGCTGCGCGAAGCGGCAGCAGGCAGGGCATTGGGCCCTTGCTGCTGCAAGCGCTCGCGGGCCTCTCCAGAGCTCAGCCCGGCGGCAGTCGATTGCAATTGAGTGAGTACGGTATCGGTAGCCAACGCGTGCCAGGCGGCAACGCGGTTCTGTTCCTGCATCTGAGACTCCCTGACGATTCAACTGAAACGCTTGTGAGCCGGATCTGTGCCCGGTTGGCTGGCTGCCGCGGAGAACGCGCCGTTGCATGGTATGCGCTGGGCAGGCCTTGCCACTGACTATAAGCAGGAATATCGATCATTGATTGACTGCAACGGGCTGATTGCCCCCGCCAGCCAACACTGCAGCGAAATCGGACTTTCAAGCTCGGCAGTGCGCCCTGCAGCTGGTTCAGCCAGCCCAACCGGCGCGAGGCACCGGCTAAAAATCAGTTGAACCACTGGTTTTCATGGATTCCTCTTCACATGAAATCTCATGACAATCAATTAAATTTTGTTGAGCAATTCAACATCAATTACTGAATCAACCTTCGCCACAAATAATTGTGGAACTTATGAATCCAGACCGCGCCACTCTTTCCCGCCGACTTTGCATCGCCTGTGCCATGACCAGCCTGTTCGCAGGCGCGGTGCAGGCACAGGATGCCTATCCCAGCAAGCCCATCCGCATCGTGATTGGCTATGCTCCGGGCGGCTCTGTCGACATGGTCGGCCGCGTGGTCGGGGACATACTGGCCAGGCAGTTGAACGCCACCGTCGTGGTCGAGAACGTGCCGGGCGCCGCAGGCGTGGTGGGAGCGCAGCGCGTGGTATCGGCCAAGCCCGACGGCTACACCTTGCTGGCAGGCTCCAGCAACGAAATGGCGGGCACCAAGTTTGTGAATGCCGCGCAGAAGTACGATCCGGCTGTAGATCTGACCCCGGTGAGCCTGACCGCCCAGGCCCCCAATCTGTGGGTGGCCGGTGCGCATGTTCCTGTCAAAACCGTGGATGACTTCGTCAAACTGGCCAAAGCCAACCCCGGCAAATACAGCTACGGCAGCCCCGGCATTGGCTCGACGCCGCATTTTTCGGGAGAGCTGATCAAGAAGACCGCGGGTGTCTACCTGGTTCACATCCCCTACAAGGGCTCTCCCGCCATGACCAGCGATCTGGGCGGCGGCAACCTGGACTTCGCCATCCTCTCGCCAACCGCTGCAGCCCCGCTGGCGCAGTCCGGAAAAATCAAGATTCTTGGCGCAACCACCGCCACCCGCATCGCCACGCTCAAGGAGGTGCCGGCGCTGGCAGAACACCCCGCGCTCAAGGGCTATGCCTTGAGCGGCTGGTTTGCTTTGGCTGCCCCCAAGGGTCTGCCTCCGGAAGTGCTGACCAAGCTGCAAAAAGCGATACAGACAGGTCTCGCCGACCCGGCCATCCGTCAGAAGCTGGAAGCAGCGGGAACCCCGCCAGCCAAGGGCAATGAAAGCCTTGCCCAGGTGATGCGCACCGACATGGATAAATACGCCGAGCTGGTGAAGTTCGCGAGGATCACGGGCGACAACTAAGGCAGCGGCCTGCAGCGCCATAGGCTTTTCTGCCCGCAGGGTCTTGCATCACCGCGCCCGGGTTTGTTTTCGGCAACCCTGCGACTAGGGCAGCCCCCATGGCATGGCCGCGCTCCTTCCCGGTAAAAGTGACAGGTTTCACCACTTGTCTCCGTCAAAAACCTTGGAGGGTAATTTCATGTCCTTGACTCACCGCGCCAGCTTTTCGACCCTGCTTTGCAGCAGCGCCTTCATGCTGTTCAGCCAGAGCGCCCTGGCCCAGGCTGCTGCACCCCAGGCGGGTATGCCCCAGCCGGGTGCGGCTCAGACCGGAGGCCTGTCCCGGACCATGGTCGGCAAGGCCGATGTTTCGGTACCGGGCCGCGAAGCCGTGGTGGCCAAGGTGGAAGTCGCCCCAGGCTCACGCGCGGGCCGCCATACCCACCCCGGCGACGAGATCAGCTATATCAGCGAGGGTGAGGTCGATCTGCTGATCGACGGCCAGTCGCCGCGCACGCTCAAGGCCGGCGAAACCTTTGTCGTTCCCGCTGGTGTGATTCATGACGCACACAATGCCAGCAATGGCACGGTCAAGCTGATTGGCGTGTATGTCGTGGAGAAGGGCAAGCCTCTGGCCACGCCGGCCCCTTGAGCACCGCACAGCTTCGACCGACCAACACAAGGCCGCAGTCCATCGCTGCGGCCTTTGTTTTTGCTCGACTCTTCTTCTGTAGGATCAACCCACATGAAGCACACCATTACCGCCCTGCTGCTGGGTGCAGCCTGCAGCTTGAGTCTTGCCGCATCGCCCACGCCGGCCGCGACTCAGGAGATCGAGTACCTGATCGGCCACCTCAAAACCTCGGGCTGCGAGTTCCAGCGCAATGGCAGCTGGCATGACAGCGCCAAGGCAGCCGAGCATCTGCGCGGCAAATACGACTATCTGCTCAAAAAGGGCTGGGTGGCAACAGCCGAGGACTTCATTGCCCGCGCAGGCACGGAGAGCAGCATCAGCCACAAGCCCTACCAGGTGCGCTGCAGCGGCAAAGAGGCCGAAGCCAGCGCCAGCTGGCTGCAGGCCGAGCTCAAGCGCTACCGCAACCGCCAGTAGCGCTCAGCAACCCGCATCAGCCTGCGCGCTTGACTGCCGCATCGCACCAGCGCTGCGCCACCTGGGGCGAGGTGCTGCAGACGGCATCGTGCGTGACCGTGGTCACGGCGCGCTCCAGCAGCTGGATATCGGCTTCGTGCTGACGTGCCACATGCGGGTCTTCGAAGAAGATGGCGCGGTGGCAGCGCTTTTCCAGAACCAGATCGGCAATCTGCGCATCGCCGCCCAGCGGACCGCTGTTATAGCGGTCCACCCAGGGCTTGTCGGCAGGCCAGCCCTTGCTCCAGGCCATTTCGTTGAGTTTCTGACCCGTTGTGCCCGTGCCCACGCGGCGGCGGTAGCGGCTGAGCAACTCGAAGTTGTGTGCTGCAAAGTCCAGCATGGTGGGCTTCATGGCATCGTGGGCAATCAGCGCCAGCGTCTGGTTCTCATAGTCGTGAAAGCGGTCGGCATTGCGGTCGCGCGCCAGGCCGGCGTGAATGCGCTCCATCTCTATCCAGTCGCGCGTGGAAGCGACGGTGGAAAGAAAAGGCTTGCCGTGGATCACGCACTGGCGCTTCAGGGCCAGGGCTTCGGGGAAGATGGACGACGGATCCACCGGGTCCATCAGGTAGATGGCGCCGTCGAGAGTGCGCTCGTCACCCTCCATGCCCACCACCTCGGCCACCAGCCTCATGAGCCCGCCCTCCCGGCCATAGGGATAGCGCACCAGGCCTTTGTAGCCCTGAAGCATGCTGGCCGCCGTGATGGCGTCATAGGTGCGGCCCACGGTATGAAAGCCCAGCTTGAGCTCGCGAATTCCGGCCTCGCAGGCGCGCAGCAGGGCAAACAGCGCGGCGTCCTCGGTTTGGTGGTGGAGTTTGTTGGCGGCAAGACCCAGGCAGATCGACATAGTGAACTAATCCTTCAAACAGGCTTCAAACGCTCGCAAACTCTGCGTAACCAGCTATGCATTTGCGGCTTGAAACACCCGCAAGAATATCGCCAATTCATGCACTCCAGATGACTGGGGCAGGTCAGACAGCCATACTTGCACAGCACTTGACAGCCGCCATCTTCCGTCGCTCTTCTTCCATGCCCAAGACCTCACGCTTCTGGAGCCCTCGCCGCATCGCGGCTGCACTCGGTCTGGCCTTGCTGCTGGTGCTCGCGAGCTGGGGCATGCGCGAACTCGATGCCAGGCAGCGGGTCTGGATTTTTCAGCCCAGCGACCGCAGCTGGCCCGGAGCCAACACGACCGGCATGCAGGAGCGATGGATAGATTTTCGCAGCCGCGACGGCAGCGCCGCCAGGCTGCATGCCCTCTGGATGCCATCCAGCGATGCACGCGCTCCCCTGCTGCTGTTTCTGCATGGAGCGCGCTGGAATGTGACGGGCTCCTCGCCACGCATACGGCGCCTGCAGGCCATGGGCTTTTCGGTGCTGGCTGTGGACTACCGCGGCTTTGGCAAGAGCAGCCCGGCCCTGCCCTCGCAGGCCTCGGCCGCCGAGGATGCCCGTGCCGCCTGGGACTGGCTGGGCCGACAGGCCGCAGGCAGGCCGCGCTATATCTTCGGCCACTCGCTGGGCGGCGCCGTTGCCATCGATCTGGCCAGCTCCGTCAAGGATGAAAGCGGGGTGCTGGTCGAGTCCACCTTCACCAGCATTCCCGATGTGTTCGACTCCATGCGCTGGGGCTGGCTGCCCGTGAACTGGTTGATCACGCAGCGTTTCAACTCGGTCGACACCGTGGCGGACATCGGCTCGCCGCTGCTGGTCGTGCACGGCACGGCCGACCCGCTGATTCCGGCCCGGCTGGGCCAGCAGCTGTTCGATGCTGCGCGCGAGCCCAAGCGCCTGATCCTGGTCGAGGGCGCCAGCCATCACAACACCCAGTCCAAGGCACTGGCGCAATACCGCCAGGCACTGCATGAGCTGTTCGGCCTGAATCCGCGCTGAGCGACATCGCCACATACTGTCTCGTCAGCATACGGATCAATGGACAGGTTCTGATAGTCTGTCTGGCTATGTCTGCGCCGCCTGCCCTGAACTCAAAGCAAAATCCCGCTCAATCCATTGATGAGCAAGCGAAGAGCGCTCCTGAATCTGCAGCCCTCGTGATTCTCACACTGGGGCTGCTGCTGGGTCTGCAACCGCTGGCAACCGATCTCTATCTGCCCGCCCTGCCTCAGCTGCAGCAAGGCTTTGGCGCCCATGTCTCGCAGGCCCAGCTGACACTGACCGGCTTTTTGCTGGCCTTTGGCTGCTCGCAGATTTTCTGGGGCCCGCTGTCGGACCGGCTGGGCCGCCGCCCGGTCTTGCTGCTGGGCATCAGCGGCTATGTGATCGCCGCTCTGGGCTGCGCCAGCGCCCAGAGCATGGAGGCCTTGATTGCCTGGCGCAGCCTGCAAGGCGCAGCCCTGGGCGCCGGTGTGATGTGCGCGCGTGCCGTGGTTCGCGATCTCTACGCACCGCATATGGGCGCGCAAGTCATGTCCAAGGCGCTGACAGGCCTGGGCGTGCTGGCCTTTCTGGCCCCCATCAGTGGCAGCTTGCTCGTGGGCTGGCTGGGCTGGCGCTCCACCATGCTGGCCCAGGCCTTCATGGGCTGCCTGGCCTGGCTGCTGGTGGTGCTGCGCTTCAGGGAGTCGATTCCCCAGCGCAACCCGCAGGCGCTGCAAGCGGGCAATCTGCTGCGCACCTGGTTGCGCATTGTGCGCAACCCCATGTTCCAGGCCTACAACCTGCTGACCTGCTTCAGCTATGCAGGCCTGTTCACCAATCTGGCGGCCTCTTCGTTCACCTACATCAACGTGCTGCATATGGAGCGCACGCAATACGGGCTGATGCTGGGCGGCAACGCGCTGTGCTATATCGCCGGCACCTTCGCCTGCCGCCGTCTGCTGCGCAGCATGAGCGTGCAGCGCACCGTGGCCGTGGCGGGGGTGCTGTCGCTGACGGCAGGCTCCATCATGGGCCTGGCGGCCCTGGGCGATCTGCGCAGCATCTGGGCCTATGCCCTTCCCTTCTGTCTCTACCAGATCGCCCACGGCATTCACATGCCCTGCGGACAAAGCAATGCCATCGCACCCTTCCCCCAGGCAGCGGGCACGGCCTCGGCGATCAACGGCCTGGTGATGATGCTGATGGCTTTTGCCATGGGGCACTGGCTGGGACTGAATCTGGATGCGGATTCCACCATGCCGCTGGCTTTCGGCATCTGGTTCTGGTCGGCTTGCACTGCCATCACGGCATGGACGCTGGTACAGCGCTTCGGCATCAGCAAATCATGATTTGAAATAAGATGTTTGTGTTATTTAAAAACCAGTTTTTATTATTTTTCTTTTTATAGAGATTTTTTGAGAATGCCTGGACTGGCCAACGCGCCGCACTTTTGTGATCTCCAGCCATGCATTCCCGCCGCTCCTTTCTGCAGCAATCGCTGCTTGCCGCCAGCTCCGCTGGTTTCTCCCTCAGCTCTCTGGCCAAGGCCGCCGAGATATCCGCCGTTCCTCAGTCCAGCCGCATTCTGGTGGGCTTTGGCGCAGGTGGCGGCATCGATCTGCTGGCACGCGTGCTGGCCGAAAACATCGCCGCACAGCTGGGCAGGAGCCACTACGTGGTGGTGGACAACAAGCCCGGCGCCAACGGCCAGATTGCCGCACAGACTCTGCTCAACGCCCCCAGCGACGGCAGCACCTATCTGATCGCACCGCTGATCACCCCGGTGCTCTCGCAGATCGTCTACAAAAAGCCCGGCTACGACCCTGCACGCGACTTCTCTCCGGTGGGTCTGCTCGCGCATTTCCAGTTCGGCCTGGCCGTCCCCGCCAGGCATCCGGCGCGCAATATTCAGGAATATGTGGCCTGGCTCAAGGCCAACCCCGAAAAAGCCAACTTCGGCAGCCCTGCCGTGGGCAGCCTGCCGCATTTCTTCGGTCTGCTGCTGGGCGAAGCGGCCGGCGTCAACATCGTGCATGTGCCCTACAAGGGCGGTCCGGCCATGATGACGGATCTGATCAGCGGCCAGTTGGCCTCCGCCATCCAGACCACCAGCGAGCTCGCTCCGCTGCACAAGGAAGGCAAGGTGCGCATTCTGGGCACCTTCGGCAGCCAGCGCGGTCGCGAGCTGCCCGATGTACCGACCTTTGCCGAAGCCGGCTACCCCAAGGCCACAGGCAGCGGCTGGTACAGCCTGTGGGCACGCAAAGGCACTTCGCCCGAAGCCATTGCCGCCGTCAACCGCGCCGTCAACCACGCGCTGCAGGATCCCAAGCTGCAGCCCAAATGGGCGGAGCTGTCCCTGCAGCCGGACCCGCGCACGCCGCAGGCGCTGGAGCAGTTGCGCGTGGCCGAAGTCGCCAAATGGCGTCCCGTGATCACCAACTCCGGCTTTGCCATCGAATAAGCAGAACGACCTACTCATGACCGCACCGAATATCGTTTTCATCCTGGCCGACGATCTGGGCTGGGCCGACCTGGGCGTCTATGGCGCCACCGATTTCAAGACCCCGCATCTGGACCGCCTCGCCGCCCAGGGCGTGCGCTTCAATCAGGCCTATGCCAACTCGGCCGTCTGCTCCGCCACACGCATTGCGCTGATCACCGGGCGCTATCAGTACCGGCTCCAGGCCGGGCTCGAAGAGCCGCTGGCCCGCCATGGCGCGCAACTAGGCCTGCCGGCCGATCACCCCACGCTGCCATCGCTGCTCAAGCAAGCGGGCTACGACACGGCACTGATAGGCAAATGGCATCTGGGCAAGCCGCCCGCCTACGGCCCGCAGCGCAGCGGCTACGACTATTTCTTCGGCAATCACAGCGGTGCCATTGACTACTTCACGCACAAGCCCGGCGTGGGCGAGCAGTTCAGCCCCGACCTCTGGCAAGGCAACGAGCCCGTGGAGCGCACGGGCTACTACACCTATATCCTGGGTGATGAAGCCACACGCTATGTGCAGGAGCGCAAGGATAAAGAGCAGCCCTTTTTCCTGTCGCTGCACTTCACGGCGCCGCACTGGCCCTGGGAAGGGCCTGACGACGAGCATGTCGCGCACAACATCAAGGACCTGTTCCACTACGACGGCGGCAGTCTCAAGAAATATGGAGAAATCGTCGAGGCGCTGGACAAGGCCGTGGGCCAGGTGCTGCAGGCGCTCGATGACACCGGCCAGGCCGATAACACCATCGTCATCTTCACCAGCGACAACGGCGGCGAACGCTTTTCCAAGACCTGGCCTTTCACGGGCCAGAAAACCGAGCTGCTGGAAGGCGGCATCCGCGTGCCCACATTGCTGCGCTGGAGCGCCCGCATCCAGCCCCAGGTCCAGGAGCAGGTCACAGCCAGCTTCGACTGGTTGCCCACGCTGCTGGCCGCTGCAGGTGCCAGGCCACACCCGGACTTCCCCAGCGACGGCCAGAACATCCTGCCCATCCTGGAGGGCCATGCAGCCAATACCGAGCGCAGCCTGTTCTGGCGCTACAAATCACAGACCCAGCGTGCCGTGCGCCAGGGGCCCTGGAAATACCTCAAGATCAACGACAACGAGTTCTTGTTCAATGTGGAGGAGGACGCCCGCGAGCGCGCCAATCTCAAGGAGCATCAGCCAGCAATCTTTGCCGGCCTGCGCAGGCAATGGGAGGAATGGAACGAGCAATTGCTGTCCATCACGGCCGAAATCTACAGCCACGGCCTCTCGCCCGATATTCAGGCCGATCGCTATGTGCCAGCACGGCTGAGCCGGGGCTAGGCAGGGCACTAAGCCCCGCCGCTGCCGCCAGGCGGCAGGCTGCGTTATCCTTCACAACCAGCAAGAACCAATGACCGGCGGTCATTGGTTCTTGTGCTTTGACCTGTACGGATTTCGCCCCATGACTGCTGCCCACGCCCTGCCCTGTATCGCCATTGCCGGCCCCACTGCCTCGGGCAAGACTGCGGCAGCGCTGGCATTGGCCGAGCGGCTGGCACAGCGCGGGCAGAAGGCCGAGATCATCAGCGTGGATTCGGCCCTGGTCTACCAGGGCATGGACATAGGCACAGCCAAGCCTACAAGGGACGAGCTGACTGCCGTGCCGCATCACCTCATCGACATCATCGATCCACTGCAGGCTTATAGCGCGGCCGAGTTCGTGCGCGACACGCAAAAGCTGGTTGCCGAAATCCGCGCCCGCCAGGCCATACCTCTGCTGGTGGGCGGCACCATGCTGTATTTCAAGGCACTGATGGACGGGCTGGACGATATGCCCGCCGCCAACCCCGAAGTGCGCGCCATGCTGGATGCGCAGGCCGCCGAGCTGGGCTGGCCAGCCATGCATGCCAGACTAGCCCAGGTGGACCCCGTCACCGCAGCACGCCTGGCCCCCGGCGACAGCCAGCGCATCCAGCGCGCACTCGAGGTCTGGCATGTCTCGGGCAAACCGCTTTCAAGCTTTCACACGACCAGGAAAAAGACGGGCCCTGCCGAACAGATGGGACTTGCAACGCTTTTTTCGCTGGAGCCTGCAGAGCGAGCCTGGCTGCATCAGCGCATTGCGCTGCGCTTTGATCTCATGCTGGAGCAAGGCTTCCTCGACGAAGTGCGCAGCCTGCGCGCACGCGGCGATCTCCATCTGGACCTGCCCTCGATGCGCTGCGTGGGCTATCGCCAGGCCTGGGAAGTGCTGGACGCGCTGGAGGCCGATCCCGGCAAGCCGCTGGACATGGCGGGCCTGCGCGAGCGCGGCATCGCCGCCACACGCCAGTTGGCCAAGCGCCAGATCACCTGGCTACGCTCCATGCCCCAGCGCCATGCCATTGCCTGCGATGCACCCGGCGCCCAGCAGCAATTGCTGAATGCCGCCATGGCTGCCATTGACGCGGCGCAGCAAGACGCCAGCTAAGCACCACGACCGCAGCCGCCCATCGTTAAGATCGCTGCATGGCTGCCACCGACTCACCCTACGCCCATCCGCTGCTGCAGGTCAGCGACCTTGCCAAACGCTATGGCGAGGGCGAGGCCCAGACCACGGTCTTCGCGCAGGTGAGCTGCGAGATCGCCGCCGGCGAGTTTGTCGCCATCGTCGGCAACTCCGGCGTGGGCAAGTCCACCTTTCTCAACTGCCTGGCCGGGCTGGACAGCTGGCAGCAAGGCCGGGTTCTGCACAACGGCACGGATCTTTCCACGCTCGATGAAGCCCGGCGTGCCATCTGGCGGCGCGCGCATCTGGGCTTTGTGTTCCAGGCCTTTCATGTCCTGCCCCATCTCGATGTGGCGCAGAACGTTGCCCTGCCGCTGATGCTGCTCGGGCGCATGGACGTGCAGGGGCAGCAGCGCGTGCAGCAGGTGCTGCAAGCCGTGGGACTCGCGGGTCTGGGCCAGCGCCTGCCTCAGCAGCTCAGCGGCGGCCAACTGCAGCGCGTAGCCATAGCACGTGCCCTGGTGCATTCACCGCCTCTGCTGCTGGCCGATGAGCCCACGGGCAATCTGGACCCATCCACAGCCCAGCAGATCATGGATTTGCTGCTGCAGCAAACCCGCGACAACGGCACGGCGCTGGTGCTCGTCACCCATTCCGCAGAAGCGGCCAGACGCGCCGACCGCGTGCTGCGGCTGACGGCCGACGGCATGCAGGCCGAGCTCTCGGTGTCGCAGCAAACATCGCTAGGCCTGTGACTGCACGCCCCCCGCTTCTTATGCTGCTGAGCAGCTTCTCCTGGCAGGAGCTGCGCCAGCATCCCTGGCGCACGGCCACGGCGCTGATTGCCATCATGCTTGGCGTGGCACTGGGCTTTGCCGTCCATGTGATCAACCAGTCGGCACTGGACGAATTTTCCAGGGCGGTACGCAGCGTCAACGGCCAGCCCGATCTGCAACTGCACGCCATGCAGGGCGGTCTGCCGCTGGCACTCTATCCGCAGGTGGCGCAGACCCGGGGCATCGCCACCGCCGTTCCCTGGGTCGAAACCACGGTGTTGCTGCCGGGCAGCACTGCAGATTTGCAGACGCGCGGCACGCTAGGAGCAGCGCAAGGCGTGAGCTTGCGCGTGCTCGGCAGCGATGCCCTCAAACTGGCACCTGTCGCCCCGGCCCTGATGCCGCGCCTGTTTGAAGGCGGCAACCGGCTCGATCTGTTTGCTCCCGATGCCGTATTTCTCAATACCGCCGCCTTGCAGGCCCTGCGTCTGAATCCTGAACAAGCCGCCAACGCCCCCATGCAATGGCTGCTCAACGGCCAGGCCCAGCAACTTCGCATTGCGGGCACGGTCGCCGCCAGCGGCGCACCGGTCGCAGTCATGGACATTGGCGCACTGCAGCAGAAGCTCGGCCTGTTTGACCGTATCGACAGGCTGGACCTTTTGCTGAACGACAGCGCCAGCCGCAGCCAGGTGACCACCGCCCTGCACGCCCTGCCGGCCTGGCAAGACCAGGTATTGATCCAGCAGCCCAGCGACGATCAGCAGCGCGTGGGCGAGATGTCGCGCGCCTACCGCGTCAACCTCACGGTGCTGGCGCTGGTGGCCTTGTTCACGGGAGCGTTTCTGGTGTTCTCGGTACTGGC
>Ga0209370_1002837_pt1 | contig 11822 bp, 10 predicted proteins | sample AgamicAtPrz_FD_187164 | JGI IMG/M metagenome (GOLD analysis project Ga0209370, IMG submission 187164) | Agave microbial communities from Guanajuato, Mexico - At.P.rz (SPAdes) (version 2) | ecosystem: Host-associated > Plants > Phyllosphere > Phylloplane/Leaf | place: Guanajuato, Mexico... | reverse complement strand
ACCCCCTTTGCCTGATGACCATAGCGAGTCGGTCCCACCCCTTCCCATCCCGAACAGGACCGTGAAACGACTCTACGCCGATGATAGTGCGGATTCCCGTGTGAAAGTAGGTAATCGTCAGGCTCCCTAAGCCAGAAACCCCCGCCCGAAAGGCGGGGGTTTTTGCATTTGCGCGGCGGAAATGTGCACGATGCCCGGCATGGGTTGCGGCACATCCTGAAAGACTATGCGGCAGCGGACCGGAGTGACTGGCTCGCTGCTGTTTCAGAACAATCGTCGCTTGTCACAGTTACTAACGGTATGGAGCATCGGGTACCGAGCTTCCAGACAGATAGTGACTTGCGGCGTCCACCATCGGCAATGCGCGGATCACATCGGCGTGATGATGAGCCGCTTGTCCTCGACAGTAATCCGGACGCGTTCTCCAGCCTCGAATCCCGCATCCTCAAGCCACACTCCCGCCAATTTGATCCATGGGAAATACGTTGTGTTCAGCTTCCGGTGCGCTCTGATGGCACGGAGAACCCTAGACAAGGAATGATGGCGCGCTGACTCTTGGACAGTGACGAAGCGTTCCGTTACGACGGGGCGTGACTTATGATTGGCGTTAGCCATTTCCGACTCCTGGTTTGAGTTGGTTGTGGTCAGCGGGTCGTATGGGTGGCAGCCCATGCGGCCCGCGCTTTTTGCGGTGACGCCGTTTGAGTCTACCGAATTGGGCATCTCGAAATATGGAAAATTCGAGGGATGGCCAATCGGCATACCTTCTTGAGTTTTCGCCGCAGGAAATCACGGCATAGGTCCAGAGAGCGATGAACGACGAGGCCTGCGAAGCAATCAATCGCGGGACTATGAACATTGACAGACATACATGTCATCAATCAGGCCCGCCTGCCGGTCCGTCCGGTCTGGTGGTCGGATGCGTGGCCCATCACATGCGGGATCCTACAGGGCGCGAGACTGGATCGTCCTTGTAAGCCTCTTCAGGGCCGTCGATCGGGTTGTTTCACCTTCCTGAATCAAGCTGCCCGCCGTTGTTGCATTGCTTTCGCGACGCCATAACGCTTCAGGTAGAGCAGTGTTTTCAGCATCCATGGCAGGTAGGTCAGCTCCTGTTTGGGAAGATCTGACGTGCGGCGGAGGACCAGTTCATAACGCCATTACGCGCGGATATCCCCTTGAACTTGAACTTCGCATCGCGAAGAACGACAAGCATTTCAAGATCATCGATTTGCCGACGTTCTGATGATATTGAGCAAACCAAAAAGAGCACTCTGCGAGTGCTTTTTTGGTGTCGCGTGTGCGAATCGACATCAAAAGCACTTCCTCGCGATCGGAGCAGAGCTCGTAACTAGCGGCGGACCCGCGTAACATGGCGAAAAATTCCGAAGAAAGGGTCTGTTTTGCCATCCTTGCCACGCAACATCCTGGGGGCAGAGGCCGCCGCAAAGGCCGCCAGCTCCGCCCCGCTTCGTCCTTTCGCATATACCCGCCGTTCGTCGGGAACAAAGGATCTATCACTCAAAGAAGAGGTTCTCGATCACACCGGCTATTGGGCGAAGCCGAGCGGGGTGAGCAGCAAGCCGCCCCGATGGATCATCCACATCGACGCGACGCGCGAGGTTCCTGTCGCACGGCTCGCGCAAGATTCGTCGGGCGTGACGCCTCCGGCCGCGACGACCCCCGGCTACATCAACAACGGCTCAGGTAAGTGTGCGCTCGCGGCGTTCCGGCTGATGCCGGCGATCAAGCTAGGGCCGGCCAGCTATAAGTTTCCGGATGAATGGGAATGGATTGTCCAGTTCGCGTTTGCCAAGGCGCTGCCGGTCGGCACATCGGGCGATGTCCTGACCGACTTCAACGTCCAGGACAGCACCTTGTCCTACAAAGGCCGCGAGACGCCGAAGACGGCCTATCCCATCGCGCACATCAGCCTGATCAAGACGATGGCCCAACCCGAGCCAATCCGACTCGCTTCGGGCGATCTCTTTACCTACGAAGACGCGACGGCCACGCTGTCGGCCTGGCTGAGCGACGGAAACGCGAAGGTCGGCGTTTACTCGGCGGGCAGTCGAGAGGACATGGAGCGGCTGCAATACGACCTTGGCTCGGTGTTCGAGGCCGAGGCGGACGCTGAAATCGAGCCCGCGCAGAATTTGGAGGTGTTGCCTGCTCCGGATCTTTTCGGCGTTCCGCCGACTGTCTACAAGCTGATCAACGCAGCTTTGGCCGCTGGCAAGCGACATTTCGTCTTTCATGGGCCGCCCGGGACCGGCAAGACCACGCTTGCCCAATACGTGGCTGAGCAGATCGCGGGCGACGCTCTGTCGGAGGGGGAGGAGCCTTACACGCTGCTGACGGCATCATCGTCATGGAGTTCGCAAGATCTCGTCGGCGGGTATCAACCGCTTGGACCGGGCAAGATGGGATTTGTGCCAGGCGCCATGCTGCGGGATTTCCACAAGCCGATCATCATCGATGAGCTCAATCGGTGCCCGATCGACAAGGTGATCGGGCCGATGTTTTCCGTTCTGAGCGGACAATCGACTTCCCTGCCGTATCGGGTGAAGGTCGAAGACGCAACAAGCGAGAGCTATCGCATCCTGCCAAAGCCCAACCCTTCCAGGGCAGAGCACGAGTTCGCTCCCGGTCCCGCATGGGCGATGCTGTGCACGCTCAACCAAGTCGACAAGTCGCAGTTGGAGCAGATCAGTTTCGCGTTGTCGCGGCGCTTCACGTGGATTCGAATCGGCATACCCGAAGACCCGGCGGCTTTTGTCCGAGAACGGCTCGAAAAGCTTGGGTTGCTGAAAGGGAGCGCTGACGCCGCATTGCCGAATCCGATCGCGGATTTGTGGGCGATCGTCAATCGGCACCGCGAGTTGGGCGGGGCGCCCGTTATTGATTTCTTGAAGCTTGCCGCGGCGATGGACCCCGACATCGATTTTCTGTCGCCTCCAACGCCGCAGACGCAAGAGACCTTCGTCGTGGTGATGGCCTCGACCTTCTTGCCGTTGCTCGACGGCATCAGCCGCGCGGAAGCGATGGATTGCTCCTCGGCCATCGTCTCGGCTTGGGGGCTGTCGGGCGCTGCGGCGGCCGACGTCGAGCAACGTTTCATGGAGCTTGCGCCCTGAGCATCCCACTTGGCTCCACGCTGTCCGACCATTGCTTAGCCGCGCTCTTGCGCTGCCATCGATCTCCGCATGGGAACGGATGGGATTCGAAGACTCCGCGCGCCGACATCGAGGAGCGCGAGGAGCTTTTGCTGCGCTGGGCGCTTTCTGACGGGGTTCGGCGCATCGCGGAGCGCGTGATCGCAAACCCGCGAGACATTCGATCCTCGATCACTTTCGAAACTCAAACGCACTCGGGCCAGATACCGGGAGTCGTTGACGCTCGGGCGACGCTTTGTGAGCAGGAGCTTTCAGGCGACTCGACTCTCTTTGTCGTGTCCGAGCCGGCGCTCTCCACGCTGACTCGCCGCAACCATGTTCTCGCCTGGGTGCTTCGGGAAGCCGAGTCTCTGGCCCTGTCGGCCATTCGCCGGCACAGGCTCGGCCCTGACCAGGATTGGATACATGCGCGCGTGGGCCTTCTCGAACGGGCCAGCCGCACTCGGATGCTGCGCGAGGTGATGTTGTCGCCTGCAGGGCGGCGCAGGCCTGGCGCGGCTGCGATAAGGGACGCGCGCAAGGGCTTGTCGCCGCTCTACCGAATGGCCGCGGATTCGATGCTTCTGTTCGAAGGCGTCGAGCGCATGGACGAGGACGCGATACGCTCCATTTTGACGAGCACGCTGGTTGCTCAGCTGGAGGACTGGCAGAAGCTCGAATTGGCGACCGCGCTCTCGGCGGCCGAAGCTTTGGCGATGGAAACGGGCGAGCGGATCAGATGGAAGGGCTCGATTGCCGGTGGCTCCGAGATCGTGACCGTCGGGCGTTATCGGATCAGATGGCAGAACGCGCTGCCCAAGCGAGCGGTCGAGCATCTAGACCCATCCGAAGCCATGATCCGGGAGACGGCGGAAGCTCTGAGGGCAGGAATGGGTCTGGCGCGTGCCGATGTCTCGGTTCGAGACGCCGCAACCGGAATCGACGTCGCCCACTTCGAATGCAAATGGTTCGGCTCTCCGCTATCGGCGTCAGCCGCAATCGTCGACGCGATATCCCAGCTTGTGCGCTATTGCCGCGACTCGCGCCCCGAAAGCGTCGAGCAAGCGCGAACGATGCTTCGCGACTGCGCGGTGGTGTGTTCGGGATTGTCGGGCTTCGAAGAATCAACGGACGGGGCAAAGCCGATTGGCCTGACCGATTTTTCAGGATTGGCGAGCGGGGCCTTGATCGCGTGGGCGGCAAGGCTGCATCGCAGACTTGCCGCCAATCCTGTCTAGCGCCAGCGCTTGGCGTCTCTTATCTTGTGGCCCCGCCGTTCGCTACCAACGGCACCTCCGCTTCGTCTGTCGGCTGCGAGCAAGGCGTGCTGATCGAGTAACTGGCGGGGCGCGAGCGCGCGTTCTCGGTGCCGGTTTGGAAACGCGCCATGCCGCCGCGAATGTATTCGCTCGACAGCTCGACGCAGGCCCATTTTCGGCGGAGGTTCTCAGCCACCATGCCGGTCACACATGACCCGGCGAATGGGTCGACCACCAGATCGTCCGGATCGGTCAGCATCCTGATGAAATACTCCGGCAGTAGCGCAGGGAAGCGGGCCGGGTGAATGTCGATCTCGTTCGCGCGGCAGTAGTCTTGGTATTGCCCGTTGCTCTCGGTGTTCGCGATGGCGAGCAAATTGGGCGGCACCGATCCGCCGTTGTCCTTCGAGAATTTTTCCGAGATGTCATGCCCGGACGGTCGTAGCTTCGCCTTGTAGCCGTTCTTCAAGAGCCCCTTCATCGAGTCGGAATACGGTGCGAGAACTCGCTTGTTGTTCGCTTTCGGATACGGCGTTTTCGAGAGCCACCACACACAGTTGACCGCGTCTTTGACGCGCACCCGGCGAATGTTGACCCACTCCGCGGGCGAGGGCAGCTTGGCCGGATTCCACCAGTAGTGCTCCTGGGCGAGGTGAAAGCCGAACTCCTCACAGAGCATGATCAACAGCTTGAAGTGGTAGAGAGACCGGGTCGGCGTGCCAGGCTTCCAGGCGCCGCCGATGTCGATCACCACGCTTCCATCGTCGCGCAGCACGCGGTTGAACCCCTCCGCGAATGGGCGGAACCAATCGCAGTAAGCGGCCGCGTCCTCATTGCCATACGACTTCTTGCGAACCAAGCCGAAGGGTGGCGAGGTCATGATCAAGTTGACGGAATTGGGCTTCGCGCGATGGTGCAAGTATTCGAGCGAGTTGCCGTTGTATATCTTGCCGAGCTTCGTTTCGTGAGCGACCGAGAAGGGGCCGTAGCTCTCGCCGTTGATTCGCTCCGGCTTCTTGTCCTGCTTCGCGGCGGTGTTGTGAAGATGGCGAATGTAGTCGCTCAGCGACTTGAACCCCAACACATTGGAGATTGCTTCCATTTCCTGCCGTTCGTTCAGGGTGAGCCGGAGGCTCGCGATGTTGTCTCGGGGTTCGGAGACATGCGGACGGACCATTCTGTTCCTCTATGTGGCGCACTGGTTTTGCGAATGCATCTAACTAGTAGTTTATTGTAATACGATAACCTGGACCGATACCAGGAATTTCTCGTATCCCCAGAGCTCGTAAGGTTTCGCTATCATCTGACGCAAAGAACCGCAACCGGGGGAACAATGTCGCGACTTGCAAAGACTGACTTGCTGGGCAGGGTGCTGGACTCGATCAAAGAGAGTGGTTGGCTTCCGGTTGTCATCGAGCGTCGGCATCCCTTTCTGATTCGGGCCCGAGAGTCTGATTCGGGGATGGTCTTAGACCTGCGGGTCTACATTTGGAACTGCACTCACGGAGGCGGAAGCCGCGCGTGGAATGAATACCGAATCCAGTCAACGAGCGGCCAGTTGGAGCAGCGAAAGGGCGAGAGGACGCTACTCCTTGGTTGGCGGGACGAATTGGGCGTGTTCGCCGCTTGGGATGTCGAGGCCCATATCCAACAAAACTCGGTTTCACCGTCGGCGCAGGTAAAAGAGCAGACGTTGTTGGCTGCGCAAGAGGGCGCATTCTCCACGCAAGAGAAAGAGAACGAAGTGGTAGTCGCCTTTGCGCCATTCCTCTTCATGGAGTATGTGTCCTGCAAGGACCTTTTTCACCAAACGGGTTGGGCGCATCGAGACATCGCGCTGATGGATCACCTTGATGATTTGTCTGATGAGGACATTCAGAGTGTTCGGAACTGGTCACGACGTTTGCTCATCAAGACGATCAGGCAAAAATATCGAGCAAAAGATTTCAGCCGACGGGTGCTCGACGCGTATCTTCATCGGTGCGCGTTTTGCGGCGTGCAGCTCAAACTGTTAGATGCGGCACATATTGTCCCGGTCGCCGCGCCTGACAGCACCGACGAAGTCAACAACGGCGTCGCGCTGTGCAAGCTGCATCACTTTGCATACGATTCGAACCTGGTTGCCTTCGACACCGAATACCGCATTCGGATTAGCAATCGGAGGGTCCAGGCTCTGCAAGAAGAGGGGCTCGACGAAGGGTTGGAAAATTTCGTGAGATCGCTGCAGCCCACCTTGGTTTTACCTGAATTCCGTCGGCACTATCCCGACAGGGATTGCATCGAACGTGCCTTGGAGTATCGCGGATGGGAAATATGACGATGGAGCTCGACATCGATGGCGGCGTTTAGGGTTTGCCGCGATTCTCGCGACCAAAAGCGGCTTTCCATGGTTGCGGTCGCAGAGGCGTTGCGCGCAACCATTGAGCATCTTCCATAGTAGCGTTAGACTGGCTTGCTTGCCCTCGTTGCAACGGCCGCGGCGTCGACGCCCATGAGCTGATGGGCGGGTTGGACGCCCGGCCACCGATGCCTCGGCGCTCCAGATTGTTTCGATCGTGAGGAGCGTGCCATAACCGTCTCCGTCCGCTGTCTTCTGCTTAGCGAAGAAGCTTCCGAGCAAACGTAACTGAAAAGGCGCCCATCATAAATATGCCGAAAAACCCCTCAGTAGCGGCCAAGAATCGGGCAACGCCTGTCGGAGTGATGTCGCCATAGCCAATCGTCGTAAAAGTGATACACGAGAAATATAAAGAATCAAAAGCGCCGCTGAGGGAGAATTGGCCGCCCCAAAGGCCAGGATTTCCTTTCGATATTCCGAACAATACATATAACATGGAATAGAGCAGCACCAACGCCACGGAAGAGGCGAAAGCACGGTATGGCAGCGTGCCGTAGCCAAAAAGGAGATCCAAAATATATTTGTCAATGATGTATGGCAAATAATTCCTGGTTTCTCTTTTTGTCTGAGCCTCGACTCCTCGAAGTCTGCGATACAGTTCATCCTCCTCGTCTCGCATACCCAATTTTTGATAATTTACCTTTAACCGCATATAGATTATTTTTAAGCTCCTTGGCGAATTGGCGCCATCCTCAAATATAAGCTTTGATCTATTGGGTTTTGCGATGAATATTTGATCAAGATCGACATCAAGTTCATTATAAGCCGCATCTGTTAGATCGACTTTATCGAACTTTGCGCCCCTAAGTTTGATGGATCCGGTGCACTTGGCTTTAGCCAGGCTAAGTGTGACGCACTCGACGCCGCTCAGGTCCATACTCCCGAAAATCCGGGATTCTTCCATTATTAACTTATCGAGCTTTGAGCTATCTATTTCGGCGGTGCTTAATATCATCAAGTCGTAGAATCGCGAGTAAGTGAAATCCACCTTCGCGGCTCTTATGCCACCGAATAGGGCGCGCTTTTCAAATGACGCGCTACGGAAATCTGCGTTTTCGCTGAAGTGTGCGTGATGAAAGAGAGCCCATTCTTTAAAAAAGGCAAATCCAAATTCCGCGCCGGCATGGAAAACAGTGTCGCTAAAATACGCTGTCCAAAAGAACCACGTCTGATAAAAGGATGGGCACTCAAAAAACTGAGTTGTGCTGAAATTGGCGCCCTTTCTGAACTTAACCCCAGTAAATACAGCGGAGCCAATTGCGCAGTTGCGCAACTCAAATCGATTTTCAAAATTTATCGATCTAAGATCAATATTTTCGATTTTGCAATCTCTCAATATAAATTTTTCCCTAAAGAACCACTCATCAGTTTGCCCGTCATATTGAAGCAACTGTGCTAGTGAATCGTGATCAATCGCGCCAATTATCTCCATGTCGGAAATGATTTCGCGAGCAGAAAGCCTCTTAACCAAGTCACGAACCGTTATTTTTTTCATTTCTCGAATTTCCAAGCAAAGATAGTCGCCAGATCGGCTTCGCTGTAATTCCGCTAGCTGGTTCTCGGCTTGCTTCAGCCGCCGCGCCTACCTGAATGCCAGCCGATACAGTGAGACGATGCCAAGAATCTTGTCCAGGAGTGCACCATGACCATCGCCCGCCGCTGCACGGCCTGAGGCAATGCTTTTCACTCTCGCTCGCAGGTCCCTAGTCAGCACTACTGCTCCCGGATGGATACGAACTGCTGGTTGGAGTGCATGACTAGAGGGCGGCGTACAATTTCATCCAACTGGTTCCGATTTTTCTGCTCCATTTCCGCTAACGCGCAACTTTCGGAGTCGATCGAGAATTTCCGGTGAGGTAGATAATGCTTCGGCAACTTCGTATGCGTCGCGGCATCCCGAGTGAAATGTACGACGAGCAGCAGTGGTATCGAGTACTTTGATTGCACCGAATTTGCCGCTCATGCCAGGGGCTGACCAATCAAAGATCTCATCAAACATGAGCCATGGAAGGTCTGAGCGCGAAACGAGTGCCATATCCAGGAATACTCTGGCACCGGAAAAGCCTGCAATAGAACCGGAGCTTTCGGCTAAATAGGCCTTTGTAAAAGCAAAATTGGCTTGTATTTCAGGCACAGTTGCCATAAAAGGCTTCACTGTGATGGCTGACTTAATCCCTTCTTCGGCGGAGATGGCTCCCCCTTCTAGCTGATTGATAAGATGTGTCCCATATCCGTCAATCAAGCTACTTTTATGATGATTCCTTCGGCGTATACGGAATCCTGAGGCGATCACGCAACGTGCGCCCGGAAAGCCTTCTTCACGCTCAGCAGCGTTGATTGCAGTGTGCAACTGGACAATACGTCGAATGAAATCATATGTAACACTAGCCGATCGAGCGGAAAGATCCCTGCAAATTACGGCTCCATCGTTGATCACTAACGCTGTTGAGTATTTTGTTGCTGCACCGGCAATATGTGCATGGAAGCAATCCAGCCTATGAACGGCCGCTTTCGCGGCTAGGGAAGTTGGATCAAACTGTACATCTCTCAACATCGAACCGTAACCCAGTAGGTCTATCCATGCCGTGGCCGAAACTTCAACAATACCTTTGGCACCTTTCGCCAATTTTGGTTGTGCGTTCATTGTGTTGATCAAAGCGTTCTGCGAGTGGGAGAAGCTAGTCATCTAGCGTCCGAATTTAGCGGCCATCGAAAGCAGTCCGCTCGCGTGATGGGTTGCGAGTGACGTTTTTCCCGTATCCGTTCGCACCTGGTTTGCGTTCTGGAAACAGCTGGGTTGCGCCGCGCTCGCGCAAGTCTTCGACGTAGGCCGGAAAGCCGGATTCGACAACGACCCGGTGAAGGGGAATCCGGCGCTGCGAGTTCGCGTTCTTCGCTTTCTGGATATCGGAAAACCAACCGTCGCCCTCGCGTTGCAACTGGTCAAGTCGAAGGCTCCCCAGCGCCAGCAGTCTAGCTTGCCGGAAGTCTTTCGTGCGCAGCGAGCGCTTGACCTCCTTGCCGCCGCGAGCGAGCCGGAGATAGAAAACGCCGTGGCTCGACTTGAACAGGTAGGGCAACTTGTGCCTCGGGCCGATGGCTCACCAAGTGGCTCACCGCGCGTACAAGGAAAAAGGCCCGTGTTCCTGAGAACACGGGCCTCCGCGCTAATTTGGTGGCGAATCAGGGACTCAAACACAAGACGTTACAGAAATAGAAAAGAACACGGACCGGTGAGAATTCCGGCAGTCTCACCTTTTCGGCTCTTCTAGTCTCACGAACCGCATTGCAGTCTCAAGAATTCCGTTTCCCTGCACTAGTCGCACCACCCTTGTCGTCCAGTCGCAAAACTGTGGCGCCAGTCGCACTTACTCTGGCGCCCTACGCCTACGGCATGAGTTAAACGTCAATATTCCCCGCCCGCAACGCATTCGACTCGATAAACGCCCGCCGCGGCTCGACGTCATCCCCCATGAGGGTAGTAAAGATCCCATCCGCGGCAATAGCATCCTCGATCTGCACACGCAGCAACCGCCGCACTGCCGGATCCATCGTCGTTTCCCACAGCTGCTCGGGGTTCATCTCGCCGAGCCCCTTATAGCGTTGTTTCGAGACGTTGCGTTCAGCATCCGCCAGCAGCCACTTCATCGCGCTCTTGAAGTCCGCCACGGCCATGCTGCGCTCACCGCGCTTGATGACCGCACCTTCCCCAATCAGCCCCTTGAACGTATTCGCGGTGGTCACGAGCTGCTGATAATCCGCCGTGTGCTGGAATTCCTGGTCGATGACCGAAACGCGCACATTGCCGTGATGCGTCCGCTCGACATGCAGCGCGCGCTGTTCCCGAACCGGGTCATACGAAGGCACAACCCGCACTTCGTTCTTCAGCGCCTCATCATGCAAAGCAGCATGCAGCGCCTTCGCCGAAGCCTCGGTCGAAGCCTCGTTGGAAAGATCGATCACCACGCCATCCATGACCGCTTCCAGCGCGGCCGGGTCATACAACCGGCTCAACCGCCCGATCACGCTCTGCGACAGCAGATACGACCGCGCCAGCTCCCCAAGCGCATCCCCCGAAATCGCCGCCGCATTCTCACCCGGCACCAGCTCCGACCCTTGCAGCGCCAACCGCAGCATATGCGCGTTGAGCTCCACGTCGTCCTTCAGATACCGCTCGTCCTTGCCCGCCTTGATCTTGTAAAGCGGCGGCTGCGCGATATACACGTACCCGCGCTCGATCATGTCCGGCATCTGGCGATACAGGAACGTGAGCAGCAGCGTCCGGATGTGTGCACCGTCGACGTCCGCGTCGGTCATGATGATGATGCGGTGATAGCGCAGCTTGTCGAGGTTGTAGTCTTCCTTGCCGATCCCGCACCCAAGCGCGGTCACGAGCGTGACGATCTGCTCCGACGACAGCAGCTTGTCGTAGCGCGCCTTCTCGACGTTCAGCACCTTGCCGCGCAGCGGCAGAATGGCCTGGAATTTCCGGTCACGCCCTTGCTTCGCCGACCCACCTGCCGAGTCACCCTCGACGATGTAGATTTCGCACTTCGCCGGGTCTTTCTCCTGGCAGTCCGCGAGCTTGCCGGGCAGGCCGACGCCGTCGAGCACGCCCTTTCGACGCGTCATCTCACGCGCCTTCCGAGCCGCATCACGCGCACGTGCAGCTTCAACGATTTTCCCGCAGATGATCTTCGCGTCGATCGGCGTCTCGAGCAGGAATTCTTCCAGCGCCTTCGCCACAACTTCCTCAACCGGCGCACGAACCTCGGACGAAACCAGCTTGTCCTTCGTCTGCGAGCTGAACTTCGGCTCCGGCACCTTCACGGAGAGCACGCACGACAGCCCTTCGCGCATGTCGTCGCCGGTCGTCTCGACCTTCGCCTTCTTCGCGATTTCGTTGTCGGTGATGTACTTGTTGATGACGCGCGTCATCGCGGCCCGCAGGCCGGTCAGGTGCGTGCCGCCGTCGCGCTGCGGAATGTTGTTCGTGAAGCACAGCACGTT
>Ga0209370_1002836_pt1 | contig 11828 bp, 11 predicted proteins | sample AgamicAtPrz_FD_187164 | JGI IMG/M metagenome (GOLD analysis project Ga0209370, IMG submission 187164) | Agave microbial communities from Guanajuato, Mexico - At.P.rz (SPAdes) (version 2) | ecosystem: Host-associated > Plants > Phyllosphere > Phylloplane/Leaf | place: Guanajuato, Mexico... | reverse complement strand
CCGAGCCCGCGCAGGGTGCGGAAGTTACTGACCTGCGGCAGGGTAGCGTCACTGGCTTTATCGAGAATGGCGCGGGCCAGCGGGTGGCTGGACCCTTGCTCCAGCGCGGCGGCGAGACGCAGCGCGTCAGCCTCTGAGAAGCCAAGAGTATGCACCGCCACGACCTGCGGTTTCCCTTCGGTCAGCGTACCGGTTTTGTCAAAGACCAGCGTGTCCAGGGTGCTTGCACGCTGCAGGGCATCGGCATCACGCACCAGCACGCCAAACTCGGCGGCACGTCCGACGCCGGAGATGATCGACATCGGCGTCGCCAGGCCAAGGGCACACGGACAGGCGATGATCAGCACCGTGGTGGCAATCACCAGGGTATAGACGATTTGCGGTGCTGGCCCAAAGAAATACCAGATTGCCGCGCTCAGCAGGGCAATACAGACCACCACCGGAACAAAAACGGCGGAGATTTTATCGGCAAGTTTGCCGATTTCGGGCTTACTGCTCTGTGCCTGGCGCACCATGCGGATAATACGCGACAGCGTGGTGTGGCTGCCGACCGCGCTGGCGCGGAACAGCACGCTGCCGTCCTGGACGACCGTGCCTGCGTGCACGTTATCGTCCTGGGATTTTTGCTGCGGGATCGGTTCCCCGGTCAGCATGGCTTCATCGAACCAGGCTTCGCCCTGGAGAATTGCGCCGTCAACCGGAACGCGATCGCCCGTCGTCAGGCGCAGCGTCATGCCGGGCTGCACGTCAGCCAGCGGGACGCTTTTTTCACCCTCGTCGGTCACCACGCGTGCCGTCGGCGGGGTTAAATCAAGCAATCTTTCCAGCGCCTTCGAGGAGCGCTGACGGGCGCGGGCTTCGAGCATGTGGCCTAAATTAATCAGGCCGATAATCATCGCGCTCGCTTCATAATAGAGATGCCGCGCTTCCATCGGGAACCACTGCGGCCAGACGTTCACGCTCATGGAATAGAGCCACGCTGCGCCGGTCCCGAGCGCGACCAGCGTATCCATCGTCGCGGTGCGGTTTTTCAGGCTCTTCCAGGCGCTGGTATAGAAATGTCCGCCTGCAAAGACCATCACGGCGAGCGTGATCGCACCAATCCCCAGCCACAGCGTGCGGTTGTCGTCAGTGACCATCATGTTGTCACCGATCATGCCCCACACCATCACCGGGATACCCACCAGCAGCGCAACGATGGCCTGCCAGCGGAAGCGTTTCATGGTGGCGACAGCCGTTTCCTGCTGGCGCTCGCGGCGTTTGATGTCATCTTCAATCGCTTCCGCGCCGTAGCCCGCTTTCTCTACGGCCTGGACTAAATCTGCGGCGGAGGCGCTGCCCATCACCAGCGCAGTGCGCTCCGCGAGGTTTACCCGTGCCTGTGCGACGCCCGGTACGGCCTGCAATGCATTTTGTACCCGGGAGACGCAGCTGGCGCAGCTCATGCCGTTGATCAGCAGCTGTTGGCTGTCATCAATATCATCCGCTACCGGAAGCTCAGGAGTGGCCGCTGTCAGTGCTTCCGACGGGGATGATGACTCTGCCAGCGGTTTAGCCTTTGGGTGGCTTAACTCCGCCCCGTAACCGGCCTGCTTGATGGTATCGATCAGCGCATCCGCGCTGGCGCTGCCGGTCACGGCGGCATGATCGATCGTCACGTCAGCGCTTTCAACATCAGGACGCTGTTCCAGGCTTTCTTTAACGCGTTTGACACAGTGGCCGCAGGAGAGGCCGTCCAGCGTCAGGTCGATAGTGTGAGACATAACAAAACTCCCGTATAATGTTCTGGTCAATTGTTGACCTTCACTCTGCTTTTCGCTAACTGTTATGAAGGTTAAACCTTCCATCAAGGGGAAGGTCAAGGGGGAAATGTGAATATCAGTGACGTTGCGAAAAAAACCGGCTTAACCAGCAAAGCGATTCGCTTTTACGAAGAGAAAGGGCTGGTCACGCCGCCGCTGCGCAGTGAAAACGGCTACCGCAGCTACACGCAGCTGCATCTTGATGAACTGACGCTGCTGCGCCAGGCAAGACAGGTGGGGTTTAATCTGGAAGAGTGCGGCGAGCTGGTTAACCTGTTTAACGATCCGAAGCGCCACAGCGCCGATGTGAAAAAGCGCACGCTGGAAAAAGTGGCGGAGATTGAACGCCACATTGTAGAACTGCAGGCGATGCGCGAACAGCTTCTGGGGCTGGCGGACTCATGCCCGGGCGATGACAGCGCCGATTGCCCGATTATCGACAACCTTGCTGGCTGCTGTCACCGTAAGGCGCATGCTTAACAGGCTTTCACCCGCAGGGTAATGCCTTCCACCGCAATGACCTCGACCTGGGTACCGGCGCTGAGGTCATCGTCGGCCACCACCGGCCACGAGCTGTCGCCCACCCGCATGTGCCCACGTCCGTTCACCAGTGCGCTGTCGAGCGTAAAACGCTTGCCGACAATCTGCTGCCCGCGCTGATTAAGGTGGGCGTCTGCCGGTTTCTGATCTTTCACCTGTCGGTTCAGCCAGCGCCACCACAGCCACGCGGCCACCAGCGTGAGCACTGCAAACAATGCACCCTGCCACTCCCAGCCGACAGGCAGCAGCCAGACGACCAGCCCGGTAATGACTGCGGCAACGCCGCTCCAGAGCAGGTAGCCGTTGCCGCCCAGCATCTCCGCCGCCAGCAGTAAGCCACCGAGGCTTAGCCAGAAAGCATGAGGATGTGCAACGATCAGCTCAATCATTTTTTACGCTCGTTTCCACTGTCTTTGATCAGCTCGGCAATACCGGCAATCGACCCCATCAGGCTGCTGGCATCCAGCGGCATCATCACCACTTTACTGTTGTTCGCGGAGCCGATCTCTTTCAGCGCATCGGTATATTTTTGCGCGACGAAGTAGTTCACGGCCTGGATATCACCGGCAGCAATCGCCTCGGATACCATCTGCGTCGCACGGGCTTCCGCTTCTGCCGAACGTTCGCGCGCTTCCGCCTGTAAAAATGCAGACTGACGATCGCCCTCGGCTTTCAGGATCTGCGACTGTTTTTCCCCTTCCGCTTTCAGGATCTCGGCCTGACGCACCCCTTCGGCTTCCAGAATGTAGGCTCGCTTGGTTCGTTCGGCTTTCATCTGGGCGTTCATGGAGGCGATCAGTTCAGCCGGTGGGCGCACGTCGCGGATCTCAATACGGGTGACTTTGATCCCCCACGGATTCGTCGCTTCATCGACAATGTGCAGCAGGCGGGTATTGATGCTGTCGCGCTGGGAGAGCATTTCGTCCAGCTCCATGGAGCCGAGCACGGTACGGATGTTGGTCATCGTCAGGTTGACGATCGCCAGCTCCAGGTTGCTCACTTCATAGGCCGCTTTAGGCGCATCAATCACCTGAATAAAGCAGACGGCATCAATAGTGACGTTGGCGTTGTCTTTAGAGATGATCTCCTGAGAAGGAATATCCAGCACCTGCTCCATCATGTTGATCTTACGACCAATGCGGTCCATGAAGGGGACAATCAGGCTCAGGCCCGGCTGCAGCGTGTTGGTATAGCGGCCGAAGCGCTCTACGGTCCACTGATAACCCTGAGGAACAATTTTGACGCCTGCGCCCACAATGACCAGCGCAACAAAAATAAGGACGGGAACAACGATGAGCATAAAACCTCCTGTTTTGAATGCTGTGATGAGTAAACTGCGTGTTTATTGTTCGTAAGTATAGGTAAAGTCAGAAATGAAGCCATCACCCGCAGCGGCAATCGCTTTGGATAATCCCTGGTAGTAATTCGCCAGCCCTACCGTCTCTATCTGCTGAATGTGTTCGCGGATTGGGGCGCAGAATAAAACCGCATTTCCCGCTTCAACACGCTTGTTGTTTGGCGGGAGATCCCCGGTAATTGCTTTAAACCAGGTTCGGATGCCTTGCTTTAAGTTATGTGGCGCTTTTGCCATGTTATCCATTCCGGTCAGAACCTGCAGGGTTGGGAACTCATCGGCCAGTACGGCGGTTTTCATACGCGCAAAGAACTGGCTAAACAATTCAAACGATCCCAGGTCGGTCACGCGCGGTTTGGTGGTTTTGCCGTTTTTATTACCGATTTTGCCCGCCTTTGACGCTGCTGCCGGAACCGCATTCACCTTTTCCAGTTCCAGCCCGAATAACAAATTACAGTGTGCGCGGCGCTCTTTCAGCGGGTAGGACATCAGCACGTCAATAAACTGGGTTGCCTTTACATCAGCAAGATCGTGGTTAATAAGCCACTGGGTACGAGAAAATTCAGCCGGAGAGACGAACCAGCCCGGCACGTCGTTGAAGCGTTTCGACTTTCCCTTGCCATCAAATTCAAGGAAGTGGGTGCCATTGTCGAAGGCGAAATAGCAATTTTTGAAACTGCCTATCGTGGTATTCACGATGAGAGCCTTTTTAACAAAATCGACAACTTCTGCACCGATGACAAAACTTGTGAGTTCCGAAGATTTGATGACTTCCATTAATGTTTCGACATCGGGAACACCAGGCTTCAGGGAAGGGAACTCATAAAAGATATGTGTCATGCTGCTTACTTCCTGTAGTGATAGGGTGACAATTAGCGTGCGAAAAGTTTAACACTCGCCATAGATTAAGGCTATTCGCACTGTGCAGGTGAAAGGATTATGCTACAGGCAGTGATGACAAAAATCTGTTAACGGAAGCGGAATGAACGATCAAAAAAAACTTTTGCATATCAGGGATGTTGGGTTCGGCGTGGGGGGGAACACGATCCTTCGACATGTCGATTTTTGTCTTTCACCAGGCGAATTCAAATTGATCGCCGGTCCGTCAGGCTGTGGTAAAAGTACGTTGCTGAAAATAGTGGCTTCGCTGTTGAGCCCAACGGAGGGAACAATACTTTTTGAAGGGAAGGATATTGCCACACTTTCACCAGAACGCTATCGGCAGCAAGTCTCTTATTGCGTGCAGACGCCAACGCTGTTTGGCGATACGGTTTACGATAACCTGATTTTTCCGTGGCAAATCCGCAGCAAAACCCCAGAGCCTGAAAAATTTATCGCCGATTTAGCGCAATTTGGGCTGCTGCAGGACACCCTGACGAAATCCATTAACACCTTGTCCGGCGGGGAAAAGCAGCGCGTGTCGCTGATCCGCAATCTGCAATTCTTGCCGAAGGTGTTGCTGCTCGACGAGATCACCAGCGCGCTGGATGACGCGAACAAACGCAACGTCAACGACATTATTCATCGCTACGCCCGCGAGCAGAATATTGCCGTGCTGTGGGTAACGCATGATTCAAACGAAATAAGCCATGCGGATGATGTCATTACCCTTCAACCACAGGGCGGAAAAATGCAGGAGGCAGACCGTGGGTGAACATAATATTACCAATGAATCCCTGGCGTTTTCGATGGTGCTGGTATTGATTGCGATTGTGGTCAGCTACCGGGAAAAGCTAGGGCTGGAAAAAGACATTCTGTGGAGTATCTGCCGCGCGGTGATTCAGCTCATCATCGTTGGCTATGTGCTGAAGTACATTTTCAACGTCAACCATGCGGTACTGACCCTGCTGATGGTGCTGTTTATCTGCTTCAATGCCGCGTGGAATGCGCAAAAGCGCAGCAAGTATATCGATAAAGCGTTCGTCTCTTCGTTTATCGCCATCACGACCGGTACGGCGCTCACGCTGGCGGTTCTGGTGCTGTCGGGTTCCATTGAATTCACACCAATGCAGGTGATCCCGATTTCCGGCATGATTGCGGGGAACGCCATGGTCGCCGTGGGGCTGTGTTACAACAACCTCGGACAGCGTTTCAGCAGTGAACAGCAGCAGTTACAGGAAAAATTAAGCTTGGGGGCGACGCCTAAAGTAGCCTCGGCGCGGCTGATTCGTGAGAGCATTCGCTCATCGCTGATCCCAACGGTAGATTCAGCCAAAACCGTGGGGCTGGTGAGTCTGCCGGGGATGATGTCGGGGCTGATATTTGCGGGGATCGATCCGGTAAAAGCGATTAAGTATCAGATTATGGTGACCTTTATGCTGCTCTCTACGGCAAGCCTGTCGACCATTATTGCCTGCTATTTAACCTACCGGAAGTTTTACAACTCGCGTCACCAGCTGGTGGTGACGCAGTTGAAAAGGTCGGAATAAACCGTCTTTTGTAGGCCCGGTAAGCGTTAGCGCCACCGGGCATTTTTTTGTTAGTAGAGCAACGCGTACAACTGACGACGATACTTCGACGCCAGTGCGTCACCGGTGCCGAGCGCGGCCAGGATCTCCTGGAACATCTTACGCGCCTGACCGTCTGCGGCGGCCAGATCTTTTTGCAGATGGCTGAACAGCAGCTCCAGCGCCTCTTCGTTACGCCCCACCTGGTGCAGCTGCAGCGCCAGTTGGCTTGCCAGCGCGGCATCGGCCGGGTTGTCGGCAACCTGCTGCTGCAGCTGCTGAATTTCCGGGGTGTCCGCTGCCTGTTTCAGCAGTTCAATCTGCGCAACCAGTCCCTGATAGCGGGTGTCCTGATCCTGCATCGGGATAGTCTTCAGCACGGTTTCCGCGTCTTCTGAACGGTGCAGCGCAATCTGCGTTTCCGCCAGCAGCAGGCCGATCTGGCTGTTCTGATTCGACAGCTGCCACGCGTCTTTTAGCAGCGGCAGCGCCTCGTCGTATTTGCCTTCCTGCATCAGCGCCATGCCTTCCTGCGCTTTCAGCTCTTCTTCGCGCGGCAGCACTTTATCCAGCAGGGCGCGGATCGCCTCTTCCGGCTGCGGCCCCTGGAAGCCATCAACAGGCTGTCCGTTCTGGAACAGATAAACGGTAGGAATGGCGCGCAGGCCAAACTGAGACGCCACCATCGGCTCGGCGTCACAGTCCAGCTTAGCGAGAATGAACTGACCATTGTATTGCGCGGCAAGGCTCTCCAGTACCGGCGTCAGCTGCAGACAGTGTTGGCTGCGTTCAGACCAGAAGTAGAACAGCACCGGTTTGGTCATCGACTGTTCCAGCGTCTGTTGCAGGTTTGCTTCAGTAATATTGACGATATTCTGTACGGACATGCGGCTTTCTCTTTTGTCGGTTTGTTATTTACATGGGGATGAGCGGCGACGCTTCAACTCAGCCGTGTAAAATTTTGTCCATCATCCGGCCCGGCAGAAGGCGTTTTAGCCAGCCTACGGCGTGGGTGACCAGCGTCACCGGATAACGCATTTTGGGGTGTTCACTTTCAAAAGCATGGCGCACTTTGGCGACAACCGCTTCAGGACCTAACGTAAAGCGTGCGGCAATGCCGGGGTTTTCGACCGGTTTGTCCGACTGGGTCTGGTTGACGTTTTCGGTGAAGCGGGTGCGGATCGGGCCGGGTTCAATCAGGCTGACCTTGATGCCGCTGTGGCGCAGCTCCATGCGCAGGGCATCGGACCAGGCCTCCAGCGCATATTTGCTGGCAGCGTAGGCACCGCGGCCCGGGGTGGAAATCAGCCCCATAACCGAGGAGGTCATGACGATACGTCCTTCACCGTGCGGCAGCATGGCGGGAAGCAGGCGCATGGTGAGCTGATGTACGCCGAAAAAGTTCGCGGAAAACTGTTGTTCAAGCTGTTCGCGCGTGATGGTCTCCAGCGGGCCGTACACGCCGAATCCAGCATTATTGAACAGGCCGAACAGACGGTTATCGGTCAGGGCGATGACCTCATCCGCCGCGCGTTCAACGCTTTCCGGTGAGTCCAGATCCAGCAACACGCCGGTGAAGCCCATGCCGTTCATGCGTTCAACATCTTCAGGTTTGCGGCAGGCCGCCAGCACCCGAAATCCCTGACGCTTCAACTCGAGCGCGCTTTCAAAGCCAATTCCGCTGGAACATCCTGTTATTAAGACCGATTTTTGCATAACTTTACCTGTCAGGAACTCCGCTGAATTACGAGTCATGTTTAACTAAAGGAGCCAGCCGGGTTGCCATCCAGTCGGCAATAAACGGCTGTGCATCGCGATTGGGATGAATACCGTCGTCTTGCATCCATTGGGGTTTCAGATAGACCTCTTCCATGAAAAATGGCAGCAGGGGAATACCAAACTCTTTGGCAAGCTTAGGGTAGATCGCGCTAAAGGCTTCATTATACCGACGGCCGTAGTTAGCCGGCAGGCGAATTTGCATCAGCAGCGGCTGGGCGTTCGCCGTTTTGATCTCCTGCAAAATGGTACGCAGGGTTTGCTCGGTTTGCTGAGGCTGGAAGCCGCGCAGGCCATCATTCCCCCCCAGTTCGACCAGCACCCAGCGCGGCTGATGCTGTTTGAGCAGTGCGGGAAGGCGCGAAAGCCCCTGCTGCGAGGTATCGCCGCTGATGCTGCCGTTGACGACGGACGTTTGGGTCTGCCATTTGTCATTGAGTAATGCAGGCCAGGCCGCGCTGGCTGCCATGCGATAGCCTGCGCTCAGGCTGTCGCCCAGAATCAGTAACGTGTCCGCAGCCGCCGCGCGGAAGGTCATCAGAATCAAAAAAAGGAAGGGCAAATGCCAGCGGAAAACAGTGTTGAAGTTCATCGTCTTAAGAAGTCCGTCGGTCAGGGAGAACACGAGCTGTCCATCCTCACCGGAGTTGAACTCGTTGTCAAACGCGCCGAAACCATCGCGCTGATCGGTGAATCCGGCTCCGGGAAATCCACGCTGCTGGCGATTCTGGCCGGGCTGGACGACGGCAGCAGTGGGGAGGTCCATCTGGTCGGGCAGCCGCTGCACCAGCTGGATGAAGAGGCGCGCGCCGCGCTGCGCGCTCGCCATATCGGCTTTGTCTTCCAGTCCTTCATGCTGATCCCGACGCTGAACGCGCTGGAAAACGTGGAACTGCCGGGGCTGCTGCGCGGTGAAAATACCCGTGAAAGTCGCGAACACGCCAAAGCCCTGCTGGAACAGCTGGGGCTGGGCAAACGCCTTGACCACCTTCCGGCGCAGCTTTCAGGCGGCGAGCAGCAGCGCGTGGCGCTGGCGCGCGCGTTTAACGGTCGCCCGGAAGTGCTGTTTGCCGATGAACCCACCGGTAACCTTGACCGTAAAACCGGAGACAAGATTGCCGATCTGCTGTTTTCGCTCAACCGCGAGCACGGCACCACGCTGATTCTGGTGACGCACGATCCGCAGTTGGCCGCCCGCTGCGACCGCCGCCTGCGCCTGGTGAACGGTATTCTTCAGGAGGAAGCATGATTGCCCGCTGGTTCTGGCGCGAGTGGCGCTCGCCCTCGCTGCTGATTGTCTGGCTGGCGTTAAGCCTGGCGGTGGCCTGCGTGCTGGCGCTCGGCAGCGTCAGTGACCGGATGGAAAAAGGGCTCAGCCAGCAAAGTCGGGAATTTATGGCGGGGGACAGAGCGCTGCAAAGTTCGCGCGCCGTTCCGCCTGGCTGGATTGAGGAAGCACGCAAGACCGGGCTGAAGGTGGGCGAGCAGATAAGCTTCCAGACCATGACCTTCGCAGGCGACACGCCGCAGCTGGCCAGCGTTAAAGCCGTCGATGATATCTACCCGATGTACGGTGAACTGGAGACCCGTCCGGCGGGATTAAAACCCGCGCCTGGCACGGTCCTGCTGGCACCGCGTCTGATGGCGCTGCTGAACCTGAAAACGGGTGACAGCATCGACGTCGGCGACGCGACGTTCAGGATTGCGGGAGAAGTGGTGCAGGAGCCGGACTCCGGCTTTAACCCGTTCCAGCTTGCGCCACGTTTGATGATGAATACCGCTGACGTGGCGAAAACCAACGCCGTGCAGCCGGGCAGCCGCGTCACCTGGCGCTACAAGTTTGGTGGCACGCCTGCGCAGCTTGATGCGTATGAAAAATGGCTCCTGCCGAAGCTCAAGCCGGAGCATCGCTGGTACGGGCTGGAGCAGGATGAAGGGGCGCTCGGCAAATCTCTTGAACGTTCTCAACAGTTCCTGTTGCTCTCGGCGCTGTTAACCCTGCTGCTGGCCATTGCGGCGGTTGCCGTGGCGATGGGGCACTACTGCCGCAGCCGCTACGACCTGGTGGCGATCCTCAAAACCCTCGGCGCGGGCCGGGCGCAGCTGCGCAAGCTGATCGTCGGCCAGTGGCTGATGGTGCTGGCGCTGTCTGCCATCACCGGCGGGGCCATCGGGCTGCTGTTTGAGAAGCTGCTGATGGTGCTGCTAAAGCCGGTACTCCCTGCCGCGCTGCCGCCCGCCAGCCTCTGGCCGTGGCTATGGGCAATCGGCGCGATGACGGTGATTTCGCTGCTGGTAGGGCTACGCCCGTACCGGCTGCTGCTCGCGACGCAGCCGCTGCGGGTGCTGCGTCAGGACGTGGTTGCCAGCGTCTGGCCGCTGAAGTTTTATCTGCCGATCATTTTTGCCGTGGCGGTTGGGCTGCTGGCCTGGCTGATGGGGGGCAGCACGCTGCTGTGGGCCGTACTGGCGGGGGCCGTGGTGCTGGCGCTGCTGTGCGGCGTGCTCGGCTGGCTGTTGCTCAACGTGCTGAGAAAGCTGACGGTGAAATCGCTGCCCGTGCGGCTGGCGGTCAACCGTCTGCTGCATCAGCCGTGGTCCACGCTCAGCCAGCTGTCGGCGTTTTCGCTGTCGTTTATGCTTCTTGCGCTGCTTTTAGTGCTGCGTGGCGATCTGCTGGATCGCTGGCAGCAGCAGCTTCCGCCAGAAAGCCCGAACTATTTCCTGATCAACATTGCCCCGGAACAGGTGACGCCGCTGAAGGGCTTCCTGTCGGAGCACCACATTATTCCTGAGTCGTTCTATCCCATCGTTCGCGCGCGCCTGACGCAGATCAACGGCCAGCCGACGGAAGGAAATAAAGATGAGTCCCTTAACCGCGAGCTGAACCTGACCTGGCAGGATAAACGTCCTGACCATAACCCGATTACCGCCGGAACCTGGCCGCCAAAAGCGGGGGAGGTGTCGATGGAAGAGGGGCTGGCGACGCGCCTGAACGTGAAGCTCGGGGACCGCGTGACGTTTACCGGCGATACGCAGGACTTCAGCGCCAAAGTCACCAGCCTGCGCAAGGTGGACTGGGAGAGCCTGCGGCCAAACTTCTTCTTCATCTTCCCGGCAGGTGCGCTGGACGGTCAGCCGCAGAGCTGGCTCACCAGCTTCCGCTGGGAAAACGGCAACGGCATGCTGACCCAGCTTAACCGGGAGTTCCCGACGGTCAGCCTGCTGGACATCGGCGCGATCCTGAAGCAGGTGGGGCAGGTGCTGGAGCAGGTGAGTCGCGCGCTGGAAGTCATGGTGGTGCTGGTGACGATCTGCGGCGTGCTGCTGTTGCTGGCGCAGGTGCAGGTGGGCATGCGTCAGCGTAATCAGGAGCTGGTGGTTTACCGCACGCTGGGGGCAAGCAAGCGGCTGCTGCGCGCCACGCTCTGGAGTGAATTTGCTCTGCTGGGGCTGGTGGCCGGTCTGGTGGCGGCGATAGGCGCGGAGACCGCGCTGGCGGTGCTCCAGACAAAGGTGTTCGACTTCCCGTGGGAGCCTGACTGGCGGCTGTGGTTGACGCTGCCCCTCTGCGGCGCAGTGCTGCTTTCACTCTGTGGCGGCTGGCTTGGCACGCGGTTATTAAAAGGCAAGGCGCTGTTCCGCCAGTTTGCCAGTTAGTTCACTTCCGTGATGATTGCGCACCGGTGTATATGCTGGTGCGTAATCACTTAATAGCACAAAGCGATAATAACCACCTGTTTAGTAGCACAAAACATTAAAAACCCGCCGACACAGCCCGTTTATTTCCAGTTAATATTCACCCGCTAAATATTTAGCAGCGTGTCTATTAAGGAAAAATAATGACTATAAAAAAATCAGCGCTGGCGGCAACGATCGGCGCGGCAGTGGCATTGACTACCTTCGCTT
>Ga0209370_1002835_pt1 | contig 11834 bp, 14 predicted proteins | sample AgamicAtPrz_FD_187164 | JGI IMG/M metagenome (GOLD analysis project Ga0209370, IMG submission 187164) | Agave microbial communities from Guanajuato, Mexico - At.P.rz (SPAdes) (version 2) | ecosystem: Host-associated > Plants > Phyllosphere > Phylloplane/Leaf | place: Guanajuato, Mexico... | reverse complement strand
TATTGGCATAGATGCGACGGCATTCAGGGTCGAAGCGCACAATGCCAGTGCCCATACGTTCGGCCGTAGTGCGGAATTCGGCTTCGCGCATCGAGGCCAGATATTCCCTGGATCGGTGCAGGGAAATATCGTCAATCACACCGATGATGCTGGCTAGCGTGCCAGAGTCATCGTAGATCGGGGTCAGCCGCGTTCTGATGCGTTTCTCCTGTCCATCGAGCAGGAGCTTGTCTTCTCGCTCCAAGGCGGCAGCCTGATGCGCATCATGGGCCTGGGCCGTAATCGCCTTGATGATGAATTTCAGCCCTGTTGCGTAGTCGGGATACTCGCAATGCATTCCAGCATTCAGGAGCGCCGAGGCGCTGTCATTGATCAGCGGGAAGTGGATGGCCCCCAGCTTGTCGGGCTGGGCGATGAACAGGCCATAGGGGGCGTTCTCAAAGAACTGGCGGTAGAGGACGTGGGATGGGTGCGAATGCTGGGCTAAGCCTTTGTCTGATTCCCTGCGCATGTCCATTACGGCAATGATGGTCTGGAGTTTTGGTAGTAAGGGGGAGCGTGTCTTGAAGTGGTTGTAGAGACACCAGGGCGCAGGAAGCAGCTATCGTTCCAGGTGCCATCGCCGCGCTGGCCGGTGGAAAAGGATGGCAGGAGTCGGCTGATGGGGCCATCAGTGCGGGCTGATATTGGGGTGGGCCAGATATGTATTCACTGTAGGGCGATGCCTTACCTTGTATGTCAGTTGGGTGACATTTTCTGCCGCAGGCTTGCGGCATGGCTTGCCGGTTTGGGAGGGCGTTGGGCTGATCTGGCGCATGCGTCGGCCGTTAGTCCGTATGGGTGATTGATCTGAGCGAGGCTTCAACCTAAAACAACAATGAATCGAACGGGGGCGCGTTGATAGTGTCATTTTGCGTTCTCGCTGCGGGATGCCGGATGGTTCTGTCCTGGTTTATAGGAGCCACGCCATGGCAACCGGAGGCGTCAAGCAAGCATTTGGCGGTATCGATATTCTGAGATTTCTGGCAGCGGTATCCGTTGCCCTGTATCACTACTGTTTTTGGATCTGGGCCTTTCCAAGCGGTCTCTCTGGCCGGGCAGCGGAAGTACCGCCTCAAGAAGTGCTGGGGAGCTTCTTTACCTGGGGCTGGATCGGCGTCCAGATTTTCTTTGTCATCAGCGGCTTTGTCATTGCCTTCAGTGCCGAAGGCTCAACGCCGGCAAGATTCGCGATGGCACGATTCAAGAGGTTGGTGCCGGCAGTGCTTATCTGTGCACCGATCACGGCCGTGGTGCTTTTGGCCGTGAATGTCTTCAGCCCAGAAAACGCGGCCATTCTCACACTGAGAACCCTCGCATTCGTGCCCATCGGGCCCTGGGTCGACAGCGTCTATTGGACGCTGGGCATAGAAATCTGCTTCTACCTTGTGATCTGGGGGCTCTTACTGCTTGGGAAACCGCGGTGGATTGAGGCTGCCGCCATCTGCATCGGGCTGATGAGTACCCTGTTCTGGTTAGTGTTTTTCCCGCTGGAGCTGGAGCGCTTTGCCAAGACCCGTATCCTTGACCTGGTATTGGTTCACCACGGCTGCTTCTTTGCGATCGGGGTGTTGCTTTGGGCGATACGAACCAAGGGTTTCACCGTGCGCCGTGGATTCTTCGCCGTGCTCTTTAATTTTGGTGGCATCCTGCAGATCATCAATTCCTCAGATGTCATGCATGGGAAGGTGGGTGTCGATGTGTCGCTGGCAGCGCCTATCGTGGCTTACGTGATCGCGATGGTATTGGTTACGATCAGCCTCTGGCGAGAGCTTTCATGGCCTGGCTGGCGCAAGATAGGTTTAACAACCTATCCGCTCTATCTGATTCACAACGCAGTGGGGGGCGCCGTTATCGGGGTACTGTACGCCCTGGGTATTCCGTTCTTGGCTTGCGCGATCCTCACCCTGCTATTGGCGATCATCTTCAGCGGCTTTGTTGCCTTGCGCCTGGAACCGCTGATACGCGCTGCCTTTGATCTGATTCCCGGCCGACTCCGCCGCTTGCGGGCATCGTCGGCTTAAAAGCGCTGTGTCCCATTGGCATGGGACACATTTCACTGCTTAGTGAGAGTCGCGTGGCGGGAAACCTGAGCCCAAGGAAAGGTAATGGTTGAGCCGGTTGTAGATGGTCTTGAGGCTGACGTCGAGCGCCTCGGCCGTGCGCCGCTTATCACCGCGGAAATGTTCCAGCGTAGCGAAAATCAGTTGTCGCTCCGCTTCGGCCATGGTGATGGAGCCAGGCGCAAACTCAAGCTGACTGCCCGACGTTGCTCCCGCCATCTTGAATGGACCGTCTGTATCTATATCCACTTCATTTTGTCCCATGACATGCGCTCGCTGTATGCAGTTTTTAAGTTCCCGGACATTGCCCGGCCAATCGTGCGCCTGCAGTTTCTCTTCGATACCAGCCGCAAAGCGCTTGTTGCTGTTGTTGCGAAAATTCGCTTGCTTCAGGAAATGCTCAGCAAGCAGAAACACGTCGTCACCCCGTTCGCGCAGCGGCGGAATCAATAGTGGAAATTCGGCCAAGCGGTAATACAAATCCTCGCGCAGCTGCATATCCTGGATCGCCTGCACGGGATCCCGGTTGGTTGCCGCCACGATACGGACGTCGCAGTCGATTTCCTGGTCACTGCCGATACGCTGGATGCGTCGTGTTTCCAGCACTCGCAATAGACGTACCTGCATTTCCGGCGTCATCTCGCCGATTTCGTCGAGGAAGAGGGTGCCACCGTGGGCGCGCTCGAAATAGCCAGCATGCGAACGATGGGCGCCGGTGAAGGAGCCTTTCTCATATCCGAAGAGTTCAGCCTCGACCAGCGTAGGCGGCAGGGCGCCGCAATTCACGGCAAGAAATGGCTGATCAGCATAGGCGCTCATCTCGTGGATGGTTAGCGCAGCGAGCTCTTTTCCGCATCCGTTTTCACCAACGATCAGAACGGAGGCGTCGCGGGGTGCAACTCTTTCTATTTGTTCATAGACTGCCTGCATGACATCTGATGCACCGTACATGCGACCAAACTTTTTTTGGTTTTCGTCGAATGAAGATGGCATAGGCGTAGGCGATAGATTCGTTACCGAATGACTCGAACTTGTCATATCTAGCTTGCGTGACTCAAACATAGGTTTCCCCCAAGAATTGGGCTTGGCGCAACTTGCAAGACCATGCAAGTCTTCCAAACTATGGGCCTATATTGGCCGCACACATGCTCGCGAGCAACGCCATGCACTCCTATTCAGCTGTAGGAAATCTCCTATGGCATTCCTACAGATGCTTGTAAATCCTCATTCCGTGAGGGTTTTCGGGATGGTGCATCTGATGCCGATATAAAAGTTTGAATCGGGCATGCACTTTGCGAGGAAAAGGGGGTAGCGCAAGCTACCTATCCTTGACTCAAGAAAGGAAGCAAGCAATGAAACAAGCCAAGATGAAAACCCTAGTATTCGCTCTAGGTTCAGCACTGCTATTGGGCTCGGGTGCAAGTGTCCATGCTCAGAGCTCCGCTCCGTCCAATCAAGGGAACCAGGAAAAGTCTGGTTCGGCGGGCCAGTATGTAGATGACGCAACGATCACGACGCGCGTCAAATCACGTTTTGCGAGCGACGATACCGTCAGCGCCACCCGCATCAAGGTTGAGACCGTAAAGGGCGTCGTCGAGCTTTCAGGCAATGTTGCCAGCGAAGCCGAACGTGAGCAGGCCGTCAAGATTGCCAAGGCCGTGCCAGATGTACGTGGCGTCCGTAATAACCTGACCATTCAGGCATCGGGTAGTAGCAAGCCGTCAAAGTCGGGTTCTCAGTCGTAATGCTGCAGTGAAGTCCCCGCATAGAGGCCTGCCGCATATGCGGCAGGCTCTTGCACGACCTAATCTTGTATGGCCTAAGTTACCGGCCGCTGGGCAAAATTCGTGTCATTGGATATGCCGCAGATGGCTTCTCCCGCGGCTTCGGGGCCGTCGTAATTGGCGATATCGGCAATGGCAATGATGCCTACCAAGCGCTTGTCGTGGTTGACCACGGGCAAGCGATGTAGCTGGATATCCCCCATGTTTGCCGCGACACTGGAAATGGGGTCATCGTCGTAGCAGTACTTGACTTCGCGGCTCATGACGTCTCGTACCGTGGTTTTATCGACTGCCTTTGCATAGGCCACGGCCCGTACCGCGATATCTCTGTCGGTGATCATTCCCACGAGTTGATCCTTTTCCCCGACGGGAAGGCAACCCACACTTTCTTCAGCCATGATCTGCGCCACCTCTTGCAGGGTTTGATCGGGCCTTGCAATACGAACTTTGCGTGTCATTACATCGCTGACCAGCATGCCATTCTCCTTGGAGTGAATGAAAGGAGTAGGAATGGGTGCAATGCCTATTCCCACTGCAGCGAGGGAACGCGGCTTGCTTTTCTTATCTACTCCATCCAGGGAAAGGAAACCACCATGCCCAAAATGCCCAGCACGCTGAAACGTTCGCCCCAAAAGGCACAGCATCTGTATGCCACGGTGCTTGAGCAAGCGGAAAAGCAATACGGGCCAGGCGAGCGCGCCTCCCGGACTGCGATGGCGGCTCTCAAACATAGCTTCGAGAAGGTCGATGATCACTGGGAAGCCAAGCGTCATCGCGGGCCATCCGATCCGCGTTCGCAAAGGCGGAGCACTGCTGCCAAACGACAAGGTCGGGGCGAAACCTATGGCGGTGTAGACGGCATAGGCAATACCCGCGCGGCCCTCTATGAGCGGGCCAGCAAGCTGGGTATACGCGGACGTTCTTCCATGAACAAGGCGGAATTGGCGCAAGCAATCGCGGCCCATCAGGGTTAAGGCGGCAGGAAGACTCGAACAGAAAAGAAAGGAAATTCCATGCTTGCCATTCAGCATGTGACGCTTTACCGCTACGCCAGGCCGGTCAGACTGGGAACTCATCGTCTCATGTTCCGTCCGCGTGATAGTCACGACCTTCGCCTGCTCAACTCCATGCTCACTCTCAGTCCGCCTGCTGCCTCGATACACTGGATACATGATGCATTCGGTAATTCCATCGCCATCGCCGAGTTCAACGATTGTGAGGCAACCGAGCTTCGCTTGCAGAGCGACATCGTGATCGAGCATTTTCCTATCGACAACCCTGAATTCGAGTTGGCGGAGTACGCGCGCCATTACCCCTTTGGCTACTCCAAGGAGGAAATCCCGGATTTAGCGCGTCTGATCGAACGGCACTATCCCGACCCTAATCACGAGGTCGACGAGTGGGCACGCCAGTTCGTCCATCCGAGAAATAGCGCCACGCTGACGGAAACTCACCCCATGCTTGAGCGTATGACCCGGACAATCAAGAGTGACTTTTTCTATAACGTCCGCGACGAGGAGGGGACGCAAAGCCCGACCGAGACCTTGCAACGGCGTAGTGGGAGTTGCCGCGATTTCGCCTTGTTGATGATAGAGGCCGTCCGTAGTCTGGGCCTGGCCGCACGCTTTGTCAGCGGCTACATTTACGACCCGGCCGAGGATGCTCAATCACAGGAGCCTGGTTTCGTGGCGACAGGAAAAGGTGCGACCCATGCCTGGGTTCAGGTCTATCTGCCGGGAGCCGGCTGGGTTGAGTTCGATCCCAGCAATGCCATTGTCGGCAACCGTAATCTGATCCGTGTCGCAGTGGCAAGGGATATCAGTCAGGCGGTTCCGGTTTCGGGAATCTGGACCGGGCGCCCGGGGGATTGCCTGGGCATGGAAGTCCAGGTTCACGTGACCAGCCATGTGGATCTGAGTGGCATGCCTGCGGTCCCCGAGCCGCCAACTGCACCGACCTTTACCGATGTTGCAGTACAGTCAGGCAGTGCAACACCCGCATGAGCCAACCAGCATGGGCCAAATGGCTAACGCTGGTCGATGTGCCGTAGCTCCACGCTAGGCACGCGCATCTGATTGCGGTATTTGGTCACGGTACGGCGTACTAGGCCGAAGCCTTGTTCGTTCAGCAGATGCGCCAGCTGTACGTCGGACAGCGGCCGTTGCGGGTCTTCTGCCGCAATCAGCTCCTTAATCAAGGCGCGTATTGCCAGTGCCGAGCAACTTCCACCTCGCGCCGGCAATTGCCGTGAGAAAAAGAACTTGAATTCGAACAGGCCGCGCGGCGTCGCCATGTACTTGCCGTTGGTAACACGGCAGACTGTGGATTCATGCAGGCCGATCTCGCTGGCGATATCCCGGAGCGCCATCGGGCGCATGGCGGCTTCGCCGTGGCTGAAGAACACACGTTGCCGAGCCACGATGGCGCTGGCCACGCGCTGTATCGTATCGAAGCGCTGCTGGATATTGCGCAGCATCCAGCGGGCTTCCTGCAGCATGTGTCGGCAAGCGGAGCTACTGTCCTTGCCGCCGGCCAGATCGGCATAGCTTCGATTCAGGCGAATCGAGGGTTGGGCAGCCGGATTCATTCTCGCCACCCAGCGCTTTCCTGACTGACTCACGATGACATCGGGAACAATGTAGCGCGTGTCATCTGTCGCATGACAACGCCCCGGTCTCGGCTCCAGCGTTCTGATTAGCGCCCGTGCGGTATGCAATGCCGTATCGTCACAACCGAGCAATTGCGCGATCTGTGGAAACTGCCGTCGCGCGAGCAGGTCAAAGTGATCTTCCACAAGGAGACATGCCAACCTATAGCCCGGCGTGGTTTCCGGGACTTCAGCCAGTTGCAGTAGCAGACATTCCTGCAACGATCGAGCGCCTACACCGACGGGTTCTAGCTGCTGAACGATTTCAAGCGCGGCCTCCAGTTCATGCAGCTTCACGCCATGCTCACGCGGTATGGTTTCACATAGCTCTTCCAGCGGTGTTTCCAGATAGCCGGCATCGCTGAGTTCCTCGATCAACAGTTGCACGAGGATGCGCTCGCGGTCGCTCAATGGCCAGACCAGTAGCTGTTCACGCAAGCGAGCATGCAGCGAAGCCGGTGCTTCCGACCAGTCCATCCATTATTGGCGGAGACCGGTGACCAATCACTGACCTCAGGTTCGGCTTCCGGAACTTCTTCCGGAGCGGGCGCTTCAAGCGTGATCTTATTCTCGGCAGGTAGCGCAATCAGGGATGCGGAATCAGATCCAACCGTTTCCCCTGACTCCAGGAAAGGATTCTCGGAAAGCGCCGCTTCGACTTCCTGATTGAATTCGAGTGTAGACAGTTGCAACAGGTGCAATGCTTGCTGCAGTTGCGGGGTGATTCGAAGTTGCTGGTGCTGCTGCAATTCCAGGCTGAGATTCATGGCACGTCCTTTCTCGTTTCCAAGGAAAGAGGCAAGGGTTGTGCCATGCAGAGCAGGTCGGCTGATTGCTTGTGAGCATAAGGAATTCTCATTCCCGCATCGCTGCTATACCGGGAAAAGCGCTGCACAAATTACAGCCCGGGGTAAGAACTGCCAAGAATAGTCTTAGCCAGATACGGGCTACATCGGGCGAAACGCACACGGTGCGCGGCTTACGGCGGTATAGGTAATCCAGGCATGCGTCCTGCATATGAGTAGGGATAAGGAGGCATGAATGCTTCCATCAGTGTCGTCCTACAGGTGGCTTTAAAGCACCGCTTTCACTCTAAAGGAGTTCATGATGAATCGTTTAAACACACTGCTCGTATCTCTAGGCCTGACAGTTGCGCTTACCGCATGTAACCGTCCTCCGAGTACGCCTCAGTCCGAGCCAGCAGCCCCTGCTGAAAGCACCACGACCACTCCAGCGCCTGGTTCGACAGCACCGCCATCAACGCCGACCGCACCTCCTGAATCGTCCACTAACCCCTCTACGAGTCCTTTGCCTCCGCCGAGCGACTCGACATCGCCTACGCCAGCACCTGCGCCTTCATCTCCTTCATCGGGTAGCTGATGAGGATGTAGATGACTGGCTAACGACCAATACTGCGAGGAGGAATCGCCATGCAACTCGAGATTACAGAGACCAATGCAACCGCCTTTCCACGGGGTGAGTTTCTCAATATACGGTGGGGAGCGATCTTTGCCGGGCTGGCTGTCGGGCTTGCGACCAATATGCTGCTGGTGATGCTGGGCACGGCTGCAGGATTAAGCCTTGTGGAAGTCGATGGCAGCAATAGTGGAAACCAAGTCCCGCTTATCGCCTCGATCTGGAATGTCGCCAGCATGGTGATTGCGGCATTTGTCGGTGGTTATGTCGCCGCACGCGCCAGCGGGCTTAAGCGGACATCGGACGGTATTCTGCATGCGGTTGTGGCCTGGGGGATGACGCTGTTGCTGGCTGTCTTCATGGCCAGTGCAGTCACCGGCTCAACCTTCAATGCGATGTTCCCCTCCTTGCAAGGGCGGGCGGTACAGGAGGGCGCCCAGGTACTTGGCAGCATCGACGATGGCGACCGTCAGGCCGCCGCCGTGTCCTTGCAACGCAATCTGGGCATTTCCAGCGATCAGGCGCATCAGCTCATCGACCAGGCGCTGGCGTTGAGCGGAAATGATGCGGAAGTAGGTGAGGCCGGACGTGCCGCTGCGCGCGAAACACTGCGTACGGCGACAGTAGTGAGCATTTGGCTAACGCTTAGCACCTTGCTCTCGCTTCTGACTGCAGTGGGCGGTGGCGTTCTAGGGATTCGGAATGCACGACGGGTATTGCATCGGCGAACAACCACGATTGCATGAATCTATCTGAGGCCAAATCTATGAAAAAAATCAATCGAGCGCCCAGCCCGTCGTTAGACCGTCAAGAAAACCGCCAGCTGGATACCTTGGCTGCGAATCCTGAGGACCTCGACCCGAAGCTGCCTTCTAACCAGGGTGATATGCGTCTGCCACATGAGCATGACGAGTCTCCCAAGGCTGGCCGGGATCGCGATAAATCAAGCACGCCTTTACCGCGCCAAGTTGTCGAACAGGCCGCCAGCGACATTACGCGCGGCCTACGTGACAGTGAGCGTAGAGGGATTCCCTCCGATGTGCCGGCGAATGGCCCAGCGCCCGAACAGAGTCCGGGTGGCGATGTGCCCGCTGCCGGCATAGATAGGCATTCAACCGCATCGCGTGCTGAGCAGGCCCAGAAAAAAGCCAAGCAACCTTAGGTCGCCGTAATTTAGTCAATGTATTGGTGACACTGATGAAACAAGGGCGGTCGAAGCTGATGTGCTTCGACCGCCCTTGTTTTACAGCGATTAACTCGCGGGCGGCCCGATTAGAAGCGGAACTTTAAACCTACCGAATAAAGATCAACCTCGGCTTTCTGATCCGTGAACTTGAAGTTGTGGCGATCCCATTCGGCAATCAGCTGCAGGGTGGGTGAAATATTAAATCCCAGCCCAGCGCCATAACTGAGGCCGAAGTCCTCTTCTTTTCCAGTTGGCGCTACAGCGCCTTCTGTTTTAGTCCAGCCGTAGGTGGTGCCTACTTTGGCAAAAGCGCTGAATACTTCGCCGAGAGGCACATTGCCCACCAAGCTGAGATTTGCGCCTTGAGCTGAAGTGTCGCCGCCGTTGCGTTCGAGCTTGCCTACATTCACGTAGCCAAGTTCCACACCCAGCCATTGATTGAATTGGCCGCCAAGATAAATTTTCCCTCCCACATCCGGATCCTTGCAGCTAAAACCGGGTGCGCAGTGTTTTTCATAATCAGGCGCGCCGAGATTGAAGCCCCAATAACCACTGCGCGTAAACGGCAGCCACGACTTATCGCTGGGTGAAGCACTAGACGAACTCGAATACCCTTGGTTACCAGAGTAAGTGTCTTGGGCCATTGCGCTGATGGGAAGAATGGCAGTTGCCAGTACGCCTAGGTATTGGGGTAGGGAAATGAGGTGTCGTCCGTTCATGCTTTCTCCTTGGATGGTAAGAATTGCCTGACAACAATTGTCGGGACGACGTTAGGATGCAAACCGCATTCCTGAGGCATGAACAAAGGGTTAGGGAATGATTAGAAGCAGCGTGAGTCTTAGCGCTGCAAGCAGGCGAGGGCCACTGTATTTTTCAGTGCTCGCTGCTTGAATTCCATCGGAGAGTAGTGGTCGCGTTTTCGACGCGACTATGACTGATCCTGGACGTTATGAATCAAGTCCTGCAGCGTGTGTCCGGGTGAGCTCTCAGAGAGCTCTATCGTCTCGCGGCCGTCAGACCGAATCAGTCGTCGAAATTCAGGGCCAGGAACAATATGCGGGGTGATGACAAAAATCGGTAGCACCTTATCCCCGCCTTCAATCATGCGGGCGGCCTCATGGGCCGGCGCGAGCCAGGGATCGCCCATCCAGTCATTGGTTTGGGGATCGATCTGTCGAATGTTCACCTCTTCAACGAAACCGCTGGCATCAAGCTTGGCTGAAGTTACACCGAAGACAGACATAGGTGCTCCCTCGCAGAAAAGGTAGGCATCACCAAAGCTAGTGATCGAGCTGCAAGTGATTCATGAACGGCAAGGAATCAACTTGCTGTCACCTACTTTAGTTCGCCAGAAAATTGATGGACTGATTTCAGCCCCAACTCCAGCTCTTTTGTTTTTGCAAGGATGCAAGCACCAAGTTCTTCAAGGCTCATTGGCGCTTGCTGAGCCTCCTGCGGCAACTGCATCTTATCGAACTCAGCCGACTGCTTTTTCTTTCCTGATTTAGAAGGGTTAGCCATCACATCATCCTTTCGCAGAAAGTCCAAATATGAGGCGCCTTTCTGCTCAATGGCGTAGGAGGTCTCTGAATTTGGCGCTTGGTTTCTTTGGATTGTTTCTATACCAGGATGCGGGCTCCTAATGAGCGACTGTGTTGTATGTAAGCAAATTGCAAGATTTGCTACTTAGTCTCTAAAGGCGGTAAGACGTGTTAGGAGGCAGCGTGCATTGACAAGGCATTGCCAAGACATTCCCGCCCCTCGATGGTGTTGTTTATTTCACATTCTGTAATGTCATTCGCCGTGCGCATGGTTACGGCGGGTTGGATACGGAAAACCCATTGGCATACTCGCCTGAGTTCTCATAGACTGTGATTCCCGCCCCTCGTCCCCCGATCGGCGTTAGAGCAAAACCGAAAGGAGCATCGCTATGCGTGTCACTCCCTTGCGGTACCCCACAGCCAAAATCGCTGCCGGCCTATTTGCTGGTATTGCGCTTGGTTACTGTATTCAGCGTCGTTCCCCCACCAAGCGCCAACGTCTTCCTTCGCCATCCTCCAGCGACGATTTATCCATGGCCGACGTAGCGAGATTCTTCAAGCTGACACGCCGTGCATGGAAGATTCCAGTTGCAGGACTCTGAAGTATTTTGGTTATCGCTAACTTGAACATCTAGGTGTAAGAAGCCAGAGGGAGTGCAGGGATGGCTAAGGTTTCTGCAATACGCATTCTGTCCGTGGCGTTGTCCTGTTCCGCAGTGGCGATGCCTGCACTGGCACAGCACCCGAGTACCGACGAGATGAATGCAGCCAATAATCCGCTGCAGCCAACTGTCGGCTTGAATATCCAGGATCAGTATGTCGGCCGCTACTACGGCCTAGGCGACGAGGATGGCAATTCTCTGTTGATGCGCGGCATCGTGCCGCACAAGACATTCGGTGCACCGCAGATCCTGCGTGCAACGCTACCGGTGACTACGACGCCGGATGTCATGCCCACAGGCCGCAAGACTGGGCTTGGCGACCTTAATCTGTTTGACATCTTTATCGCCAAGAGTGGCGGTGTCGAGTTCGGTGTGGGGCCGCAACTGACGATTCCGACTGCATCGCGTGATGAGACCGGCACAGGCAAGTGGCAGGGGGGGCTGGCAGGCATGATGACAGTGCCTCAAAAATGGGGGCTGGCCGGAGGCTTGGTGA
>Ga0209370_1002834_pt1 | contig 11840 bp, 4 predicted proteins | sample AgamicAtPrz_FD_187164 | JGI IMG/M metagenome (GOLD analysis project Ga0209370, IMG submission 187164) | Agave microbial communities from Guanajuato, Mexico - At.P.rz (SPAdes) (version 2) | ecosystem: Host-associated > Plants > Phyllosphere > Phylloplane/Leaf | place: Guanajuato, Mexico... | reverse complement strand
CATAGCGCTCGTCCACCGGGGTGCTGAAGATCACCTCGGGGTCGGCTTCCACGGTCAGCCAGGCGTTTTCGCCGATTTCGGATTCGAGCTGGCCTTCATCCCAGGAGGAGTAACCCAGCGTGACCAGCACGCGCCTGGGGCCGGCACCGTCCGAAAGGGCTTCGAGCACATCCTTGGACGTGGTCATCTCCAGACCGCCTGGAATGGTCATGGTCGAGGCATAGGCCGATTCGTTCTCGGGTGCGCCTTCGATGACCATGGGCTCATGCAGCACAAAGCCGCGATCGGTCTGCACCGGGCCACCGGTAAAGACCTGCTGGTCGCGCAAATCATCGCGCTTGAGACCCAAATCCACTTTTTGCAGCAGGCCTTGCAGGCTGAGCTTGGAGGGCTTGTTGATAATCAGACCGAGCGCGCCACGCTCGCTATGCTCGCACAGGTAGACAACGCTGCGCGAAAACGACTCATCTTCCAGGCCGGGCATGGCAATCAGGAAGTGGTGCGTCAAGTTGATAGGCGCAGATTCTGCAGACATGCAGCGATTTTACTGGCGATCCATGACTCCTTCTTACCCTGTGGGCTTGATCTGGCTGCGGCGCGACCTACGCCTGGCCGATAACGCGGCCCTTTATCATGCATTGCAGCAATGTGAAAAGCTGTATTGCGTCTTTGTCTTCGACGACAGCATTCTTGCCGCCCTGCCCCGCGCCGACCGCCGCGTGGAATTCATCTGCCAGAGCCTGACCGAGCTGGATGCGGCCCTGCGCGAGACCGCGGGACGTCCGCAGACAGGGCTGATCACGCGGCGCGGCCTGCCCCAGGACCTCATCCCTGCCCTGGCCCGGCAGCTGGGCGCGGGCGCCGTCTTCTGCAACGACGACGACGAACCTGCGGCCATCGCCCGCGACGCCCAGGTGGCGCGCAGCCTCAAGAGCCAGGGGCAGTTGCTGCTGCGCTTCAAGGACCACCGCATCTTTGCGCGCGACGAGGTGCTGACCCAGAGCCTGTCGCCGTTTTCGGTCTTCACGCCCTACAAGAACGCCTGGCTGCGAAAGATCACGCCGTTCTATCTCTCGGCCTACCCCAGCGAGCGCAATCTAGCGAGCAAGCTGGCCGATCTGCCGGACACCGAGCGCTGCCCGATTCCCACGGCCGCCGAGCTGGGCTTTGCCCCGGACACGCTGGCCGGCCTGCGCCTGCCCACCGGCGTCAGCGGCGCACGCCAGCTGCTGGCCGATTTTCTGCCGCGCCTGCCGCAGTACAAGACGGCGCGCGACTTCCCGGCCCTCAAGGGGCCCAGCTATCTCAGCGTCCATCTGCGCTTTGGCACCGTGTCGATACGCGAGCTGGCCCGCCTCGCCCATGAGGCGGCGCACAATGAGGACTGGTCTGCCGCGGCGCGCGAAGGGGCGGCCACCTGGCTCAGCGAGCTGATCTGGCGCGACTTCTACTTCCAGATCCTGGCCCACCAGCCTTATGTGGTGGAGCGCAGCTTCAAGCCGGCGTATGACGCCATCGAATGGGAGACGGGAGCCGAAGCCGACACCCTCTTCGCCGCCTGGTGCGAGGGCCGCACCGGCTACCCGCTGGTCGATGCCGCCATGCGCCAGCTCAATTCCAGCGGCTATATGCACAACCGGCTGCGCATGGTCACGGCCAGCTTTCTGGTCAAGGACCTGGGCCTGGACTGGCGCCGGGGCGAAGCCTATTTCGCCGAAAAGCTCAATGACTTCGATCTGGCGGCCAATAACGGCGGCTGGCAATGGGCGGCCTCCACGGGCTGCGATGCCCAGCCCTGGTTCCGTATCTTCAACCCGGTGACCCAGAGCGAGAAGTTCGATCCGGACGGCAAGTTCATCGTGCGCTACGTCCCCGAGCTGACGCCCTTGCCGGCCAAACTGCGGCATGCCCCCTGGCTGGCCAAGCCGCTGGAACTGGCCGAAGCAGGCATCACACTGGGGCGCGACTATCCCTTGCCCGTCGTGGATCATGCGGCGGCGCGGGAGAAAACCCTGGCGCGCTACGGAATCCTCAAGAAAGAAGCTTGAGCTTTCCTGGCTCCAGGCCCTGTGGAGGTCCATATCCCCGAGTGCCTGGCTGCCAACCGTCCAATAGGCTGTCACTCAAAAAAAGAAGCGGCTTGCGCACGTTCTTCATACATTTCAGATCAATATCAGTCTGAAATGCAATCCAGATCGGCGCAAGCCGCTTTGTTATAAGGAGCAAACCTTATTCGACAGCCACTCCCGGCTCCTCGGCCGCAAGCCCGTTGAGCGGGCTGCGCTCAGGCGCGGGGCCGCTGCGCTGCAAAGCGTAATGCTGGATTAGCCCCAGCAGTTCCTCATCGGAATAGGGCTTGCCCAGATAGTGATTGGCTCCCAGGTCGCGGGCCATTTCGCGATGCTTCTGGGCAATGCGCGAAGTGATCATGACCACCGGCATGCCTTCGAGCGTCTGATCGGCGCGGATATTGCGCAACAGGTCGAAGCCGTCCATGCGCGGCATTTCGATGTCCGACAGCACCAGGGTCGGGCGCTCGTCCTGCAGACGCTCCATGGCTTGCAGGCCGTCAGCGGCCAGCGTGACACGGTAGCCTTCGCGCTGCAGCAGACGCTGGGTGACGCGGCGCACGGTGATGGAGTCATCCACCACCAGCACCAGTGGCACCGTGGTCTGCGAAGCTTCGGCGCCCAGCAGATCGGCACCGCCTGAGAGAGCCTGCAGTTCGCCATCGACTGCGGCCTGCTCGGCCCTGGCCAGCATGGCACGCACCTGCTCGCCATGGACGTTGGCCAGCGCCACCGGGTTGTAGATCTGCACCACGGCCCCCGAGGGCAGCACGGACATGCCGGTAAGGCCTGGCAGACGCGACAACTGCGGGCCCAGGTTCTTGATCACCACTTCCTGGTTGCCCAGCACTTCGTCCACATGCAGCGCCACACGCTGCGAGGCACTGCGCACAATCACCACGGGGCGCGTGCGACCGAGGTTTTCCTCGCTACGCAGCGAGGTTTGCCACAGCGCGCCGGCCCAATAGAAAGGCATGACTTCGCTGCCGTCCTGGAACTCCTGCTTGCGGTAGCTTTCCTCCAGCACATCGACGGGCACGCGGCGCACGATTTCCACCAGGTTGGCGGGCACGCCCATGGACACGGCGCCCATGCGCAGCATCACCACCTGGGTCACGGCCGTGGTCAACGGCACAACCAGACGGAAGGCGCTGCCGCGGCCAGGCTCGGTATGGGTTTCGATACGACCGCCCAGGGCGTTGACTTCGGAACGCACCACATCCATGCCGATGCCGCGGCCGGCAACACCTGTCACCTCGGCGGCCGTGCTGAAGCCCGGCTCGAAGATCAGGCGCCCCGCGTCTTCCAGCGTCATATGACGCTCGTCGGTCCACAGCTTGAGGCTGATGGCCTTGGCGCGAATCCGCTCCAGGTCCAGACCGGCCCCGTCGTCTTCCACGGACAGTGCCACGTCGTTGCGCTCCTGACTCAGCACGATCTCGATGGTGCCGACAGCCGGCTTGCCCAGCTCCTGGCGCCGCTCGGGCGACTCGATGCCGTGAGCCACGCAGTTGCGCAGCAGATGCTCGAAGGCCGGCATCATGCGCTCCAGCATGCCTCGGTCCATTTCGATGGTGCCGCCCAGGATGTTCAGGCGCACCTGCTTGCCCATTTCCTTGGACGTCTGGCGCACCACGGCGTACAGACGCTCGGCAAAGGAGTCGAACTCCACCATGCGCGTGCGCAGCAGATCTCGCTGCAGATCACGTGCCTGCCGGCCCTGGGCCACCAGATCGTCTTCGGCAGCGGCCAGATCCCGCTGCAGATTGCGCTGCACGGTGGCCACGTCGTTGACCGATTCGGCCATCATGCGCGTGAGTTCCTGCACGCGGGTGAAGCGGTCGAACTCCAGCGGATCGAAACCGGCTGCCGTGTCCTTGGACAGGGCCAGACGCGACTGCATCTGACTTTCGGCCTGCACCTCGATGTCGCGCAGCTGCATGCGCAGGCGCTCCAGGTTGCCCGTCAAATCATTGAGCGCCGAACACGCCTGCGACAGCCGCGCATCGACACGCGAGCGGGCAATCAGCACTTCACCGGTCTGGGAAATCAAGCGGTCCAGCAACTGCGCCCGCACACGCACGGTCTGCTGCGACGCAGGACGCGGCACCACCGGCGCCGGCAGCTCAATGGCCTGCTCAAAATCTGCGGCAGTCTTTTCTCCGGCTTGAGCATCCGCTGCTTGCTCTACAGCAGACTCCGCTGCACTCAGATGCAGAGGCGCCTGAGCAAGAAGATCGTCCAGTTGAGCCAGTGGCTGCTCGGGCTCCTGCTCACCGGCCATGCGCAGCACATCGAAGCTGGCTTGCAAAGCGTCAAAGCTGCTCAGCAGCGGCTCGATCGCTTCGGCTGCGGGACGCTCCTGGTCAATACGCTCCACCGCCGACTCCAGGCGGTGGGCCATCTCACCCATGCGCATGGCGCCCGCCAGGCGGGCACTGCCCTTGATGGTGTGCAAAGCGCGCAGAGCTTCGTTGCGAGCCTCATCCAGCGTCGGGCGCCCATGCCAGCGGCGCAGTGCAGCACCGAGCTTGGGCAGCAGGTCGATGGCCTCTTCCTCGAAAATGGGAAACAGGTCGGCATCGACCTGATCGAGTACATCGATATCGTCTTCGTCGTCACCGGCATGCACCGCCAGCGCGATGGCTTCATCGATGCGGCGCTGCAGTTCGGCCTCATGCTCCACGCTGCCTGCGGCAGGCACCATGGAATACGGTGCCTGATCTGCGGCTTTTACCACGACATCCAGCAACGGGTCGGCTGCCGATGCTCCCGCGTCTTCTTCGGCCACATCCTTGAGTCCATCACCCGCAAGCTCGAGCAAGGCCCCATCCTGCGAAAGCTCGGCAGCAAAGTCCAGCGGCAAGTCCTTGGGGTCTGCAGGCGGCTGCAGCGCCTGCACCTCGGGCCACTCGGCCTCATCCAGCTCGGCCAGATCGGACAGCTCAAGATCGGCAGTTTCAGCTGCTGCACCGGCATCGATCGGAGTATTCAGGATTTCACGCAGCGCGTCTTCGACAGCGGGTAAAGCGTCCTTGAGGAAGCCTGCCGCAAACTGATGCAGCAAGCGGCGCACTTCATCGGATGCGGTCATGCATTGCTGAATCTGCAGCGCGCCGGCATAGCCCTGAGGCTGCAGATGCAGCAGTGCATGCTCGAGCAAACGCGCCAGCTCCGACAAGGCCTTGAAGCCCACGGTGCCGGAGCTGCCTGCCAGGGAATGCGCCAGCGCGATCGCGTCGTCGGGAATGACGGCAGCCGGCTCTTGCGACCACTGCTGCAACACCTCACCCAGTCGCTCTGACCACTCGTCTGCTTCGTTGAGATAGACGTTGTACAGCGCTGCGCTGATGCGCAGCCCGTCTATATTGCGATAGCCGTCGTCCGGCTCACCTGTCTGTTCGGTCTGTTCGAGCACCGGCTCAATCGCCGAGACTTCGGGCTCCGGCAGCTGAGCGGGTTCTTCGGCCACGACGGGATCGGGCACGCCATCCAGCAAGGCTTCAATGGCCTCCAGCTCGATCGCAGCCTCCGCAGACGGCAGCTCGAGCGCCATCTCCACAGCGGCCGGCACCCCGGTAGCTGCGTCCATGGCGGGGGGCTCCACGGCAGTCTGCATGTCTATGGCAGCCTGCTCGCTTTCACGCATGGCCGCTTCGAAGGCGGCAAAATCCAGCTCCTGCACCTCTTCTGCCGCAGTGATTTCCTGCAGCAAAGGCTGAACCTCCCCGGCGCCCTCTATCCACTCGGGCTCTGCCGCCGGCTCCAGAGCAGGCAATGCGGACGCTTCAAGCGCATCGGGTGCCTGAAGCTGATGCAGCAGATCGTCAGGAATATCCAGCTCCGGCAAGGCAAAGTCAGCTGCTGCCGCCTCCAGCTCAGCCACCGACTCCTGATCTGGCTGCGCAGACAGCTCTTCTTGCGGGAACTCCAGCTCCGGCATCGCAAATACGGGCTCTGCGGCCACGGTCTGTGGCTCCAGTGGCCACTGCAGCTCGGCGATCGGCTCGGGCGCTACAGGCAGCTCCAGCACGGGTGCATCCACAGCGGCGGCCGCCTCGGCCGACTCCATGCGCTGGGCGCGCTCGCCGCGACGCGGAACCAGGGCCACCTCGGCGCGCTCGCCCTGCAGACGCATGGCGTCTGCAGCGGCACGGAAGGCCGTGGCCGACCAGTTCTGCGCCTGCTGGTTCTCGATATCCTGTGCCCAGACGGCAAAAGCCTTCAGGGCATCCTGAGCCAGCTGCTGCATGGCCTGCGGCATGGGTCGCTGCTCTGCCAGCCATGCATTGAGCATCTGCTCCATGGCCCAGCCGGCTTCACCAAACTCATCCAGCCCCACCATGCGCGAGCTGCCTTTGAGCGTGTGGAACGCACGGCGCAGCGTGGTCTGCTCGCTCAGATTGCCGGGCTCGTCCGCCAAAGCCTTGAGGGCCTGCAAGCCGTTATCCACGACTTCGCGGGCTTCTTCCAGGAAGATGGACAGAAGCTCATCGTCGCCGTCCAGATCTACAGTGCTCAGTTCGGCTGCCGGCACCGTAGCAGCCGCAGGCACGACCTCCGGAGCTGCGACTGCCGCTGCCAGATCCCGAGCGACATCCGCCTCGTCAGTTGCCTGCTTGCCCGACTGCATGCCCGCAAACACCTGAGCCATGGCATCGGCCAGGGCATCGGAGCCCACGCCGGCCGACTCTGCCACGGCTGGTGCGGGTGCGGCCTCAAACTCGGGCAAGGCACCTGGCTCGGTCACTGTCCACGACGGGGTGTCCTCGTCCTCGATGTGCCTGACTTGCAACTGCTCTGGCTTCGCCACAACAGCGGGAACTGGCCTCACTTCGACAGGCGGTGGCGGTGCGGCGACCGAGGGCTCCACTGCCGGATCAGCAATCACGGCAGCCGAAGCGACCGGAGTCTGTCCAGAAGACGGTACGCCATCCATGGGAATATCCACGGTGGGACGGAAGGCTTCGGGGCCGCGACTGCGGCTATGACCCATGACGATGCGCAGTTCGTCCTTTTCCTCGTCATAGACGAACAGCTTGCGCGCCATATTGCGCTGGTAGCTGAGCATGTCGATGAGAAATCCCATGGCGCCGAGACTGCTGCCCAGCTTCTCGAAGATGCGAGGCTGATTCTCGACCGTCACCTCACCGAGCATCAGGTGCTCGACGGTGTCACGCATGCGCTGCATGGCGGTCGCAGCCTGCTCGAATCCCAGCACCGACAGCACACCACGCATTTGCGCCATCTGGCCCGGTACCGAGGCCAGCACCGAGGTGTCCGCGGGGTTGCGAAAGAACAGATCCAGCTGCTTCTCTGCCTCGCCAAGGGTGATGCGCAGCTCTCCAACCACCGATCCCATGGTCTGCTGGTCGCTGGCCTGACGGTAGAGCTCCTCCATCCAGATTTCCAGCGGCTCGGACTGCGCGCCATGCAAAGCCGCATCCAGACGCCGGACCAGCACGCTGGACTGGGCGGCCTGTATTTCGTCGTCATGCCCGGCGGTCATGAAGCTGGCCTGCAGATACAGCACCGCAGTCGCCACCTCCATGGCCAGCTCGGCTGGTGGCGGCTCGCCGATGCGCTCCACCGTCTCCGCCACACGAATCAGCGCGCGCGCCAGCCCGTGGCTGACAGGCTGCAGCTTGACCAGCGACTCCGACACCAGCCCGAACTGCTCGGCCATGGATCTGATCTTGCTGCGGTCGCCGCCGGCGACCGCAGACCAGGTCTCGGCGGCGGCCGCAATGCGCTTGCGCGCCTGCACCAGCACCGAGGGATCGAAGCGGCCATAGCGCGCCACGTGGTAGTCCACCACCGGCATCTGCTCCATGGCATAGGCCTCGTGTACGGCCTTCAGACTCTCACCGGCCTGCTCGCGGGGCTTGGCCTGCGCGCAAAAGAACATCAGGTCCTGCAGCAGGCGTGCGGGTGGCAGGCTGTCGCCCTTGGCCATGCTGGCGTACTGCATGAGCACGCGCGAAGCCATGCGCTTGACGTAGATATCGGCAGTGATGAGTCCACGTGCCATGCCGTCGAAGAAGGCCGCAGCAATCTTCCAGAAACTGCGCGCCGCCACATCTTCGGACTGAGCTGCCGCAAAGCGCCGGCAAAGCTCGCACATCTGGGCTGCCGCCTCGCGGTCGTCGCTCTTGACCATGCGCAGCACCACACCGTCCAGCATGGCACGTGCATGTGGACCATAGGCCAGCGGCTCCGGCATGGTTCCGGTCCAGCGGGGCTCGCGTGCACGGCGCTCGGCAGGCCATAGGTCAGCCGGGTGGGCCTTGTCATTGCCGGCCAGCACCTGGGTCTCACGATACTGGGGGAACAGGGCTACGGCCGAGACCTGCTGACCGGCCAGAACGGCCTCCAGAAATTCCATCAGCGCGAAGTGCGTGCGCTCCAGCGTGGTCGCGGCTTCCTGCGTGCAGTATTCGGGACGCTGTACAAAGCGGTTGACCGCCGCTTCCATGCTGCGCAGCACCTGAGCCGGGGCGGTGACTCCCACCATCTCCAGAGCGCCACAGGCCTGATGCAGCTGCTGGCGTGCAATGCGCAGTGCAGATGTATCCAACTCCTCTAGATCAGACAAACGGGCCGCATCCGCATCGCGCATGAAACGGCTCACAGCCTTGGTCGCTGCCTCCAGCGACTTGCGCACTTCATCGAGCACCCAGGCCAACGGGCCCAGATCCTGCTCTGCAGTTGCAGACATGGCTGTACGTATTGGCGAGTCGTCAACCACTGACATGCTCTAGTTCCTTAACCCTCAAGGGTCGTGCATTTTTATGAGAGAAAGAGCCAGTCAAATCAGGCAATCTTGAATCGGGAAACAGACTGACGCAGCTCTTCAGCCATGTGGGAGAGCTCTCGCACCTGCTGCGCGGTGGTGCGGGTTCCCTCACCGGTTTGCTCGGTCACTGCAAAAATGTGCTGAATGTTTTCCGCCACGCCGTTGGCCATATTGGCTTCACGTGATGTGGAGTTGGAAATCTGCTCGATCAGCTCGGCCAGTCGGCGCGACACGCTGTCGATTTCAGACAGTGCAGTACCAGCAGAGTCGGACAGACGAGCCCCTTCCACCACGCCCTGGGTAGAGCGCTCCATGGCGGCCACCGCATCCTGGGTGTCGGTCTGAATGGCCTTCACCAGCGCGGCAATCTGTCGCGTGGCGTCTGCGGAACGTTCGGCAAGGCGCTGCACTTCTTCCGCCACCACCGAGAAGCCGCGACCTGCTTCACCTGCAGACGCAGCCTGAATGGCGGCGTTCAATGCGAGCACGTTGGTCTGCTCGGTAATGTCCGAAATCAGTTCGGTAATTTCACCGATCTCCTGGGACGACTCACCGAGACGCTTGATTCGCTTGGAGGTATCCTGAATCTGGTCGCGGATGGAGTTCATGCCACCAATGGCGTTCTGCACCGCCTTGAGACCCGAGTCCGCAGCCTGCAGCGATTGACGGGCCACCTGGGCCGATTCCTGAGCCTGAGCCGAGACATTGTTGATACGGCCGGCCATGTTCAGAATCGACTTGCCGGTTTCGCGAATTTCATGCAGCTGCTCGTTCGATGCAGCCAGCAGTTCGGTCGAGGTGACGTCCACCTGCTCGGTGGTCTGGGCCACGCGGGTCACGGTGTTCTGCACCGATCCCACCAGAGCGCGCAGCTCTTCCACCGTGTAGTTCACCGAGTCGGCAATCGCGCCCGTGATGTCCTCGGTCACGGTGGCTTCCTGCGTCAGATCGCCCTCGGCCACCGATTGCAACTCGTTCATCAAACGCAAAATAGCCGCCTGGTTGGCGTCGTTGATGCGCTTGGCTTCCTGCTCCTGCAAACGGGCATCGACCTGGTGACGCTCGGCTTCCTGCTGGCGCGCCCGGCTGTCCAGCAGTTGCACGCGCGAGATGCCGATACCGCTCAGAACCGCGGTCAAAATGGCAATGGCCAGCAGCGCCAGCTGCAGCATGCTGGCCCCGCCCAGCCCCTGCAGCGCCGTCTGCAACTGCTCCAGCTGCTGACGCAGCGGTTCGCTGTCATTGTTGATGCTGGTCTGCGCTTCCCGGGCCGACACCAGCCCTTGCAGATTGCCCAGAATGGCACTGGCCTGGGTACGCGTATCGTCGTATTGCTTGATCAGCGTCTCCAGCTGTTCACGCACCTGAGGATCACGTGCAGCCGACAGCCGCATTTCAGCGCTGCCGTTGAGCAGACCTTCGGAGATTTCCTTGAAAGAGTTCAAGTCCTTGCCCAGCAGGAAAACGGCCTCGGGACTCACGCCCTCCAGGGTCTGGAATTCGTTGGCAGACTTGGCAATACGCTGAGTCAACATCACCAGCTGACCGGCAGCAGAGATCTCGGCTGCGCCAGCGCCTTGCTGCAGCTTCAGCGAAGAAATGGTTTCCGCGGTTTCCAGCAGATCGGAGGACTGACGGTTGATGGTGCGCAGCGCGTCGCCCACTTGAGTCAGAGTCTTTTGCTGTCCGAGAATCAGCCCGGCGCTCTTTTCCGCTCGCTCCATCAGGGTGCTGATGGAGCTGAGCTCGTCCTGCAAACCACCACCCAGCGCGTTCACGCCCAGATCGGAATCGCCGGCAGCCAACGCTCGCACGTTACGCGCCAAAACACCGGCGCTGTCCTTGACGTCGGCAAACGCAGGAGCGGCTCCCGTCATGGCGATGGAGACCGACTTGGCCAGACGTTGCGACTGCATCAATGCCTGGCCGGTCGCCGCCAGTTGCTGGTTGGAGTTGCCTGCTTCGCGCAGCATCCATGCCGACAGCACCACCAGCACCAGCACCGAGCCACCCAGCAAGGTAAACAAGGTGCGCTGATGCTTGGCAGTCGTGGCCGTACCAAGAATAGGCAGGCTCACCAGTTCGTCCGCGCGACTGGCCTCCTCGACGCCGAAGACGGAAGGTGCCCCCTGCACGCTATTGAGCGATCCGTCGTACATATCTTGTACGACCGTGTCTCCCATCATGCCGCTATCACCACTGACGGCAGCCGCGATGGGCTTGCGTCGGAACAACTGATTTATTTTCTGTGCAAAGGACATAGCGCTGTATCCAGGAACCTCAAGCACGAATGCTCAAAAATTTGGCGGTTTGAGACAGGGACTGCAATTTCAGCTCCTGCCAGCGGCGGCCGCTCGCATCGATATGGACGGCTCCGAAGAAACTCGGGGAACGCTCAGGCGCAGGCTCGGCCTTGGAAAACGCGTCTGCGGCACGCAGGCCCAGCAGACGATCGGCCAGCAGGGCCGCGTTGACCTCCAAGGCAGGGTTGAAGGCCAGCAGGCTGCAGTCCATCAGTTCCTGCTCATTGCGGACACTTCCATGCCCCAGCAATTGAGCCAGGTCCACCACCCCCATCAAAGCACCGCGCAGATTGGCGATGCCCAGAAACCAGGCCTGTGTGTATGGGACGGGCTGAACGCCGGTCCAGGGAAAGATTTCTCCTGCCTGATTCAGCGGCAGCAAATAATCCCGCCCGCCAGCCTGCACTGCCAGCCAGGTAGCAACGCTGACGCCTTCGCTGCGTGCTGCCTGCAGGCGCCCGGCCAGACGGGATTGAAGATCTCGGAGGGCTTCACGGTTCGCCATAAGCAGCGCGGCTCGTTATAGCGCTGCGATCTTGGCTTGGAGCTCGGCGGCATCCACGGGCTTGGTGATATAGCCACGTGCGCCCTGACGCATGCCCCAGACCCGGTCGGTTTCCTGATTCTTGCTGGTGCACATGATGATGGGCACATCGGCATACAGGGGATCGC
>Ga0209370_1002833_pt1 | contig 11842 bp, 10 predicted proteins | sample AgamicAtPrz_FD_187164 | JGI IMG/M metagenome (GOLD analysis project Ga0209370, IMG submission 187164) | Agave microbial communities from Guanajuato, Mexico - At.P.rz (SPAdes) (version 2) | ecosystem: Host-associated > Plants > Phyllosphere > Phylloplane/Leaf | place: Guanajuato, Mexico... | reverse complement strand
AATCAGAGTGTCGCTACGGGGTATGTCATCATCAAAACAAAGCATCGATGATGACACACCCTTTCGCACCGTCCTGTCGTCTGTCGTGGTAGAGGGGCGACGGGCCGGACCACATTTAATGCCAGCAAAGGATAACTGAGATGGCTCAAGAAAAAAACACCGTGGATCTGACTATCCGCAATATCCCCAAACACATACACGCCACAATGGGTCATGTATCCGCCCTGACCGGCACACCCGTTTCGGTAATGGTGCGTGACCTGGTTATTGAGAAGTTTTCCGATCCTATCCGGCGATTCGGTATGCTGAGTCCACTGGTTGATGCCCTCGATCAGGTGATTGGAAACCACTGCTCCCTACCTGTGGTACCGGAGATGGTGGACAGTTTTTACGGAACCAGATGGAATCTGGCTTTGCAGGAACTGCTCGGTATTGAAAATGACGGCCAGCTGCAGAAGATCATGGTGAAAAACACCCCGTACCTGACCGTGCGCGCTGACCAGGTGATGGAAGGGCGTAAAAGCGTGCTGAAAGGGACCGCGCTGTGGTTCGCGCTGTTCGCGGAAATCGCCTTCTCAAATGCCGATATCATCCGGCGGGCATGGGAATCTGTGTACTTTGTCCCTTCTGCGGAGCGCTATTACCTCTATGTTCAGCATATCAATGCACTGAGGGCACTGCGCCAGCTTCCTCCGTTTGAATCCTTTGAATTCACACTTGAGCGTGACTTTGGCACCGTGCGTCTGTTCAGGCCCGATCACTACGACTACGGGGCCTGGCACATCATCATTACGTTAACACCGGAAGCCGCTGCGGTGCTGCCCGGTAACGGCTCCACTGACGGGATTTGTTTTCCCGACCTGCCGCAACGCATTTTTCATGCGCCCGCAAAACAAGGCTACAGTTGCGCAGCAGTGAATTCGCAGGGCGAGTTCGAATCAGGCTTTCGTTTTACTGACGGGCGCTGCGAGCTCGATGTGTACAGCAACGGGATCAACGAGGGTGCCAATACAACCGGGCTGGATAAGGTCATCAGCGCCCTGGCTGACGCGCTGGAAAACAGATTGTTGTGAGGCTTAACCTCTGAAATCAGGGCCCCTTCGGGGCCTTTTTTAATTGTACCCGGGACGTCCCCGGGCAGTTTTTATTACCTAGAAGGGGAAATCATCAGGGTGCGCGCCGCAATCTCGGGGACTGGAATCTGAACGTGGAGGGGAGTGAAAAACGTGTTTGTTCCGACTGACAATATCGGTTGAGTACTCAAAACGCGCCGCCTTGATGTGATGAACACAGACCGAGGACAAATCAATCTCCAACGACGGTTCCCGGCTGTCCCTGGTTTCGGGGGGAAGATCATCCCAGTCCATGTCTTGAGGAGAGGAAATGTCCGCCGTATCCACCATTTCTGTCACGCAGATATCCGGTTCCCACTCGTCCTCATCACACTGACGGACGAAATCAATTAAGCAGTCTTTAAGTGCCGGCAATGCCAGCAGGTTTACCCGGGAAGCTTTCCTGAACAGTACGACGTTATAGTTCTCGCCTGTCAGAGAACCGTCAAGTTGTACTGAGGGGTAAAGTATCCCGTCAAGGTTCAGCTGCTCTGAATCGGCCAGATATTCCGCAATGACCTGGGTCGGGATGTAGCTAAAATCCTCTTCTCCCGGTAGCACCGGTTTGACAATCCAGTTGGTCAGGGTTTTCAGAAAGGTAGCCTGTTCACGCCGTAGAATATATTCCGGATCAAGCATACTGCCTGTATCCAGAATATCTTTAAGTGCCGGAAGATTGAGTAACCTCAGTGGCCGGATGATGTTGAATTTTGCACTGACAACATGGCACCCGACCGGTGGGCGTATTTCTGAAATGGCCGTGTCCACCGAGCTGGCACCGTAAAATACAGAAATCCCCTTGGGACTCATGCGGTTTGCACCACTGAACTGATGCGGTGGCGGTCCTAATTCCCGATCCGGGATCGTTATAAATTGCTCCAGTTCGTTGTGGTTGCGACTCCATCTGGCCCGATACAGATGAGCGATGCCTGTACCGGGTCCCCCTCCGGTAATCACAGTTCTTTCTCCACCGGTCTGGAGGGTATCCAGCCCCCTGAATATACCGTCAAGCGTTGCCTTAACACTGTTGTTGATATAGCGGGCTTCCTGTTTAAGTGAGGTCACGAACGTGGCCCACATAGAATCCAGACGCTCAGTGCTCACCTTGCCACGCTCTGCATAACAGGAGTCGGACGCAAAATCGGTTTCAAACCCTGCATCGTCATAGTCTGAATACTTTTCCTCAAGTATCTGCTGAATATCGCAAGCCACAGATTCGGTGGTCTCAAGCAGGTATCCAATGACCTCGTTTATTGGTTCTCCGGATCGATCCCACTCATGATCGCAGTATTTGATCATGGCATATTCGCGATCTGAAGGCTCATCCGACGTGCGGAAAAAATGCGAGTTAACAGCCTGTTCAGTTAAATCACATACCTCCTCAAGCGTAAAACAGGCATGTGTCTCCTCACAGTAGTGGCACGTACTACGGGTACCCTTTTTTTCAATCTGGGCACGGAGAAACGGTTCACCGATGCAGTGTGCACAAACCCGGATTTCCTGGGGATCGATATCGAGCATGGAGGGCATCTCAGAAGGGAGGATATTTTCATATTAACAGATACAAACCTCTCTGAGGCAGACGTCCTGTTTTACCTTTTTCCGGATCCTCAGAATTTAACAAATAAGAGGTATGCTTATTACAGTGGATTAGGCGGTAAATTTGAATGTATACATATTTAAAATGATTTAACAAAAATATGGTTCACATGATGAGTTTTAGCCTAAAGTCTGAAAACCTGCTTATCATGAGTTATTCCGCAGAGGGTCACTGCGAAGCTGACTCCGCCAGCCGTTCGGACAATACGGCGTAGATCATCCAGCAGAACAAACTAAAACTATTAGGAATATTCCCACTCACAGCATTATGATTAAAAGCTAGTCAACGCATACCATTTAACACGCCGACAGTCATACGACAATCTTACCGTTAGCCCGGACTACGGGCGTAAAGGAGAGCGCATGCCCCTTACGTTGCAGAAGGAACATCCCGCTGACAGCGATCTGTTCAGAGGTGAAAGCCATAAAAAAGTAGCCCGGAAAATGTCGGAGGTAATAAGGACATCAGACATCAACATTGTTGGACTGGAAGGGGAGCTGGGTTCCGGAAAGTCGACGATAATCCAGCTGCTTAAGAAAGACCTGTCCGATGATTACACCTTTATTGAGTTTGATGCAGAACGTTATCATCATGGCAATACAAAAAAAGCGTTAATAGAGGTTATCCATCAGGGAATAAGTTCGAGGGAAGGAGTTGATGACGTTTCGCTGGATACGCTGAAAAATAAAGCGCTGGGAAATATTGTTGAGTACGACAAAAAAGTCAGCAGCCGGCTGAGTTGGTGGACAGTATCTTTTATATTGTTCTGTTTACTCGCCGTTCAGATGGTCCGGTACCTGCTTATTGATATCAACAGTTATCTGGTGAGCGGAAAAGTAACGTCAAGGTGGGTGCTGGCAATAGAAGTTATAGCATTGCTCTCCCCGAGTATTCTTTTACTGGCTCTCTGGCTAAAAGGCCGCGCCAGAAATAAAGCACTCGGAAACGTGGGAAACATAATTACCGTAGGCGATCTCTTCAAGCAAAACAGCGTTGACCGGATTTCAGAAAAATGGCTTATCAGCAGGGAAATAGGCACCATTGAATTAACCAACGCGCTGGCAGGTTTCACGGAAAGTCCGACAGTTCCTGCAGAAGCACGGTTTATCCTCATAATTGATAACCTTGACCGTATCAGCGCAGACAAGGTTAAAGAACTCTGGAGCGACATGGAGCTGATCGCGGGAACCACACATAAACAGTTCCGGATCATCGTGCCTTATTCCGCACGGCACGTGGCCAAATCCCTGCTGGTCGAGGGGCACAGCGGACGAGAATTTATCGCCAAACGCATTCCCGTAACTTTTACTGTGCCGCCGCTGATCACGGCCGGATGGCAGGATGCTTTCCGGGAAATGTGGAAGCAGACCGTAGACGAAAACGACAAGGTCTGCTGCACAGAGTCCATACAGCTGCTGGAACGCTGGCGTCCTTCTGAATATCCCCGCATCACACCCCGACTGCTCAAGAAGCTGGTCAACGATATTCATATTCTGGACATGACCGTCCCGGCAGGGGAACCGCTGCGGCACGTGCTGCTGACGCTGTATATCCTTGTGGTGCGTTATTCTGATGACGTACCCGTGACTCGACTGCTGGAAATCAGGGAGCAAGACGAAAGCTCGCTTCCCGTTAGTCAGGAAGAGGACAGAATGTATGCAACCCAAGCGCAGCTCGGCAGGATATTCGGTCACGACACACAGCGCTGGAGCGAATTTTTAATGAGCATCCACTTCCAGGCAGACAGCAAACTGGCCCGGACGGAGCTCTTTGATACCCCCCTGACTGACGCCGTAAAAAAACACGATGCTGAAACACTTGAAAAGCTGTCTGGGTTGTATGGGTTTTCCCACGCATGGCAGCGCTGTGCCGGTCGCTTTACTATGTATGACTGGATGGAAACTGTCATTAAACTGCCCGACGATGCGTTAAGCAAAATCAGGGAAGAGATAACCGGCGCCGTGGCCAGGCTTAACGCATCGTATGCCTTATCTGAGCGGGAAAACTTTCGAGAATCATTCAGCCAGAGCCTCATCTTTTTAAAAGAAAAGGGATACATAACTATTGAGGACTTCATGGTCCGTCAGAAAAATTATGTTATTACAGAGTTGAATGATCTCCAGAAGAAGACGGAGAATGATGACTCCTATATTAAAAACCTTCTTAAAGAAGCAGACCTTTATTCAGTCATCTTTAAAGAAAACATATTTAAGCTGATAAAAAATAATTTGAGCGGCTATCTTTATTCAAAATTCCTGCTTAATGAAAAAGATAATCTGCCTAACCTCAGCATCAGTACTCTTCAACTATCTGAAGCTGAGCAGGAAAATATGCTTCGTCATTTGCTGGAGACTGAGTCGCACAGCATCTTCAACCCCGACGTCATCCGCTTTTTCGGACTTTCAAGCAAGACAGTTGAAAATATAATCAATAACGAAAATGAAAATTTACCTGAGAATATCACTAACAAGCTGACAGTATTGCGCGGCTCAACGCCCAATGAAGACATCAATGACCTGCGGTATTTAATTTTCACCCCGGAATGGTATCAAGCTTCAACGACACCTCTGCTAAAAAAACTGACCGTCATCAGTGAAAATTATCCTGAAGAATACGCGGCGCATATGGTCGCACACCTAGTGGCAACAAAAAATCATTCTGCAATCCCTGAGTATGGGGAAGGTTATGAGACTGATGAAAATTATATAAAATATCTGTCTTTCTATTTCCGTTATATGCAGGATTTCAGCATGGTCATGGACTCTTTGAAAGATTCAGGTTCGTCCGCCTATGTTATCAACGCCCTGAAGGTAATTTTCAAAGAAAATCACCTTAACTATCTCAGCACAATCGATTACATCACTACTTATTATCCGGTAGTTAAGAGTGAAATCGAGGGCGTGGATTATATGCGCCCGGTTATCGATCGTGAAAAACCACTGAATGAAAAAATTACGGTAAAACACATTGGAGGCATAAGTACAGAATTTCTTGAGGACCTTTTTTCCGATAAGCGGTTGCTTAACCTGAAAGAAAAACTGCATACACTGAGTCAGGATATTTTCTCCGGACAGGAGCAGCTTTACAGTGCCTTCAAAAACACAGAGAGCCGCAGAAGCATTATCCTCAGCCGGATGGCATCAGCAGGAAATTACGTACACATGGGCACAGGTATCAGCCTTTTCGCAAACTGGTACCGCAGCCAGGACGGCGCACAGCTGAAAAGCAGTAATAGCGTACGGCTGATATGGTCATTCCTGGTGGAAAACCAGCGCGCCGAAATACTCAAAGAGCTTCACGACATTCTGATGGAAGTGGATACATCAAAAGAAAAAAGGGTTAAAGTTATCCACGATTTTCATAATGATATTGAGTTTATTGAGCCCGAGGGCAAAACTTCACGGCGGGCAATCGCCGCGCTGTTCAGTATCGCACCCAGTGATGAAGTCTTACGTTCGTGGCTCGACGCACAGCAGTATACTTTTAGCGCCTGGCCAAAGGCCGAAGCTGAAACTGTGAGCCAGGTCATTAATGAAAACCAAGAAGATTTTCCCGGTATTATCAGCCGTTCCTCATTCATCAGAAACCGTCTTCCCGAACTGGCGGCGGAGCCGGATGCAACAAATACAGAGGATAATATGAATGAGACATGAATCCCCCTCCGAATCAGGGCATTTCGACAGGCGCTTGAGCAGGCGGCTGTAGAATGTGGAGATGAATTCCGGAACCTGTCGCGCTGGTGCGAACTCAGTGACTATCCCCATGGGAGCTGTGATCTGGCCAGTAACTTTCTGGGACTTTATCTGATGGAGCGGAATAAAGGGCTTTATCCCTTTATTATCCACATGTGCGGGAACAATACATTCCGTGAGGCCGAAAGCTCCACCCTACACAGTCATGTTATTGTCATGCTTGACGGAAATTACATCGATCTGACGCTGGATCAGTTTGTGGAATATGAGTCCTATATTCCGGCTGAGCCCATTGAATCCGGCGGGGTAATCGGTTCTCTGATCCATAATATTCAGAAGCACGAGGGCGAGATATCCACTCGACCTGTAAGAATCGGGGATGGATATAAACTTTTCAGTCTGCTGAGTAAATCCGCTAATGAGTTGCTGGCCAGCGATCCTGAAATGCAGGCTCTGGAGCGTGATGCTCAAGCTTCTAGCAAAGCGTTAAGTCAGCTGATTCAGCTTTGAGCCGTATGAGACTTACTAAAGGTTATAAGGCCATCCGGGTGGCCTTTGTTTGAGTTAATCAGCATCTGAAGTTCCCCTGGATAAGCCCAGTAAGTCGATAATGTATAACTACGTTTGCGGCTCAATGCACTCCGCTCTCCCGGCATTAATCCTTAATTTTCTGCTCTTCACGCATATCGCTCCGATAACACCTAGCTGTCGAGACAGCGCCTCGGCAGTTCATCATTTTTGCCCGTAAAGCGCTCTCTTCAGGAACGATTGTCCGTAAAAGTATCCTGTCATGAACGCTCATCTTCATCGACTTCCGGTTCTACCGCTTTTCGGATCTCAGCGGAAAAAGAGAGAAAACAGGATATGTAAAGCATATGCATATACATGGCATCTGCATAGGTATGGCATACGCATATACTCACCATCTGCATATGCTATATCTATACATATGCTGAACATCTGCCTATACTAAGCCTGTGCACACACCCGGTGCAATAAACACCATTCCGGATATGCGCCATATATCCACACTTACCCGGGAGAGAATCATGAGAACCGTATCCATTTTTAAAAACGGCAACAACCGCGCCATCCGCCTCCCCCGTGACATGGATTTTGAAGGGGTGAGCGAGCTGGAGATCGTCCGGGAAGGGGACAGCATCATCCTGCGTCCCGTCCGGCCGGCCTGGAGCTCATTCTTTGAACTCGAAAAAGCCGATCCGGATTTTATGGCGGAGCGCGAGGACGTTGTCAGCGACGAAGGACGATTTGACCTGTGAACAAGACCTATATGCTGGACACCAACATCTGCTCATTCATCATGCGCGAGCAGCCGGACGCCGTTCGTAAGCGCCTCGAGCAGGCAGTGCTGCGCGGACACCGCATTGTGATCTCGGCCATCACCTACCAGGAAATGCGCTTCGGCGCCACCGGCCCGAAGGCCTCACCACGCCACGTGCTGCTGGTCGATGAATTCTGCGCCCGCCTCGATGCCATCCTGCCCTGGGATCGCGCCGCGGTGGATGCCACCACGGAGATTAAGGTGGCGCTGCGCATGGCCGGCACGCCGATCGGCCCGAACGACACTGCTATTGCCGGGCACGCCATCGCCGCCGGTGCCGTGCTGGTGACGAATAATACGCGGGAATTTGAGCGGGTACCGGGCCTTGTGCTGGAAGACTGGGTAAGATAACGCTGTAAAACAAAACAGGCGGTCTGGCGCTGCCGGACACTCTTTCAGTCAGCGGTATATAAAGGAATAAAAGATGCCTCTGATCACGCGGCTTATGCTGCAAAACTTTAAAAAGTTTCCGGAACTGGACCTGCACTTCACTCATGACCGTAACATTCTGGTCGGGGACAATGAGTCCGGGAAAAGCACGATTCTGCTGGCCCTTGACCTTGTGCTGAGTGACAGCCGGCACCGGGTCGAGGCATTGGGTGTGGAATCGCTCCTGTCCCAGTCAGCAGTCAGGCAGTTTCAGGAAGGTGAGCGCCGCGCCGATCAGTTACCCGTGCTGACCGCTGACATTTTCCTGAGTAATGGGGGAGATCCTGACCTGAACGGCAGGCAAAATCTGGCGGATATCAATGCGGATGGTCTCAGAATGCGCATTGCACCAATGACGGAGGAATACGGTCAGGATATTCACAATGTCCTGCAGCAGGATCCCGATAATTTTCCCTATGAATACTATTCCGTGCGGTTCAGCACCTTCTCCGGTGGTCATTTCGCCGGCTTCAGACGCTATCTGCGCCATCTGCTGTTAGACAGTGCACGCATCGATAACGAGCACGCCGCACAGGAATATACGCGCACGGTTTACAGCGTCAATGTGCCCGTGGCCGATCGGTACCGGCTTGAAAACAGTTACCGGCAACAGAAAATGCACTTCTGCACCCGGTATCTGTCCGCCATAAACGACACGCTGGAAACGTATCAGTTTGGCGTGCGTTCCGGTGCTAAATCAGGTCTTGAGGCGAATCTGGACATTACCGAGGACGGTATTTCCATTCGTCACCGTGGAAAAGGAAGACAGTGCTTCATCAAAACGGAGTTTGCGCTGCAGCGGCATCAGCAGCAGGGAGAGCTCCACGCACTGTTGCTTGAGGAGCCGGAGAATCATCTCAGCCATGTCAGTATGAAGAGGCTGGTTAATCAGCTTGCCACTGAACGGCAGACGCAGGTGTTTATTGCCACACACAGCAGCCATATCTCCTCCCGCCTCGATCTGCGTAAGGCAATCCTCCTCGGGTCTGCCCGGCCGGTACTGATGAATGAACTTTCCGCAGAGACTGCCGCCTTCTTCATGAAAGCACCGGATAATAACGTGCTGGAATTTGCGCTGGCCAGACGTGTGCTGCTCGTGGAGGGGGATGCTGAGTTTATTCTAATCGAGGCCTTTTATCGCCGCCTGTATGGCAGGGCGCCGGAGGATGACGGGGTTCACATCATCGCTATCGGCGGAACGAGTTTCCGTCGTTATCTTGAACTGGCCCGTCTTCTGGAAAATCGCGTCGCGGCCCTTCGTGATAATGACGGCAACTATCAGCAAAACTGCGATGAACGCTATGCTGACGTGCTTTGTTCCCGCTCCCGGGTATTTGCTGATCGCGACAACACCCGATCCACATTTGAAATCTGCCTGTATCAGGATAATACCGACCTGTGTGATGCGCTTTTCCGTGGAACCCGCCGGACACTCACGGTTCAGGGTTACATGCTGGCCAATAAGGCAGAAGCAGCATTCCGGCTGTTACAGCTGCATGCCGAAGAGCTGACAGCACCTGATTATATTCAGGAGGCACTGGCATGGATAAGAGAGTGATATTTGCGGTTGCCGGCTCGGGCAAGACCACGCTGCTGATACGGCAGTTGAGTGAGGAGCGGCGGACGCTGATCCTGACCTTCACTGTGAATAATGAAGCGCACCTGCGGGCGCAGATTATCAGACGCTTTGGCTACATACCGGACGGGATCCGTGTGATGACCTGGTTTGAGTTTCTGCACGGCTTTTGCTTCCGGCCTTTCCTGCAGGAGCAGCTGTCATCACGTGGCCTGAGCTTCGACCAGCCCCCACCCAGAATACCGCGCACGAATGCCCGGCATTATCAGGATCCCGCCGGACGGCTGTATCACCGGAGGCTCGCACACCTGCTGACAGCCCGGGGGCTGCTGCCGGATATCCGTACCCGGCTTGCCCGTTACTACGATGAACTGCTTGTCGATGAAGTCCAGGACTTTGCCGGACATGACTATAATTTTCTGCTTGAGCTCTGCCGCGCGGAAATCACTGTGCTGTGTTGCGGCGATTTTTATCAGCATACCTTTGACACAAGCCATGACGGCAACGTTAATACAACGCTGCACGATGACATTACGCGATATGAGGCCCGCTTCGACGCAGCAGGTTTCACGGTTGACCGAGACACGCTCAACCGGACATGGCGTTGCTCGGCTTCAGTGTGCGAGTTTATCACCGGGCAACTGAATATCCGTATCGCAGCCCATGGGATACATGCCACCCTGATTGAAACGATCACAGATGCAGAGCGCACAGCCACCCTGCACGCCGATAATACGGTGATTAAGCTCTTCTATCGTGAACATCACCGTTACGGCTGCTATTCCATGAACTGGGGGGTAAGTAAAGGACTGGATCATTTTCAGGACGTCTGCATCGTAATGGGGGCCAGCCACTGGCAACTCCTGAACCGACAGGAGCTGGGGGCACTTCCTCCTTCGTCACGAAACAAGCTTTACGTGGCCTGCTCACGGGCGCGAGGCAACATCTATTTTGTTCCGGAAAGCCATCTGCGGAGGTTCAGAAACTGAGTCTGCTGCTTCTCTGTAGGGCCCCAGGCAAAAAAACTGTATGGTCAACGACGAAACTCCAGGTCGGAAAAGTGCGGATCCGGAACTGACAGAAACCGGATCTGCGCGGCGGGAAATTCGCAGGAGATATGATAATAAAAGCACACACACAAAATAATACTTAATATGATATTTATAATTATTAATAACATCATTTCTGATATGATGCTTACCAGATTAACATAAATCATTTGAAGTGTGATTTTTCACTTAACCGGACATTATCAGACGGAGCGTGCAGGATGAAAGACGAAGTGACGTTTTCACTCAGCTATGAGCAGCTGACCACCATCACGGAACAGTACATCAGAACATGTGTTCAGAATGCGACGGGGGCATCCGGTCGCGAGACAGAGGCTGAAATGGACTGGGCACGTGCCACTCTGGATTACTGGTACCTGCTGACCCAGGCCGGAAACGCACCGGATGCCGTGGTGGAGGCTGATCGTCTGCGAATGACCGAAATAATCTGGCGCGCTGTTTCCGGGGAGGAACGTGCATGCCGGCAGTAACCTCACGCCGGCCGTCGCCGCTGCAGCGGAGTATTCTGGTTGTGCTGGCTGCCCTCGATGCACGGCGTCCGGGACCAGTGGCCACCCGGGATATTGAACGGTTGCTGGAGAAGGGCGGAAGTAAACCGGTATACGGGCCCAACCTGCGCGCCTCCTGCCGGCGTATGGAGCAGGACTGCTGCGCACCCTGCGCGCACCGAACCTGCAACTGGCCGTCGAACTGACGGATGCCGGCCGTGCGCTGGCCACCCCGCTTCTGGCCGCCGAACAGGAACGGATTGAGTCACAGGCGCGCGCGACCGAGGTCAGGGTGCTGCCGCTGGTTCCGGCCATTCCGGAAGGAAATCCCGGGCCGGCCGGTGACGATGTGCCGGTCTGTTTGGAGGGGGTCACGCACACCGCGTGCCGGGGGGATTTTGTGATACGCCTCGACGGCACCACCTGCCTGCAGCTCTGGAACACCGGCGGCCGGGTCACCCGGATTGAAGGCGATCCCCTGCAGGTGGCCGGCTGGCTGCAGGCCTGTCATGACGCCGGTATTGCTGTCGGGG
>Ga0209370_1002824_pt1 | contig 11885 bp, 7 predicted proteins | sample AgamicAtPrz_FD_187164 | JGI IMG/M metagenome (GOLD analysis project Ga0209370, IMG submission 187164) | Agave microbial communities from Guanajuato, Mexico - At.P.rz (SPAdes) (version 2) | ecosystem: Host-associated > Plants > Phyllosphere > Phylloplane/Leaf | place: Guanajuato, Mexico... | reverse complement strand
TGGCCGCCCCGGAATACACCCCGCCCTCATCGTTGGGTGCAATGCCGCCGGTGACCATCAGGCCGACGCCACCGCGGGCGCGCTCGGCAAAGTACGCCGCCATGCGCTCGAAGCCGCCCGGGCGCTCCTCCAGGCCGGTGTGCATCGAGCCCATCAGGGTGCGGTTGCGCAAGGTGGTGAAGCCCAGGTCGAGCGGGGCAAGCAGGTGCGGGTAGCGGTCGGCGGCCATGGAGGGTCCCCAGGTGGCGTGATCACGGGATGCGGGCGCCGCACCGGCTGGCGGGCCCCGTCGTTTGTCTGCCTGCGACATTAAACAGCCGTTTGAATGGGCTCAATGATCGAAACTGACAAGTTATTGATCCTCGCGCACAGCGCTTAACCACCCGGGCGCACTGCTCTTCAGGTATTGCAGCGGTACGTCACGGTAGATCTCTGCTCTGGATCGGGGTAATTGCCCCATAGGGAGCTCATATGTCATCAAGCCCACGCTATACCTGTGGGAGCCGCGCTTGCCGGCGATGGGGTGCGAAGCGGCCCCAACATTCATGAGTCCGCAATGGGTCGGTAGAGAACGTGATGATGGCTGCTTTCGGCCAGACGCGGACGTAGGTGGGCCAGGGGCAAGCTAAGGTATTTAAGGCTTTTGATGCCTTTGTTGACGCATCACACGCTACTGTCGTTGACATGAGCGGCATGGATGGAGGCCACCAAAGCCGGGCTGCACGCTCACCAGCTTCGATAGCCAGGCGATTGAACGCCTGCCGGGCAAGGCGGCCTGTTCAGAGGATGTCGACCGCCTGCCGATGACGCAGCTTCTGCGGAAAAAGCAATTGCCGAAGGCCGTGCCGACGTGGCGGCTTTCGGCCGACCGTTCCTGGCCAACCCGGACTTGCCACGTCGCATCCGCGATGGCCTGGAACCCAACACAGCCGACCCTGCAATCTTCTTTGGTGGCGACGAACGAGGCTACATCGACTATCCAGCCCACCCCTGACAGGGCCGTGCAGACTGGCTGGCCCAGCCAGTCTGCACGGCGGTACGCAGGTTTCAGCCGCATGGCTGCTGGGTGCGAGCGACAAGATGACCGTAACCGGCAGCGCGGGTGAAATCGGCAAGATGCCAGAGGTTGCCGTTCGCGCCCCAGGTGCCCTCGGCGACGTCGACCAGCTGTATCGACGTCATCAGCATACGCCCGTCATCCTGCCCCACGCATTGTTCGATGGCCCGGTGCAGGCCCTGCACATAATCCTTGCGCATCTGTGCATCGAGGACCCCGGCTGGCACCTTTACCGTGACGATGCAGGGAATGGCCTGGGCGTGCAGGTTCATCCCGCCACACAGCCAGTCAGCACCACGCACCTGCTCGATGAGCACCCAGCACAGGCTGCGCTGCGGTAGCGCGCTACCGATTTGTTCGTGGGCGATGGCGGCCTCGCTGACGCGCTTGAGCAGCTGTTCGCGTTGCACCTCGTTGAAAGCCCCGGCAGGTACCTTGATCAGAATGTTGGGCATGGCGGAAACCTTGATGATGAATGGAAGCGCCATTAGGCCTGCCAGCCGTTTCGTGCAGAAGTGTCGGATCCGTCCCGTTTCGAGCATAATCCGACAATGTACGATTTCACCATCCTGGTCACCCCGGGGGCATTCGCGACGAGCGTGGCCACCACCCTGGACATCCTCGCCAGCGCAGCCACCATCAGCGAGCGACTCGGCCTGGCCGCACCTCGCTGGCGGGTTTGCGGCCCGCAACCGGGATCGGTAGCGCTGGGCCATGGCCTGCAACTGCCGGTACAACCGCTCGAAGCGAGCGCCGAGGACCATTCCTGCTGGGTCATACCAGGCATCGGCGTCAGTGATATCGAGTTGCTCCAGCATCGCCTCGCCGAGCCATGGACAGCGCCCTGTCTTGCTGCGCTGTGCAGCCATATCGCCAACGGCAGGGAAATTGCGGCGTCCTGTTCGGCGGTGTTTCTGCTGCAGGCAGCCGGCCTGCTGGACGGCCGGCGGGTGACTACCTCCTGGTGGCTGGCAGCGCATCTGCAGCAAATGGCACCCGGTTGCCACGTGGACCCGGATTTCATGGTGCTGGCCCATCACCCCGTGACCACGGCAGGTGCCGCCTTCGCGCAAACCGACCTGATGCTGCACCTGCTCCGACGGCGCCTGTCACCTGCAATCGCCGACGCGGTGGGCAAGGCGCTGCTGCTCGACCGCCGACAACTGCAGGCGCCTTTCGTCATCCCTGCCGTGCTGGCTCAAGGCAATGCGCTGATCTCGCGCTTGACTGCCGATATCGAGAGGTCGCTGCCGGAACCGGCCAGCGTCAAGGCCCTGGCGGCAAGCGTCGGCATGTCCGAGCGGACCATGTCGCGGCATGTGCACAAGGCAACGGGGCACTCCACCCGGCAGTTGATCCAGCGGGTGCAGTTGCACAAGGCCCGGGCGCTGCTCGAGTCTGGCGAATATTCCGTCGAAGCGATCTCGGCGCAGGTCGGCTACCAGGACGCAACATCGCTGCGGCGCCTGATGCGTCGCCTGCTCAATGCCACCCCGCGTCAATTGCGCCAGCGCTGACTCAGGGCTGGCTGCGCCATTCCCTCAAGGTGAGGTCACGACCACAACGTAATGGCCTTGGGTCAGCGGCTTGCCGTGCTCATCGACCAGCCTGTAGGCCTGGTCTACGCTGTGCCCACGACCAATGCGTATCGCCTGCGCCGGCAGCGCCTGCTCGTTTTCCCCTTGGATTTCAATGACGCTGTCACGCGCCAGCGCCGGGCAGCTATCCATGCGCCAACCGGCACTGCCCACGGTAGTCGTGCAGGACGGTTCGACGATGTTGCCGCTGAACCGCAGCATACCCGAGGCGACGCCGCCTGCCTGGGCCTGGCCAACCAGTGCCAGGCAAATTGCCACACTCACTGCTAATCGCTTGCCGCTCATGATTTCCACTCCCCGATACCCACGGTTGAGCCTATCGGATGAGTGTTGGCCGCCATGGCTGCGTGCGTGAGGTCGTTCACAAACCAGCAAAATAAACCACGCGGCTGTTTAAGAAACGTCTCAAAGCCGGCGGCGGTGCAGCGGTCTAGGATAGCCAGGCCCCTCCCAGCCAACCTCACCGGAGACCCTTCCCCGACCATGTTGCGCCTGTTTCATACCCTCTCGCGCCCGGCCATGGCGGCACTCATGCTGATGAGCCTGGCCTCCACTGCCTGGTGCCAGCTCAAGATCGAAGGCACGCGCCTGATCTACCAGGGCTCGGACAAGGAAGCGAGCATCAACGTGGTCAATCGCAGTGACTTCGACACGGTCATGCAAAGCTGGGTCAGCAGCCCCGACGAGGGCCGCGATACACCCTTCGCGATGGTCCAGCCGTTAGCCTTGGTACCCCCTAACGGCCAGCAGATGCTGAGGGTGCTATACGCCGGCCAGGGGCTGCCCGAGGACAAGGAGTCTATGTTCTGGCTGAACATTCTCGAGATCCCGCGCAAACCCGAACAGGCCGACACCCTGCAGTTCGCCATCCGCCAGCGCCTGAAGCTGTTCTACCGCCCTGCCGGCCTACCAGGCTCGGCCAGTGCGGCAGCCGATGGCCTGCAATGGCGCACGTCCCAGCCCGGCCGGATCGAAGTGCGTAACCCGAGTGCCTTCCATGTCTCGCTGGTGGACTTGCGGCTCGACAACCCTGGGCAGTCGCACCAGCTCACGGACTATATCCTCCTGCGCCCGGGGCAATCGCTCACCCTCGAAGCACCCTCACCCCTCCCCGTGCAGAGCCACCTGACGTTCAGCGAGCTCACCGATATCGGCCTGCAGAGGCCCCACCGCATCCCCCTGCCGTGAACACACCGCTACAGGATATCTACCCCATGACCCTGATCCGCAAACACCTGCTGGGCCTGTTATTCATCGTCACCAGCTGCCCCGCCACCAGTTACGCCCTGTCCTGCAAGCTGGACCCGTCCAAGGAGGCGGTATTCAAGGAGGCACTGGGCACCGCACTGGCAGTACCGGCCGACGCGCCCGACGGCACGATCATCTGGGAGTCGGCACCCCACTCGCTTCCGGTCATCTGCGCCGACGACTATGAAACCGGTGTGAGGGAAGACGTCTATTTCTACGTAAACCCGGCCAAAGCCGATATTGGCAAGGGCATACGGGTCGGGATTCGCTACGGCTCGCAGACCATCACCCAGAGTTCGGGCGCCGTCACCACTGGCTACAACTCGCTTCATGGTTGCAGCTGGGCGAACTGTGCAGGCTGGGACAAGGCTCGTTTCACCCTGAACTTCACCGTGTTCATCGAGAAGTACGGCGCAACGCCAACCGATGGGCAAGCCAGCACGCTCGGTGAATACCGGGTGTTCCAGCTGGACGGCCGGGGCGGTCTCAACCCCAAGCCCAACAGCAACCTCAACTATGTGGTCACCGGCATGAACAACATCCGCTTCGTGCCTTGCTCTCCTGAATTGACCATCCTGCCTTCGGTGGTCAACTTCCGCCGTGCCCTGGCCAGCTCGGCACAGGTCGGCCAGGTTGCCGGCTCGGCCGATTTCAGCCTCGACCTGGTGCGGTCCTGCGACACGCCCTACACCGTCAATGCTCGCTTCACCCCGGTCGCCGGCAGTGCCAGTGTCATCGACAAGCTGCTGGTGCCCAGCAACAACAGCTCGGTCGGTATTGCCCTGACCCAGCAGGACAGCAACCAACCGGTGCCCTTCAACAGTTGGTTCAAGCTGGCCGAGCTGACCGAGCCGGGCGTGATCCGCAACGCGTTCCGCGCCGACCTGATCTGGCGCTCGGCGGCCATCCCCGGCCCGTTCGAAGCCATGGCGCTGGTGGACCTGTATTACAAGTAAGCCCACGGCCAGACCGCCTTTAAGGATCGTCTGATGTCCAGTTGCCAGCGGCCTGCCTACATTCGCCGCATGCGACTCAAAGCCTATCTGCAACAGATCAACCCCCTCCTCTCCGACCCAGAGGCAGCGCGCCGGCTGCTTCGGCTGCTGGCGATCGTGCTGTCGGCCGGCATTCTCGCCGCCGCCTACAATTTCCTGTCCTTCACCTTCAATACCGACATCGCCCGGCGCCACGGCGCCATGAGCAGCGCGATTGCCGAGGCCCACACCTTCTTCACCAGCCGGGAGGCTCTGCTGGAGAGCCTGAGCCTCGCGACCGTGCGCCACACGGCTTCGGGCGCCAACTGGTTGCCGCTGGCACCGGGCGAGGAAGTGCACCTGCAACTGGGCAGCCAGCCGCACAAACGCTGGAGCTTGTGGTTGACCCAGCGCATGTGCGCCTACCTCAAGGCTCGACAGGTCAATCTGCTGTATGCCGACACTGCAGCTCAGGCCCCGATGCGCTGGCTGTACAACGCTGATGCCCAGGCCGCATTACCTTCACCTGCCCTGATGGAGCAGCTGCGTGCCGCTCGGCAACGCTCCACTGCTCCCCAGGAGTTGTGGCTGGCCGACCACGACCTGCACCGCTCACGCCTGTTCATCTTCCAGCGGCTGGACGAGCGCGACCCGGATTCTGGCTGGCTGGGCCTGGAAATCGACAGCCAGGCAGTGGCGCCGGTGCTCAAGGATGCCAGCGCGGGGGAGTTCATGATGTTCAACGCCGACGGCATGCTGGTGTTCACCAACAGCCCGGAGCCGACGCTGAACCGCTCGCTGCGCCACCCTGTTGGCAAGGAATTCTTCGGCTTCGCTGGGCAGGGGTTGCTGCCTGAGTACCTGGTCATTAGCAAGCCGTTGATGTCCTCGGACTGGCAACTGGTCTATGCGATCGACCTGTCCGCCATCCTTGCCGGCCTGTGGCAGCAACTAGTAGGGAGCGTGCTGTTCTGCGTGCTCAGCATCACCTTGATACGGGTGTTGATCCAGCGCTTCGACCGGCGCTTCTTCACACCCACCATCGAACGCATCCGCGCACTGGTAGAAAGCGAGATGTTCAGCCGTGACGTCATTGAAACCGCGCCCGTCGCACTGTGCGTGCTGCGCCGCAGTGACGGCCAGGTGGTGCTGGAGAACCACCTGGCGCAGCAGTGGCTGGGCCAGGACCAGACACGCGGGGTGCGCAGCGCACAATGGATCGAGCAAGCCTTCGGGCAGCCCGAAGGTCAATGCAGCGACTATTTCGAGAGCGCCGATGGACGCCACCTGTACCTGAGCAGCTCGCCAAGCCGCTACAAGGGCGAACAGGTGCTGCTTTGTGCGTTCAGCGACATCAGCGCACGCAAGCAGATCGAGGCCGCGCTGGAGGACGCCCGGCGCGCGGCCGACACCGCCAACGAAGCGAAGACGCAGTTCCTGGCGACCATGAGTCACGAAATCCGCACACCGTTGTATGGCGTGCTGGGAACCCTGGAGCTGCTCTCGCGCACCACCCTCGACGCCCAGCAACGCGATTACTTGAGGGCCATCGAAGGTTCGTCGTCGACCTTGTTGCAGTTGATCTGCGACGTGCTTGACGTGTCCAAGATCGAGGCCGGCCAACTGGCCCTCGAGCTCAGCGAATTCAGTGCCCCGGACCTGGCCCGCGAAGTGATCCAGAGCTACAGCGCGGCTGCCACGAGCAAGGGCCTGCAGCTCTACAGCTGCCTGGACCCAGGTCTGCCGGAACACCTGATCGGCGACGTCAATCGGATCCGCCAAATCCTCAACAATCTTTTGAGCAATGCGGTCAAGTTCACCGACTGCGGCCGTGTGGTGCTGCGAGCCAGGCTGCTCAACCGCGACGGCGAAAGGTCCTGCCTGCTGTGGCAGGTCTCGGACACTGGCAAGGGTATCGCCGAGCAGGACCAGCCGTTCATCTTCGACGCCTTCTACCAGACCGAAGGTTATACCCAGACCATCCCCGGTACCGGGCTCGGGCTGCCGATCTGCCAGCGCCTGACGCAACTGATGAACGGCCATCTGCGCCTGGTCAGCGAGCTGGGCCTGGGCAGCAGCTTCAGCTTGAGCCTGCCGCTGGAAGAGGCGTCAGGCCGCGCCAGCGCCCCGTTCAACCTGCTGGCCGAGCGCATTCACGTGGTATCGCCGGTACATGAACTGGCCGAAGCCATCAGTGGCTGGCTGTGCCGCTGGGGCGCACGCGCCCAGGTCGGCGTGCCGCCACCTGGCAGCGCCCTGGCTGGCGAACCGCTGGTCGAACTGCACCCCGGCAATGTCGAGCGCTGGCTGGTCGCCGAATGGCCGGGCCCACGCATACTGGCCAGCGCCCAGGACTGTTGGGAGGCGCGGCACGAAGCCGGTCACTGGCAGATCAACCTCAATGACCTGGCTGCCCTGCACCAGGCCGTCGGCCAGGCCCAGGGCCTGCGCCGCCATAGGGACCAGGCCGTGCCGGCACCCTTGACCGAACCACTGGGGCTGCACGTGCTGGTGGCCGAGGACAACGTCATCAACCAGTTGATCCTGCGTGACCAGCTCGAAGAGCTCGGCTGCAGCGTGGCCTTGACCAACAACGGCGAGCAGGCCCTGCAAGCCTGGCAGCACGAGGAATTCGACTTGCTGCTGACCGACGTCAACATGCCCGGCATGAACGGTTACGAACTGGCCCGGGCCCTGCGCCGGCTGGGCTGTACCCGCCCCATCGTCGGCGCCACTGCCAATGCCCTGCGCGGCGAGGAAGAACTGTGCCTGGCCGCCGGCATGGATCGCTGCCTGATCAAGCCCTTCAACCTGCAAGCCCTGTTCAACTGCCTGGCCCCGTATCGAGGTAGCCGTCTTGAAGCCCTTTAACATCCTGATCGTCGAAGACCACCCGTTCCAGCATATGTACCTGCAACACCTGTTCAGCGAACTCGGCAGCTTCAACCTGGAAGCGGCCCGCGATGGTCAGGAAGCCCTGGAGCGCCTGCGCCAGCGTGACTTCGACCTGGTCCTGACCGACCTGCTGATGCCCGGCATGGACGGTGTGCAGTTCATCCAGCACCTCGCCGGGCTGCGCCACAAGCCAAGTCTGGCGATCATGAGCGCGGCCTCCCGGCGCATGCTGATGGCGGCCAGCCTGGTGGCCAAGAACCTCGGCGTGGACGTGCTCGGGCTGATCTCCAAGCCCGTCGAGCCCAGCGCACTGCGCAGCCTGATCGACCAATTGCAGTTGCACCATCAGGCGCCGGCCCAGGCCACGGCAGCCACGCCCGAGTTCGACCGCCAGACCCTGATAGATGCCTTGAACAACCGGGCCTTCCAGGCCTGGTTCCAACCCAAGAAGTCCTTGCACAACGGCCGCATCGTCGCGGCAGAGGCGCTGGTGCGCTGGATGCATCCGGAGCAAGGCGTGCTGTTGCCTGGCACCTTCCTGCCGGCGCTCAAAGCCTTCGGCCTGGAGGAACGGCTGCTGTGGGTGATGCTCAAGCAAGCCATGGATGCCCAGGCGCGCTGGCGGGAACGGGGCTATGACATCCCGGTCTCGATCAACCTGCCGACCCACCTGCTGAACAGCCATGACCTGGCCGACCGCCTGCTGGAATTCGTCCTGCACCACCAGGGGGTGCCCGGCAAGCTCTGCTTCGAGTTGATGGAATGCTCCGTTCCTGACCAGTTGAGCAACTTCTACGCGGGCGCCTGCCGTCTGCGCATGAAAGGTTTCGGCCTGTCCCAGGACGACTTCGGCAAAGGCTACAGTTCCTACATGAACCTGGTCTCGACGCCCTTCACCGAGCTCAAGATCGACCGGGCGCTGGTGCAGCGTTGCGATGAAAGCGAGAGCCTGGCCTCGGCCCTGGCCAGCATCGTCGCCCTGGGCCGCAAACTCGGCCTCACGGTGGTGGCCGAAGGGGTCGAGACACCGGAGGAGCTCGAACTGCTGCGCAAGGTCGATTGCAACCAGGTACAGGGCTTTCTGATTTCCCATGCCGTGTCGGCCGAACAGTTCCAGCGCCTGCTGCACAGCGACGGCCCGCCCTCGGCCTACTGACTCGCTGTAACTCACGGCACCGGCCGGGCATCCAAGGTAATCTACATTGGGTAACGATGCCCCCACGGCCTTGCGGATCCTTGCATGAAACACTACAACGCGCTGCTGGAAAACCTGGCCCGCAGCTCTTTGCGCCTGAACAAAGGCATGACCGTGCTGCTGGGCCTGGCACTGCTGCTGGCCGGCTTCAGCCTGTGGTCGATCGAGCGCCTGGTCGATGAACACAGCGATACGGTCAGCATCCATTTCGCCCGCCTGATGGAAAATATCCAGGAGCAGGAAACCTTCCTCCAGTCCCTCGTACAACGCAGCGCCCAGGGACAGCTGCTCGACTTCCCTCGTACGCTCGAACCCGTGCTGACGCCACTGCCCGAAGAAGGGCCGGACATTTACAAGGGGGAGGTTTTCCCGTTCTCGATGCCGTTCAGCCTCAAGTTCGACCGGCGCAATTTCGCTGACCGCGACGTGTCGGAGGTCTACACCCAGGGAGCGAACCTGGCCAGTTTCTACAGCATGTTCTGGTCAGCCTCGCCCTACCGCTCGCCGCAGGTGTTCCTGTTCTCGCCGGATGCCCGTTACGACATCACGGTGCCCGCTGCAGGGCGCGGGCGCGGCAAGCCCGAGGAAGAACCATTCATCGACGTTATCCGCCAGGTCATGGCGCGCCAGCCACGCGTCGAGGACTGGCGCCCGGGAGGCGGGATCATCTGGCGCAGTTATGTCGAACAGCCGGACCAGGCCTCCCCGCCGCGCGTGCTGGCGTATGCCAATGTCATCCTGCACCCGGCCAACGCCGACAGCCAGCGCACGCAAGTGGCGTCGCTGGTGGACCTGGCGCAGATCGACGATTTTGAACGCATCATGGACTGGACGGTGTATGACCACTTCAACCTCATCGCCCCGTCCGGCGAAGTGCTCATCGGTACCCCTGCCACCCTGGAGGGCGTGCATGAGGGCCTCAACATCAAACCCGAGGGCCTCGTGTTCCGCCTCCACGAACAGGCCAACGGCGGCTGGAGCGCGGTCTACACCGTGACCTACCGGCACTTCTTCCGCTACGCGTTCTGGTCGCTGACCAGCATTGCCGTCACCTTCCTGGTGCTCATCGGGCTGGGCCGGGTGGCCATCCGCTGGTATCAGCGCCAGGTCATCCTGCCGGCACGCGCCGCCCATGAAACCATTGCCGAAAGCGAGGCCTTCAGCCGGGTGGTCATCGACACCGCCCCGACCGGCCTGTGCGTGGTGCGTAGCGGCGACCACGAAGTGCTGCTGGAGAACCAGCGGGCGCAGCAATGGCAGGGCACCCACGAACTGGTCAACACCCTCGCCTCGACGGTGGGCGAGGCCAGCAGCGGCGAACATTACCTGCAGGTCGCAGGTCGCCACCTGCAGGTGGGTTTCGTGTCGACCCGCTACCACGGCGAAGACGTGCGCCTTTATGCATTCAACGACGTAACCCGCCACGTAGAGGACGCCCAGGCGCTGGACGAGGCGCGCCGCGCCGCCGATGCCGCCAATACTGCCAAGACCCTGTTCCTGGCGACCATGAGCCACGAGATCCGCACCCCGCTGTATGGCGTGCTGGGCACCCTCGAGCTGCTCGGCCTGACGCAGCTGGATGCTCGCCAACAAGGCTACCTGCACACCATCCAGCGCTCCTCGGCAACCCTGTTCCAGCTGATCAGCGACGTGCTCGACGTGACCAAGATCGAGTCCGGACAAATGGCGCTCGAGCCGGTAACATTCTGCCCGCTGGAACTGCTCGAGGACACCGTGCGCACCTATCGCGCCTTCGCCGAGCGCAAGGGCTTGCTGCTGTATGCCTGCCACGACGCCCGCCTGCCGTCCCAAGTGGAGGGCGACCCGATACGCATCCGCCAGATCCTCAACAACCTGCTGAGCAACGCCATCAAGTTCACTGACACCGGCCGGGTGGTGCTGCGCACCCGCGTGCTGGCGCTCGACGCCAACCAGGTCAGCCTGCAATTTCAGGTTGCCGACACCGGCATCGGCATTTCCCAGGCGCAGCAGGCCAGGTTGTTCGAATTGTTCTACCAGGTCGCCGACGCCTCCAGCGAGAGCGGCGCAGGCCTGGGCTTGCCGATCTGCGGCTGGCTGGCAGAGATGATGGGCGGCCGGATCAAGGTGGTCAGCGAGCCGGGCCTGGGCAGCAGCTTCTCGCTCACCGTCAGCCTGCCGCTGGCCGAAGGGGCACTGAGCGACTGCCCGAACCTGGTGCCCGACCCGACCCCGGTGTACGTGCGTGCGCCGATACCGGAACTTGCCCAGCATGGCGTCGACTGGCTGCAGCGCCTGGGCATCGCCGCAACCTTGACGATTCCCCCCTTGGAGCAGGACAACCCCCACGCCCTGCTGGTCGACCTGCTCGACTGCCCGGATGCTGCCAGCTGGCATGGCCAGCGGATCTGCGCCTGCAGCGACGGCCCGGCCCCCGGCGCATTCATCGAGGGCTGCTGGCGGGTAGACCTGCATGACGTGCGCGCCATCGCCCAGGTCATCGCCCTGGTGCGCCAGGGCGGCGTGCCCGATAGTCACTATTGTGCGCAGCAGCAACGTGCCGCCCTGCGCCTGCATGTGCTGGTGGCCGAGGACAATCCGATCAACCAGGCGATCCTTCAGGAGCAGCTCGAGGCGCTGGGCTGCACCACGGTCGTCGCGGCCAACGGCGAACAGGCCATGCAACGCTGGCAGCCAGGCCTGTTCGACCTGGTCCTGACCGATGTGAACATGCCGTTGATGAATGGCTACGAGCTGGCCAGGACCCTGCGCCAGCACGACGCCCGTCTGCCGATCATCGGCGTTACCGCCAATGCCCTGCGCGAAGAGGGCCAGCGCTGCCTCGAGGTGGGCATGAATGCCTGGATGGTCAAACCGTTGAGCCTGCAGGCCTTGCGCAGCCATCTGCTCCGTCTGTGCCGGCCGGTCCTGGCCGATGG
>Ga0209370_1002823_pt1 | contig 11887 bp, 16 predicted proteins | sample AgamicAtPrz_FD_187164 | JGI IMG/M metagenome (GOLD analysis project Ga0209370, IMG submission 187164) | Agave microbial communities from Guanajuato, Mexico - At.P.rz (SPAdes) (version 2) | ecosystem: Host-associated > Plants > Phyllosphere > Phylloplane/Leaf | place: Guanajuato, Mexico... | reverse complement strand
CGTGGAGCACTTACTGGCTCGAAAGAAAAGCGGTGATCATCGCATGATTCTCGCTCAATATTCGTAACCAGCAAGCGCATACCCTGAATCACCTAATAGCGTAATTTTCAGGGTATGAAAGTCTATACCTCGCTCATTGCGGACCAAATCGAGGAAGTATTTTTAGACCGGCGAGCAGTGCGCAGCCAGTAAGCCATGCCCGAAGGGCATAAAAGGCGATATTCAGGTGTTAAACAGGGATTAAATAGCCGAATCGCCGATACCCGGCGAAGCCGGTCCGTTTTGATAGGTTTCACCTATCTCATCCCTCGCCCTGCCAGACTTTAACCAACTTCCAGGCAATTGTGTTCTTACCAAGCCTCCCCGAGGGGGCGCAGTTAGCGCCGGACGCTTGCGGCCGGGGACGGCTGGACACTTGTGGCCTGCCGCGCGGTACTGCGAGTGCGCAGCCGTAGGCAAGCTACAGAGGCGTTTCTGCGATGATACAGACGAAATTGTTTGATTTAACACGGTAGCTGCAAAGCTACAGGCTGCTTTCAGCGAGACAGGATTCTATGTACGCGGTCGGAGTGGTCACGCAGAACTTACCGCGACTCAGATTCTTAGTTACATCATCCTCTTTAAAAGCGGCACTGTTCCGGGCCTGCGGCCCGGGGCGGCGCGGCTTTTCAGGGCTGAATGGCGACTCTGTCGTCGGGTTTCAGCGCGAAGGGGACCCGCCGCTGGCGGTGGGGGGAAGCCCATTGCTGAGCGGCGCAGCCGTGAGGCTGCTGCAAGCGAAGGCCTCTTCTGGTTTTCCCCGTTTTCCCCCGTTTTTATCCAGTGAATAAGGTTGATCTCTTATGAATATAAGTAAGGACGAAGTCCTGATTATTTTGCGCGTTATTTCAGGCGGGTTGCTGATAACCGGGTTTGTCCGTTTGCGGATAAGTGTGGAAAGAACGGAAACGACAACCGCTGTGGCCATTTTCAGCCACACGCAGTGGCGGGACTGGTGGTGCATTGATTCAATTTTAACCAGTACTTTATGACAGACGTGCGAAAGCCTCCGCAGTAAAGCGGATGGTTAAAAAAACGTCTTCCTAGTGAGGGGAGGTGTTCCCGGTGGCTCGAGGTTCACCAGTTCAAGCTGGTAAAGCTGTGCCCAGACCATTTTCTCGAACTGGCGGGACGTCATGTGCCTCACATCGCCTTTCAGGCTGCGCATCAGTCCTTCGGAAATCTGGCGCTTGCGCTCATCGAAGGGCAGTTCAGCCAGCTTTCTGCGCTGCCTGCCTTCAATGGCGCGGGTTCTGCGCGTCAGGATGGTCTGGTTCCGGCAGCGTTCATACCAGCGGCTGCGGGCCGCCTTGAGGGAGAGGGTTTCTCCGGGCGCAAGTATCCCGTCTTCGATGGCCGCCAGACGTTCAGCCTGTTCGGCACGCAGTTTATCCGTATCAATGCCCGTCAGCCGCCATCCGGCCTCGGTGATGATGACATGTTTGGGAAAACGGCAGTTATTGACCATATCCCATTCGGCTTCTGGCGCATAAACGAAGCCAAAGCGCGCCAGTTCCGTAACCAGGCGGGAAACGCGGGGGACCGTGACGGCCTGGGCGGGGATGATGTTACCGTCAGCATCTTTCGGGCTTAATTCCTCAGCCAGTCGGGTGATGTTGATGGTCACAATGTCCGTGGCCAGATCGACCTTGTTGATGAAGAGAATGAACAGCGCATCGAGCAGCTGCCGGCGAACGTAACGGAAAGCCCGTTTGCGCCCGGCAGTTGGCCGGAGAAAAGTGAAGAGTGGATCGGCAGATACGCGACGGCGAATCACCCACTCACCGGTTTTTTTATCCCGGGCAATAAGGTTTCGCAGGGCGCGGCCATGCTCTTTGCTGAGCGCTTTGTAATGTGCCGGGCGAATGTATTCCGGCGCAGGGCATTTGCAGGCCGTGGAATGCGTGCCACGATGGCGACGATCGTCGCGCGGTTTTATATTGTCATTCACGCCGGCCTTTTCTTATGGCGGCCGGGTGTTGTTTTATGTGGTGCATGCGTTATAATCCCTTGCAGGCGACGCGCCTGCTTTTGGCCCCCCTGATTTCTGCTGATTCCGCCAAGTTTCTAGACAGATTTCGGGGGGTTTTTGCATTCCGGCTCCGGCAGACCTGCCGTCACCTTCTCCCGGACGTTTTACGGATACGCCCCATCCCGGTATTCCATGTACTTCCCGCCCGTTCGCATGTACAGGCCGGAATCGTGAATCTGACATATCTCCTGATATCTTCCGCCTCACCACAAGACTTCAGAATCAGTCAGCGCACTGATTTGAGATAAGTGATAATTCAAATTTGTATCAATGAAAACGCCTCACCACAGGGTTTCCACGACGATACGAGTCTACTCAATTGGCGTTGAGTTTTCCAGTAGAAAGGATCGCGGACAACATGGGAGGATCAATAATGTTGAAGATGGTCAGGCAGGCTGAAATACACCGGTGATACGGGCCGACAGGCTGCAATTGCCCTCATGTAATCGAACTAATCTAAACCCGAAATCCTGCGCAATAATTCCAGGACTGACACAGACCGGCACGATGCCGGTCTGCTGCACAGGATCGTTTGTTATATATCATCACTCTGCAAGGGAACCCGTCGAAGGTGGGGGGATTACCCCGCCTTCGACGGGTTGGACAAGCCCGGCGGGACCGGGCGCGTTCAGTTCTGTGCTTTTTGTATCGCGGAAAGGATCTGCTGTGGCGGTGCCAGTGCGGCGAATACCGTGATGTTTTTCGGTGTCGCGTTCTGTGCTGGCATCACAATCAGACCGGGTGTCCCGCTCAGCCCCATCGCCTGTGCCGGTGCATCATTTTTTTCCAGCATTGCCGTGTAATCGACGGGTTTCAGTTCCGTGACACCGGCTGCTCTGGCCGCCGATTCAATATCCGCCGTGGTCAGTTCCCCTTCGGTATGACCGGTGTGGTAAACAGTATTAGGGTTCTACGCCGGGCTCTCAGATTTTCCGTTATCTCAGTTTCAGCCCGGGAACCAGCGCATCCAGGTCAATTATTTCATCGCCGCTGTGGAAGGTATAACGCCCGTCCAGCAAAATGTGCTGCCCGGCCACCGGCGATATCCGGGACAGAGCCTCAATGTCTTTGGAATCGCTTTCCGCTTCCAGTTGTTCCAGCAATCGCGACAGGAGCGCCGAGTTGTAATAAATGATCGCGTTCGAAAACAGTCGCCCGCACTGGTTGCTGATCTGTTTCAATGTCATTTTTCCCGGTTAACTCCTTCTTACCGCTGACTTTGGTCACTGCGACACGCAGCTGGTGATAAGATTCAACCCATTCTAGGAACGCCGGATATTACGTTCCGGCTGCAGATCACGCCTACATTTCAACGTGTAGATGCTGCGTACCAGCCAGCCATATTCGAATAGGGCCTGCCTTGTCGGATTGGTCGTGTGTAGTGCACAGTTTGCGGGCCAGCGTCCCCTGCGTCATTTCTTTCAGCCCCATAGAACGATACGATCGAGATTGTTTTTCTCGCGGATAATAAGGTCCGGGTTTATCTATCCGGTGGGCTGGATCATGCATTTTTTAATAGACCCACGGATCTGTGATGCAGTACACCTCCTAAAACTGTCTGTTCAGGTCCGTAAAAGTAGGGGCTAAGCGCAGGCCAAACCAGTGCAGGATCGCAAAATTGGCTTTGTTGATACTGTGCATGTCGGCGTGATAGCCGTGGGTTTCACCTCCGAGGTGTTTCGAGTGGTGGGCCTCGTAGCCATTTGAGCCAATCTCGGCAGAGCCTCTATAGCATCGGTGATGCAGTCATTGGCAGTGTATCGTTTGTTTAGTACTTCACTGATTTTGTATCAAGGTCAATTTCAGAAGGTCTCTACAAGCGGATTGTTAATTTTGTAAAAATACTTATAACTTCATAAAGTCATCGATAACTTAATTTTGGGCCTATTAAAGAACAGGCCCATTTATATAATTAGTCATAGAGGCTAAGGGTCATAGCTATTTCTTTCTCTTTGTCTTTGTTTGTTGCTGCAATGATTTGATTAGCATAATTGTTCCAGGTTAATTGATCATAATGTACGAGGACTCCTTCTGCGGCATACATTTGACTTTTCTTTCTAAATGTCAAATCAAAAATAGAATTAAAATCCTTCGACTTCTCTTCGGTGATAAAATAAGTTGCAACAAAACTTAACATGCCATTAAAATTACCTAGCGGGCTAATTTGAAATAGTCTCTCTGTACTTACTTTCTTTTTATACTCTAAAGAGAACTTAAGTACATCTTTTACATTTTCATTTTTTTCTGCTTTCAAAAAACTATCCATTATTATCTTTATAGACGATCCTGAAGATACCATTCCTATAATATCCTCAACGAGCTTATTTATTGTCACACCAGTAGAAAAGTCTAACTGATCGATAGTTGCACTATATGTATTTGTTTTGAAAACCCATGGGGTAAGATTTTGTAATGCATGTAAACTCACTTTCGAGTAATAAGAGGTTTTTGTTTTACCATCTTTTGTTTTGAAGGTTAGATAACCATCTGAAATATTTGTATCACTCCAAATATCATCAGTATTGTTGTCTTGCTGCCAACTCGGGTAGTTTTGGGTGTTAGCTCTACGCTTCGCATATGCCTTAGTGATCAAGTCTAAGTGTTTGAATGTACACATCATCATTGTCGTTTGATCTTCGGATAAATCAGGATGTGGACTCAAGTTATTATAAACTGTTGTTAGTTTTTCTAGTTTATCTGACACGGGAGGAAAATCATCGCTAGCTTTTTGAAGGCGCAAAATACGATGACTTAAAGGGACTTTATTTACTTCATTTACAATGTTAGTAATTAACTCCAAATAATCATTTTGTTTCATAATTTCACTCCATATTTGTCAAGTATTGATTGTCATGACTTGCTCAATATCGTCTTTATATTTGCGTATTACTTTTTGTGCCTTATCTTGCCATTTTTCAACAACGAGAACATAAGTCACCTCATGAATAATGAGTTGATTATTTTTTTTAGCTAAAGTTAATAAGACATATTTGGGAGCGCGGTCAGTAGCTATTCTCGAAGTAAATAGCATACTCATGTTGTCCTTCATAGATTCTTTATGATTATTTGAGCGCTGGCATGAAACCTTAATAAAATTATTTATTGCATCGCATTCGGGGCCTTCTTTTTCAAGAATTGAGATCAGCACATTTTGAATGTAAGTCGCGTTTGATTCTTTATCGGCTACTGCTCTTAATAGATCAATTAAACGATTTAAGTCAATTTTTTCTGATCTTGTATTTAAATTTATCACCATTTTGTCTGTGAAGCTAGTGATGTTAACCCATTGGGTGTTAGCAATACTCTGTCTAATAGCTTTCATGTATGCTATCCAATCCTTATCACTATAACTGGCATAATCACTTTGCCTTTCATCAGGTATCTCATTTATTGAACTATAATTTGAAAGGCCATCAATGATCCAACGTAAAGTATAAAGTAGCATGTTTTTTTCATTGTCATTTTTATCATTGAGATATACATCTGCTGATAGCATGTTTGTATAAATCTTTGTTTCATTTGAAAAATCACTTCTTAAATTCATCATTAGTGCCTTTCGAAATGAATTATTCCTGTTATTTTATTAAAAATAAGACACTTCAGACTGTTTTTAATTGTAGTTTTTTAGTGGAAAATTAACTTATGTCGTATTTAAAGGGGGATGATTTCTGAATCGTCCTAGATATTGCAGAGACCGTGCGCAGAAACGCCCGGACAGTCGTATACTTCAGTAACGGAATAGCCGCTCCGTTATCTGACAGACGGCTTCTTCCTTAAATTCAGGTGTAAATCGTGGTGTGCCCACACGCTCCTCCCATGCTTAAACTGTTCATAACCCCGGTGACCCCGAATATGATCCAGCCGTAATCAGGAATAACCGGCTTCAGTCTGGATGCATATTCTGGCAACCGGCAGACTTCTCACCCAATTCATATGGCGTCACCCGTTACTTCAGTCGCAGATTTTCCTCCTCCAGTTGGCGCATGTGCTTCAGCTCTAAGGGCGTAATGATCTTACCCGCCAAAAGTGGACACGCGATTAAGTGAGTAAACTCACAAGTAAGAGGTAGCTCACATGACAAAACCAGCATCAACTATCAAAAAGATCCGCAAGCAACACTCAACTGAACTCCGTCAGGAAGCACTCAAACTGGCTGAGCGCATTGGTGTTACCGCGTCGGCCCGCGAGCTCAGCCTGTATGAATCGCAGCTCTATAACTGGCGCAGTAAACAGCAGCAACAGCTCTCATCCTCTGACCGCGAAAATGAACTCGCCGCTGGAAATGCCCGCCTCAAACGCCAGTTGGCGGAACAGGCTGAAGAGCTGGCTATCCTCCAAAAGGCCGCGACATACTCCGCGAAGCGCCTGAAATGAACTATGTCTATTGAAAAACATCAGGCTGAGTTCAGCATCAAAGCCATGTGTCGCGTCCTCCGGGTGGCCCGCAGTGGCTGGTATATCTGGCATCAGCGGCGAGTGAAACTTAACGCACGTCAGCAGTCCCGTCTGAGTTGCGACAACACCGTGCACGAAGCTTTTCATCGGGCAAAACAGCGCTACGGCGCACCACGCCTGACCGATGAACTGCATGCTCAGGGTTACCGATTCAACGTGAAAACCGTGGCAGCCAGCCTGCATCGTCAGGCACTACGAGCGAAAGCTTCACGGAAGTTCAGCCCGGTCAGTTACCGCGAACATGGCCTGCCGGTGTCGGAGAACCTGCTGAAGCAGGATTTTTACGCCAGCGGCCCGAACCAGAAGTGGCCCGGTGACATTACGTACTTACGTACGGATGAGGGCTGGCTGTATCTGGCAGTCGTAATCGACCTGTGGTCGCGTGCTATTATCGGCTTGGATGACGTCACAGCTGGACTGTGATGTGCTACAGATGGCATTGTGGCGGCGTAAGCGCCCGGACGATGTTATCCGTCCATGGGTAGTACTGCTCAGCGGATTATCAAGAGCTACTGAAGCGGCATAACCAACGTGGGACATGAGTTTCGAAGGGTTGTTGTTATGATAATGCTTGTGCGGAAAGCTTCTTCCACTCACTGAAAGTCGAATGCATCCACGGTGAACGCTTTATCAGTCGGGAAATAATGCGAACGACGGTGTTTAATTATATTGAGTGAGATTACAATCGGTGGCGCCGTCGCAGTACCTGCGGCGGCCACAGCCCAGAACAGTTCGAAAACCAGAACCCCGCTAAGGCCGTGTCCACATCACGTGGGTAGGATCATAATGCCGCTGTATTTCTTGCGCCATGTACAGAACGTGGCACCGGAAATAGCCGGCTTACGACAGACTTCCGGTACCGGTGTGCCCAGTTCGTCCTGCTTCAGGGCGAAGACAATCTGCTCTTCAGTGAATAGTGATTTTTTCATCGGCACCACTCCGTTCAGGGAAGTATGGATCATGCCGGAATTCTGTTTCTGAACGGAGCAGGATTTCGGGGCAGGGCCACCGGAAACTAAAAAATCTCCGGGGCTAGATGCTAGTAATTATAAAAGTCACAGATGGCTTTCTTATCGTTAATAATTACCTCCATTATTTCGATTAGTTATGTTTATATATGTGTCTAATTATGATCCGGAATTATTAGATCCAAAGTTCGATTCCATGCATCGCCCTCATTGACTGAACTTTGGGTAACATATTCAATATTCTCTCTATTTGTTCTATTATATACATCTATATTCACCCCACCACCAATGCTAAATGGCCATTCTTTGGTGCCAGGGTTAACTTGTATTTGTTTTACATTTGAATCTGGAATTAAACACACAAAGTACTCATCTCCATGATATTCACCTTTATCATTTTTAAAGGCTATACTGGCAGGAAACTGATTTCCAACAAAAACTATTTTTCGTGGCAAAGTGGTGCCTGCATATATGCCACCTCCGCTAGCTGGATAAACTATATATTCTTTAACAGTTTTATCAGCAATAGTTATTGCTCCTACAGCCAAATTATTTTCACTTAAGCTTGCTTTCCATTCCCCTTCCACATTGACCGTTAGTTTAAAGTTCACTGTAAGTGGTTCAGGAAGTCCTCCTTCACAAGTTCCCGAACCTATAATTTCCTTGCTTATTCCTTTATTTATTTTATAAATTGTAACTGGATACTTGTTGTTTTGGTTCATATTACTGCCTCCATCTCAGTGGTTGCGCTATGTAACATAGTGTTCACTTGCTAACGATGTGTTAATTAATAGCCATTCAGTAAGTAATACATAGTGCAGAGCTGCCTAGAAAAATGTATTAGAACCCTGCTGTCGTCCTAAACCCTGCCCGAGGAGCGGGTATTCATCTTCCTGCAAACAAGGAACTATGCGGATGAGAAGAAGCAATTGGTGAGCATGCCCATGGATGTTATGAATTGCTTCTTTAACAGATTCCTTCATATCCTCGCAATCATTATCCTCATTATTAGGACTATGAGTGGTTTGAGCTACATCTTTAATATCATTACCTGCTGAAAGGGTGTCATAGCGGGTGTTATAGATAAACTTTTGCAGTTCTGCTATGAGTACAGCTAAATCACTAAGTGGATAACTATGAATTATCATTTTGATAAGGTTCCATTTAATGGGATGACGGCACATCTCGATAGAACAAATTTTAATGTAGCTTATTTTAAAAAAATACAAACTAATATTTATAATAGCTTTGATCTGCCCCATAACTCTATACAACTCTCAGTTAGTAATATTTGGTCTGTTACTGCACAATTTCCCATTTCGCCACCGTGCTGCAAACTCTGATGGCGTCTGATAATTCAGTGCCGTATGTGGACGACACTCGTTATAATTCTGCCGCCAGACATTAATGATTTTCCTCGCGTGGCAATATCGCTGAACCAGTGCTCATTCAGACATTCATCGCGAAATCGTCCGTTAAAGCTCTCAATAAATTCGTTCTGCCTTGACTTGCCCGGCTAGATTAAGCGTATAACTTAACACCATGCTCAAAGGCCCATTGATCCAGTGCGCGACAGATAAATTCCGGGTCCTGATCGGTTCTTATCGTCGCCGTACAAACAGCGCAATGCTGTCCGGAAAACGCGTGACCTGAAGGCCTGAAATCCCGAATGCGGTGATAATTGTCAGACACTCCTTCGCGAAGTCGTCCACACTGGTCAGGCACTTGATCCTGCGAACGGTGGTCAGCGCCTCCATGACGAAATCCATTGACCAGATCGCCGGGCGGAGCAGCGGCAGACGTTCCGTTGCCTGGCCTTTACGACGCAGTAACTGCCAGATGCGGCGGTAGCCAAAACGCCTGCGCTCCAGTGCCAGTAGTGATGCGTCCTGATAAATGCGCATCAGCCGCCGGACGCTGAGCCTCGTAGCGGCAGGTCGACAGAGACAAACCTGTAAGCCAGCAGGCACGACGTTGCGACAGACCAGTCGCATCAAACATAAACTTAGTTGATGAAGACATTGCCAATATCGTGATGTGTTGAGCAACATGAAGGAAGTCACTGCCTATCACCTCTCATCGCAGAGAAATTTTTTTGGTATGCTCAGGCCCGGAATGGAAAGGGCGGTAGACATTTTAAGTCATGTAAGCAAGAAAAATACGCTGCATATAAGGTTTGGCGAAGAATACGGAAAGGTTGAAAAGATGTGTAGACACATTGCTAGACGGAAGACACGACCGTTATTGTTCACCTCCTCCATTTTAAATAATTTTTATCGATAATGTCACTGTTCTCTCGGGAAATTTAGCGGGAATAATATATCCGTTAAGTCCACATGAATTTATTGTTAATACATCAGCATTCAATAATTGACATGAGAAATTATTATATCTAAATTATTATGTAGCAAACGTTAATTGGTCAAATGCATTTTAAAATAATTTATCTGGATAAGAGCATAAACATAATATTATAACTTAATGATAAATAACGATCATTAAACTAATGTTCGCTGTATAATATATTATGCACTCGTTTTTTTTGTTTTTTTATTGCAAAAAAATTGCACGCAGTCTATTTCTAATATAGAAATGATATTTGATACTGTTTTATTCCTTAAATATGTCACCACCTTCTTAGTAAAAGGTTTCGATATCGGAGGAAAGTTATGGCTGTTAATCTTGGGAAGAGATCTTTGATTAGAGGATTTGAAAATAATCTTCGTAGACCACAGATACACCTCAGTGAAATAAATGGAGTTGAGAAACTCTTGAATTCATTATTCAATTCAGGCTCAAGTTCATACATATTCTATTTGACTTCGCCGATTCCACTATCGAGCAGAGATGTTATCTGTTTTGATAATCTCGTTGGAGACACTCTGTCCCAATATAATGTAGAAAAGGGGTGGGAAAAAGATCCCGCTTTGATACATAAATGTAAGAAGTGCAGTGGTCATTATAATATGTGGTCTCAGGAAGATCATCTACATTCAAATTGTTATCTTTTGGATAATCACAAAAAGGGTAAATATTGTAAAGGGCTGACCTTTCGTGCCAAGGGCAGGGACGGATTCACAGGAATACTGTCGGTAGCAACTGAAATACAATTAACTTCAAAATTTATTGAAGAACACTCTTTTCATATAAACTACATCATTGAAAAGTGTTGTGATTCAATTTGGAAGTTAGGATTTGGAAATAGCAAGCATAATAAAAAAAATATTGAATTAAGCTCAAGAGAAATTCAGGTAATAAGGTTGGCTGCAGATGGTTATACATCTGAACAATCAGCAAGTAAGTTATTCGTAACTAAAAGTACGATAAATTTTCATTTTAAAAGAATTATTAGTAAACTTGATTGTTGTAATAAAACACAGGCCGTCGCTAAGGCAATTATTCTTAACCTTGTGTAGATTAAACTTAGTTGCTTAGGGTAATCCGCCTCGATAAAGCGATCATGAAGTACGTACTGATAAAGTGGGTGAGCTGGCAAAGTCATATGTGAATTGCCACGGATAATTGTATTGGTCAACTAAAACTGGCCATCGCGTTAGCGTTTTTCCAGTATCGGTTTGGGGTTAATCCACCGTTATATTCATGCGGCTTTAGCGAGCTGCAATAACCGACGATATAGTCCGTTATTGAGTGGGCTGCGACATTGATGCTCACATGGTAATCCCCCCGAAAAACCAGTGCATGCATAAGCAGAATTTTCTCCTAACCTGAATGCAGGGGGATTTCTATGAAGCGATCACGTTTACTGACAGTCAGATCATCGCCATTCTCAAACAGGCTGGGGCGGGTACGCCGGTTCCTGAACTGTGCCGGGAGCATGGCATCAGCAGTGCCAGTTTTTATAAATGGCGCTCAAAGTTTGGCGGGATGGATGCTGCACTGATGAGCAGACTCAAAGAGCATGAAGAAGAGAACCGCCGACTGAAAAAAATGTATGCCGAAGAGCGAATTAAGGCCGAAATTATTCTCGAAGCGATGACAAAAAAGTGGTGAAGCCATCAGACCGGAAGCGGATGGCTCAGTATGCATCAGAACATCGGGGGATCAGTATCCGTCTTACCTGGCAGGTTTTTGTCATCAGCGAATGTTGCTACCGGTACAGACGCTTACTCAGTCAGGAAAATCAGACAATTGCTGACTGGCTGGTGCGCATCACGGACAGCCAGCGAAACTGGGGCTTCGGCCTGTGTTATGGACTGACCCCGCCCTGGTAGACGATCCTGCCCTATAGTTGGACTGACCCCGCCCCGGTAGACGATCCTGCCCTATAGTTTGAGCATAGGAGGAGCGTATGGGCACACCACGATTTACACCTGAATTTAAGGAAGAAGCCGTCCGTCAGATAACGGAACGCGGTTATTCCGTCGCCGAAGTA
>Ga0209370_1002822_pt1 | contig 11887 bp, 10 predicted proteins | sample AgamicAtPrz_FD_187164 | JGI IMG/M metagenome (GOLD analysis project Ga0209370, IMG submission 187164) | Agave microbial communities from Guanajuato, Mexico - At.P.rz (SPAdes) (version 2) | ecosystem: Host-associated > Plants > Phyllosphere > Phylloplane/Leaf | place: Guanajuato, Mexico... | reverse complement strand
ATCAGTGAATTGTTTAAGGTATTCTTCAAATTCATCATCTTGGAAAGCAGTTTTTAAAATATAACCAGAAGCCCCCACCTTAATGCCTTCCTGGGCATATTCGAAATCCCGATGGCAGCTTAATAGGAGGACCTTCGTGGCTGGTGCGGCTTTTTTAATTTTTCGGGCCAGTTCAATGCCGTTCTGTTCTGGCATGACAATATCAGTAATGACAACCTCGGGAGAGTGTTCAAGGAACATTTCCCAGCCCTTTTGACCGTTAGATGCATCCGCTACCACTTCCATATTGAATTTCTTCCAATTTACCGTGGCCATTAACCCTTTTCGGACGATATATTCATCATCAACTACTATGACTTTGATCACGTGGACATCCTCCTTTTTGGCCAACGTATTTTAATCGTTGTTCCAGCCTTTGGACTTGATTCTATTATCAGGCCATATTCACTTCCAAAATGAAGCTTAAGCCGCTGATCGACATTAAACACACCTATTCCCCGTACTTTGTCCTTTGTGGAATGGTTTTTGAGTAAGTTTAGTGCTGTTTGTTCACTCATTCCTTTTCCGTTATCACTCAAGAAAAGCTCTAAGAAGTCTGAATGATCTGCAATGGTTAATTTAATTTTTCCTTGTCCGTCTTCAAAGGCATGAAAAAAAATATTTTCAAATAATGGCTGTAAGGACAACCTAGGTATCAAATAATCAAGGCTTTCCGGATTGACCTTTTCTAGGTAATCAAACATATGTCCAAAACGGATTTCCTGCACTTTCAAATAGTGTCTGATTGTATCCAGCTCTTTTTTTAACGGAATCAATTCATCAGAAAAATTGAGATTTTCATGAAGAACTTCGGTGAGATGGTAAATCATTTGCTGAACTTCCTTGGCGTTACTAAGCCTTGCCTTCCACTGAATGGAGTTTAGCGTATTAAACAACAAATGGGGATTGATTTGATAATGAAATGCCATTAATTCCGCTTTCCTTTTTAGCCGTTCCGTTTCTCCAATTTCATTAATTAATTCCTTAATTTGTTGGACCATCTGATTAAAACTCATTGTTAATTTCCCAATTTCATCGTTTTCTTGTACAGGAATCTGAGTATGCAGCTCACCAACACTTACTAGTTCCATTGACTCCTTTAACTTTCTGATTCGTTTTGCAAGCGGTGCAGAAAAGACCATCGCTAGAATGATTGCCAGGATAATTAAAAAGAAAATACCCATCATAGTATAGTTAAAGATAACATCCGAAGATTGGTAAAATAATTTTTCAGGGACTCGGACTTCAATTTTCCAGCCAAAGGCATTAATATTTTTCACCCTGACAACGTCACTGGAAAGTCTCTCCCTATTTTCCTTTGTTCGGTAAAGGATCTTATTCTTCTCATTATAAATGGTTATAAAGGCGTGGACATCTCTTTCAAGATACGTAATATATGAAAAAAGCTCCTCGGCATTCGTCTCTATCAGCAGCTTGCTTCCCTTTAAAATTCCATATTGGCTCTGGATCGGCAATACAAGACCAATCATTGATTCTGGTGTTTTGTTGCTATCATAATGATTAGCTTTATAAAATCCAATCCAGCGATCCCCTTGTTTTATTTTGTTTGCTTCCTTCCAAAATGGCATTTGAAACAGTTTTTGAGAATTGAGACGGTTTCCCCCATAATAATATCCAGAACTTGTTATTAAGTAGATTCCTTTCGTATTAAAAGTTTTATGAGCTTCAAGGAATCTCTCAAAATTCTTTTTCTCTATGAATCCTTCATAGGTCCGTGGAATCTCCTCTTTAATGACTATTAAGGTAGGGTCAGATAAATATTGATGTATATCATTTGAAACGACAAACATCTGATTAATGGTATTTTCTAATTGCGTTTCAAGCTGTGAAACAGCAAAGTTTTCATAATCATTAAATTGTTTATTTACAATCGTGGATGATTTTTGATAAGAGAGATAACCGAATAAAAGAAGAGGAATCAGTGCCACTACGATAAAAAATAGCATCAACTTGGTTCGAAAACTGCCATACAATTGATTTTTTAGTTTTGTGGATATATGTTTAATAACTTTGAGCGTCATATTCAAACCTTGTAATCTTTGCATGATATCTCATTCTCCATAATTGCATTCTCATCCTTTTATTACAGGTAATCGTTTTCATAAATCTCCCTTATCATAAACCAGAGTTGTTATAATTTCTATAGAGATCTCCTGTGTTTTTAGTTGGTAGTTACGACCACTTTTATGAAAGTCTCTGTTAAACTTGCCTGTTGATTTCCGCTCCAGGCACTTCGCTTTCCGCGGGCGGTCCGGGGAGCCTCCTCGTCGCTGCGCTCCTGTGGGGTCTCCCCTGCCCCGTCCTCCCGCAGGAGTCTTCGTGCCTTCCACTCCAATCAACAGGGTACCAAAAACAACATTAACCTTTAACACAGCCTTATGAAAATAAAAAATGAAGGGTCACGGAGAGAAAACTTTCCTTGACCCTTCATTTAGATTCACAAAATTTTATAATTCAATCTTATATTTCTGTTCACTAATGCCTTCCATAGAGAAAACTCGTTCCACGTAGTGAATTTCTTTGTCCGACATCAACATGATGGTGGAGCTCCTTGTACCGTAGTTCTCACTTTTTATGAACAGTGGTGAAAGCCTTCTTTCCCATTCTAATGAAACGCCTGTGTTTGGAAGAAGTTCGTCTGGAGCTTGGTCCGTATCTTGAAGGATGCCGAAAAGGCGTTCTACCATCCCATCTTGATCCCCGTTGATCATTTTGGACATACCAGCCTTACCTTTTTGAACCTTTGGCCACTCAGTATTTAATAAATGGTTGCTGACACCATAAATCCCAGGTACAATTTTTTTCAGTCCTTGCCCTTTATTTGAAAAATAAAATAGTCCATTTCCATCACCGGCCAATAAGTTATAGCCTGGGTACAGATCCTTACGTTCTCCAAGATCTATCATATAATCCTCTACATTTCCTTTGTGTTTCAAGGCATCGGCAACCAATTCGCCCCGTGAGCGCTTTCCTTCCGTTACTTCCTTCGGATCGCGATAATTGGTCAACGCTGCAAACCGTCCCGTTGTAGTAACCCCCATCCAGGTACCCATTTTTTCTAAATCCCTGCCGGCAAGGATGTCAGGCCGGTCTTCCCAGTAATGGACTGAGGATGTAGGACGCCCAAGGAATTCATCTCGGTTTGCTGCCACAATGAGCTTGTAGATTGGATGGACTTGATAAGCAAAAAGTATTAAACACATCAGAAATCACAGCCTTCTAATCAATTATCCCTGGCTTTTTCAACCTTTACGTTTATTGAACATTTTTTTGATCAGACGAATCTGACCTCTATGACTCAGCTCATCTTCAAACACATGGAACCATTTAAAGAAATTATTCGAATAACGCTCGTGCCAAAACGGCGTTTGTTCATATAACCATTCATCAGGAAACGTTTTAAACATTTCGATGGTTGTATTCCGTGCTTCAGCCATTTGCTCCAAGTAATAATCAATTGTATTGCCCTTAATGGTTTCTCGCCCAAGATTTCCTAAATCTAGGGCAGGAAGTAAGATGCTTAACTCTTTCTCATTTAGATCCCGGTTCTCAAACGTTAAAACTTGATACGTCTTTTCGACCGCAGCGAAATGAGCCAGCAGCATTCCGATTGAATTCGCCTCTTCATCAAAAAGGAAGTCTAATTCTTCCACTGTTAGTCCCTTTACAGCTTCAATCGTGGTGTACCTTGTATAATTCATCATCGACACCAATTTACTGAACTCCATCCCCAAACTATCTTTTTGATCGATTATATATAATGTATCCAAATCCATGTTATTACCTCCGTATGGGAAAATAAACCACTCATTCTAATTCGCCATCAGCTTAGTAAATCCTTTTAACCTAGAGTAAATCCTCTAATAGGCTGAAATTGCTAAAAAGAATAACATCTATTTCCGATGTTTCATCCGTAACTTTGGAAATGATAATAGCTATGAACGAATTCATTTGGAGGTGTTGTTTCTCATGTCAGAATTAGAACCATTAGAATACGAAACAGGGACAGCGATTCGCGAATATGACATTATTGATATAACCCAAACCGCCTTAGGGTATGAAGTACTCCTTGATATCGAACTAGATAGCGGTTATTCCTTAGCAAGAACTAAACTAGAAGTGACCCATGAGGACTTAGCAGGGTATGAAACAAATGATATTGAAGAAGGTATTAAATATGCCTTGGGATTTTTCACTCATTAGCACACAAATATTTCAAGGGGAAATCTCGGGTGAACTGTGTTAAACTTGTTAATCTAACCAACGACGGTTGGATGTACGTACATGAGTAATGGAGTGGTTAAATGAGTAGTACAAAGGGGAAAGGCGGGACCGGTCGAGGAACCGGCAAAAAGGGCTGGACTCGTTGGCAGGCAGGAGTCAAAAAAGCCAAAAGCGCCAAACCGTATGTTAGCAAAGGTGTAAAAAGAGCTAAAGACGCAGACGAAAAAAACGAAAAATAGTAACAAAAATGGGTGTCAGGCACCGCTCGTGGACAAATGTCCACAGGTGGTGCCTGACACCCTATCCTGCTTTATAAAATTAACCGAATTTGATTTCCGGAAGGGTCTTCTGTTACAAAGTAATCGGCTTCCTTGGTAATTGGAGCACCTATCTGATTTAGTTGGTTCAAGGCTTTCTCTCTTGCAGACGTATCAGGGAAAACGAGTGAGTACCAATTTAAACCAACACTGTTTTTTGGTGGGGTGGCAGCCCCTTCTCCCTGCCAAGTATTGATGGCAATATGATGATGATATCTGCCTGTCGATAGGAATGCCGCTTGTGGATAGTAACTAACTACTTCAAAACCAAGTCCCTTTGTATAGAACTCTTCAGCTTTTTGCAAATTGCTGACATGCAGGTGAATATGCCCCATAAGCGTCCCTGCTGGTAAACCGCTCCATTCCGCATCACTCTCCGCGATAATCCCATTTCCATCAAGCTCTTCAGTTGCCATTTCAACTAAGCCGTTTTTCCATTTCCATTCTGAAGAAGGGCGGTCCCGGTACACTTCAATCCCATTGCCGTCTGGGTCATTAAGGTATAACGCCTCACTTACATAGTGATCTGCTGCACCGAGCGGATATCCAGTTTGGACCATGTGCCGTAAAAAGACCGATAGATCTGCTCGTGATGGAAGTAAAATGGCAAAGTGATACAAGCCGGAGGAACGACCTGATTTCGCCACAACATCCTTCGGCTGCTCTATTGTTAATAATGGCTTTTTTCCATCGGTCGTTAAGACCGCTTTACGCTCTAATTTTTCCAATACTTTAAAGCCCATGATATTTTGATAAAAGGTAAGTGAATAATCGAGATTCTTCACCTTAATATTGACCTCTCCGACATATATATTTGGAGCTTGATGAAATTTATCCATTTTCTCCTCATCCTTTCGTCAATTAGTTATATAAAAAATTGTCTTTAATTTTAGTATGGTTGTGATACATACCATTCATTCGATTCCAATCACCTATGATTACAGTGTACTTTACTATTATCTCGAATTCAAGTATTTTAAATTAAAAACAAAATGAAGACCAGCCTATTTTTATGCCACAAAAAAAGGCAATTCCGCTATGCGAAAAAGCCCTAAAATATTGTTTCCCGTTTTTTATGCTTCTACAATGTCTGGTTGTTTATAGACTTCGTTTTCAAATTCACCTGTTACTTTACTGGTTAATATACCGGATGTCATTGCTCCGCTAACGTTTAAAGCTGTCCGTCCCATGTCAATAAGAGGCTCAACTGAAATGAGCAAACCAACAATCGCAATTGGAAGATTCATAACTGATAGAACGATTAACGCTGCAAAGGTGGCACCGCCGCCTACACCGGCTACACCAAAGGAACTAATTGCCACCACAAGAATGAGTGTCAAGATAAAGGATATACTCGTTGGATCCACCCCAGCCGCCGGGGCCACCATCACCGCTAACATTGCAGGATACACACCTGCACATCCGTTTTGACCAATGGTAAGTCCAAACGACCCGGCAAAGTTTGCAATCCCTTCTGAAACACCAAAGTCTTTCGTTTGCGTTTTAATGGTCATTGGTAAGGTTCCTGCACTAGTCCGTGACGTGAAGGCAAAGGTCAAGGTTGGCAGCCCTTTTTTCACATAATTTACAGGACTTAGTTTGGCAAAAGCTAATAGTAGTAAATGGACAATGAACACCAAAATGAGCGCCACATAGGAGGCAATCACAAACTTACCTAATTTCGCAATCGCCGCATAGTCACTTGTTGCTGTAACTCTTGTGATGATGGCAAGAATTCCATATGGTGTTAGACGTAAGATTAGAGTGACTACCCTCATGACAACGGAATAGAACGTATCAATGATCTTAGCAAAAAAATCTCCTGTATCTGGGTCTTTGCGCTTTACCCCAAGATAAGCAATTCCAATAAACACGGCAAATATAACAACCGCTATCGTCGATGTCGCGCGCGCTCCCGTTAAATCCTGAAATGGATTACTTGGGATTAACTCAATAATTTGTTGAGGGAGCGTCATATTTTCTATCCCAGTAACTCGTTCCTCTAACTGGGCATTACGAGCGGCTTCCGCTTCTCCTTCAGTTAACTGCACACCATCAAGGCCAAATCCCAATGCAGAGCCAATTCCAATCGCCGCAGAGACAGCTGTCGTTGCAAGCAGGATGCCGATGACAAGGAAACTAATTTTCCCAATATTTTTCGTTAACTTTAACTTTGTAAAAGCTCCGACAATGGAGACAAATATCAGCGGCATGACCACCATTTGTAATAGTTTCACATAGCCATTTCCGACAATGTTAAACCAATCGATTGAACCTGTCGTTACTTCATGTGTCGTGCCATAAATGAGATGAATGAGAAAACCAAAGATAATACCTAAACCTAACGCACTAAAAACACGCTTGGAAAAAGAAACATGCTTTTTTTGCATCGTAAATAATCCAAACATGAGTAATAACAGAACCGCTACGTTGACGAGGATCAGCAAGAAATTCATACTATCCATCCTCCTTCAAATTCGGGAAAATTGTAATCCAAACATTCCAATGAAATAAGTCGGAATTATGGTCGTCACCATATACCTGCCACGTAAAATAACAATCAAACGTTTGATATGGTAAATAATATGATATGACTATTCCTTATATTCCAAGCCCGTCACTTATTTAATCAAACGTTTGATTAGTTTTTTATCAGCTAGAAAATCACCGCTTAGATTTGGACTTTTTTTCATTCAGATGAGGATGAATTGACCGCATCTTTTAATGCTGTTTCTAATTCTTCCTTGAATCGAGTCCTTTCCTCCATTGTCCATCCAAGTGTATCTTCCATAAAATCAATAATCGCTTCTTCCCACTCCACTACCCATTGAATATCAAAAAATAAAGCTCCCGTCCGACGGATAAAAAAGTCTATTGGTGTTACTGTCATTTCATCCTCTAATGAATAAACAATTTGAACAAACACCTCAAGCGGCAAACCAAACTTGTTATTTGGGTCATAGGTTTTCGCAATGTCAAAAATTCGATCAATATTTGAACCGTAGCGATGAACCAAATTGCGATATTGGTCCTTTGTAAACCCTCTTAACTCGGCATTTTTTTCATTTTTTTCAATAAATGAAGCAAAGTTACGAGCCCCCTCAAAATGACCGCCGGATATCGGTAAATACTTGGTCTGGCATGCTTGAAAATTGCCGCTCTGTTTAGCGATCAAGTTCACCGCCGTTTCCGCCATTTTTCTATAACCGGTCAGCTTCCCGCCTGCGATGGTAATCAGCCCAGAATTCGAAACCCATATTTCATCTTTTCGCGAAATTTCAGAGGGACCCTTGCCTTCTTCATAAATCAGCGGTCTTACCCCTGCCCAGCTTGATTCAATATCCTCCGTGCGAATATCTACGGTTGGAAACATATAATGAATCGCTTTAATAATGTAATCTCGATCATCTGTTGTCATTTTCGGATGAATCGGATCGTTGTTATAAATAGTGTCTGTGGTCCCCACATATGTTTTCCCATCCCTTGGAATGGCAAAAACCATACGGCCATCCGGTGTATCAAAATAAACTGCCTGATTTAGGGGAAATCTCGATTGGTCTATCACCAAATGGACCCCTTTGGTCAGCCGCAGCTTTTTCCCAGTTACCGACTGATCTTTATCTCGGAGCGAATCAACCCAAGGGCCTGTAGCGTTAATGATATATTTCGCATAAATTTCATGAACGGTTCCAGTTAAAAGATTCACAACCTTAGCACCGATCACCTTATCATCCTGGTAAAGTAACTCCATTACTTTTGAATAGTTTACGGCTTTGACACCTTGAGCAACCGCTTCTTTGATGACTTCAATAGTTAAGCGGGCATCGTCAGTACGATATTCAACGTAATACCCGCCGCCAGTTAATCCCTCTCTTTTAATGAGCGGCTCTTTTTGAATGGTTTCACTTGCGGAAAGCATTTTTCTGCGTTCACTTTTTTTAACACCTGCTAAAAAGTCATAGACCCGTAATCCAATCGATGTACTGACTTTTCCAAACGTTCCACCTTTATGAATAGGTAGGAGCATCCATTCGGGTGTCGTTACATGCGGGCCATTTTCATAAACAATCGCTCGTTCCTTCCCTACTTCTGCCACCATCTTCACCTCGAATTGTTTTAAATATCTGAGGCCTCCGTGAACAAGTTTGGTGGAACGGCTAGATGTCCCAGCTGCAAAATCCTGCATTTCTACCAAAGACGTTTTCAGTCCTCTTGTTACTGCATCTAATGCGATCCCAGCGCCTGTAATTCCACCACCAATGACAAGCACATCCCAATCTTCTCTTGCCATTTCCTTTAAGACTCTGTTTCGATTCAAACTCGAAAATTTTAATATTTCCACTATGGTTACCTCCAATTGGAATAAAAAAGAGACCATAACAAAGACAATGGTTAATAATCCAATGCTTTGTTGTGGTCTCGCTAATCCCTTGGTGAAAAATTCGAAATATTATTTTAACTTTAGTATATCATTCAGATCCATCATTTAAAAGCCCTAGCTGCGTTTACAGCCTTTTTCCAGCCTGAATATAGATTGTTCCGATCCTCTTCATCCATATTTGGTTTGAATGATTCATCCATATGCCATTGAGCAGCAATTTCTTCTTGGCTTTCCCAATACCCTACTGCTAATCCTGCTAAATATGCGGCTCCTAAGGCGGTTGTTTCCCTTATTTCTGGGCGTTCAACTGGCACATCTAACATATCGCTTTGGAATTGCATTAAGAAGTTATTGGCAACAGCACCGCCGTCTACACGCAGAGCTTTTAGTGAGATCCCTGAATCGGCTTCCATTGACGTTAATACATCTTTTGTTTGATATGCAAGCGATTCTAATGTTGCGCGAACAAAGTGTTCTTTCGTTGTTCCACGTGTTAAGCCGAAGACCGAACCACGTACATCACTATCCCAATAAGGAGTTCCTAACCCCACGAATGCTGGAACTACATAAACACCATCGGTAGATGATACACTCGCAGCAAATTTCTCACTCTCTTCAGCACTTCTAAACATCCGTAACCCATCACGAAGCCATTGGATAGCAGAACCGGCAACAAAGATACTTCCTTCTAATGCATATTCTACTTTTCCGTTAATACCCCAAGCTATGGTCGTTAACAGCCCGTTCGCTGATTTTACTGCTTGTTCGCCTGTATTCATTAGCATAAAGCATCCGGTTCCATACGTATTTTTCGCCATTCCTTTTTCATAACAGGCCTGACCGAATAATGCCGCTTGTTGGTCTCCTGCAATGCCGGCAATTGGCACATTAGCGCCAGAAAAAGAGGAATCAATTGTTTTGGCGTATACTTCTGAAGATGGGCGGACTTCCGGAAGCATTGAAGCAGGAACTGAAAGAATTTCTAATAACTCCTCATCCCATTTAAGGTCATGAATATTGTACATCAATGTTCTCGATGCATTGGAGTAATCTGTCACATGGGCCTTTCCACCGGATAGTTTCCATATAAGCCAAGTATCAATCGTTCCAAATAGCAGCTCTCCACGCTCCGCTTTTTCTCTTGCGCCTTCTACATGATCAAGAATCCATTTTACTTTTGTTCCAGAGAAATAAGCATCAATTAAAAGGCCAGTTTTATCCCTGAATAATTGATCATAGCCCTTTGCTTTCAATTCTTCACAAATCTCAACGGTTTGGCGAGATTGCCAAACTATCGCATGATAGACTGGCTGCCCTGTTTCTTTATCCCAGACTACTGCAGTTTCCCGCTGGTTAGTAATACCGATTCCAGCCACTTGTTCTGGTTTTACATTCGCCTCAGCCAAACAAGAGGCCATTACCGCTATGACTGAACCCCAAATTTCATTGGCATGATGCTCGACCCAACCCGGTTGTGGGAAGTACTGCTGAAACTCCTGCTGAGCAACATGAACAATCTTTCCTTCTATATTAAATAGAATCGCACGTGAACTTGTTGTCCCTTGATCCAAGGATAAAATGTATTTTTCCATATATGAACTCTCTCCTATCCTATTACATTAAAAATATTCCTTTTTTCTACGCAGGCCCTTTCAAAAGTCTTCCAGCCCCTTATGGAGGCGATTACAAATACTACGATTATACCAGACCTGTAGAACATCTATTATATTTGATTACTTTTCGAATGCTTCAATGTGATAAATACTCGAGGAAAAATCTTTATTTATCAGCGGCAGCGTTAATCCAATTTTCATTAACTCATCGCCCGTATATTTCGGTTCTCCCCTATTTACTCTATAAATCTCACATGGCCTAAGCCCGCGCAACTTCAGACGAAATAACGGTGGATTTGGTGTTGCCAATGTTTTATAGTAAAAAACGGCAGCCCTTTCCTGGTTCGGTGAAACATACATCCAAGCTGAATCCCTTCCATCAAACGGACTTAACAGCCTGTATAATTCCCCAAAACAGACAATATCCTTGATTTGATGATATCGTTTGATTTGCTCTATTACAACCTTCTTATCATCATTACTCAGTTTGTCGATATTTAATTCAAAACCCAAATTTGCAGCCATTGCTACATGGCATCTCATTAAGAGCGGTGTAATTCTTCCCACCTGATGATTCGGCACATCTGATACATGCGCCCCCATTGAAATCGCAGGATAAATGAGGCTTGTTCCGTATTGAATCTTAAGCCGTTCAACAGCATCTGTATCATCACTCGTCCAGGTTTGCGGCATAAAATAGAGCATGCCAGGATCAAAGCGACCGCCTCCTCCGGAACAGCTTTCAAATAAGATCTGTGGAAATCGTTTGGTCAGTTTTTCAAGGATTTGATACAAACCTAGCATATAACGGTGTGCTGTCTCTTTTTGCTTATTAGGTGGCAGCGCAGCCGAACCTGCCTCAGTCATATTTCGATTCATATCCCATTTCACATAGGAAATTTTAGCACTGCTAAATACGCGGGTGAGCGTTTCGATTAAAAAATTACATACGTCTTCCCTGCTTAAATCAAGAATTAATTGATTTCTGGACTGCGTCCGGTTCCGTCCCGGCACATGAATACACCAATCGGGATGTTTACGGTACAAATCACTGTCAGGAGAAACCATTTCCGGCTCGACCCATATTCCAAATTGCAGCCCCTTTTTTTGGATATAATCAGCCAATCCATCTAAACCATTGGGAAGTTTTTTCTTAAAAACAAACCAATCACCCAACGAACTTTTATCATTGTCCCGCTCCCCAAACCAGCCATCATCTAAAACAAACAGTTGGATGCCTAATTCTTTTGCTGCATCCGCAAGGTCGAAAAGTTTTTTTTCATTAAAATTGA
>Ga0209370_1002821_pt1 | contig 11888 bp, 8 predicted proteins | sample AgamicAtPrz_FD_187164 | JGI IMG/M metagenome (GOLD analysis project Ga0209370, IMG submission 187164) | Agave microbial communities from Guanajuato, Mexico - At.P.rz (SPAdes) (version 2) | ecosystem: Host-associated > Plants > Phyllosphere > Phylloplane/Leaf | place: Guanajuato, Mexico... | reverse complement strand
GATGCCATGAACGAGGACCGTTACATGACTGCACCCCTTCCAACCGTCAAGCCGCGCTCGATGCTGCGTCACCTGCTGGCCACCGAAGCGGCCGGCGGCGTATTGCTGATGTTCACTGCCGCGCTGGCCATCGTCATCGCCAACAGCCCCTGGGCCGGTGCCTACCAGCATCTGCTGCACCTGCCCGTCGGCCCGGTGCTGACCGACAAACTCGGCCCAATGACCGTGCACATGTGGATCAACGATGGCCTGATGGCGATCTTCTTCCTGCTGGTGGGCCTGGAGATCAAGCGCGAGCTGGTCGACGGCCGCCTGGCCAGCTGGGAGCAACGCCGCCTGCCGGCACTGCCGGCACTGATGGGCATGGCCGTGCCGGCGCTCATCTACCTGGCGGTGGCAGGCGGTGAACCCGGCCTGTCCAACGGCTGGGCGATCCCCGCCGCCACCGACATCGCCTTCGCCGTCGGCGCCCTGGCCCTGCTCGGGCGGCACGCGCCGCTGTCGCTCAAGGTGATGCTGGTGTCGGTGGCGATCATCGACGACATGGGCGCGGTGGCGATCATCGCGGTGTTCTACACCTCGTCGCTGAACCTGCTGGCACTGGCCGCTGCCGCCGGCATCATCGCCATCCTGCTGGCCTGCAACCGCCTGCGCGTGGTCAGCCTGTGGCCCTACCTGATCGGCGTGGCCGCGCTGTGGTACGTGACCCTACTGTCGGGTGTGCACGCCACCATCGCCGGCGTGGTCGGCGCCCTGTTGATCCCGTACAGCACAGGCAGCAGCGAGGCCCGCGAGGCCAGCCCGCTGCTCAAGCTGGAGCATGGCCTGGCGCCGTGGGTCGGTTTCCTCATCGTGCCGGCTTTCGGTTTTGCCAACGCCGGCGTCTCGTTCGGCGACCTGGGCCTTGATGACATCTTTGCCCCGCTGCCGCTGGCCATTGCCCTGGGCCTGCTGCTGGGCAAGCAGCTCGGCGTGTTCGGTGGCGTGCTGCTGGCGGTCAAGACCGGCCTGGCCAGCAAGCCCCAAGGCGCCAGCTGGCTGCAGATCTACGGCGTGGCGATGCTCTGCGGTATCGGCTTCACCATGAGCCTGTTCATCGGCGAACTGGCCTTCCCGGGCCAGGCCGAGAAGATCGATGCAGCCAAGATCGGCATCTTGTTGGGCTCGCTGCTGTCGGCAATCATTGCCTGCCTGATCCTGCGATTCGCGCCCAAGCAGGCCGATTGAAGTAACCCACGGCCCGCGCCTGCTCGACAGCTCAGTGGCTGTCGAGCAGGCGCAGAAAGGTGTCACGGACCTTCACATTGTCACTGTGACCGACATTGAAACGCATGAATGCCCGGGCATCGGCCTGGGCGCTCAGCAAGGTGCCGGGTGACAGCACCAGATCATGCTGCAAGCCGCTCATGGCGATGGCCTCGCCATCGACACCGGCAGGTAGCCGGGTCCACAGGAACAGCCCCTCCCCTTGGCACGACGCCACCTCGCACCCTGCCTCGCGCAACCAGCCAGCCACCCGCCCACTGGCCTCATGCAGCCGGTCGACGACCCTGCGCGTATGCCGCTCATAGCTCCCCTCGGTCAGCAGGCGATGAATCACCTGCTCGGTCAGCTCGGACGTCACGCCGCCGCACTTCATCTTGAGCAGCGTCAGTTGCCCCGCCAATTCGGCGCCCACGGCCAGGTAGCTGACGCGACAATTGGCGGTCAGGGTCTTCGAGTAGCCACAGACATAGCTGACATTGTCCAGGCCACCCACCCCTGCCAGGCGGGGCGTGCGTTTATGCTGGATATCGCAGTACAGATCATCTTCGATGATGTGCACCCCATAGCGCTGGCACAGCTCCAGCAGGCGGTGGACCTGCAATGCCGAAAAGGAATGCCCAGTCGGATTGTGCAAGGCACTGTTGGTCAGGTAGACCCGCGGGCGATGGGCAATCAGCAGTTGCTCGAAAGCCACGAAGTCGATGCCTTCCACCGATCGCGCCACGCAAACCGGGCGGGCGCCGTGGTAATGCAGGTTGGCGCGGAAGTTGAAATAGCACGGGTCGTCGACCAGGACGCTGTCCCCCCTGCGCAGGATCAGGCGCATCAGCATGTCCACGCCTTGCATGGTGTTGGCGGTGGTGACGATCTGCTCGACCGGGACATCGATGCCCAAGGTACCGAGCTTGAGGCGCAGCCATTGACGCAGCGGCAGGTAGCCTGCCGCCGAGCCATACTCTCCCATGCGCAACTCGCCGGCCCGCAGGCACCCGCGCATGGCCTTGAGCAGGGTATCCACGGGCATCCATGAGGGCGGCAGGAAGCCGCAGCCAGGGCGCAACATGCCATTGTCCGTCAGCAGTGCGTGACGGAGCACGCTCACCGGGTCCTGGGGCAGCAGATTGCGCACAGCCTCCGTGCCCATGACCTGGGCATCGCGTGCCACATAGTGGCCAGCGCCCTGGCGCGATACCACCAGCCCGTTGGCGCGCAATCGGTCCAGGGCTTCCACCACCGTGGACTTGCTGACCCCCAACAGCTCGGTCAACTCGCGGATGGGCGGCAACCGCACCCCAGGCGCCAAAGCCCCAAGCTCGATGGCTTTGCTAAAACCCTCGGCAATCTGCTGCACCAGCGGTTGCCCCGGCTGGAGTTCGATGGCGGCGATCACCGCGCGCTGTCGCTGCATTGTACTGGTCGTCCCGGCAGTAAAGTTCAGAGGTTTCCATCCGAAGTTGCCCTGCCCCTGCGGCCAGCGCCTTTCTACTATGCATCGGCATCCGGCTTGCGCCTAGCGCATACCGCCCCAAGGCCATGAAGAGACCGAGAAGCGCCCTATGTCCCGTGAAGCACAGTTTGCCGCGATACTTGATCAGCTGGGTTATTCCTTCGAAGCAGGGTTGAAACTCGGTGGCGACTACGCCGCCACCATGCGCCATGAAGGCGTTGTGTACGTCAGCGGGCAGATCCCGCGCATTGACGAAGAGGTGATCCACCCCGGCCGGGTGGGGAGCGAAGTCAGCCTGAAGGATGCACGCACCGCAGCCATGGTCAGCGCCCTGCGCTGCCTGGCATTGGTGCGTGAACAGGTTGGCTCGCTGGATAACATCCGCGCCATCCTGCGCATGACCGTTTTCGTGCAGTCGGCCGATGCGTTCACCCGACAGAGCGAGGTGGCCAACGGTGCTTCGCAGGTCTTGTACAGTGTGTTTGGCGAAGCCGGCGCTCATACACGAACTTCGGTCGGCGTGCTCAGGCTGCCGAAGAATGCCCCCGTGGAAATCGACCTGATCGCTGCGGTGACGTGATGCCCCAGGCATGGCGTGCTACCGCACGCCTCAACCGCGCACCACCGATACCCCGCCATCCACCACCATCGCCGACCCGGTCATGAAGCTTGATGCGTCCGAGGCCAGGAACAGTGCAGCCTCGGCGATTTCCTCCGGCCTGGCCAGGCGTTTGAGGGCGTGCAGCCCTTCGACATGGGCCTGGGCCTCGGGGCTGCTCATCACACTGCGGCCCATCGGCGTGTCGGTACCGCCCGGCAGCAGCGCATTGGCGCGTATACCCCGGGCGCCCTGCTCCGCCGCGATGACCTGGACCAGGCCGACCAGGCCCGCCTTGCTGGCCGCATAAGCAGCCATGCCCGGCATGCCCACCGCGTGGCCGACGAAGGTCGAGGTGAAGATCAGCGAGCCACCGCCACGGGCCAGCAGCGCCGGAATCTGCGCCTGGGCACAGAGGAAAGCGCTGGTCAGGTTGGTGTGCAAGGTGTGTTGCCAGGCGTCCAGCGTCAGCTCGGGAACAGCAGCCAGCTCACCGAGGGTGCCTGCATTGTTGAAGGCGATGTCCAGGCCACCGAAGCGCGACACCGCCGTGTCCACCAGCTCCCTGGCCAGCGCCGCGTCAGTGATGTCACCGGCCACCGTAAAGACCCGGCCGTGTCCGGCTGCCGTGATGTCCGCCGCCAACTGCTCGAGCTCGGCCTGGCGCCGCGCTGTGAGCACCAGATTGGCGCCGTGCCGGGCGAACAGTTTCGCCGCCGCACGGCCGATGCCGGAGCTGGCACCGGTGATGATTGCCACTTTGCCTGCCAGTTGCATGATCTGTACCTCGTCCTGAAGGTGATTTGCAGGGTGCGCGGGTACTATCGGGTGCGGTACGGGGGGGGGCTCTCCGTTTCTTGCGGACTGTGGTCAACCGACAGCAAGATGAAGATTCGACGAGTCAGGGGGAGCACTGTTCAAGGGCGAAGCGCCTCCGCAAGCTTACGTGCAGTCATCGAACCCATGCCCAGACATCTGCGGCACCACTACCGACACCTCGCTACGAACTGCCGCGCGAATCTCTTCGAAGACCTTCTTTGTAAGGAGACTCTTAGCATGGCGCATGAACAACGCTTGCTCGGATAGCTGGGTCAACAGATTCAACTTACGCCTCTCTTCCTTCTGCTGATACTGTGCCAAGCCACGATCAACCCGAATGCCAGCCAATTCCTTCTTGGTCATGATGATTGCGTAGTTGATCCTTCTCAGCCACTGGGTATCCAGATCCTTGTGCCCAGCATAAGCCTCCTGCCGGGCAAGCTTGACCTGTGCCCGCATTGAAGCGATTTCGGCAACCAGGGTCGCTTCGCGACTGAGCATTTCGATCACTCGGTGACCTCTCTGCCCAATTTTGTCCCTGCACTGGGTTACAAGGCCAACGAGTACCTCTTCTTCCATCACTTCTCCTCCTGCGACGTTCGGATTGCGCACGGTGCGCATCCCAGCCTCAAGTTGTTCGATGGCCTGGGCACAGCAATGCAAAGCTTGTACTCGCCCTTCCTTTTGTATCGCCCACTCCTTACATGCCAGGTGCGACCGTCTGCCCGACCAGAACCACCCTGGATGGCTGCTGCAGCAACCCGCGCGGCAAGCGGAAGCCTTTGAACGGTTGTTGAGTAATTGGGTTGAAGGCCTTCTCTGCGCTGAGCCGGTAGCGCATAACACCATCACCAGTCCTGAAACTCAGATCCACGCTGGTCGCGGTCCGCCCATTGAGCGAACCGCGACTGAGCAGGCGAAACATGGACCATGGCCCTCGGTACTCCAGGCTGCTGCTGTTGCCGTTCTGCCTGAGCAGCGTCAGGTTGCTACGCACATGTTGCCCAAGCGTATTGGGCCAGATGATGCCGGTGATCTGGCTCGTGCCATGGGTGTAGGAAATCAACTGACCGTCCAGATCCAGCAGGCTGGTGCGCTGGTTCGCACTCAGCCCTAACGGCTCGATACTGAACTGCACACTCAAGTTGCCGCGCTGATCGAAGAACGTTTCGCGAATGCGGTCGGCCAGTTCCAACTGCACGATCACATCGCTGCGGATCAGGGACTGCCCCTGCTGGCCGGTTTGCAGGGCTTCGAGGTTGTCCTTCAGGAACACCTTCAGATACTGCTCATTGAACTGCTTCAGCCGGCCCTTCGGCCCGAAGAACGCCTCGAAGTCATCCAGGGACGCGTCGGGCGCCCTGGCCACGAAGGGGTATCGGCCTGCCAGGCGCTGCTGGAAGAAGCTGTAAACCTCGGCGTCCCAGCGCCGTTCCAACTCGCGCAGGGCTTCAACGTTCAATACCTGCGCCGTTTGATCAGCCAGCTTTCGGATCTGGTGGTTGATCGGCTCAGGCAAGCCGGTGGATACCCGTTGCAAGGTGCCGATGGGGTCATGCCCGGTCATCGAGAAACGCTGATGCACGGCCTGCAGTGCAGCCTTGCCTCGGTCCGGGCTGTCCTGCACCGCCTTGGCGTAGTCGTGCACGGCTGCGATAGCAGCCAGGGTTTCATCGTAGTAGCTAGGCTTCTCTGCCGTTACCTGCAGCATCGCGCTCAGCCCGGCAAAGGCCCTTTGAATAGTCGACGCCTGCTGATGCTCAGCCTTACTACTTGTCGGTGACACTGTCTTGGCTTCATCTGCCACCTCAACAACGCCACTCGCTGAGAGCGACGTGTTGTCCCTTACCGTATCGAGCAATCGATGCAGCGGCGCCGCAGGTCCCGTCAACTGCTGCAGGATCGCGACACCGTGGTCCAGGTCACGGAATTCAGCCACGCTGAAAGCGTTAAGGGCACGGCGCCAACTGTCAATGTAATCGGCGCTGTATAAGTTGCGCAGCCGTTCGCTAAGCGCCTCCTTGTCGGCGTCCGAATAATCGAGCTGGCTACGCTCGCCCAGCGCCCATTGGTCAATCATCGCCAAATCGGCGAAGCTCTGACTGCGTGGCTCGAAGTACTCCTTGAAACCTTTGGCAGTGAGCATCGGCGCCAACAGCACATCATTATCCTTCCTGGCACCCATGGACGGCTGATACACCACGTCGAAGGCAGGCCCAACCTGATGACGCAAGTCCAGCCCGGTGCGCAACTGCTCCCCGGCCTGTTGTTTCAGGCCGGCGTAAACCCGCTCGGGTAGCGGCACCTTGCGCAGCGCTGCCTGCGCCACGGCGACACGTTGGCTGTACTGCGGCAGGTCGGTATCGGCGTAGGCCAAGGCGTACTTAAGGTGCCGCATGAGGTCGCGCTGCAGTTGCCCCTGGCCAGGGAATTTCTGCTGCCATTGTCGGGCCATCCACTCTTCGACCCATTCGGTGCGGCGGTTCTGACGGTCTTCCAGCATGCGGTAAACCCTGAGGGCAGCCATTTGCTGCTCACTGCCTGGCGGCGCCGCATCCATGGCATCGATCACACCACTGGCTAAGGCCGGCAGGAACCGCTTGGAGAGCAAGCTGAGATATGCCTCATCGACACGCGGGCCGATAGCGCGCCCCTGATACAGACCAAAATCGGAAACACCCGGCCATGCAGCGCGGTAGTCGCCAAAAACCGATACCGCATCGCGAATCTGGTCCAGCGGCTCCAGTAGATTTCGTCCGGTAGGATCCAGACGCTGGTCCACCTCGTGATGGCTGTATTCCCTGCTTTTGGCAAGCACGTTGGCGGCTTTGTCGCCATTGATGTCGAAAAAGCGCTGCCAGCCGGCGATGGCGACACAAAAAGCCAGCATGCCTATCCCTGAGCCCACCCATAGGAGTTGGCGCTTGCTGCGTGCCACCTTGATGTTATCCCCAGCAAGTCCGGCTTCCTTATAGATGACGCGCCCGAACGCATGCTGGATGAAGTACGGCAGCGCCTTGGTTTGCGCCTTGCCCTCGAGCAGAGGGAGCTTCGTCTTGTAGGGTTGCGCGGCCTCGCGCACGAACGCATTGAACATGTCACCTTGCTGGATGACCGAGGACCAGTACACTCCGCGTACCAAGGCTGGCGTGGTGTAGCGATCACTGGCCAGCGCTTCCTTCAGGAACTCCAGCAGTATTGGGCGCAAGCCGATCAATTGGGCATGCAATGAGAACAGGCGCGCGCGCTGCGGAGCACTGTCCAGCGCATCGAGTCGATCCACCACCTGCTCGAACAGCTGGCCGATCAACTGTTCATAGTGATCGCCATACTCCTCCAGCCAAGCGTCGAACGTGCCGATCGCGTCCAGCTTGAACGTGAAACCGAGCATTTTTTCCCGCATGGAGACGGAGAGCCCGGCATAGAGCTGATCGAACCCGTCCAACAGGTCGAACTTGGTCAGCACCACATACAGCGGCAGCCGCGAACCCAATTGACTACTGACCTCGTACAGACGGGTGCGCAACACATGCGCCAAGGCAATGCGCTGCTCGGGTGTGCCATGCAATAACGCGGGTAAGTCGACTACCAGCAATATGCCATTTAGGGCTCTCTGGCTGCGGTTGCGCAACAACCAGTCCAGCAGGTGCTGCCACAGCCTGGCCGAGGTTGCGGGTGGCATTTGCTGTGTGGCTGATTCGTCGACGGGCGAGCCTGCCAGCGACTCCTGCCTGATGAACGCCCCTGGCGGATCGATGATCACCGCATCATTGCTGACCCACCAACCTATCGGAAAGGCCAGCGCTTGGGCCTGCCTGCCCCGAGCCTGTGCCTTGTCGATGCGGGTCAGGGAGAAGCTTTGTTCTGTGCGATCGATGAAGCTGGTCTTGCCAGCATGCTGGTCGCCTATCACCAAGTACCAAGGTAATCGATACAACGCACGTCGCCCGCCTGCACCATCGAGAAATCGCGAAAGTCCTTGGTCCAAGGCTTTCTCTTGCGCCTGAACTAGCGGCAATACGCTGTCCAGCTCAGCGGCCACCGCCTGCTTGCGCTCAGCCTCCAGGCGAACGTATCGCCTGCGCAGCACCACTAGCCAGCACAACAGCGGCACCAGCACGAGCACCAGGCTGGCCAAGCTGCGATGCGCCATGCTGGCCAGCGGGTGCTGTTCATGCCACATCCACTGCGGCCCGAGCCACCAGATGGCGACCAGCATCAGCACGGTACCCAGCACAAGCAGCAGCGGCATGGCCAGGCCGATCCGAGTCATCAGGGGCAAACCCCAACGTTTCAATAGCTTCCATAGTTGATTCATGGGGGCCTAGTCCTTGTTCTGATCAGCCAACACATGAGCAGAGGCATAATGTTGCAGTCGTTGAAACACCTCTGGCTCCCAAACGGCGGCCGTGGTGTGCTGCATGGTCCGTGCGACGCTGGCACACAGGTCCTGAGCCAGCCAGGACACGCCTCGCGCTGCCAAGAAATCGGCCGCAATGACGGTGGTATGGCAGCGCTCACGCGGAGCACGAAGGTCCGCCTGCATGGCCTGCAACTTGAGCAAAACCGGCTCTACCCCACCTGCGTCCAACTGACCGGCCAACTCTTCGCGCAGGCCTGCGAGCTCGTGGGCAGATTCGGCTTGCGTTTGCCCAGCTGCGCCTCTGAGCCAAGCCATGCTTTGATCGTCCACGAACGACCTGCCGTCGCTGAAACACAACTGCTGGAGCGCGGGCATGCGTTGGACGAATCGGGCAGTCGCTGCGCGGATTGCCTCTGCTACCTCCCCCATCGCCAGCCGTGTCGCCGCACTGGCCGCGAGGAAACTGCCGCGTACCCAAAAGGGGCAAGCCGTTACGCTCTTTTCGATCCGCTGAAGCAACGCCGCGTCGATCGCGGTGCCAGCAATCGCCTCTTCATAGTCGCTGGCGATATCCAGCGGCACCGCCATCAGTTCCGTGCGATTGCCTTGCTTGATTTGAGGCGCCGCCTGGATATGGGCCCACAGGCCGAATCGACGTAGCTGGTAGCCCGTCGGGTCGTAGGGGTCTTGTTGATTGATCAACTCGGCCATGGCCAGCACGGCCCGTCGTGATTCACGCTCGCTGCCTAATGAGACACGAGGCATTGGAGTGGCAATGATCTCGGCCAGCGGTGCAGACTTGGTGGTCGCCGACGACGACTTCGCCGCAGCAGGCTCGCCAGCACCGCTCGCCTGCTCCGCCTGCTTGCGCAGCAGTCGATCTACATCACTCAGAAAGGCACCATCCAACTGAGCAACGGCTTGCTGCTGTTGCAGGCGCTGCAATGCCTCTTGAGCTACGGCCGCATGAGCAGGGGTGAATGTGTAGCGATCCAGGCGCGGCAGCGCTTCGTTCAAGCGGTCGAGCACAAGGCCAACCAGCTTGCGCTTGCCCAGGAAACCTTTGGGGCCAGGCTTTGGATGCGCAACCTCCCAATAGCGCTCGACCATGCCGGCCAGCAACGCCAAGGTAAAACCCCATCGCTCCCAACATCCACTGCGAAGCCACGCAGCACTCAGGTGCGCGACGATACGCAAGTGCTTGCACTGCTGCGCCAGATACTGTCGTGACGCTTCCTCGATATAGGCCCAGTCGATGGTGGATGCCTGCAGCCCGCCCAGCTTGACCATTTCCTGGTCAATGGCCTGATAGGTTTCGTCCTCCACATCGAACAGACCGACCGGTGCCTGCGCATCGATAGGTGCGAGCAGCCGGACAATTTCCTGTGCGTTGACCTCTGCTACCAGCGACATGTTTTGCGCGCCTCGTCGATCAGCGGGTCCAGGCCTTGAGCATCGAAGACCAATCCATCAATGGAGGGGTTGTCGCTTTGGACCCGAATGCGATGGGCCCCAATCAGCTGCTTGATCTGCTCGATTCCGGGCAAGCCCCGGCCCGCATCGAGTACCTGACCGTTCTCCGTCACCTGCCAAGGGGTTGCGACGGTGGTGCTCCGCTCCCCCTGCAATCGCACCGTCACCCGACCAGCATCAACGGGTTGCGCGGCGACCAGTTGCAGTCTGGAGATGTTCTGCAAACAACTGATCACCAGGTAGGAATGCGACGCGGCCGAAGCGATTGCAGGTGCAGAGATCGTCAGCCCTTCGTCTTCAGGCGTGAGTCGAAACGTTAGGTCGTCGGGATGGCGTCCTGCTTCGTGAGTCAGCACCCGGCGAACCGTGGGTGAGTCCTGTTCTGGCGGCGACCACTGCATGGGCACCAAGTGTGCAGGCGTTCCGGCGGCTTCATCAAAACACGCCAAACGCTCAAGGTTGGACACGATCCGCGAGCAATCCTGATCGGAATACACGGGCAGTGGCATACACCCGAGCACCAGCCACAGACTTACGCCACAAGTTTTATTACCAAGCATCGCAAGTAAATACCTTTCATATAGTGCATATGACCCATTCAAACTAGCGGATCTGAAACAGCCCTCTCAGGCACTCAAATTCCCGCAAACGGCAAGAGCCTAGCCCATCGAGCCAGCAACTAACAAAAAAATATTTTCTTACATTTTCATACTCGACGACATGACAAAATTAAGCGCAATGTTTTTTACGCGACGCACAACCAACCCCAAACTTTGTTTATGCCGCAGACAAGTAACCAGGAATCTTCCTACACACTAATTTGTAACTAAAAATCCAATACTGACAACTCTTAAGAAACACGGAGAGATTCTGCAATGGCAAAATCCACAGGATCGGTTGCCCCTAAAGAACGCATCAACATCAAATATGTACCCGCCACCGGCGATGAACAGGCCGAAGTAGAGCTGCCGCACAAGATGTTGGTAATGGGCGACTTCGGCCTGGATGACACTCGTGCGCTGGAAGACCGATCGGTCATGCGTATCGATAAACACACCTTCAACAACGTGTTGAACGACGCCGATGTCAGCTTGGCCATGTCGGTACCTTCCATGCTCAGCACGGCCGCCGACGCGGAGCTGGCGGTCAACCTGCAGTTCAGATCGATCAGTGACTTCGGGCCAGACGGCATTGCCCGCCAAGTACCAGAGCTCAGCAAGCTTCTGGAGCTGCGTGAGGCGCTGGTGGCACTGAAAGGCCCGCTGGGCAACGTGCCCGCTTTCCGCAAGCAATTGCAACACCTGCTGAGCAACGAGCAGGCCCGCAAACAACTCGCCGCAGAATTGGACCTGGTGCTTGAGGCACCAAAAGAAGACTGAGACAACGGAGCGTCCCATGCCAAAGCCAACCAGCACTTCCCTCGCCGTTGAACTATCTGGCGAGACATTGAGCAATGCCACCTTGCTCGATCAGATCATGGCGGAAACAAAACTAGTGCCCGCTCAAGAGGGCTATCAAGTCGCTCGCCAAGGCGTATCGGCCCTTATTGCAGAAGTACTCAAAAGTGATGATCCAGACCAACTAATCAATAAACACCGTGTCGACCAGATGATTGCAGAGCTGGATCGAGTGCTCAGCAAGCAAATGGATGCCATTCTTCATCAGCCGGCATTCCAGGGGCTCGAATCCTCGTGGCGCAGCCTCAAACTTCTGGTGGACCGCACGGACTTTCGCGAGAACATCAAGCTTGAAGTCCTGCATGTCAGCAAAGAAGACTTACTCGACGATTTCGACAATGCCGCCGATATCACCTGCAGCGGTATGTACAAACACGTTTACACCGCAGGCTATGGGCAGTTCGGTGGTGAGCCGGTGGCGGCCATGCTGGGGAACTACAACTTCGGCCCCTCTTCGCCAGACAT
>Ga0209370_1002820_pt1 | contig 11889 bp, 12 predicted proteins | sample AgamicAtPrz_FD_187164 | JGI IMG/M metagenome (GOLD analysis project Ga0209370, IMG submission 187164) | Agave microbial communities from Guanajuato, Mexico - At.P.rz (SPAdes) (version 2) | ecosystem: Host-associated > Plants > Phyllosphere > Phylloplane/Leaf | place: Guanajuato, Mexico... | reverse complement strand
GCGGCAACATGAATCCGGAAGCAGCGTAAACAGGGCAAGCAGGATGAGTAAGGCTGGCCATGTCTCGCTTCGCAGGGCGCTGTATATGCCCGCGATGGTGGCGCTGTACAAAACGGAGTGGGGAAAAATGTTCAGAACACGTCTGGAGAAAAACGGTAAGGGTGCGAAGCTGATAATCGGAGCAATGATGCGTAAGCTGGCGCAGGTGGCGTATGGCGTCCTGAAATCAGGACGCCCGTTCGATGCCACGTTGCATCAGGAAAATGCTTGCGTGGCATAACAGTATCTACGATCCAATGTAGGCCCGGTAAGCGAAGCGCCACCGGGCATTTTTCCAGCTCAGAGGTTAACCACCACCTCATTCCCCTCCGCTTTCACCACCACACCCCACTCACTGCCCGCGTGTGCCCCCCCCTTCACGCCGCTCACCTTCTGCACGTTGCGCAAGCACACCGACCAGTTTTGCGCGTCTCCCGCGCCGGTAAAGGTCACGATGTCGCCCCGACGTGACGCCTTCAGCGTAAACGCCACGGAGCCGTCCGCCGCAGGCACGTCGCTCACCGCCGTTGCGCCATCCTCCAGGTTAAACAGCTGGAAGGCCGTCCCCTCGTGCCACGCGTAGTCCGGCTTCTGGTTATTGTTGCCCAGCGCCAGCAGCGTGTTGTCGCGCACGTAGACCGGCAGGCTCAGGAAATCGTGCTGCTGCTTATGCCAGCGGCTGCCCTGGATTTTGTCGTTGTGCCACAGGTGCGTCCAGCGGCCTTCCGGCAGGTAGAACTGCACGTCCCCCGCCTCAGAGAACACTGGCGCCACCATTAACGCGTCCCCCAGCATGTACTGACGGTCAAGATAATCGCACGCCGGATCGTCCGGGAACTCCAGCATCATCGCGCGCAGCATCGGCGTGCCGCACTCGCGAGCCATCGCCGCCTGACGGTACAGGTACGGCATCAGCTGGCATTTCAACTGCGTAAAGTGGCGCACCACGTCGCAGGACTCGTCATCGTACGCCCACGGCACGCGGTAGGATTTGCTCCCGTGCAGGCGGCTGTGGCTGGAGAACAGCCCGAACGCGCACCAGCGCTTGTAGACGTGCGCGGGGGCGGTGTTTTCGAACCCGCCGATATCGTGGCTCCAGAACCCGAAGCCAGACAGGCCAATCGACAGCCCGCCGCGCAGGCTTTCGGCCATGGATTCATAGTTGGCGTAGCAGTCGCCGCCCCAGTGCACCGGGAACTGCTGCGCACCGACGGACGCGGAGCGGGCGAACAGCACCGCCTCTTCCTCCCCCACCGTCTCTTTCAGCACGTTCCACACCAGTTCGTTATAGATGTAGGCGTAATGGTTGTGCATCTTCTGCGGATCGGATCCGTCAAACCACTGCACGTCCGTCGGGATACGCTCGCCGAAGTCGGTCTTGAAGCAGTCGACGCCGATATCGACCAGGCCTTTCAGCTTGTCGGCATACCACCGGCACGCTTCCGGGTTGGTGAAGTCGTAAATCGCCAGCCCCGGCTGCCATTTGTCCCACTGCCACAGGGAGCCGTCCGGGCGCTTGAGCAGGTAGCCCTTCTCTTTCAGCTCTTTAAATACCGGCGACTTCTGGCCGATATACGGGTTGATCCACACGCAAACCTTCAGCCCTTTCTCCTTCAGGCGGCGGATCATCCCTTCCGGATCCGGGAAGGTCACCGGGTCCCACTCAAAATCACACCACTGGAAGGCCTTCATCCAGAAGCAATCAAAGTGGAAAACGTGCAGCGGCAGGTCGCGTTCGGCCATGCCGTCGATAAAGCTGTTAACCGTCGCCTCGTCGTAGTTGGTGGTGAACGAGGTGGTGAGCCACAGTCCGAATGACCATGCAGGCGGCAGCGCCGGACGGCCGGTGAACCGCGTGTAGCGGTTGAGCACTTCTTTCGGCGTCGGGCCGTCGATCACGAAGTACTCCAGATATTCCCCTTCCACGCTGAACTGCACCTTAGAGACTTTCTCAGAGCCGACTTCAAACGAGACGTTTTCCGGATGATTCACCAGCACGCCGTAGCCGCGGTTGGTCAGGTAGAACGGGATGTTTTTGTAGGACTGCTCGGTACTGGTGCCGCCGTCGCGGTTCCAGGTTTCGACCGTCTGGCCGTTGCGCACCAGCGCGGTAAAGCGCTCGCCGAGGCCGTAGACCGTCTCCCCCACGCCCAGATCCAGACGTTCAAACACATAATTGCGATCGGTATTGCTGTCCTGCACGTAGCCGTTGTTTTTCAGCTGGCTGCCGGTGATGCGCTGGCCGTTGCGCAGGAAATCCAGCGCCCATAACTCGCCTTTGGTAACGCGCACGCTGACGCTGCCGCTTTTCAGCTCGGCAAATTCTGCGTTGTTTTCAATCTCAACCTTCACGTCTTTCAGAACGTTCAGCGGATAGTGCGGGCCGTTGTTCAGCGCGCCCTGGAAGTGCTCGATGCGCACCCCGACAATCCCTTCCTGCGGGGCAAACAGGCGCACCGTGAACATCAACGTGTCGAGCTGCCAGGTGCGTTCGCGCACGTCACGCGGCGCGACGTACACCACCAGGTCATTGCCCTGCTGCTCCACGTCGAACACCTGCACCGGATACGTCACGTTCAGGCCCGGCTGAATAAGCCAGTTTCCATCACTGATTTTCATACTCTCGTCCTCTTAGTTCTGTAATTCTTTGCTGACCGGCAGGTTTTCAAACTCCTGCTGATTGCGGCGCGCGCCCTGCGCCAGCTCGCCCAGGATTTTGGTCAGGAAAGGGGTTTTCAGCGTGTAGTAGCGTTTGGCGATAATTGCGCTCAGCACGTAGCAGACCGCCGGGGCCAGGGTAAACAGGCCGATAATGATGCTGATGGTCGCGCTGTTCTGGGTTTTGGCTGCCGCATCGTAGCCGCCGCCTGCCAGCATCCAGCCGATCATCGCCCCGCCCAGCGCCAGGCCGAGCTTCAGCACGAACAGCGTGCCCGCAAAGCTGATGCCGGTCAGGCGTTTGCCGTTGGTCCATTCGCCGTAGTCGACGGTATCGGACATCATCACCCACTGAATTGGCGTCACCAGCTGGTGCAGCACGCCGATGACGAAGATAAAGGCGAACATCAGCACGGTGGCGTGCATCGGCACGAAGAACATCGCCACGCTGACCACCGCCAGCGCGGCGTTAGTCCACCAGAAGATGCTGACCTTGCACTTCCAGTCGGTAAGCGGTTTTGCCAGCGCGGAGCCAATCAGGTTGCCGACGCAGTAGGTGGTGAGGAAGGCGACGAACACCTCCGGCGAGCCCATTATCCAGGTGCAGTAGTACATCATCGCGCCGCCGCGCACGCAGACGGCGAGGATGTTGAGGATGGTGAGCACGCCGACGATGCGCCACTGGTCGTTTTGCCAGATATCACGCAAATCTTCACGCATGGAGGTCGTGCTCGGCGGTACCTGGATGCGCTCTTTGGTGGTGAAGAAGCAGAACGCCAGCATCAGGAACGCGACCACCGACAGCACGGCGATCCCGCCCTGGAAACCGAACGCTTTATCGTCGCCGCCAATCAGGTTCACCAGCGGCATCATCAGCACCGTGGAGAGCATGCCGCCCGCCGTCGCCAGCACGAAGCGCCAGGATTGCAGGGAGATACGCTGCGTCGGGTCGTTGGTGATCACGCCGCCGAGCGCGCAGTAGGGGATATTGACCACGGTATAGAGCAGGGTCAGCAAGGTGTAGGTAACTGCGGCGTAAACCATTTTGCCGTTGAGGCTAAGGTCCGGCGTGGTGTAGGCCAGCACGCAGACGATACCGAACGGGATGGCACCAAACAAAATCCACGGACGGAACTTGCCCCAGCGGCTGCGGGTGCGGTCGGCAATCAGCCCCATGCACGGATCGGAGATCGCATCCAGCGCGCGCGCCAGCAGGAACATAGTGCCGACAAACCCGGCGGGAATGCCGAAGATATCGGTGTAGAAAAACATCATGTACAACATGACGTTATCAAAAATAATGTGGCTGGCGGCGTCTCCCATGCCGTAGCCAATCTTCTCTTTTACTGACAATACTTCGCTCATCTTTTTTTATCCTTCACGCTGTAGGGGGCGCTGAGACCGGTTACCGTTTTTTAAACCATTGTTTCAGGAGCGGGTATTGCGTTTTCTGGTTAGCAGATTACGTTTCTTGTTTTTTGTGATCGCGGTAAATGTTGGGCAGCACGAAATGCTAACCTGAGGATTTTCTTAAGAATTAGCTGAAACAGGGGGGTTAAGGTCAAAAGAGAGGTGAAAAAAGTGGTGTGGGGTATGTGGTAAATGCCTGAAAGTAGCTATAATGCGCCCCGCCTCCATGTAGCAATGCAGGCGCGGAAGATCGTCATCTCCGGTGAGGTGGCTGGACTTCAAATCCAGTTGGGGGCGCCAGCGTTCCCGGGCAGGTTCGACTCCTGTGATCTTCCGCCAAAATTTGTCTTGTCATCTCTTACTCTTCAATTAACTCACTCGTCATTTCAACTTTTTATTCAAATATGATATTGTTTTAGCGTTTATAAGCGAGTAGATAATGAAAGATAACAATCCATTTGAAAAAGAAATAAAAGTTGCGATTCTAAATCATCTCATTGAGCATAACACTATCACTAAAAACACTACGATAATCAATGAATTAGTTATTGACTCTTTTTCTCGTAGAGCTGATCTTGTTGTTATAAACAATAATAAATTAATTGCATTTGAAATTAAAAGCGAGGCGGATAGCCTTGTCAGGCTTACTGGGCAAGTGGAAAAATATTTGTTTTATTTTGATAAAATAATTGTTGTAAGCACCAAGAAGCATATTGATAAAATTGTTGAAAATGTCCCGGGTAGAGTAGGCCTATGGGAATTTAACAATAACGCCATCACAATAAAACACAGAGGGCGTACAAAAAACATCTCTGAAAAGAAATATTTTCTGGACTTTTTAAAAGCTAGTGATCTAAAAAAATTATCAAAGAAAACAGACATCACTTTAGACTATAACAGCAAAGGGAAAATAAAAGAAAAAATTATTAATTCACTAAATAAAATTTCTTTCAATGAATTAAAGATTTTCACAATTGAAACGTTGAAAAAAAGATATAAACTCTCATCTGAGTTATTTATCTCGAATATTTTATTGAAAAATAAAGTTAACAGCAGTGATTTCGAGTTATTAAAAAGCCATACCTTTAAAAAAGAAAATTCGACCCCAACCCTTAACACATTAAATAATATTAGTAGCGACGATCCTCTATTAGAAAAACTAGCCAAAGACTCTTCCCTCCCAATTTTTGGAAGTGTTCCACAAAAAATCAAAAAAATGCTTTAATCAACCCAATCTTCATCAGTATCTATTTCACAAATATCATCGTTATAGTGCAATTGTGTATATAGATGTATGTTTATCCTTACAGCTGTTGCTTTTTGAGGTGAGTTTATACTATATTTTTCACCTTTCGCAGTTAATGCAATCATTTGAGTCCCCCATAAAAAAAGCTCACTTTGCCAATAGCTTTGCTTTATAATTTCGCTAGCGCAAAGTTGGTATAATATATCTTTTTCACCTTCTTTAGGGTCAGTAGAATCTTTGTATTCATTTCTCACAAAGCGCCAATCATTTTTTAATGGGTAATCAATACGTGGCGAAGGTATACCACCACCTCCATTTTGCTTTTCAATTCTTGCACTCCCACGGTCAGAATAAATTAAATTAACATCATCCAATGCCTCGTTCGCTTTATTATAAAGGAGTCGTTCATAAATAGGATTTTCTCCATTATGATAACCACTAAAGCTTGATGGAAACGAAGTTCCTGAAATTGATATAGTCGAATTCTCGAAAATCCTTTTATTTGATTTGATTAAATTAATTATAGGAGGTATATAATCAGCATAGGTGTTATTTAAAGTTCCTAAATCATATATGAAATGAATATTTTTCCCATCAACAGAAGAAAGAACGTTAATGATAGTATCATAATCTTTCTTTGATATGTTTTTAATGTCAAATAAAATAACCAACCCTCTATCAAGAGCAACAAATCTTGTGACTTGCAATCTGAGCTCATTAATATCCTCTAGCTGTAGACAAGGTATTGCATTCGGTAATGATGCAATAAATTCACACCAATTAGAATAACCATTTTTTGGCTCTAAAAGATTCTTCAACTCGTAAAAAACATCTCTTGGATACTTTCCAGTAAATACAAATGTCTTGTTATCTGTGAGAAACGATTTGTCTATATGTGCAATCCATTTACGGGAACCAATAGCCTTTTCGACTCTATCTAAAGAGTTGATTATTTTTTTAGAATTAACCCAACCTTTTAAAGGAAATAAAGGTAAGATTAAATCTTTATCTTTTCCAGGTAACTCTTCTAACGCCCCCATTTCTGAAGGGCTTAAGGACAGTATAGGGACATACTTATACTGCAAATTATATTTTTCTAAAATCATAACATTACCTTAAACTTTACCAAGCCGAATTTTAATAGCAGTTGGGGATACTTGTGCATCAGATGCAATTTTTTCAAAACGTTCCTCGTTTTTCATCCGCGCATATTCAGTAAGCTTAAGTTGTATCAGATCCCAAGGCATTAAAATATCTGCAGCTAAACGATTAGCTTGAATTTCCATAAAGTCTGACAGTTTTGAGCGATATAGCACATCGTCTGTTATACCGTCTCCTATGCGATCTTTATGCAAAAGAAAATGAGCAATTTCATGTGCAAGAGTGAAACGCTGCCGTTCTTTAACATCATGTCGATTCACTCTTATAATATAAGAACCGTTTTCTTCTTTTATTTCACCAGAAATTGTTGCTGGCAACGTAGCCATTTTCACAGTAAGGCCTAATTCTTTCGCTATAGCACCAACCATTACTGGAAACGTTGAGTGGTATTTCTTAATAGTTCTTTTTTGATCTTCATTTAGACCTAACCATTCGCTAGATGTTGTCATTTCACACCACCGTCTAAAACATTGTCATTGTCTAACTGGATTCCACGATAAATTATTTTTTCGACAGCTTGGTTAATAACTTTATCAAACCTTTTTTCTTCAAAAAGTTTAATCAAAACACCTTCAGTTACGCCTGGGGTTAAATCCTCAGCTATTTCTTTAGCTACTTCTTTCGCTACATTTTCTGATATTGAAGTAGCAATATCATGTACACTATTCATTATTTTTTTGTAGCCTAGAAATGAAAATATTGCCATTACCACACCTAAGGCTGTAAGTATGATGGCAACTGCTGCTAATAAAATACCGGTCCAAACAGCAAAATTCATTCCACCAGAATTATCTATTTTATTAACCTTAATCTCTAATTCATTAATTTTCTGCTGCTGAAGCTGAGTCAATGGCTCCTGTTCATCAGTTTCTTTTAGCTGTGACTGATGTTTCTGACCTGAAGTCACGTTTTCAACATGCATCATAACTTCCGACGCTTTTTGAGGTGATACATCCTGATTAGCGAAACATAAACCACTTATAAAACAATACATTAAAGAAACTTTAAAAACTAGACATATCTTTTTCATGAGCATTAATCATTAATAGAGAGTGTGTCAAATATACACTCTGTTAATGCATTTAAAAGTCTTTTTTGTGAAATCTTTGACCTATATTATAATTCCATTCCCTGAATAAATAAGTAATGTAGGATATATTAAGATTTTGTAAGTTTTAACCTGCAAGCCTCCTTCACCCACTTACTAAAATTCCCTTTCCCTGCAGCCTTCTCAATCTGCTCCAAAAGCTCATCCTCAAACCGAATATTCTTCATCGTGCTCTTGGTGCGGTCAAAATTAGGTTTCTTTTTCTCTTGCATGGTAGGTACCACTTCGGTTAGTTTATCTTCATGTGGTACCTACCACATGGATTCGGAATTCTGCAACGCCCAGCAGTGTTGGTGCACTAAAGGGCGTCTAACCTCACCAACTATCAAGGAGTTGATTATGGCTGATTTGCATTCTACCCCAGACACCGACCAATCCGGAACCGAGCGTTCGTTAATTGTGGGATATCGCCCGAATGTTTTCGACAAATCCACGCCCAATATCATTCTGTCCGGCAAGTGGCTTCGCGCGGCAGGGTTTGATACCGGGCAGCAGGTCACGGTAAAGGTGATGAAAGGGTGCATCGTTCTGGTGGCGTATAACGAGCAGGAGCAGAGGTTGCAGGACGATTATAAACGGACGAAAGCAAAGCTCGTTGAGATAGAGAATGCGCTTGCAGCGATTCAAATTCAGCATCCTGGAAAGCGCCTCGCAAAATCAAATACAAACCACCTGGCTTAGCGGCTGTATCTGGCATACTACACGCTGGTAAGGTTAATCACTCGAAAAAGGGAGGCGACATGGCAGATAAAGACGTAATCCAATCTCCGGCAGGTGAATTTGTTATGTTTACCAGTGATGATGGAACAGTTCGCATCACATGTCGCTTTGAACATGAAACGCTCTGGCTGTCGCAAGCAGTAATAGCGGCTCTTTATCAGGTCACTCCTCAAGCCATTACTCAGCATATCAAAGCCATTTACGAAGAGGGTGAGCTTGAACAAAAAGTAACTTGTAAGGCTTACTTACAAGTTCAGCAAGAAGGTCAGCGCAAGGTCAATCGCAACACACTTCACTATAGCTTGCCCGTGATTCTCGCCATCGGCTATCGCGTCCGCTCAGCGCGAGGGACACAATTCCGCCAGTGGGCCACCCAAACGCTGCAGGAATATCTGGTTAAAGGCTTCGTTATGGACGACGAGCGGCTGAAAAACCCGCCTGTCGGATCGTCCGCCGTACCTGACTATTTCGATGAAATGCTGGAACGTATTCGCGATATACGGGCCAGCGAACGCCGGGTCTATCTCCGCGTGAGGGAGATTTTTGCGCTAGCCGCTGATTATCAGCCATCGCTCAAAGAAACCACGCAATTCTTCCAGACCATCCAGAATAAACTGCATTTTGCCTGCACGGGCCTCACCGCCGCTGAGTTAATTCACCAACGTGCGGACGCCACTCAACCGCATATGGGGCTGACCAGCTATAAAGGCGAAGAAGTCCGGAAAAGCGATGTTACCACCGCAAAAAATTATCTCTCTCAGGATGAAGTAAGCGAGCTTAATCGCGTCGTGAACATGTGGCTCGATTTTGCCGAAGATCAGGCCAAACGCCGCAAGCAGGTATTTTTACGAGACTGGCAAACCAAACTCGATCAGTTTCTGCAATTTAACGACCGGGATGTTTTAGAAGGAGCAGGCAAAATCAGCAAGAAAGCGGCGGATGAAAAGGCGTGCTCAGAATACATTGAGTTTGAAAAAAAGCAGCGCCTGCTGAAAGAAGCCGAAGGTGAGAAAGATATCATCGGCTTATTAAAATGGGATAAGCAGGCTAAGCGCTAATCCCGGAGCTTCATATGCAACAACGGAAACGGATTCCCCTGCCCGTCCCGCTCCGAGCGCCCGACCTGCTCAAACCCCATATGGCGATAAAACGCGACGCCCTGCGGGTTCTGCTCATTGACATCGACTTCATTCGCGCCAAAGTCTGCGATGGCGTATTGCAGCAGCAATTTTCCGACGCCCTTACCCCGGCTCGCATCGTCAACAAACAGCATTTCAATGCGGTTTTCATCCACGCCTAAAAAGCCGTGAATAACGCCTGCGTCATCCTGGGCCATCACGACGGTAAGGTTTGGCAGGTAGGCGTTGAGCAATAACGGGCGCAGCGCCGCAATATCGCTTTCCTGTAAAAAGTGATGGGTGGCACGGACGGAGGATTCCCAGATAGCGACCAGGCGTTCGAAGTGTGTGGGCAGTGCGGTTTCTATTTTCATGCGGGGATCATGATTGGAAAACCAAATCCATTCAAGCAACTCTGTGCGCCTTGTTTCCCCCTCACCCCAGCCCTCTCCCTCAAGGGAGAGGGGGTAGTCCGTGCTGGTATTATTTTGTGGGGATCCCTCAGCCCTCAAGGGAGAGGGAACCAACCGTGCTACGCTTTAATCTCCATCACCGCATACACCCCATCCTTCGGCACGACCACGGTGACGTTTTCCACCGGCACGCCCGCCGCAAGATGGATATCCTGCAGCTGCTGTAACGACCTCGGGTAGATATCCTCCCAGCCGATCCCGCGCAGCACAAAGTCAATTTGCGGGCTGCTGGTGAGCATGTTCGACACAATCACCGCGCCGCCGGGCTTGACCAGCCGTAGCGCGCGCTGGAGAAAAACCGCCGCATCGGTATCGTTGAAGTATTCGAAAATCCCCAGCGCGTCGACCAGTTCGGCCTGATGCTCGCCCAGCTCCAGCAGTAAGTCCTCGTTACGCACCAGCGTATGGAGCAGGTCGCGCCTGAGCAGGGTTAGCTGTTCGCCCACCACGATGCCTTCCTGCGCCGCCATGGTTTCGGCCCAGCTCAGGGCGACGGCATCTTTATCCACCAGCGTGAGATAGACCTGCTGACCATCAAGTTTGGCATTGCGTAGCGCCTCCAGCACCGGAATGGCGGCCCCGCTCGCCAGGCTGACCCAGTTATTTTCACTTTCGTTGTGAATGTACTTCTCCACCAGCGCGGCCAGCACGCGGGCGCGGGAGCGCACGCCGATGGCGTCATTGGCATGGATAAACCACTGGCGACTGTCGCTGTCCATTTTCGTCCCTTCGGGAAGACGCTCTTCCAGCGGGTTTTGCACCACAAACAGCGCCAGCGCAGAAGGGACCAGCCGGGTTCGCCACGCGGTGAGCGCCGGACGGTTGCGAAAGGCTTGTTCGGAATAGCGGTTCTGCGGGACAAGCACCGCCTGGCCGCCCTCTTCCCATTCAACAAAAGGAGGGCGGAGCGCCAGATCGGCTTTCAGTCCTCGATCGATGGCATTGATCTCCCGGACGGCATCGTCTTTCATCGGCCACCGATCGCTGACGTCGGGAAAGGATGCACTGAAAATCGTCATATTTTCCGGTGCATCGCCACGAAAAGGCTGCCAGTTCATGTCGTCTTCCCTCCGTTAGGCTTTTAACGGAAGTCTATCCAGGCGAGCCAGTAAAACCCTACGAAGAAAGCACGATCTTCATTGCTTCACCCACACCAGCTGATCGGTTCGGAAGCCCAGACCGCGCGCGGTGTTCAGGTAATCCTGCTTCACCGCATCCGGGATGGTTGGCGTGCGCGACAGGATCCACAGGTAGTCGCGGTTCGGGCCGCTGACCAGCGCGTACTGGTACTTATCGTCCAGTTTGATCACGTTATAGCCGCCGTAGAACGGGCCGAAGAACGACACCTTCAGCGCGGCCGTGGTCGGCTCGCCGGTAAAGTAGGCTTTACCCTCGCTCTCATTCCACTTGTTCTTCACCGGGTCGTAGCCGCGGTTAAGCACGCTGATGCCGCCGTCGCTGCGCTTGCCGTAAGTGGCGGTCACCTGCTCCAGGCTGCGTTCAAAGCGGTTTTCCAGGCGAGCGACTTCGTACCATTTGCCAAGATAGCGGCTGGCGTCAAAACCGGAAATGGGCTGCACGCCCTTCGGCGGGGTGGGGGATTTACAGGCTACCAGCGTCAGGGCAATGGCAACACCGGTCACAACAGGCCATAGCTTCATGAGAATTCCTTTCATTTGCACGGTTGGAAGTTAAGTGTAGTGCACCGCGGCGGCGCTTCATCCCGCCCGCGAAAATTCGTAGTATATTGAGAGTATTCCTCAACTCTGGACACGGACATGGCTTACTCCATCGGCGAATTCGCCAGACTTAGCGGGATCACCGCCACTACGCTGCGGGCCTGGCAGCGGCGCTACGGCTTACTCAAGCCTCAGCGCACGGAGGGCGGCCACCGCCAGTACAGCGATGAGGACGTCCAGCAGGCGCTAAAAATCCTCGACTGGGTAAAAAAAGGCG
>Ga0209370_1002813_pt1 | contig 11927 bp, 9 predicted proteins | sample AgamicAtPrz_FD_187164 | JGI IMG/M metagenome (GOLD analysis project Ga0209370, IMG submission 187164) | Agave microbial communities from Guanajuato, Mexico - At.P.rz (SPAdes) (version 2) | ecosystem: Host-associated > Plants > Phyllosphere > Phylloplane/Leaf | place: Guanajuato, Mexico... | reverse complement strand
TGTTGAATACGCTGATTGTAGGCGCTAGCGGTTATGCGGGCGCAGAGCTTGTAAGCTACGTGAATCGCCATCCTCATATGACCATAACCGCTTTGACCGTGTCAGCGCAAAGCAATGATGCAGGAAAGTTAATTTCCGATTTGCATCCACAGCTTAAAGGCATTGTGGATCTGCCATTGCAGCCGATGTCCGACATCAGCGAGTTTACCGACGGCGTGGACCTGGTGTTTTTAGCCACCGCGCACGAGGTCAGCCACGACCTGGCCCCGAAGTTTTTAGCGGCGGGCTGCGTGGTGTTCGATCTCTCCGGCGCGTTCCGGGTTAACGATGTCGGGTTCTATGAACAATATTATGGTTTCACCCATCAGCACCCGGACCTGCTTGAGAAAGCGGTATACGGCCTGGCGGAGTGGAGCGCAGATAAGTTAAAAGAGGCGAACCTGATTGCCGTACCGGGCTGTTATCCGACGGCGGCGCAGCTCTCTCTGAAGCCGTTGATCGACGCAGGCCTGCTGGATCTCAGCCAGTGGCCGGTGATCAACGCCACCAGCGGCGTGAGCGGGGCAGGGCGCAAAGCGGCTATCTCTAACAGCTTCTGCGAAGTGAGCCTGCAGCCTTATGGCGTGTTCAATCACCGCCATCATCCAGAGATCGCCACCCATCTGGGCGCGGACGTGATTTTTACCCCTCATCTGGGCAGCTTCCCGCGCGGCATCCTCGAAACTATTACCTGCCGCCTGAAGCCAGGCGTGACCAAAGCGCAGATCGCCCAGACCTTTACCCATGCCTACGCCGATAAACCGCTGGTACGCCTGTACGACAACGCCATGCCGGCGCTGAAAAACGTGGTGGGCCTGCCGTTCTGCGATATCGGTTTTGCCGTGCAGGGCGAGCACCTGATCGTGGTCGCCGCAGAAGATAACTTACTGAAAGGCGCTGCCGCTCAGGCCATGCAGTGCGCAAATATTCGCTTTGGTTTCGCCGAAACCCAGTCTCTTATTTAAGGTGTGATGATGAATCCATTAATTATCAAACTCGGTGGTGTATTGCTGGACAGCGAAGAGGCGCTGGAGCGTCTGTTTACCGCGCTGGTTAACTATCGCGAAGCGCATCAGCGCCCGCTGGTGATTGTGCACGGCGGCGGCTGCGTGGTGGATGAGCTGATGAAAGGGCTCAACCTGCCGGTGAAGAAAAAGAACGGCCTGCGCGTCACCCCGGCGGATCAGATCGACATTATTACCGGCGCGCTGGCGGGTACGGCCAACAAAACGCTGCTGGCGTGGGCGAAGAAGCATCACATCGCCTCCGTTGGCCTCTACCTGGGCGACGGCGACAGCGTCAAAGTGACCCAGCTCGACGAGGAGCTCGGCCACGTTGGCCTGGCGCAGCCGGGTTCGCCCGAGCTAATTAATACGTTGCTGAACGGCGGTTTCCTGCCGGTGGTCAGCTCTATTGGCGTGACCGAAGAGGGCGCCCTGATGAACGTCAATGCCGATCAGGCGGCGACGGCGCTGGCGGCAACCCTGGGTGCCGATCTGATCCTGCTCTCCGACGTGAGCGGCATTCTGGACGGTAAAGGCCAGCGCATCGCCGAGATGACGGCGGCTAAAGCCGAGCAGCTTATCGATCAGGGCATCATTACCGACGGCATGATTGTAAAAGTGAACGCCGCGCTGGACGCGGCGCGCACCCTGGGCCGCCCGGTGGATATCGCCTCCTGGCGCCATGCGGAGCAGCTTCCGGCGCTGTTTAACGGCACGCCGATCGGCACGCGTATTCTGGCGTAACTATTTACTGAACTATCGCAGGCCGGGCGAGCGCAGCGCCGTCCGGTGGAACTAACGAATAAAGGAAGCATGTTATGGCACTTTGGGGTGGGCGTTTTACACAGGCAGCGGATGGGCGGTTCAAACAGTTCAACGACTCTTTGCGCTTTGACTACCGTCTGGCCGAGCAGGATATCATCGGCTCTGTGGCCTGGTCCAAAGCGCTGGTTACCGTGGGCGTACTGACCGCAGACGAACAGCTGCAGCTGGAAGAGGCGCTGAATAACCTGCTGGAAGAGGTGCGTCTTAACCCGGAGCAGATCCTGACCAGCGACGCCGAAGATATTCACAGCTGGGTGGAAGGGAAGCTCATCGACAAAGTGGGCCAGCTGGGTAAAAAGCTGCACACCGGGCGTAGCCGTAACGACCAGGTCGCTACCGATCTGAAGCTGTGGTGCAAAGATACCGTCGCTGAACTGCTGGCAGCCAGCCGTCAGCTGCAGGCTGCGCTGGTGGAAACCGCGCACAATAACCAGGACGCGGTGATGCCGGGCTATACCCACCTGCAGCGCGCGCAGCCGGTAACTTTTGCCCACTGGTGCCTGGCCTACGTGGAGATGCTGGCGCGCGACGAAAGCCGCCTGCAGGATAGCCTGAAGCGTCTGGACGTCAGCCCGCTGGGCAGCGGCGCGCTGGCCGGTACGGCGTATGAAATTGACCGCGAGCAGCTGGCAGGCTGGCTGGGCTTTGCCTCGGCAACCCGCAACAGCCTGGACAGCGTGTCCGATCGCGACCACGTGCTGGAACTGCTTTCCAACGCCGCTATCGGGATGGTGCACCTGTCGCGCTTTGCCGAAGACCTGATCTTCTTCAACTCCGGCGAAGCCGGTTTTGTTGAGCTGTCCGATCGCGTGACCTCTGGCTCCTCCCTGATGCCGCAGAAGAAAAACCCGGATGCGCTGGAGCTTATCCGCGGCAAGTGCGGCCGCGTGCAGGGTGCCCTGACCGGCATGATGATGACGTTAAAAGGGCTGCCGCTGGCCTACAACAAAGATATGCAGGAAGACAAAGAGGGGCTGTTCGACGCGCTCGACACCTGGCTCGACTGCCTGCATATGGGCGCGCTGGTGCTGGACGGTATCCAGGTGAAACGCCCGCGCTGTCAGGAAGCGGCGCAGCAGGGCTATGCCAACTCCACCGAGCTGGCGGACTATCTGGTGGCGAAAGGGGTGCCGTTCCGTGAAGCGCACCACATCGTGGGTGAAGCGGTGGTGGAAGCGATTCGCCAGGGTAAACCGCTGGAAGATCTGCCGCTGGCCGACCTGCAAAAATTTAGCGCCATTATTGCTGATGATGTCTATCCGATTCTCTCCCTGCAATCCTGCCTGGATAAGCGCGCGGCGAAAGGCGGCGTGTCGCCGAAGCAGGTGGCGCAGGCGATTGCGGATGCGAAGAGCCGGTTGGTTTAATTCGTGCGGGCTGGTACCCTCACCCCGGCCCTCTCCCAAAGGGAGAGGGAGCAAACACTAAAAATGGCAACTTCGGTTGCCATTTTGCTTTTACCCCCGGCTTTTTTACGCAAAAAAAAAGCGGACCACGGGGTCCGCAAAAGTTCACGTTGGCTTTAGTTGTACGAGTATTACAACAACTCGTTGGACGGGGGCGGACTTCAAGGGTAATCAGCACCGCCTCGTCTATGTGGTCTATTATTCAACAGAACGCTTGATAGGGATAATCGTTCGTTGCTATGCTATCTATCGCCATGAACTATCGTGGCGACGGAGGATGAATAATGAATATTCGCGATCTTGAATACCTGGTGGCGTTAGCTGAGCATCGTCATTTTCGCCGCGCGGCAGATGCCTGCCACGTAAGCCAGCCCACGCTGAGCGGACAGATCCGCAAGCTGGAAGATGAGCTGGGCGTGATGCTGCTGGAGCGCACCAGCCGTAAAGTACTGTTCACCCAGGCTGGCCTGCTGCTGGTGGATCAGGCGCGCACCGTGCTGCGTGAGGTCAAAGTGCTCAAGGAAATGGCAAGTCAGCAGGGGGAGACCATGTCCGGCCCGCTGCATATTGGCCTGATACCTACCGTTGGCCCGTACCTGCTGCCGCAAATTATTCCTTTGCTGCACCAGACCTTCCCGAAACTCGAAATGTATCTGCACGAAGCGCAAACCCATCAGCTGCTGGCGCAGCTTGATAGCGGCAAGCTCGACTGCGCCATTCTGGCGCTGGTGAAAGAGAGCGAAGCCTTTATTGAGGTGCCGCTGTTCGATGAGCCGATGATGCTGGCGATCTATGAAGATCACCCGTGGGCGAACCGCGATCGCGTCCCGATGGGCGATCTGGCCGGTGAAAAGCTGCTGATGCTGGAAGATGGCCACTGTCTGCGCGATCAGGCGATGGGCTTCTGCTTTGAGGCGGGTGCTGATGAAGACACCCATTTCCGCGCGACCAGCCTCGAGACGCTGCGTAACATGGTAGCGGCCGGAAGCGGCATTACGCTGCTGCCTGCGCTTTCGGTTCCGCCGGAGCGTAAACGCGATGGGGTGATCTATCTGCCGTGCATCAAGCCGGAGCCGCGTCGTACCATTGGCCTGGTCTATCGTCCGGGTTCACCGCTGCGCAGCCGCTATGAGCAGCTGGCAGAGGCCATCCGCGGTGCGATGGATGGCCGTTTCGACAGCGCGTTAAAACAGGCGGTTTAAGCCGTTCAGAGCCGCTACCCGGTAGGCTTCCGCCATGGTCGGGTAGTTAAAGGTGGTGTTAACGAAGTACTCGATGGTGTTACCGCCGCCTTTTTGCTCCATGATCGCCTGACCGATGTGAATAATCTCTGCGGCGCGCTCGCCAAAGCAGTGAATACCCAGGATCTCTTTGGTCTCGCGGTGGAACAAAATCTTCAGCGTCCCGACGCTCATCCCCACAATCTGCGCCCGCGCCAGGTGTTTAAACTGCGCGCGACCCACCTCGTAAGGCACCTTCATTGCGGTTAGCTGCTGTTCGGTTTTACCCACCGAGCTGATTTCCGGAATGGTATAGATACCGGTCGGAATATCCTCGATCAGATGGGCCGTGGCTTCGCCTTTCACCAGCGCCTGCGCCGCAATGCGGCCCTGATCGTAGGCCGCGGAGGCCAGGCTCGGATAACCAATCACATCCCCTACCGCATAGATGTGCGGCAGCGCGGTCTGGTAGAGGCTGTTCACCTTAAGCTGGCCGCGGCTGTCGGTTTCGAGGCCGATATTTTCCAGCGCCAGCGAGTCGGTATTACCCGTCCGGCCGTTGGCATACAGCAGGCAGTCGGCTTTCAGCTTTTTGCCGGACTTCAGGTGCATGATCACGCCGTCATCGCAGCCTTCGATTTTCTCGTACTCTTCGTTGTGGCGAATAACCACGCCGCTGTTCCAGAAGTGGTACGAGAGGGAGTCGGACATCTCCTGATCGAGAAATGCCAGCAGGCGATCGCGGGTGTTTATCAAATCAACTTTTACGTCCATGCCCCGGAAGATCGATGCATATTCGCAGCCAATGACCCCTGCGCCATAGATAATGACGTGGCGAGGCTCATGATGCAGGCTGAGAATGGAGTCGCTGTCGTAAACGCGCGGGTGCGAAAAGTCCACGTCAGCCGGCCGGTAGGGGCGCGAGCCGCAGGCGATAACAAACTTCTCGGCGGTAATGGTCTCAACGCTACCGTCAGGGCACTCCAGCGCCAGGGTGTGCTGATCGACGAAATGGGCGTTGCCCTGCAGGATCTCACAGTGATTACGCTCGTAAAAACCCTGCCGCATCCGCGTCTGCTGATTAATAACGTTATCAGCATGGTTCAGGATATCGGCAAAAGAGGAGCGGAGAAGTCGGGAGTGATCGCTGTAAAGGGGGTTCTGATTAAATTCGATGATGCGGCTAACGGCGTGGCGGAGGGCTTTGGAGGGAATAGTGCCCCAGTGGGTGCAACCGCCGCCAACATTGTGGTAGCGCTCTATCACCGCTACCCTGGCTCCCTGTTTTACCAGACCCATTGCAGCGCCTTCGCCGCCTGGACCGGAACCAATAACTATTGCGTCGTAATCGTAGGTGTGTGGCATGGTAAGGCTTACCTGTTCTTATACATAAAAGCAACAGAATCATAACATCATTGCCCGGATAACCCAATTATCGTTGTGCTTTTTTCAGGCAGTGAAGCAGAAACTTCCCGTAAACAATCATTCACAAAGCCAGGTAAACCGATTAATTTTATTCTCTGGTATAGTGCCTGCAGGCCTTTGGAAGGATTCAATTATCGTGATGGGCGTTAGAGCACAACAAAAAGAGAAAACCCGCCGTTCGCTGGTGGAAGCCGCATTCAGTCAGCTGAGTGCCGAGCGCAGTTTTGCCAGTTTGAGCCTGCGCGAAGTCGCACGCGAGGCCGGGATTGCGCCAACGTCCTTTTATCGTCATTTCCGTGATGTGGATGAACTGGGTCTGACCATGGTGGATGAGAGCGGGCTGATGTTGCGCCAGCTTATGCGCCAGGCCCGCCAGCGTATCGCCAAAGGCGGCAGCGTGATCCGCACCTCGGTCTCCACCTTTATGGAATTTATCGGCAATAACCCCAACGCGTTTCGTCTGCTGCTGCGGGAGCGCTCGGGGACTTCCGCCGCTTTCCGTGCCGCTGTAGCGCGCGAAATTCAGCATTTTATCGCGGAACTTGCCGACTATCTCGAACTCGAAAACCATATGCCGCGCGCCTTTACCGAAGCGCAGGCCGAGGCGATGGTAACTATTGTCTTCAGCGCGGGCGCCGAAGCGCTGGACGTGGGCATTGAGCAACGTAAACAGCTTGAAGAGCGGCTGGTATTGCAGCTGCGGATGATCTCTAAAGGTGCTTACTACTGGTATCGGCGTGAACAAGAGAAGTTGGCACACCAAATCGAAGAAGGGTGAGTAATGAAACAGTCAGGGCAGGATAAAGGTACGTTGTTGCTGGCATTGATCGCTGGCTTATCAATTAATGGCACGTTTGCAGCTGTTTTCAGCTCCATTGTGCCGTTTTCGATTTTCCCGATTATTGCGCTGGTGCTGACGGTCTATTGTCTGCATCAGCGTTATCAGAACCGCACTATGCCGGTTGGCCTGCCGGCGCTGTCGGCCGCCTTTTTCGTACTGGGCATTTTGCTCTACAGCACCGTGGTGCGCGCAGAGTATCCGGACATCGGCTCTAACTTCCTGCCGGCCGTTCTCTCCGTCGCGCTGGTGTTCTGGATCGGCATCAAAATGCGTAACCGCAAGCAGCAACTGCCGGAGTAAAGCTTACTTCGCCGTCAGCAGGACGCCGCACTCCATATGGTGCGTGTACGGGAACTGATCGAACAGAGCCAGACGTTCAACCTTGTGCGTCTGGCTTAATGTTTCCAGGTTCTTGCATAAGGTTTCCGGGTTGCAGGAGATATATAAAATGCGCGGATACGCCTGCACCATCTTCTCCGTTTCGCTGTCCAGCCCGCTGCGCGGTGGATCGACGAAAATGGTCTCGCACTGGTAGCTTTTCAGATCGATCCCCTGCAGGCGGTTAAACTCGCGCACGCCGTTCATCGCCTGGGTAAATTCTTCTGCCGCCATACGGATAATCTGCACGTTATCAATGTGGTTGGCGGCAATGTTGTACTGCGCCGCCGCCACCGAAGGTTTAGCGATTTCCGTTGCCAGTACGCGGTCAAAGTTACGCGCCAGCGCCAGCGAGAAGTTACCGTTGCCGCAGTACAGCTCCAGTAAATCGCCCGTCGAGCCTTTGGTAGCGTTCAGCGCCCACTCCAGCATCTGCACGTTCATCGCCGCGTTCGGCTGGGTAAAGCTATTTTCTACCTGGCGATAGATCATCTCTTTCCCTGCCACCGGCAGGCGCTCATCCACGTAATCCCGATCGAGCATGATTTTGGTTTTGGTGGCGCGGCCAATCAGCTGTACGTTTATGTTCTGCGCCCGCAGCGCATCGCGCAGGGCTTCGGCTTCCTGACGCCATTCGTCGTTAAGCGCTTTGTGATACAGCAGCGAGACGATGGCCTGGTTGCTCTGCGTGGTCAGGTAGTCAATCTGGAATAGCTTATGGCGCAGCACCGGGTTATTGCGCACCCCTTCAATCATCAGCGTCATTAATTGATTAATTAATTCGCTGGCCGCCGGGAAGCTATTTACCCGGATACGGGATTTAGTCTGCTGGTCGAAAATAATGTGATACAGGTCATCGCCGTCGTGCCAGATACGGAATTCGGCACGCATGCGGTAGTGGCTGACCGGCGAGCGAAACACCTCGGGAACCGGCGCAGCAAAAGGCGTCATCATACTTTGCAGACGGACGACCTTCTCTGCCAGCTGTGCGTCATACTGTTCTGTCGGGAGGTGTTCGGGGGTCATGATGCTTCCTGAGTGATAAAGAATTACGCGGGGATTGTAGGGATTGTGCAGGGGATGTCCAGATTTAATGGCTAATAGCTATCTGGACATCTATATGTGTCTAACTGTAGCATTCCGTTTCCGGTCTCAATGAGTGAAAAGGGAATCCAGTGCAAATCTGGAGCTGACGCGCAGCGGTAAAGACTGGCGGGATGAACGCGGTAGACACTGCTATTTATACCCCATCCTCAGGTTGCATCAGGCAATCTGAAGGAGGGGGTGCGGGAAGTCTTCATCCACTATACGCCACCCAGCCCGAAGACCTGCCGGGATCACGTCGCATTTGGTTTCATCATCGCGTGCTATGGATGAGGCCTGCGGCATCCTTCTTATATTGTGGATGCTTTAACAATGATTAAAAAAGTATCGCTGTGCACGGCCCTGTCCGTCACGGCATTTTCGGGCTGGGCGCAGGATAGCGCCGGCTCGTTGGTGGTGACAGCAAACCGTTTTGCGCAGCCGGCAAATACCGTCTTAGCGCCAACTTCCGTAGTGACGCGTGAAGATATCGATCGCTGGCAGTCGACCACCGTGCTGGATGTAATGCGTCGCCTGCCCGGCGTCGATACGGCCCAAAATGGCGGGATGGGGCAGCTCTCCTCACTCTTTATCCGCGGCACAAACTCCAGCCATGTTCTTATTCTCGTCGACGGCATCCGCCTGAATCAGGCGGGAGTGACGGGGTCATCCGATCTTAGCCAGTTCCCGATCGCCCTGGTGCAGCGCATCGAATATATTCGCGGTCCGCGCTCTGCGGTATACGGCTCCGACGCGATTGGCGGCGTGGTCAACATTATTACAACGCGCTCAAAAGATGGCACTACGTTAAATGCCGGGGTGGGATCGCACGGCTACCAGAATTATGGCGGAAGTAGTCAGCAAACGCTGGGTGACAGCACCCGCGTGACGGTGGCGGGCGATTACACCTATACCAAAGGCTTTGACGTGGTGGCGGACGGTAACAACGGCGGCGTTCCCCAGACCGATCGCGACGGCTACATGAATAAAACCCTCTACGGCGCGCTGGAACATGCGTTCTCTGATCAATGGAGCGGCTTCGTTCGCGGCTATGGCTACAGCAACCGCACTGCCTATGACGCTTATTACAGTCCAAACGCGCTGGTTGATACCCGCCAGCTTTATAGCCAGACCTGGGATACCGGACTGCGCTTTAACGGCGATATCTTCCACTCTCAGTTGCTCTCCAGCTATAGCCACAGCAAGGATTACAACTACGATCCGCATCTTGGGCGCTATGACTCGACGGCTACGCTGGATGAAATCAAACAGTACAACGTCCAGTGGAGTAACTCTGTTGATGTCGGCCATGGCAATATCGGCGCCGGTGTCGACTGGCAGAAGCAAAGCACCGAGCCCGGCACTAACTATGTGCCGAACGGCTACGACCTGCGTAACACCGGCGTCTATCTGACGGCGCTGCAAAAGTTTGGTGATTTCACTCTTGAAGGCGCGGCCCGCAGCGACGATAACTCCCAGTTTGGGCGCCATGGAACCTGGCAGAGCAGCGCGGCCTGGGAGTTTATCGAAGGTTACCGCTTCATTGCCTCTTATGGCACGGCCTATAAAGCGCCTAATCTGGGTCAGCTGTACGGCTTCTACGGCAACGACCATCTGGATCCGGAAGAGAGCAAACAGTGGGAAGGCGCCTTTGAAGGCCTGACGTCGGGCGTAAGCTGGCGCGTATCGGCTTATCGTAACGACGTTGATAACCTTATCGACTTCAATAACAACCTGCAGGCGTATTACAACGTCGGCAAAGCGCGTATTAAAGGTGTTGAAGCCACGGCGTCGTTTGATACGGGGCCAGTGATGCACACGGTCGGCTACGACTACGTCGATGCCCGCAACGCGGAGACTGACGAACTGCTGACTCGTCGTGCTAAGCAGCAGGTGAAGTATCAGCTCGATACGCAAATCTATGATTTCGACTGGAGCCTCACCTACCACTATCTGGGAACGCGCTATGACACCGACTTCGGCACCTATCCGTCGCAAAAGGTGAAAATGGGCGGCGTCAGCCTGTGGGACGTGGCAGTTTCATATCCCGTCACCTCTCACCTTACAGTTCGTGGTAAAATAGCTAACCTGTTCGATAAAGATTACGAGACAGTTTATGGCTACCAAACTGCAGGACGGGAATACACCTTGTCTGGCAGCTACACCTTCTGATCCACGCCCTACCGTGCTGGTGTTTGACTCCGGCGTCGGTGGGCTATCGGTCTATGATGAGGTTCGGCATCTCCTGCCGGACCTTCACTATATCTATGCCTTCGATAACGTCGCTTTCCCCTATGGCGAAAAAAGCGAGGAGTTTATCGTTGAGCGCGTAGTGGAGATCGTGACGGCGGTGCAGCAGCGCTATCCCCTTGCGCTGGCGATTATTGCCTGTAACACGGCAAGCACCGTTTCTCTTCCTGCCCTGCGCGAAAAGTTCCCCTTCCCGGTGGTCGGCGTGGTGCCGGCAATAAAGCCTGCGGCGCGCCTGACGGCAAACGGCGTGGTTGGCCTGCTCGCCACGCGCGGTACGGTAAAACGTCCTTATACCCATGAGCTGATCGAGCGCTTTGCCAACGAGTGCCAGATCGCCATGCTCGGCTCTGCGGAACTGGTAGAGCTGGCGGAGGCAAAGCTGCATGGTAAGGCGGTACCGCTGGAGGAGCTGCGCCGTATTCTGCGTCCATGGCTGCGTATGCCCGAGCCGCCAGACACGGTCGTACTAGGCTGCACGCACTTCCCTCTATTACAGGAAGAGCTGCTTGCCGTCCTGCCGGAAGGTACGCGTCTGGTTGATTCCGGTGCGGCGATCGCGCGTCGAACGGCATGGTTACTGGAAAATGAAGCGCCTGATGCAAAATCTGCCGATGCGAATATGGCTTTCTGCATGGCACTGACACCAGAAACTGAGCAACTTTTGCCCGTTTTGCAGCGCTACGGCTTCGAAACGCTCGAAAAACTAGCGTTGTAGCACGCTTTTGAGTAAAAAAGAGACGGTTGAACGTTTTTTTTAAAAGAGGGGTTGTCAACGTCTCAGAACTCCCTATAATGCGCCTCCACTGACACGGAACAACGGCAAGCAAGCCGCCGGGTCAGCAGGGTTCTCCCGCGAAAGCGGTTGAAGAATCCCGGAGAAAAGCAAAAATAAATGCTTGACTCTGAGGCGGGGAAGCGTAATATGCACACCCCGCGCCGCAGCGAAAAACGAAGCGGCACTGCTCTTTAACAATTTATCAGACAATCTGTGTGGGCACTCAAAGTGACATGGATTCTTAATGTCTCCGGACAATAAATGAATACCAAGTCTCTGAGTGAACACGTAATTCATTACGAAGTTTAATTCACGAGCATCAAACTTAAATTGAAGAGTTTGATCATGGCTCAGATTGAACGCTGGCGGCAGGCCTAACACATGCAAGTCGAACGGTAGCACAGAGAGCTTGCTCTCGGGTGACGAGTGGCGGACGGGTGAGTAATGTCTGGGAAACTGCCTGATGGAGGGGGATAACTACTGGAAACGGTAGCTAATACCGCATAACGTCGCAAGACCAAAGAGGGGGACCTTCGGGCCTCTTGCCATCAGATGTGCCCAGATGGGATTAGCTAGTAGGTGGGGTAACGGCTCACCTAGGCGACGATCCCTAGCTGGTCTGAGAGGATGACCAGCCACACTGGAACTGAGACACGGTCCAGACTCCTACGGGAGGCA
>Ga0209370_1002812_pt1 | contig 11928 bp, 11 predicted proteins | sample AgamicAtPrz_FD_187164 | JGI IMG/M metagenome (GOLD analysis project Ga0209370, IMG submission 187164) | Agave microbial communities from Guanajuato, Mexico - At.P.rz (SPAdes) (version 2) | ecosystem: Host-associated > Plants > Phyllosphere > Phylloplane/Leaf | place: Guanajuato, Mexico... | reverse complement strand
CGCCGAAGCCGCCGACCGTCGCGAGCAGGTCGATGTTCGGGTAGAACGACGCCTTCGCGACGTCGATGCCGCGCGCCTGCGCGTCGACCGTCCAGCGCGCCGCGACGACGTCGGGGCGGCGGCCGAGCAGGTCGGCCGGCAGCGCCGACGGCAGGCCGGCCGGCGCATCGAGCGCCAGCTGCGGCCGCTTGATCGCGTCGCCGGCGCCCGGGCCCTTGCCGGCCAGTGCGGCGAGCTGGTGGCGCGCGAGCTGGATCGCTTCGTCATAGCTGTCGATCTGGCGCTCGTAGTCAGGCAGCGTCGATTCCGCCTGGCTGACTTCGAGCTGCGTGCCGATGCCGGCCTGCAGTCGCTTGCGTGCGAGATCGGCAAGCGAGCGCTGGCGTTCGTACGTCTCGTGCGCGAGGTCCAGCAGCGCGTAGTTCATCGACATGCCGACATACGCGCGCACGACGTTGACCTCGAGTTCGAGCTTCGCCGCCCGGGCGTCGGCGGCCGTCGCATGCGCGGTGTCGAGCGCGCGCTCGGTCGCGTTCTTGTCCTTGCCCCACAGATCGAGGTGGTACGACAGGCCGAGCGTGCCGGTGTTGTTCCAGGTGTCGGTATCGGCGAGCGGCCCCGGGCCGTAGTACACGTTGTCGGGCCAGTGCTGGCGCATCAGCGACAGGTTGCCATTGATTTGCGGCAGTTCGGCCGAACGGGCGACGCGCGCCATCGCCTGCGCTTCGCGCACGCGGGCCTCGGCGGCCGCGAGCGTCGGGTTGCCGGCCTGGGCGGCGGCGATCCATGCATCGAGCTGCGGATCGCGGTACGCGCGCCACCAGTCGGCGGCGGGCCAGCCCGCGTCGCGGTCGGCCGCGCGGATGGCCGCGCCGGCGTCGAGCGCATTCGGCTCGACGCGGGTGGACTGGGTGTGGTTGTCGCCCATGCTCGCACAGCCGGCCATTATTAATGAGATTGCAAGAACCGCCAGTGCGAGCGTCCCTTTTGTCGCCGGAGACTGCACGATTTTCTCCCTTTCGGATATAGATGAGTCGGAGGCGATTATATTTTTCAGCGATTCCTGAATAAACGGACAAAGGTGCAAGTCATTTTTACGAATCCTGAGATAATATTTGTTGGACCCTGTGCAACAATCCCTCGGGATTCACATGGGTAATCGGATGGATACGTTACAAAACATGCGGGTATTCGTCCGCGTGGTCGACGCGGGAAGCTTTACCGCGGCCGCCCAGCAGATGAATTCGACCACCGCCTACGCATCGCGCGCGGTCTCGGATCTCGAGGCCCACCTGCGCACGCGTCTCCTGAACCGCACGACGCGCCGCATCGCGCTGACCGAAGCCGGCGAGCGCTATCTGCAACGCTGCGAACAGATCCTCGCCTACGTCGACCAGGCCGAAGCCGAGGCCGGCGACGCGCATGCGCGTCCGTCCGGCAAGCTGAAGGTCCATTGCTTCACGAGCCTCGGCCAGCACTATCTGGTGCCGGCCATCGCGCGCTACCGCGAGCGCTATCCGGACGTGCACGTCGAGCTGACGCTCGCGCAGCGGATGCCCGACCTGCTCGACGAGGGGTACGACGTCGCGATCGTCGTCGGCCGCGATCTGCCCGATTCGGGGCTGGTGTCGCAACGGCTCGGCGAGAGCTACAGCGTCGTGTGCGCGTCGCCCGGCTACGTCGAGTCGCACGGCGTGCCGCAGCGGCCGGCCGATCTCGCGCAGCACGTGTGCCTCGGGATGGTCGCGCCGGGCTTTCACTTCGACGAATGGGCGCTGGCGGGGCCGAACGGCAACGAGGTCGTGCCGATCACGGCGCCGCCGTTTCGCGTGAACGTCGCCGAGGCGCTCGCGGTGGCCGTGCGGGAGGGGATGGGCGTCGGCGGGCTGCCGCTCTATTCGGCGATCGGCTGGCTGCGCAGCGGGCACATCGTGCGCGTGATGCCCGAGTACCGGTCGCACGTGATGAACATCTACGCGCTGTATCCGTCGCGCCAGTACCTCGACGCCAAAATCCGGACCTGGGTCGATTTCCTGCGCGAAGAGCTGCCGCTCACGCTCGAAGCCGACGAAGCCGCGCTCGAACAGTACACGCGTGCGACATGACAGCGCGGTCGACCGCCATCTGACGAGATTTGTCCTTCACGCAACATTTTTTTACGAACGTGTGTCAGACAGTTTGATACTGTTGGAATTAACGAGATACACCACACCGGAGTAGCAATGGATACGCACCTGATGATCGGCCTTGGCGTCCTGCTGGGCGCGGCTGCCGCCGCGGCGGCGACCCGCGACCTGCTGCGTGCGATGAAGGCGAAGGCGCAGATGAAGCCCGTGCCGGTCCGCGTGCGCGAGCCGCGCCGCCCCGGTCGCTGATCCCGCCGTCACGCTTCAGACGGGCAAGGCCGCGCGACGCGGCCGCCCGGGCCGGCGCTCAGCCGAGCTCGACGACCTTGTCCCACGCGAACGCGGGGTTTTCCCATTCGCCGGTGCGCCGGTGAAGGTAGCCGCGCGGATTGCACACCACGCGCGTGCCGCCGTCCGCCACGTAGTCGAATGACGTATGCGTGTGGCCGTGCAGCCACAGATCCACCGGCGGGCGCACCAGTTCCGCCATGTCCGTGACGAACCCCGCCGACGCCAGATCTTCCGCATAGCGTTGCGCCAGCGAGCGCAGGTGCGGCGCATGATGGGTGACGACGATCGTCCTGCCGGCGAACGGCGCCGCCAGCTGCGTTTCCAGCCATGCGCGGCCTCGCCGGTGCAGCGCGATCGCGTCGGCCGGCGAGAAATCTCGTTCCGGTGCGTCCGGCGCCCCCGGGGCCGCATGCAACGCCGCGTCGTGCGGCCAGGTCACCTGGATCAATCCCTTGAAATCGAGCATCACGCGCCGCCCCGCATCGATCGCGCGCGCGATGCTGGCTTCGTCCCGGCCGAACAGCGAAAAATCGGCCCAGAGCGTCGTGCCCAGCACGCGGAAGCGTTGCGCGGGATCGACATAGACGCCGTTGTTCAGGTAATGCACGTTGTCGAGCGCATGCGCGGCATCGCGCATTGACGATTCCAGTGCGCCGAATTCCCCGTCGTAATACTCGTGGTTGCCCGGCACGTAGATCACCGGCACCGCCGGGTCGAACGTCTCGGCGGCCCAGCGCAGGCCTTCCGCGTGATTGTGGATGTCGCCGGCGAGCACGACGAGATCCGCGTCGGCATGCGGGATCGTGTCGGGCAGGTTGCTTTCGAGATGCAGGTCGGACAGGACGCGGACTTTCACGGGCTCGGCTCCGGAGTAGGCGGCTTCAGCGCAGGACCTTGCCGGGATTCATCAGGCCGCGCGGGTCGAGCGCGGTCTTCAGCGTGCGCATCAGCGTCGTTTCGACCGGCGACTTGTAGCGCTGCGCGTCGTCGATCTTCAGCTGGCCGATACCGTGCTCCGCGCTGATCGTGCCGTGGTGGCGGTGTACGTTGTCGTAGACGATCCGGTTGATCGGCTTCTGGAACGCGGCGAGGAACGCCTTCGGATCGCCGCCTTCGGGCGTCTGCACGTTGTAGTGCAGGTTGCCGTCGCCGAGGTGCCCGAACGTGACCATTCGCGCGCCGGGCGCGGCCTGCTGGATCGCCGCGTCGGTTTCGTCGATGAAACGGGCGACCGACGAGATCGGCACCGCGATGTCATGCTTGATGTTGAGCCCTTCGTCGGCCTGCGCGAGCGGGATGTGCTCGCGCAGGCCCCAGAACGCGCGCGACTGTGCAAGGTTCTCCGCGACCACCGCGTCGACCACGAGCCCGGCCTCGAACGCTTCTTCCATCAGCTTCTCGAACAGCGCGCGCGCATGCGCTTCGCTTTCGTTGTCGGACAGCTCCAGCAGCACCGTTTGCGCATGGGTTTGCGCGAACGGGTAGCGCAGTTGCGGATAGTGCTTGCCGACCAGCTGCATGCAGAAATCCGACATCAGCTCGAAGCCGGTCAACAGCGGCCCGGCCGCGCGCTGCGCGAGCGCGAGGAAATCGAGCGCCGCGTGCGGCGATTCGAGCGCGGCCAGCGCCGTGACCTGCGCGGCCGGCAGCGGATGCAGCTTCATCACGGCCGCCGTGATGATCCCGAGCGTGCCTTCGGCGCCGATGAACAGGTCGCGCAGGTCGTAGCCCGTGTTGTCCTTGCGCAGTCCGCGCAGCCCGTCCCAGATCTCGCCCTGCGGCGTCACGACCTCGAGTCCGAGGCACAGCTCGCGCGCGTTGCCGTAGCGCAGCACCGCGGTGCCGCCCGCATTGGTCGACAGGTTGCCGCCGATCGTGCAACTGCCTTCCGCCGCGAGGCTCAGCGCGAACAGCCGGCCGCCTTCGCGGGCGCGCGCCTGCACGTCGGCGAGGATCACGCCGGCTTCGACGGTGATCGTGTTGTTGTGCGGATCGAGTGCGCGCACCCGGTTCAGGCGCGCGACGCTCAGCACGGCCTGGCTGCCGCTTGCATCGGGCGTCGCGCCGCCGGCGAGACCCGTGTTGCCGCCCTGCGGCACGAGCGCGACGCCGTGCGCGTTGGCGAGTTTCACGAGCGCGGCGACTTCGGCCGTGTTCGCGGGCCTCAGCACCGCGCACGCCGCGCCCTTGTAGCGGCGGCGCCAGTCGGTCAGGAACGGTTCGGTATCGTGCGGCTCGGTCAGCACGTGGTCGGCGCCGATCGCGTCGCGGCACGCGGAAACGAAAGCTTCGGAGGACATCATTACCTTGTCGCGTAAGGGTCAGGACGCGGCGCGCGGTTTTTTCGCCGCGCGCTTGAAGGGGGCGACGTAAGCGAGCGCCGCCACGAAGAAGCCGACGGCAAGCGCGGTCTCGCACCAGCCGAGCGTCGCGGACAGCCCGCGATCGGACATGCCACGCACGATGCCTTCGGCAAGATAGACGAGGATCAGCATGCTCGCCCACTGCATCGTATAGATGTTACGCCGCCAGACGCCGGGCAGCGCGAACGCGAGCGGCACGGCCTTGAGCATCAGCGCGGAGCCGCCGGGGCGCAGCGGCGCGAGCCACAGCTCCCAGGCGAGCGACAGCGCGATCAGCGCGACGAGACACGCGGCGGCGGCCAGCGCATGGCGCGGCCGGGCCGCGACGGCGGGGCGGGCGGGGGCACTCATGCCGCCTCGGCGGCCTGGGCGCTGGAAAGGGCCGCGGCGGCGCGCGCGAGCCGCACGCCGAGCGCGGCCGCGAGCGCCTTCTCGTCCACCGACAGCCCGCCGGGCGCCGCGCGGTCGTGCTGCGCGACGTGCGACGCGCCGTACGGCGTGCCGCCGGTACGCGTCGTGCTCAGGGCGGATTCGGTGTACGGGATCCCGACGATCATCATCCCGTGATGCAGCAGCGGCAGCATCATCGACAGCAGCGTCGACTCCTGGCCGCCGTGCAGGCTGCCCGTCGACGTGAACACGCTCGCGGGCTTGCCGATCAGTGCGCCCGACAGCCATTGCGGCGTCGTGCCGTCGAGGAAATACTTGAGCGGCGCGGCCATGTTGCCGAAGCGGGTGGGCGAGCCGAGCGCGAGGCCGGCGCATTCCTCGAGGTCGCGCAGCTCCGCGTACGGCGGGCCGTCGGCCGGAATGTCGGGGGCGGTGGCTTCGCAGACGGCCGACACGGGCGGCACGGTGCGGATGCGGGCCTGCATGCCCGGCACGCTGTCGATGCCGTTCGCGATCGCGAGCGCGAGATCGCGCGTGGCGCCGTGACGGCTGTAATAGAGGACGAGAATGTCTTTCATGGGCGACGGAGCCGCGTGCGGCCGCGCGCGTGCCCGGTGCAGTCGGCCCCTGCTGGAATCGAGCGGCTATTATAGGGGCTGAAGCCGTCGCGCAGCGCGGCGGCGGCGCGCCGTGACGCGCGCAGCCTCGAGAAGGAGAAGCCGTTTGCCGAAGTTGAGCGTCGATCTCGACACCATCAAGCGCCTCGCGCAGTTCGCGGCCCGGCGCAGCGCCGAGGATCGCATCCCGCAAGTGGCGGGCAGCCTGACCTTTACGACGATGCTTGCGCTCGTGCCGCTGCTGACGGTCGCGTTCGCGCTGTTCACCGCGTTCCCGATGTTCGCGTCGTTCCAGATCTCGCTGCAGGGGTTCCTCGCGGATCACCTGATGCCCGCGCAGTTCAACATCCAGATCTTCAAGTACCTGAACCAGTTCGCGTCGAAGGCCAAGGGGCTGACGACGGCCGGCCTGATCGTGCTCGTCGTCACGTCGGTGATGACCATGATGACGATCGAATCGGCGTTCAACCTGATCTGGCGCGTGCGCAAGCCGCGGCCGTTCGCGCAGCGCGTGCTCGCGTACTGGGCGCTGATCACGCTCGGGCCGTTGCTGTTCGGCGTGAGCCTGTCGATCTCGTCGTACCTGTTCACGCAATCGCTCGCGTTCACCGGCGCGGGGCCGTCCACGTCGATCGTCGAGTGGCTGCTCGCGCTCGCGTCGCTGCCGTTGACGGTGCTCGCGTTCACGCTGCTGTACGTGTACCTGCCGAACTGTGCGGTCGCGTGGCGCGACGCGGTGATCGGCGGGCTGTTCGCGGCGATCGCGTTCGAGCTCGCCAAGCGCGGCTTCGGCTATTACGTGCGGCGCATTCCGACCTATACGGCCGTGTACGGCGCCTTCGCAGCACTGCCGGTGTTCCTGTTGTGGGTGTACCTGAGCTGGTTCATCGCGCTGCTCGGCGCGATGGTGGCGTCGGCGCTGCCGGCGATTCGCGTCGGCCAGTTCCACCGGATCCACTATCCGGGCAGCGACCTGCTCGACGCGCTCGAATTGCTCGCGCGGCTGGCCGAAGCGCGCGCCGCCGGCAAGCGCGGCTACACGGCGATGCGGCTCGCGACGATGCTGCGCTGCGACATGGAAACCGCGCAGCGCTTGCTGACGACGATGGAGGAGCGGGAATGGGTCGCGCGGCTCGAGGGCGGCGACGAGGCCACCCCGCGCTACATCCTGCTCGCGAACCCGGAGCAGCTGACGCTCGCGCAACTGTTCGACGTGCTGGTGATCGACCGCGCGGAGTTGACCTACCAACTGGAGCGGCGCCGTAGCCACGTCGAAGGCGCGGCGCTGCTCGCGGTGCTGTCGAGCGACCGGTTCGACGTGACGCTCGCGTCGCTGATCGCCGCGCACCGGCTCGCGGGCGGGCAGCCGGCCGGGAGCGCCGGCCCGGCGCCGGGCGTGGCCGATCCGCACGCGCGGCCGCCGCGGCCTGCCTGAAGGCGGGGCCTGGCGGCTACAGCGGGATCTTGCCGGTGCAGATGTCCGTCATTCTGGGCAGCAATTCCTCGAGCTGCTCGCGATGCGGGCGGTGGCTCGTCGCCGGCCGGCTGTGCCGGCCGACGAGGTAGGGTGTGCAGCGTTTACTTCGCGCGGACGCCAGTGGGTCGGGTCGACGAAGGTTGATCGCTCGGTTTGCGCCGTAGGATTAAGCGCATCTTTGAGCAGGGTGTTACGTTGGTCCTCCAAATAGCACTGCGCCTTGTTACAGACGCCCCGCAATCTCCATGCGTTCAGCGTTAGTGACTTCTTCGAATGGCGACTTCATATAGGCCCCGTCGTCGTGGTTAGTGTGCAACCGTGAAGCTCATGCGCAGGCCGAGCGACCGGATGATTTTCTGCATGGTTTCGTAGCGCGGGTGTGCGCCGGGCGTCAGCGCCTTGTGAAGCGCGACGCGGCCGACGCCGGCGGCCGCTGCAACCTTCGTCATGCCGCGCGCCCGTGCGACCGCCGCGACCGCTGCGAGGAACACGTCAGGATTCGGATCCTCTGCCGCGACGGCGAGGAATTCCGCGACAGCCTCATCGTTGTCGAGGTAGTCGGCTGCATCGAACTCGGTGTAGTGGGTCATCGGTTACTCCTTCAGTTCGCGCGCCATTTGCACCGCGCGCTTGATGTCCTTCTTCTGCGTCGACTTGTCGCCGCCGCACAGAAGGAGGTAGACCACTTCGCCGCGTCGGACGTAATACACGCGGTAGCCCGGCCCGAAATCGATCTTCAGTTCGCAGACCCCTTCGTCGATCACGCGGTACTCGCCGAAGTTGCCGAGTTGCGCGCTGATCAGGCGGGCGGCGATTCTGGCCTTGCCGCGCTGATCGTGCAGGTTGGCAAGCCAGTCGTTGAATTCGTCGGATCGACGCAAAGTAATCATGCCAAACTGTACCCAATTGGGTACAGTTTGGCAAGGATTTGATCCGAGGCCGCTTTTGCGGCGTTTGTTCGCGCCGAAGTCGAGCGACTTCCAAGATCAGCCGGTGGATTTCATCGAACGTGCAACGGCGGGGATCGATCCACCACAGGTGTAGCTCCTGAGGGGCGGGCGGCCGAAATGCGGGCAGGGGTCGCTCTGCGGCGATCCGCTTCACCTGCGTTCAAGCTGGTGGGAACATGCCGGTCGGCGGCTTCGGCTGTGCACTCCTATCCCGTCTTGTCTCGTCCACCCGGCGCAACCGGTCAAGCATCCCGGGATGCCAGGGCTCGGTTTCCTCGTCATCCAGCATCCCGTGTGCTCTGGCGGTCCTTTGGACCGGCGGGCTAGAGCGGAATTTTTCCCGTGCAGATGTCCTTGAACATCACCCAGTCGCCCATCAGGCTGTAGATCGGGTGCCGGAACGTGGCGGGGCGGTTCTTCTCGAAGAAGAAGTGCCCGACCCACGCGAACCCGTAGCCGCAGACGATCGCCGCCGGCAGCCATGGCCAGTAGCCGGTCGCGACCGCCATCGCGACGCAGCCGATCACGCCGAGCGAGCCGATGAAGTGCAGCCGCCGCGACGTCAGGTTCTGATGCTCGTTCAGGTAATACGGGTAGAAGTCAGCGAAGCTGGCGAATTGCTCCGTATGCGGATGCGCCATGGCCGTCTCCTCGGGCCGCCGTTCATGGGGTCATTGTGCGGCCGGCGGCCCGCGTCCGCAAGCGGCGGCCGGGCCGCCGCGCCGGCTCGTGCTTTCCTTTTGACAGGCTTTCCGATAGGATCGAAAGAGATTTTGCATTCAAGCATGAGGGGACTACGATGCGCGTCAGCGATATTCTGAAAGTGAAGGGCAACACGCTGTTTACGGTGACGCCCGATAAGCCGCTGCGCGAAGCGGTCGACACGATGGCCGAGCACGACATCGGTTCGCTCGTCGTGATGGAGTACGGCGATCTCGTCGGGATGCTGACGTTTCGCGAGATCATCCTGCGCCTGCACGTGAACGGCGGCGCGATCGGCGACGTGCAGGTGCGCAAGGTGATGGACGAGCCGCTCACGTGCACGCCGGAAACGGACGTCAACGAAGTGCGCCGGATGATGCTCGAGCGTCACGCTCGCTACATGCCGGTGCTCGACAAGAAGGTGCTGATGGGCGTCATTTCGTTCTACGACGTCGCGAAGACGGTCGTCGAGGCGCAGAGCTTCGAGAACCGGATGCTGAAGGCGTACATTCGCGACTGGCCGGAATCGGAAGCCGAAGCGCACAAGCCGTGAATCGCGCCGCGCCCGGCACGTCGATGCATGGGCGCCGCCATCCGGCACGCGGCGGCGCAGGCTTGTCCTGCGCCGCCGTTTTTTCAACGACAACACGAGGCCCGCGCAGCATCGCCCAGACGATGCGCGCGTATTCCGAATGAGCGATCACACGCAAGTCTCCTCCGGCTCGCGCGGCGAACGCCGCGAGCACGCATCCCAGTTCGACCTGCTGCGCCAGCGTCGTTTCGCGCCGTTTTTCACGACCCAGTTCCTCGGCGCGCTGAACGACAACGTCTTCAAGATCGGCTTCACGTCGCTCGTCACGTATCACACCGCGCGGTTCTCCGGTGTCGACGCCAAGACGGCCGCGTTCCTGATTTCCGCGATCTTCATTCTGCCGTTCGTGCTGTTCTCGGCCACCTCCGGCCAGATCGCCGACAAATACGACAAGGCGACCCTCACGCGCTTCGTGAAATCGTTCGAGATCGTGCTGATGCTGGTCGGCGCGGCCGGTTTCGTCACGCACAGCGCGACGCTGCTGTATCTGTGCACGTTCATGATGGGGATGCACTCGACGCTGTTCGGGCCCGTCAAGTATTCGTACCTGCCGCAGCATCTCGGCGAACATGAGCTGGTCGGCGGCAACGGTCTCGTCGAGATGGGCACGTTCATCGCGATCCTGATCGGCACGATCATCGGCGGCGCGGCGGCCGGCATCGAAGGCAGCGGCGAGCGCGTGCTCGCGGTGAGCGTCGTCGTCATCGCGCTGGCCGGGCGGCTCGTCGCGCAGCGCGTGCCGCCGACGCCCGCGCCGCAGCCCGACCTCGTGATCAACTGGAACCCGGTCAGCGAGACCTGGCGCAACCTCGGGCTCGCGCGGCAGAACCGCACGGTGTTCCTGAGCCTGCTCGGCATCTCGTGGCTGTGGTTCGTCGGCGCGACGTTCCTCACGTCATTCTTCAATTTCGCGAAGGACGTGCTGTCCGCGAGCCCCGACGTCGTCACGATCCTGCTCGCGACGTTCTCGGTCGGCATCGGCCTCGGTTCGCTGCTGTGCGAGCGGCTGTCGCAGCGGCGCGTCGAGATCGGCCTCGTGCCGCTCGGCTCGATCGGCATCAGCGTGTTCGCGATCGAGCTGTATTTCGCGAGCCACGCGCTGCCGTCGCCCGGCCATCTGCTGTCGGTCGGCGAATTCCTGGCCGGTGCGCGCCACTGGCGCATCCTGGCCGACCTGTTCCTGCTCGCGATGTTCGGCGGCTTCTACAGCGTGCCGCTGTATGCGCTGATCCAGAGCCGCAGCGCGCCGACCCACCGCGCGCGGATCATCGCCGCGAACAATATCCTGAACGCGCTGTTCATGATCCTGTCGGCCGTGATGGCGATGGGGTTGACCAAGGCGGGTGTCGACATCCCGGGGCTGTTCCTCGTCACCGCGCTGCTGAACGTGGTCGTCGCGACGTATATCTACCTGCTCGTGCCCGAGTTCCTGCTGCGCTTCGTCGCGTGGGTGCTCGTGCATACGTTCTACCGGATTCGCCTCGTGCACGCGGAGCGGATTCCGGCGGAAGGCGCGGCGGTGCTCGTGTGCAACCACGTCAGCTACGTCGATGCGCTCGTGCTGGCCGCCGCGAGCCCGCGCCCGATTCGCTTCGTGATGGATCACCGGATCTTCAAGACGCGTTTCGCGAGCTGGGTTTTCCGGCATGCGAAGGCGATCCCGATCGCGCCGCGCCACGAGGATCCCGCGATGCTCGCGCGTGCGTACGACCTGTGCGAGGCCGCGCTGAAGGATGGCGAACTCGTGTGCATCTTCCCGGAGGGCAAGCTGACGAAGACGGGCGACATCAACCCGTTCCATCACGGCATCACCGAGATCCTGAGCCGCACGCCGGCGCCGGTGATCCCGATGGCGCTGCGCGGGTTGTGGGGCAGCTATTTTTCGCGGCATTCCGATGCGCGGATGCCGCGACCCATCAAGCGCGGCGTGATGAGCCGGCTGACGCTGGCCGTCGGCGAGCCGATCCTGGCGTCGGTGGCGACGCCCGAGGCGCTGCAGGCGGCGGTGACCGAGCTGCGCGGCGCACGGAAGTAGGCGGGCGCCGGTCCGGCGCGGGATGATCGATCCGCACGCCGGGCCGGGATGGCGGCCCCGGTTCGGCGGATCCCGAGCGCAACGCCGAGGGCCTGCGATCGCCGTACCGACCTCGCCTCTGCCTTTATCCGCGGCCGGCCCGTGTGGTCTGAACGGTTCACACGGCCCGCGGGCCCGGGACGGCTGGCATAATAACGGTTTACTTCTTTCTCGACCGGCAAACGATCGACCTGCCCGCGGCTCCGGCAGCGCATCGGTTTGCCCATTTCTCTTTGGGCGGTTCCATCATGTCCGGCAATACCCTCGGCACGCTTTTCACTGTCACGACCTTCGGCGAATCGCACGGTCCCGCGATCGGCTGCGTGATCGACGGCTGCCCGCCGGG
>Ga0209370_1002807_pt1 | contig 11937 bp, 9 predicted proteins | sample AgamicAtPrz_FD_187164 | JGI IMG/M metagenome (GOLD analysis project Ga0209370, IMG submission 187164) | Agave microbial communities from Guanajuato, Mexico - At.P.rz (SPAdes) (version 2) | ecosystem: Host-associated > Plants > Phyllosphere > Phylloplane/Leaf | place: Guanajuato, Mexico... | reverse complement strand
ACTTGATATCCATGGGTCCCAAGCCGGTTACTTGCTCCGTGCGCTGCGCAAGCATAGCCGATCAGCCCTGGCTGCTGGCGGGTCTGTCTGTTCATTTCAGTTGATCGTCGATTAAGGGACGCACAGCGGCCCGAATAAACTGAAATCAATAGGAGTCGCCATGGACCCCCGCCTTACCGCTTTCCTCGACCGCGCCGAATCGGTCCTCGCCCGCCTCGAACCCCTGCTGCCAGCCCCGCGCCCGGATATCGACTGGTCCCGCATCCTCGCCGCCCGCTGGCAGCGCGATGGCCGCAGTGGCTACCTGATGCCGCTGGAGGTCAGCCTCGACATCCGCCTGTCCGACCTGATCGGCGTCGACCAGCAGCGCGAGCAGCTGGGCCGCAACACCCACCAGTTCATCAACGGCCTGCCGGCCAACCACGCCCTGCTGTGGGGCTCACGCGGCACCGGCAAGTCGTCGCTGGTGCGCGCGCTGTTGGCCGAGCACGCAGGCCAGGGCCTGCGCCTGATCGAGATCGAGCGCGACCACCTGGCCGACCTGCCACGGGTGGTCGAGCAACTGCACAAGCTCGAGCAACGTTTCATCCTGTTCTGCGACGACCTGTCGTTCGAGGCCGGGGAGGGTGACTACCGGGTGCTCAAGAGCGTGCTCGACGGCTCGCTGGAGCAGGCCCCGGACAACGTGCTGCTGTACGCCACCTCCAACCGCCGCCACCTGGTGCCGGAGAAACAGAGCGACAACGAAAACTGGAAGATGGTCGACGGCGAGCTGCACCCCAACGAAGCGGTGGAGGACAAGATCGCCCTGTCCGACCGCTTCGGCCTGTGGCTGTCGTTCTACCCGTTCAGCCAGGAGCATTTCCTCAACGTGGTCGAGCACTGGATCGGCCAGCTGGCGCGCCCGGCCGGGCTGCGCTGGCAACGTGACGAAGCCCTGGACATCCTCGCCGTGCGCTGGGCCACCGGCCGCGGCAACCGTAATGGCCGTTGTGCCTATCAGTTCGCCCGCTACTGGGTTGGGCTGCAATTGCTGGAGCAGAAATAAATGATCGACCTCAACGCCAGTGGCCAAGGCCTCGATGGCTACGACCTGCTGGCCGCGCAAGTGCAGGCGCTGTTCGCCGACGAGCGCGATTTCATCGCCAATGCCGCGCAGTTCTCGGCGTTTCTCTACAATCAGGTGGAGGACTTGAACTGGGCGGGCTTCTACATCAACCGCGACGAGGAGCTGGTGCTCGGCCCGTTCCAGGGCCAGGTGGCCTGCGTGCGCATCCCGTTCAGCCGCGGAGTGTGCGGCGCCGCGGCGGCCACTCGCACGACCCAGCGGGTCGAGGACGTGCATGCGTTCCCCGGGCATATTGCCTGTGACAGCGCGTCCAACAGCGAGCTGGTGATTCCGCTGGTCAAGGCCGGCAGGCTGATCGGCGTGCTTGACCTGGACAGCCCGAAGCTGGCGCGCTTCAGCGCGGCCGACCAGGCGGGGCTGGAGCGCTTGGTCGAGGTGTTCCTCGAGTTGACCGATTGCTGAAATGAACAAGGGGCCTGCGAAGGCCCCTTTCTTTGAATGTTGCGGCGTGGAGCGGGCTTGCCCCGCGACGGGGCCGGCACTGTCAGTCGTAGATCACCTTCTTCTTCCAGGTCTCGTCCTCATCGGTCTTGAGCCCTTGGGTCAGTGCGTTCTGGTCGTTTTCCGCGGGTTCCATCTGGTCCAGCACCTGGGCGTTGGCCCGGTTCAGCAGTTTCTCCATGTAGGTCAGCTGCTCTTCGTACTGCTTGGGCTCCGGCTGCTTGCGCAGGTACTGCACGCCACGCTCGAAGGCCAGGCGCGCCTGGCCCGGCTGGTTCTGCTGCAGGGCCTGCTGGCCGAGGTTGTTGAAGAACTCGATATGCAGCAGCACCAGGATATGGCGGATTTCCTTGACCCAGTACTTGCCTTCGTTGGTCGCCAGGAAGCCTTCCTGGGTGGCGCGCACGATCTGGTTGTGCAGCAGCTCGAGCAGAAAGCGCACGTCCTTGGCCTTGACCTCGGTGTGGATCGGCGCGGGCGGGTTGCTCACCGGGATCTTGTCGCCCAGTGCGATCAAGCCTTCCAGCTCGGCGATGCGGGCCTTGAGGTCGCCGCTGTGCTTGTCCAGGGCCAGCTGGCGCTGGTTGAGGTTCAGTTCGAGGCGGGTCAGCAGCAGCTTCAGCGCGGGCGTCATGAACTGCCCGGGGAAGGTCTCGGTGATCTCGCCGCAGCGGCGCAGGCGGTCGGCCAGTTCGACCTTGAGCCGTGCACGCTCGAGCTTGCCGTTTTCGACCACATTGTTCAGGTAGCCGATCACGATCAGCAGCGCGATACCTGCAACGATAAGCAGGGTGATCAGAAGTGGTGTCACCGTTAACGCCTCATGAAGAAGTTTTGCATCTATCGAGAGTGTAGTGAGTCCGCCCGAAAGCGAACAGTGCAGCCCGGCGGAACAGTCCAGCGTTCCCTTGAGGCTGTGAAGCATCCGTGGGAAAGGCGGTGCGTCGATGCGACTTGTCCCGCGATCAGGCCCTCAAGCCTTGCCTATATGTATCGGCCCGTAATCCAAAACCTACAGATGCTGGCACATCGCTACGAGCTTGCCGAGCCGGCGTCAGAAAAGCAACGCCAATCCCCGGACACATCCTGCATCACTGCCTATGACGACGGGAAGTCATTGATTTAAATAAATTTCTACAAAGGGGTTGACGGCCTCCCAAGGCATCCATAGAATGCGCGCCACTTGCAGCGTAAAGCACACAGCGAAACGCGGCAGGGAGTGAAAGCAAGCAGTGCTTTTGTAGGCAGTGCGAGCAGCGTGTCCCCTTCGTCTAGTGGCCTAGGACACCGCCCTTTCACGGCGGTAACAGGGGTTCGAGTCCCCTAGGGGACGCCACATTGCGGGAATAGCTCAGTTGGTAGAGCACGACCTTGCCAAGGTCGGGGTCGCGAGTTCGAGTCTCGTTTCCCGCTCCAGTTTCTCCGGCACTGCTTCGGCAGGGCAGGAAAAGAAAATCCAGGCTGAATCGCGAGGTTCATGTTCTGGTGCGCTGAAAAGCGTCGGCTTAGTCCCCTTCGTCTAGTGGCCTAGGACACCGCCCTTTCACGGCGGTAACAGGGGTTCGAGTCCCCTAGGGGACGCCATATTTGCGGGAATAGCTCAGTTGGTAGAGCACGACCTTGCCAAGGTCGGGGTCGCGAGTTCGAGTCTCGTTTCCCGCTCCAGTTTCAACGCATCGTTTCCGACGGTGCAGGTGGTGAAGGCCGTCAAGGTGCTTCATGCCACATGCGGTAAAGCTTCACCCTGCGGGAATAGCTCAGTTGGTAGAGCACGACCTTGCCAAGGTCGGGGTCGCGAGTTCGAGTCTCGTTTCCCGCTCCAAATCAGAAACGCCACTTCGTTTGAAGTGGCGTTTTTTTTGCTCGCGTGGTTGGTTTTTGGGGCGAGCTGGCTCAGCACACCTATCAATTTTGCTAGTTGGCGAATGTCGTCTGAGGGCGTACAACGGCATGGCGCTACTCGTTATGTGCCCGATGTTCGTACTCATACCATCAGTTATTACTCTGTCGGGGGAGAATGTTGGGCGCGCCTGATCCCACTCCATTCTGCCTTGAGCAAGGAAGGAGCAATGACCGTGACGATCGAAAAGACGGATTTGGAAGTCCAGCTGAAGATATGTAAACGGGCGGTCGATGCGTGGAGGCGTTATGAAGAAAGTAAAGGGCAGCAGCCCCCTTCGCAGGTAGAACGACTGCGACTGGAAGCAGAGTTCTTATGTTCTTCGGCGCATCATTTTTTCGGGGGTAAGGCTAGGATTCCCCCTGATTTGCTAGATCGTGATTTGGCGGAGTGAATTCACTTGTCCCGCTCAGGTGATTGGGGTTCCCGGCCCAGATGGGGCCGGGATGCATTTACATCAGTGAATATCACCCTGAGCAGGCTTGGCTAGCAGTTGCTTTTCTTGGTGCCAATCAAACGCTTCGCCGTTCTGCTCTGCTTCGTAGCGTCGCTCTTCCAGCGTCTGGTATAGCTCCAGCTCTTCATCAGGCATGAAGTGCAGGCAGTCACCGCCGAAGAACCACAGCAGGTCACGCGGTACCAAGTGGGCGATCTGCGGGTAGCGCTGGATCACCTGGCAGATCAGGTCCTGGCCCAGGTACTGGCTTTGCAGCGGGTCCTGGGGCAGCAGGGTGAGCAGTTCGTCGAAGCGCTCGAGGAACAGGGCGTGGCTTTCCTCCGGAACCTGTTCGGCTTCACCCAGCGCGGCCAGGATGGTGCGCAGGTGGTGGAGCAGTTGCAGGTGGTATTCCAGGTGGGGGTTGGCCATGGCGGCGGTCCTCGGGGTGGTTGAAACGGGGGGCGGAGTATACGCCGGTTTTGCATAGGCTGGCAGCGTGGCTGCCTGTGCTGGCGCTATCGCGGGGCAAGCCCGCCCCCACGCACAAACTGTGAACTTATGTTCGTGGGAGCGGCGGTGCGCCGATGCGACTTGCCCCGCGATGCGGTCGACCAATGCTCAGCGCACTTTGCCTGCCTCGGGCAACAGCACGTCCTTGTCGAACGCATCCACATCGATCACTACCCGCCGCGCCTGCTCGGCCTGATGCAGGCGCTGGCCTTCCTCCGCCTGCAAAACGCCCGCTTCGATGGCAGCATCGATCACCGACTGCCCCGGTGCCGCCTGCACCTTGCCTTCCTTGACCGCCTGATGCAGCGCCTTGTGCAGCGGGGCGGCATCGTCCAGCAGGTCGCAGGCTGTCTGCAGCGCGGCCACCGGGTCGCCCTCGGCCTGGGGCCTGAAGCAGCCCGCCAGCAGTTCTTCCAGCGCCGGGTCGCCTTTGCGTCGGCCGATCAGCGCCGCCACCTCGGCATCCAGTTCATCACTGGGCCCGGTATGCCGGCGGCCGAACGGGAACACCAGCACCCGCAGGGCGCAGCCCAGGAAGCGGTTGGGGAAGTTGTCGAGCAGCGCGTCCAGCGCTTTCTCGGCCTGCCCCAGGCTTTCCTCCAGTGCCCAGCGCAGCAGCGGGCGCAGGTACTCGGGCGAGCCGAGGTCGTGATAGCGCTTGAGCGCGGCGCTGGACAGGTACAGGTAGCTGAGCACATCGCCCAGCCGGGCGCTCAGGCGTTCGCGGCGCTTGAGCGCACCGCCCAGCAGCATCATCGACAGGTCGGCCAGCAGGGCGAACGCCGCCGCCTGGCGGTTGAGGGCGCGGAAATAGCCCTGGCTCAGGGCATCGCCCGGGACCTTCTCGAAATGCCCCAGGCCCAGGCCCAGCACCAGGGTGCTGGCGGCGTTGCCGGCGGCGAACAGGATGTGCTGCAGCAGCAGGTCGTCGAACTCGTTCAGCGCCTGGTCGTGGTCCTCGCGCCCGGCCAGGGCCATTTCCCTGAGCACGAACGGGTGGCAGCGAATCGCGCCCTGGCCGAAGATCATCAGGTTGCGCGACAGGATGTTCGCCCCCTCGACGGTGATGAAGATCGGCGCGCCTTGCCAGTTGCGGCCCAGGTAGTTGTTCGGGCCCAGGATGATGCCCTTGCCGCCGTGCACGTCCATGGCGTGCTGGATGCACTCGCGACCGCGCTCGGTGAGGTGGTACTTGAGGATCGCCGACAGCACCGAGGGTTTTTCCCCAAGGTCGACGGCCTTGGCGGTGAGCAGGCGGGCGCTGTCCATCAGCCAGGCGTTGCCACCGATGCGCGCCAGGGATTCCTGGATGCCTTCGAAGGCGGCCAGCGGCACGTTGAACTGTTCGCGCACCCGGGCGTACTGGCCGGTGACAAGGCTTGTGTACTTGGCCGCGCCCGTGCCGACCGCTGGCAGGGAGATCGAGCGGCCCACCGACAGGCAGTTCATCAGCATCATCCAGCCCTTGCCGAGCATGGCCTGGCCGCCGATCAGGCAATCCAGCGGCACGAATACGTCCTTGCCGCTGTTGGGGCCGTTCATGAACGCAGCCCCTAGCGGCAGGTGCCGCTGGCCGATTTCCACGCCGTCGAGGTCGGTGGGGATCAGCGCCAGGCTGATGCCCAGCTCGGTCTGCTCGCCCAGCAGGTGGTCGGGGTCGTAGGCCTTGAAGGCCAGGCCCAGCAGGGTGGCGACGGGGCCAAGGGTGATATAGCGCTTTTCCCAGTTCAGGCGCAGGCCGATGACTTCTTCACCCTGCCACTGGCCTTTGCAGATGACGCCGGTGTCGGGCATGGCCCCGGCGTCGGAGCCGGCCAGGGGGCCGGTGAGGGCGAAGCAGGGGATATCGTCGCCACGGGCCAGGCGTGGCAGGTAGTGGCTGCGTTGCTCATCAGTGCCGTAGTGCAGCAGCAGTTCGGCCGGGCCCAGCGAGTTGGGCACCATCACCGTGGAGGCCAGGTCGCCGCTGCGGGTGGCCAGTTTCATCGCCACCTGGGAGTGGGCGTAGGCCGAGAAGCCCTTGCCGCCGTATTCCTTGGGGATGATCAGGGCGAAGAAGCCGTGCTGCTTGATGAAGTCCCAGGCTTGCGGCGGCAGGTCGAGGTCCTGGCCGATCTGCCAGTCGCTGACCATGGCGCACAGCTGCTCGGTGGGGCCGTCGATGAAGGCCTGCTCTTCCTCGGTGAGCCTGGGCGCGGGATAGTCGAGCAGGGTATTCCAGTCGGGGCGGCCGCTGAACAGGTGGCCGTCCCACCACACGGTGCCGGCGTCGATGGCTTCGCGCTCGGTCTGCGACATCGGCGGCAGGGTGCGCTGGAACCAGCTGAACATCGGCGCGGTGAACAGCTTGCGGCGCATTTCGGGCAGGACGAAGAAGGCGGCCTTGATGGCGATGACCACCCAGATCAACGTCAGCAGCCAGCCCGGTGCGCTGCTGAACAGGCCCATGAGCAGGGTGTAGGCGGCGATTGCCGCGAGGATCTGCAACGGCGCCAGGCGTCGATGCAGGAGATACGCGGCGCCTAGCACCAGGACCAGCAACCACAACAGCAGCATGATTCTTCCTCCTTGGAAGCGGGGGGCGGGGGCGATCCACAGAGCTTAGACGCGCTGGGGTGGATGGCCTGCTTAGAAGACTGACCGGGTTGGATGGCGGGAGTTCGGTGGCGGTCGAGGGATTGTGGGGCTGCAGCCCTTTCGCGGCACAAGGCCTCATACAGGGGATCGTCATGAGCAGGCAAAAAGAAAGGGCGCCGAGGCGCCCTAGATTGCTGCTGTGGGGTCAGAGGAACACAAACTTGGCAATGAAGATCAGGCACAGTACCCACAGGCTCGCCGAGATCTCCTTGTACTTGCCAGTCCCGGCCTTGAGTGCCACATAGCTGATGAAGCCCAGGGCAATGCCGTCCGCCACCGAGAAGGTCAGCGGCATCATGATCACCGTGACGATAGCCGGAATGCTGTCGGTGGCTTCGTCCCACTCGATATGCGCCATGCTGCCCATCATCAGCATCGCCACGTAGATCAACGCGCCGGCGGTGGCATAGGCCGGGATCATCCCGGCCAGCGGGGCGAAGAACATCGCGGCAACGAACAGCAGGCCCACCACCACGGCGGTCAGGCCGGTACGCCCGCCCGCCGCCACGCCCGCGGCACTTTCCACGTAGCTGGTCACCGGCGGCACGCCGACCACCGCGCCGAACACGCTGGAGGTGCTGTCGGCCTTCAGCGCCCGCGACAGGTTCTCGATGCGTCCGTCCGGCGCCACCAGGTTGGCGCGCTGGGCCACGCCCATCAGCGTGCCGGCGGTGTCGAACATGTGCACGAACAGGAACGCCAGCACCACGCTGATCATGCTGACGTTGAACACCCCGGCCACGTCCATGGCCATCCAGGTCGGCGCCAGGCTCGGCGGCATCGACATCACCCCGCCGAACTTGACCAGGCCCAGGCCCCAGCCGGCCAGGGTGACGCCGATGATGCTGATCAGGATCGCGCCGAACACCCGCTTGTAGCTGAGGATGGCGATCGACAGGAAGCACACGGCCGCCAGCAGCGGGCCGGGCTCATGCAGCGAGCCCAGCTTGACCAGGGTTGCCGGGCTGTCGACGATGATGCCGGCGGTCTTCAGGCCGATCAGCCCGAGGAACAATCCGACGCCGGCCCCCATGGCATGGCGCAGGCTTACCGGGATGCTGTTGAGCAGCCACTCGCGCACCCGCGAAACGGTCAGGAACATGAACAGCACGCCCGAGACGAATACCGCCCCCAGCGCCGTTTCCCAGTTGTAGCCCATGGTGCCGACCACGGTGTAGGTGAAGAAGGCGTTGAGGCCCATGCCCGGCGCCAGGCCCACCGGCCAGTTGGCGTACAGGCCCATCAGCAGACAGCCGAGGGCGGCGGCGATGCAGGTGGCGACGAAGGCCGCGCCGTGGTCGATACCGGCGTCGGCCATGATGTTGGGGTTGACGAAGATGATGTAGGCCATGGTGATGAAGGTGGTCACCCCGGCGATCAGTTCGGTCCTGACGGTCGTGCCGTGTCGCTTGAGTTTGAAAATCCGCTCCAGCCAGCCCGATTCGAGCGGTGGGGCGAGATCCAGCGTAGGTGCTTCGGATTTGCGGCTTTCCACAGCGAGTACTCCTCAAGTCTTTCTTGTTGTTCGAAGCCTGGTCCTGAGCCAATGCACTTGGGGGCTTCGCGAGGGAGGGTGTGGCAGACGTCCGACCATTTTGTTGACTTCTGGGTCAGGAAGTTGCTCGCAGGATTATGCTTTTGTGTACAAATAAAGCAAATAATGTTTTATCTTTTGTGCGTACAAACGGTCGTACAACGGCTATATAGGTAAAAGGCCACCTGCAGAAACGGGTCAGCCTGTGTACAATGGCGCCATACCTTGGCCCTTCATCTTCATTTCCGGACTTGCCATCCCCCCGTCGACGGGCATTACAGTCACGGTCCGACTGGCAGATCCCTTGTGCTCGAGCGCCCATGAACGAACAGCTGCAACCTCTGAAAAAACCTGTGCGCACTGGCAAGGCCGGTCGCAGCGGTACCCAGGACGACATCGTCTACGCGCACATCTTCGAGGCGATCCTCGAGCAGCGCCTGGCCCCGGGCACCAAGTTGAGCGAGGAAGCACTGGGCGAGATCTTCGGCGTCAGCCGCACCATCATCCGCCGCGCGCTGTCGCGCCTGGCCCATGAAAGCGTGGTGCTGCTGCGGCCGAACCGCGGCGCCGTGGTGGCCAGCCCGACGGTGGAAGAGGCGCGCCAGGTGTTCTTCTCGCGGCGCATGGTCGAGCGCGCCATCACCGAACTGGCCGTGCAGCACGCCACCGTCGAGCAGCTCAATGAACTGCGCCAGATGGTCCGCGAGGAGCGCGACAGCTTCTCCCGCGGTGATCGCGGCGCCGGTATCCGCCTGTCCGGCGAATTCCACCTCAAGCTGGCCGAGGCTGCGGGCAACGCGCCGCTGGTGAGCTTCCAGCGCAGCCTGGTGTCGCAGACCTCGCTGATCATCGCCCAGTACGAGAGCGGCAACCGCTCGCACTGCTCGTACGACGAGCACATGCAGCTGATCGATGCCATCGAGGCCCGTGACGCCGGGCAGGCGGTGAGCCTGATGATGCACCACATGGACCATATCGACAGCAAGCTCAACCTCGACGAGGAGAGCGCCTCTGACGACCTGCACGCGGTGTTCTCGCACCTGCTGAAAAAGCCCAAGGCCACCGCCAAGGGTTGATCGTTTGCCTGCATGAACCAGGGGCCGCTTTGCGGCCCCTGGTCGTTTCTGGCCACTGGCCAAAGCTCTGCTAGATTTCTCTTCAGCAAACCTTCATCGAGCAGTTGGGCTTGCGCAGTCGTTGCGTCCAATTACTTGAGGAATGCTCCATGAGTTCGTCCCTGGGTGTGCGCATGGGTGCCGAGCTGGTCGGCACGTTCTGGTTGGTCCTTGGCGGGTGCGGCAGCGCGGTGCTGGCCGCAAGCTCCCCGGTCGGCATCGGTGTCCTCGGTGTCGCCTTCGCCTTCGGCCTGACGGTCCTGACCATGGCTTTCGCCATCGGTCATATCTCCGGTTGTCATCTCAACCCCGCCGTGTCGTTCGGCCTGGTGGTGGGTGGACGCTTCCCGGCCAAGGAATTGCTGCCCTATGTGATCGCCCAGGTGATCGGCGCGATCCTCGCCGCGGCGGTGATCTACTTCATCGCCAGCGGCAAGGCCGGTTTCGAATTGGCCAATGGGTTGGCGTCCAACGGCTACGGCGAGCACTCGCCCGGCGGCTACAGCTTGGCGGCAGGCTTTACCAGTGAAGTGGTGATGACCGCGATGTTCCTGGTGATCATCATGGGCGCCACGGATGCCCGGGCGCCGGCGGGGTTCGCGCCGATTGCCATCGGCCTGGCGCTGACCTTGATTCACCTGATCTCGATCCCGGTGACCAATACCTCGGTGAACCCGGCGCGCAGCACGGGGCCGGCGTTGTTCGTCGGTGGCTGGGCCGTGCAGCAGCTATGGCTGTTCTGGGTGGCACCGCTGATCGGTGCGGCGATTGGCGGGGCTTTGTACCGCGGGTTGGCGAAGCAGCCCTAGCCGCTTATAGCGGGGCAAGCCCGCTCCCACGGAGCCCCGCGATCTTGTCAGCGCTGGTGCACGCAGCGCCCGGCGGCGTAGGTCTCGCGCACGGTACGGTCGTCGCCCAGGGTGGTGAGCACGAACAGGGTCTCCTCGATGTTCTTCGACTGCTGCAGGCGGTAGTCCAGCAGCGGCGTGGCCTTGTAGTCGAGCACCACGAAGTCGGCGTCATTGCCCGGGCGCAGGCTGCCGATGCGGTCGTCCAGGCGCAGGGCGCGGGCGCCGCCGAGGGTGGCCAGGTACAGCGACTTGTAAGGGTGCAGGCGCGCGCCTTGCAACTGCATCACCTTGTACGCCTCGTTCAGGGTGTTGAGCAGCGAGAAGCTGGTGCCGGCGCCGACGTCGGTGCCCAGGCCCACATTGACCTTGAAGCGCTCGGCCTGGGGCAGGTTGAACAGGCCGCTGCCCAGGAACAGGTTGGAGGTCGGGCAGAAGGCGATGGCCGAGCCGGTCTCGGCCAGGCGTTGGCACTCGTCGTCGCACAGGTGCACGCCGTGGGCGAACACCGAGCGCTCGCCGAGCAGCTCGAAGTGGTCGTAGACGTCCAGGTAGCCTTTCTGTTCGGGGAATAGCGACTTGACCCAGTCGATCTCCTTGAGGTTCTCCGACAGGTGGGTGTGCATGTACACGCCCGGGTGCTCCTTGAGCAACTGACCGGCCACGCTCAACTGCTCCGGCGTGCTGGTCGGCGCGAAGCGCGGGGTGACCGCGTAGTGCAGGCGGCCCTTGCCGTGCCAGCGTTCGATCAACGCCTTGCTGTCGCGGTAGCTCGATTCGGCGGTGTCGGTCAGGTAGTCGGGGGCGTTGCGGTCCATCATCACCTTGCCGGCGATCATGCGCAGGTCGAGGCGCTCGGCCTCCTCGAACAGGGCGTTGACCGACTCCGGGTGCACGCTGCCAAACACCAGGGCGGTGGTGGTGCCGTTGCGCAGCAGTTCCTTAAGGAAGATCTTCGCCACCTGGTCGGCATGGGCCTTGTCGGCGAACTGCTTCTCGCAGGGGAAGGTGTAGGTGTTCAGCCAGTCCAGCAGTTGCTCGCCGTAGGAGCCGATCATGCCGGTCTGCGGGAAGTGGATGTGGGTGTCGATGAAGCCCGGGGTGATCAAGGCGTCCGGGTAGTGTTGCACCGGGATGTCGGCGTCGAGGGTCGGCAGCAGCTCGCTGGCATGGCCCAGGGCGCTGATGCGGCCGTTGTCGACCACCAGCAGGCCGTCTTCATAGTATTCGCAGGACGCCTCCAGGCCGACCTCGGCAGGGTCGGCGATGCTGTGCAGGATGGCGGCTCGGTAGGCTTTGCGGGTTGCGCTCATGGGGCTCTCGTCAAAGGGTCTGGCTGCGTCGCGAGGACGGCAGCAACTGGGCGATGGGGCCTGAGTTGGCG
>Ga0209370_1002805_pt1 | contig 11942 bp, 8 predicted proteins | sample AgamicAtPrz_FD_187164 | JGI IMG/M metagenome (GOLD analysis project Ga0209370, IMG submission 187164) | Agave microbial communities from Guanajuato, Mexico - At.P.rz (SPAdes) (version 2) | ecosystem: Host-associated > Plants > Phyllosphere > Phylloplane/Leaf | place: Guanajuato, Mexico... | reverse complement strand
TGCCAGCCTGAACCCGGCAATGACTGCCGTGTCCAAGGCATCACCACGCACCAAGGGAACCCCGCGCAATGGCGTATTACCGTACACCCCACGATGTGACGGCCCTGCCCGCCTGGCAGGCGCTCCAGCAACACCGCGACGCCATGCAAGGCTTCAGCATGCGCGAAGCCTTCGCCGCCGACGCCAAACGCTTCGACCAGTTCTCCCTGAGCTCATGTGGCCTGTTCCTCGACTACTCGAAGAACCTGATCACCGAACAGACCCGTGACCTGCTGGTGAACCTGGCCGACCAGGTTGGCCTGCAAGACGCCATCAAGTCGATGTTCAGCGGCGAGATCATCAACGCCTCCGAAGGCCGCCCGGTGCTGCACACTGCCCTGCGCCGGCCGGTGGGCGACAAGCTCAGCGTCAACGGCGTGAACGTCATGCCGGAAGTGCACAAGGTGCTCAACCAGATTACCGAACTGGTCGGCCGCATCCATGACGGCCTGTGGCGCGGCTACAGCGAGAAGCCAATCACCGACGTGGTCAACATCGGCATCGGTGGTTCGTTCCTCGGCCCCGAACTGGTTTCCGAAGCGCTACTGCCGTATGCCCAACGCGGCGTGCGCTGCCACTACCTGGCGAACATCGACGGCAGTGAATTCCACGAGCTGTCGGCCAACCTGCGTGCTGAAACCACCCTGTTCATCGTCTCGTCGAAGTCGTTCAACACCCTCGAGACGCTGAAGAACGCCATGGCCGCACGCACCTGGTACCTGGCTCAGGGCGGTTCGGAAGCCGAGCTGTACCGCCACTTCATCGCTGTTTCCAGCAACAAGGCCGCGGCCGTGGCCTTCGGTATCCGCGAAGAGAACATCTTCCCGATGTGGGACTGGGTCGGCGGGCGCTACTCGCTATGGTCGGCCATCGGCCTGCCGATTGCCCTGGCCATCGGCATGGCCAACTTCAAGGAACTGCTGTCCGGTGCCTACACCATGGACCAGCACTTCCAGACCGCACCGTTCGAAAAGAACATGCCAGTGCTGCTGGCCCTGCTGGGCGTCTGGTACGGCAACTTCTGGGGCGCAAGCAGCCACGCGATCCTGCCGTACGACCATTACCTGCGCAACATCACCAAGCACCTGCAGCAGCTGGACATGGAGTCCAACGGCAAGAGCGTGCTGCAGGATGGCAAACCGGTGAAGACCGCTACCGGCCCGGTGATCTGGGGCGGCGTCGGCTGCAACGGCCAGCATGCCTACCACCAGTTGCTGCACCAGGGCACCCAGCTGATCCCGGCCGACTTCATCGTGCCGGTAGTGAGCTTCAACCCGGTCGCCGATCATCATCAGTGGCTGTACGCCAACTGCCTGTCGCAGAGCCAGGCGCTGATGCTGGGCAAGACCCGCGAGGAAGCCGAAGCCGAACTGCGCGCCAAGGGCCTGAATGAAGCGGACATCGAGAAGCTGGCCCCACACAAGGTGATCCCGGGCAACCGCCCGAGCAACACCCTGGTAGTGGAACGCATCAGCCCGCGCCGTCTGGGCGCCCTGGTGGCGATGTACGAACACAAGGTGTTCGTACAGAGCGTGATCTGGGGTATCAACGCCTTCGACCAGTGGGGCGTGGAACTGGGCAAGGAGCTGGGCAAGGGCGTTTACCAGCGCCTGGTCGGCAGCCTGGAAGACAGCGCCGAGGACGGCTCCACCCAGGGCCTGATCAACTACTTCCGCGGCCGTCACCGCGGTTGATCCCGACGCCACTCGGTCGCTCCGTGCAGGAGCGGCCTTGTGTCGCGATGGGCCGTAGAGCGGCCCCCGGGGTTTCAGCGCTGGTGCGTCAACTGTCGGGTCCGCTTCGCGGCCCATCGCGACACAAGGCCGCTTCTACCGGGACCGGGCCCGGCCCCAAGGAACACCACCTCTGGCTACACTGTCCTATCGAATAGCCGTTGCAGTCCATCGCCCCTTACAAGAGCAGGACCACCCGCCATGTTCGATATCCGCAACTACCCGCAGGCCCTGGCTGTCAGCCAGTCCGCCGCACTCACCCCCGACGACTATCGCCGCCTCTACCGCCAGTCGGTCGACGACCCCGACACGTTCTGGGCCGAGCAAGCCCGACGCCTGGACTGGATCAAGCCCTGGTCGAGCGTGCAGCAGTGCGACCTGAACACCGGCCAGGCACGCTGGTTCGACGGCGGCCAGCTGAATGTCAGCTACAACTGCATCGACCGCCACCTGGCCCGGCGCGGCGACCAGACCGCCTTGCTATGGGAAGGTGACGACCCCCAGGATGCCAAGGCCATCACCTACCGCGAACTGCACCGTCAGGTCTGCCGCCTGGCCAATGCCCTGAAGGCGCGAGGGGTGAAGAAAGGCGACCGGGTGTGCATCTACATGCCGATGATCCCCGAGGCCGCCTTCGCCATGCTCGCCTGCACCCGCATCGGCGCCATCCACTCGGTGGTGTTCGGTGGTTTCTCGCCCGATGCCCTGCGCGACCGCATTCTCGATGCCGACTGCCGCACCGTGATCACGGCTGATGAAGGCGTGCGCGGCGGCAAGCGCATCCCGCTGAAACAGAACGTCGACAAAGCGTTGCTCAGCTGCCCCGCAGTCAGCAGCGTGTTCGTGGTACGCCGCACTGGCGCCGATGTCGCCTGGGCCGAAGGCCGCGATCTCTGGTACCACGAGGCAACGGAAAAGGCCGGCGACGATTGCCCTGTCGAGCCGATGGAGGCCGAAGACCCACTGTTCATCCTGTATACCTCCGGCAGCACCGGCAAACCCAAGGGCGTGCTGCATACCACCGGCGGTTACCTGCTGCAGGCCACCCTTACCTTCAAGGTGGTGTTCGACTACCGCGACGGCGAGGTGTTCTGGTGCACCGCCGACGTCGGCTGGGTCACTGGCCACAGCTACATCGTCTATGGCCCCCTGGCCAATGGCGCGGTCTCGCTGATGTTCGAAGGGGTGCCCAACTACCCTGACACCTCGCGCTTCTGGCAGGTGGTGGACAAGCACAAGGTGAACATCTTCTACACCGCCCCAACTGCCTTGCGCGCCCTGATGCGCGAAGGCGACGGGCCGCTGCAGGGCACCTCCCGCCAGAGCCTGCGCCTGCTCGGCAGCGTCGGCGAGCCGATCAACCCGGAAGCCTGGGAATGGTATTTCGAAGCCGTCGGACAGAAGCGCTGCCCCATCGTCGATACCTGGTGGCAAACCGAAACCGGCGGCATCATGATCACCCCTCTGCCCGGCTCGCAGGTGCTCAAGCCCGGCTGCGCCAGCCAGCCCATGTTCGGCGTGCAACCGCTGCTGCTGGATGACAAGGGCAAGCTGATCGAAGGCCCGGGGGCCGGCCTGCTGGTCATCAAGGCCAGCTGGCCAGGGCAGATCCGTAGCGTCTATGGCGACCATCAGCGCATGGTCGACACCTACTTCAAACCCATGCCCGGCTATTACTTCACCGGCGACGGCGCCCGCCGCGACGCCGATGGCGACTACTGGATCACCGGGCGCATCGATGACGTGATCAATGTCTCCGGGCACCGCATCGGTACTGCCGAAGTGGAAAGCGCACTGGTGCTGCATGACAGCGTCGCTGAAGCAGCCGTAGTCGGTTATCCCCACGACCTCAAGGGCCAGGGGGTCTACGCCTTTGTCACGACGATGAACGGGGTAACCCCGGACGAGGCGCTCAAGGCCGAACTTCTGGCGCTGGTCAGCAAGGAAATCGGCAGCTTCGCCAAACCCGAGCTGATCCAGTGGGCCCCGGCACTGCCCAAGACACGCTCAGGCAAGATCATGCGGCGTATACTGCGCAAGATCGCCTGCAACGAGCTGGACAACCTGGGCGATACCTCGACCCTGGCCGACCCCAGCGTGGTACAGGGCCTGATCGACAAACGCCTCAACCAGTAACCGGTAGCCGCTCTCGTGGCTACCCTGCATGACAGGTCGCCATGGAAGCCCTTCGCCGCCACATCGAAACCCAGGTCATGAGCCTTACCGGGCTGGCCCTCGGCCAGCTCGACCTCGGATCCCCCAAGGGCGACCCCGGCCTGTTCGGCCCGCACAGCATCAGCTGGCGAGTGCATGGCGACTTCCCGAGCATGCTGGTGGGCGGCATCAGCGCCCTCATGTTGCAGCTTCTGCACCCGCTGGCCCTGGCCGGGGTGTGGGATCATTCCAACTTCCGTGAAGACCTGCTCGGGCGCCTGCGGCGTACCAGCCAGTTCATCTCCGGCACTACCTTCGGCGCCACCCGCGATGCCGAATGGCTGATCGAAAAGGTCCGCACCCTCCACCTGCAGGTAACCGGTACCGCACCGGACGGCCGTTCGTACGCCGCCAGCGACCCGGACTTGCTCACCTGGGTGCACGTGGCGGAGGTCAGCAGCTTCCTGAATGCCCACCTGCGTTACTGCAATCCGCAGCTTGCACCCGCCGAACAGGACGCCTATTACGCGGAGATCGCGCTGATCGCCGAGCGCCTGGGGGCACGCGACGTGCCGCGTTCACGCCAGCAGGTCGAGAATTACCTGCAACACATGCGCCCGCAGTTGCGCTGTGACGCCCGCAGCCGCCAGGTGCTCGAGATCCTGCTCGATGCTCCTGCTCCCAGCCGCCTGGCACAGCCGGTGGGCAAGCTGATGCTGCACGCTGGCCTCGACCTGTTACCAGACTGGGCCCAGGCCATGCTCGGCGTGCAGCGCGGCACGCTGCAGCAGCGCATCATCCGCCTGGGCCTGCTACGCACCGCGCCGCTGCTGCGCTGGGCCATGCGCAACGGCTCGGCACAGCGGGCGAAACGGCGCATGGGCATCGAATGAGAGCCAAGGGTCGCCGCTGCGGAACTGATTTAACGTGCCATACTCCAAGCTCTCCTGCTTAGACAGACGAAGCGACACATGTACAAAGGATTGACTCGCGCCGCAGGCGCACTGCTGGCCCTGGTAGCCCTCTACAGCCTTCTTGGCTTTCTCGTCCTTCCCGGTGTCGCGTTGCGCATCGCCAACCAGCAGTTGGCTCAGTACGCGACCGTGCCTGCCCACCTTGAACGGATCGAACTCAACCCCTTCAGCCTCGAACTGACGCTATGGGGCCTGCAGATCGGCGAGCCAGGCAAGGAACAGGTCGGCTTTGAGCGGCTGTATGCCAATCTTTCGCTCGACAGCCTGTGGAGCGGTGCACTGCACCTGGAAGCGGTGGAATTGCTCAAGCCGCGCAACGAAGTGCTGTTCGCCAAGGACGGCACGCTCAACCTGACTCGCCTGTTCAAGCTGCCCGCCAGCCAGGCCAAGCCCGACGAGCCGCCCAGTGACCCGTTCCCGCTGCGCATCGGCAGCATCAAGCTGAGCGACGGCTACCTGCACTTCGAGGACCTGCGCCCGAGCGAGCCGATCGAGTTCCTCTACGACAACATGAACCTGGAGCTGAAGAACCTCAGCACCTTGCCCAACGACAATGCCGACATGACCTTGGTGGCGAACGGCCCGAATGGCGGGCGCATCGACTGGAAAGGTACGCTGAGCCTGGCGCCGATCACCTCCGAGGGCACGCTGAAAGTCACCGAAGGCAAGATGAAGGCGTTCTGGCCTTATGTACGCGATGCCGTGCCCCTGGTGCTGGAAGAGGGTATGGTCAGCCTCGACACCCATTACAAGCTCAACCTCGCCAAGCAGACCGAACTGCTGCTGGACAACGCCTCGCTGCGCATCGCACCGTTCGCCATCAAGGCGCCGGATGGCCGCCCACTGGCTCGCCTGGCCAGCCTGGAGGTGAGCGAGACCTCAGTCGACCTGGTCAAGCAACTGGTCACCGTGGGCAAGATCCGCAGCGAAAAACTGGAAACCTGGGCTGCGCTGGAAAAGGACGGCCAGTTCGATTGGCAGAAGCTGTTCGCCAGCCAACCGGCCAAGGCCACGCCGAAAGAAAAGGCCGAACCGGCCGCCGCCGAGCCCACGGCCAAAGAGCAAGCGGCAAAAGAGCCGAGCAAGCCCTGGCAGGTACTGCTCAAGGACGTGCAACTGCGTAACTACCTGGTGCACCTGGCAGACCGTACGCAGAAGGAGCCGGTGGCCCTCGACGTGGGCCCGCTCAACGCCGACCTGCAAGGGTTCGACAGCCTCAACCAGTCACCCTTCACCCTCAGGCTCGATACCGGCGTGGGTAGACAAGGCAAGCTGCAGGCCACCGGCCAGGTCAACCTGGCGCCGATCTGGGCCAAGCTGGATGTCAGCACCCGCGACATCGACCTGCGCGTCGCCCAGGCCTATATCAGCCCGTTCATCCTCCTGGAACTGCGCAGTGGCATGCTCTCCAGCGACCTCAATGTCGACCTGAAGAATACCTCGCCGCTGGCCTTCAACGTCACCGGCAAGGCACAGGTGAGCCAGCTGCATACCCTCGACACCATCAAGAGCCGCGATTTCGTCAAATGGCAGCAGGTGAATGTCGATGGCCTGTCCTACGTGCATGGCGATGCGCTGTCGATCGACAAGGTGACCCTGCTACAGCCTTATGCACGCTTCATCATCAACGAAGACCGTACCACCAACATCAATGACCTGCTGATCCCGCAGCCGGCCGGCGCACCGGCCCAGGCCCAGGCCAAGCCGGCGCCGGCCAGCAGTGGCAAGCCGCTGGGCATCCACATCGGCCAGATCGACATCAACGACGGCTCGGCCAACTTCGCCGACCTGTCCCTCACGCCCAACTTCGCCACCGCCATCCAGCAGCTCAACGGCCAGGTCGGCACCATCGACAATCGCAAGCCGGTACCGGCCAAGGTCGACGTCAAGGGCAAGGTCGACCGCTACGCACCGGTTACCATCAAGGGTGCACTCAACCCGTTCAACCCGTTGGCCAGCCTGGACATCGCCACCAGCTTCAAGCGCGTCGAGCTGACCACGCTGACGCCTTATTCCGGCAAGTTCGCCGGCTTCCGCATCCGCAAGGGGCGGCTCAACCTCGACCTGCATTACCTCATCACCAATGGCCAGCTCAAGGCTGAGAACAAAGTGGTGGTGGAGCAGCTGCAGCTGGGCGAGAAAGTCGACAGCCCGGATGCAGTGGACCTGCCGATCCGCCTGGCGGTGGCGCTGCTGAAGGATACCGAGGGCAAGATCTCGATCGAGCTGCCGGTGTCCGGCGACCTCAACAACCCGCAGTTCAGCGTAATGCCGATCGTCTGGCAGACCCTGCGCAACCTGGTACTGCGCGCAGCACAGGCGCCGTTCAAGTTCATTGGCGGGCTGGTTGCTGGCGGCGGCTCGGAAGACCTGGGCAGCGTGGCCTTCGCCCCGGGCTCCAGCGAGCTTGGCCAGGACGCCCAGGCCTCGCTGGACAAGCTGGCCTCGGCGCTGAAGGAACGTCCGGAACTGCGCCTGGAAATCGAAGGCACCAGCGCCCAGGCCAGCGACGGCCCGCTGATCGCCCAGCAGCGCCTGGAACGCGAATACCAGGCTACCTGGTACAAGATCCTGCAGCGCCGGGGCGACAAGGTACCGGCCAATGCATCCATGCTGGTGGTCGATGACAGTGACAAACCGGCGATGCTGGAAGGCATCTACCGCAACCGCCTGAAGCAGCAACCACCTGCCGAATGGGAGCAACTGGGCCGCGAAGAGCGCACGGCCAGGTTACGCGAGGCGGTGATCAAGTCGTGGGCCGAGAGCACTGCGCTGCTGCGTACACTGGGCCAGGAGCGGGCCAGCAGCATCAAGGATTACCTGGTGGACAAGGGCCAGCTGGAAGATGACCGGGTGTATTTCATCGATACCAACCTGGGGCAGCCCGAGAGCGACGGGCGGGTAGTGACGCCGATGCACCTGGATGCGGAATAAACGGTGTAAACCTGTACCGGCCCTCCGCGGTTAAAGCCGCAAAGGGCCGGTACAGGTTTATACCAGACGCTGCCCCGACACCGCCGGGTGATACAGCGGCTGCACCTTGTTCCCGGCCGGGTCCAACAGGTGGAAGCTGCGCGCGCCGTCGCCGTGGTTGAACGGCTTGTCGAGCACGGTCACGCCACGCGCCTTGAAGTACTGGTACCAAGCCTCCAGCTCCTCCACGCTGTCGACGATGAACCCATAATGGTCAAGGGTCTGCAAGCCATTGGCCGCCCCTGCCCCGCGCCCCAGCGACAGGTTGTCGTTACCACAGGTCAGGTACACCAGGTCCTCGTTGGCGCGATTCAGTACTTCCATGCCCAGCACATCGACGTAGAAGCGCTCACACTCCTCCAGGTTGGGTACCAACAAGGCAATGTGGCGCAGGCCGTTCAGACGACCAGGACGGGCAGGCAATTCAGACATTGGCGGGGCTCCATTTTTGTATACAATTAAGAACCGAATTTAAAACAAAAGGAACGCCTTGTGTATAGCCTGTTCATCAAGACCCGGGTGAAGCCCGGTTGCGCAGAGGATTTTCTCAACGCGATCAAGGTCAACGCAGCGGCTTCCGTCGCTACCGAACCCGGTTGCCTGGTGTTCGATGTGTCGCAGGACCGGGTCGATCCGGAGCTGATCTACCTATACGAGATCTATCACGATGACCAGGCGTATGAAGCGCACACCCAGACCGCGCACTTTCGTGACAGCCGGCCCTTGGTCGAACCGCTGATACTCGAACAGGAATGCTTCGAAAGTGATGTGGTTGCGCGTAATCCGGTGTTCTAAGGGTAAAATGAAAAGCCCCGGCAAGAAGCCGGGGCCTGGAGCAAAGGTGGCCAAATCCATTTGGCCGACGGGACGTTCCTTACTCGGTTTTCAGGCCGTCAGACATGACGCTCTTGACGCCTTTGATATTCTTGGTGATGCGAACGGCTTCTTCTTTCTGGGACTGAGTCACTGCCACGTCAGACGACAGCGAGACGACGCCTTGGCTGGTTTCGACTTTGATGTCGCTGCCTGGAATACCTTTTTCAGTCAGCAAGTCCGCTTTCACCTTGGTGGTGATCCAGGTGTCAGAACCTTCCTGCTTGGCGTTGTCCACGGTATTGGCGGCCAACATGACTGGAGCTTGGGTTGGCTCTGCAGCGAAAGCGCCGTTGGCCATGGTCAGGGTCAGAGCGGTAGCAGTAGCGGCAGCAATGGCGAACTTCTTCATGTGAGTCACTCCTGTTTTTCGAAAGGTCTGCGCCGTATGTCCTGGCGACAGGTACAAGAGTAGTTGCATGCGCTATGCCAGCTTTACCGTTTCGCTTTAGTCCTTTCAAATCAAAGGGTTAGCGAAATCACAAAGCAGACAGGGTCGTGCAATTTGCAATCTGCGCGGTCAACCTGCATGCAAGATGCAAGTCCGCAAAAGTTTCCCTTGGCGCATGAAAAAAGGGCCCCGAAGGGCCCTCTTTTCATGCGAGGCAGTCGCTTAGACGCCCGAGGCCTTGGCCGCGGCAACGTCTTTGATCGACAGCTTGATACGGCCGCGGTTGTCCACGTCCAGTACCAGCACTTCGACTTCCTGGCCTTCCTTGAGCACGTCGGTGACTTTCTCGACGCGAGCATCGCTCAGCATGGAGATGTGCACCAGGCCGTCCTTGCCAGGCAGGATGTTGACGAAGGCGCCGAAGTCGACGATGCGTTCGACCTTGCCGACGTAGATCTTGCCGATCTCGGCCTCGGCGGTGATGCCCAGAATGCGCTGCTTGGCAGCATCTGCGGCTTCCTTGGTTTCGCCGAAGATCTTGATCGAGCCATCGTCTTCGATATCGATCGAAGCCTTGGTCTCTTCGCAGATGGCGCGAATGGTGGCGCCGCCCTTGCCGATGACGTCACGGATCTTGTCGGTGTCGATCTTCATCGCGATCATGGTCGGGGCGTTGGCCGACAGCTCGCTGCGCGACTGGGCGATTATCTGGTTCATCTGGCCAAGGATGTTCAGGCGCGCTTCCAGGGCCTGGCCCAGGGCGATTTCCATGATCTCTTCGGTGATGCCGTTGATCTTGATGTCCATCTGCAGCGCGGTGACACCTTTGGCGGTACCGGCTACCTTGAAGTCCATGTCGCCCAGGTGGTCTTCGTCACCCAGGATGTCGGTCAGGACGGCGAACTTGTCGCCTTCCTTGACCAGGCCCATGGCGATACCGGCAACCGGCGCCTTCATCGGCACGCCAGCGTCCATCAGCGCCAGGGAAGCACCACACACCGAAGCCATGGAGCTGGAACCGTTGGATTCGGTGATTTCCGAAACCACGCGGATGGTGTACGGGAACTCGCTGTCGCTCGGCAGCATGGCTTGCACGCCACGACGGGCCAGGCGGCCGTGGCCGATTTCACGACGGCCAGCGCCACCCATGCGGCCGCACTCACCTACCGAGAACGGTGGGAAGTTGTAGTGCAGCATGAAGGCGTCTTTCTTCTCGCCTTCCAGGGTGTCCAGCAGTTGCGCGTCACGCGCAGTACCCAGGGTCGCGACGACCAGGGCCTGGGTCTCGCCACGGGTGAACAGTGCCGAACCGTGGGTTTTCGGCAGGACGCCGACTTCGATGTTCAGCGGGCGCACGGTGCGGGTGTCACGGCCGTCGATACGCGGCTTGCCGTTGACGATGTTCTCGCGGACGGTGCGGTATTCCAGCTCGCCGAAGATCTCTTTGATGGCAGCGGCGGACGGGCCGGTCTCTTCGTTGCTCAGACGGGCAACAGCCTCGTCGCGCAACTGGCCCAGGCGGTTGTAGCGGTCGGCCTTCTGGGTGATGGTGTAGGCCTGCGAAACGGCTTCGCCGAACTCGGCACGCACCAGGTTCATCAGCTCGGTGTTGGCCGGGGCTGGCTGCCAGTCCCAGGTTGGCTTGCCGGCTTCGGCGGCCAGTTCCTTGACGGCCTGGATCACGGCCTGGAATTCGTCGTGGGCGAACAGCACGGCGCCCAGCATCTGGTCTTCGGTCAGCTCTTTGGCTTCCGATTCGACCATCAGTACAGCCGATTCGGTACCGGCAACGACCATGTCCAGGCTCGAGGCAGCCAGTTGTTCGTAGGTCGGGTTCAGCAGGTAGCCAGTGCTTTCGTGGAAGGCAACGCGGGCGGCGCCGATCGGGCCTTCGAACGGAATGCCGGAAATGGCCAGGGCAGCCGAGGTACCGATCATCGCGGCGATGTCCGGGTCGGTCTTCTTGCTGGTGGAAACCACGGTGCAGACGACCTGCACTTCGTTCATGAAGCCTTCCGGGAACAGCGGACGGATCGGACGGTCGATCAGGCGCGAGGTCAGCGTCTCTTTCTCGGAAGGACGGCCTTCACGCTTGAAGAAGCCACCCGGGATCTTGCCGGCGGCGTAGGTCTTTTCCTGGTAGTGAACCGACAGCGGGAAGAAACCCTTGCCTGGATCAGCCTGTTTGGCACCTACCACAGTCACCAGCACGGTGACGTCGTTGTCGACGGTAACCAGCACGGCGCCGGTTGCCTGACGGGCAATACGGCCCGTTTCGAGAGTAACGGTCGATTGACCGAACTGGAAAGTCTTGATTACCGGGTTCACGGTTTCCTACCTTTTTTCAGTGGCTCTGGGGGAACTGGTTTCTTGCGAATTCTTGGGCAGAACAGGGAATCGGCCCCGTTGACCGTCCAGATACAACACGAGGCTGGGAGCCTGGCACCAAGCGGAAAATCCGCTCAGCATTGCCAGGCTGCCAACCTCGGAGATACGCGTGGCGTGTCCAACGACAGCGCTGCAAAACAGCCCTGCCGAAGCCTGCGACACGCCATGCACACCACTGGCCAGGCCGCTATTAGCGACGCAGACCCAGGCGACCGATCAGGGCGCTGTAACGAGTGGTGTCTTTGCCCTTCAGGTAATCCAGCAGCTTACGACGCTGGTTGACCATACGGATCAGACCACGACGGGAGTGGTGGTCTTTGTCGTTGGCCTTGAAGTGGCCTTGCAGCTTGTTGATGTTGGCGGTCAGCAGAGCAACCTGCACTTCCGGGCTACCGGTATCGCCGGCGGCTTGCTGGT
>Ga0209370_1002798_pt1 | contig 11963 bp, 12 predicted proteins | sample AgamicAtPrz_FD_187164 | JGI IMG/M metagenome (GOLD analysis project Ga0209370, IMG submission 187164) | Agave microbial communities from Guanajuato, Mexico - At.P.rz (SPAdes) (version 2) | ecosystem: Host-associated > Plants > Phyllosphere > Phylloplane/Leaf | place: Guanajuato, Mexico... | reverse complement strand
AGCGTCCTCTGCCCTTGGCGTGAATCTTTTCGATGAACCTGCTCAAATCCCTGGCTGCGGTAAGCTCGATCACCATGATTTCGCGGGTGCTGGGCTTTGTCCGCGACACCATCCTGGCGCGTGTTTTTGGCGCCGGCATCGCCACCGATGCCTTCTTCATTGCCTTCAAGCTGCCCAACCTGCTGCGGCGCATCTTCGCCGAGGGCGCGTTTTCCCAGGCCTTCGTGCCGATTCTGGCTGAATACAAGACCCAGCAAGGCGAGGAGGCGACCCGCACCTTCGTCGCCTATGTCAGCGGCCTGCTGACACTGGTTCTGGCGCTGGTGACAGCCATCGGCATCCTGGCGGCGCCGTGGGTGGTGTGGGCGACTGCGCCAGGCTTTGTCGACAGTGCCGAAAAATACGAGCTGACCACCGCCCTGTTGCGGGTGACTTTTCCTTATATATTGCTGATCTCGCTGTCCTCCCTGGCCGGTGCGATCCTCAATACCTGGAACCGTTTCTCGGTGCCGGCCTTTACCCCGACCCTGCTGAACGTGGCGATGATCGCCTTCGCGGTGCTGCTCACGCCGTATTTCGACCCGCCGATCATGGCCCTTGCATGGGGCGTGCTGGCCGGTGGCCTGGCGCAGTTGCTGTACCAGCTGCCAGCGCTGAAGAAGATCGGCATGCTCGTGCTGCCGCGCCTGAACCTGGGTGATGCTGGCGTGTGGCGCGTGCTCAAGCAGATGCTGCCGGCGATCCTCGGGGTGTCGGTGAGCCAGATCTCGCTGATCATCAACACCATTTTCGCCTCCTTCCTGGTAGCCGGCTCGGTGTCGTGGATGTACTACGCCGACCGCCTCATGGAGCTGCCTTCCGGTGTATTGGGCGTGGCCCTGGGCACCATACTGTTGCCGACCCTGGCCAAGACCTACGCCAACAAGGACCGCGAGGAGTACTCGCGGATCCTCGACTGGGGCCTGCGCCTGTGCTTCCTGCTGGTGCTGCCCTGCACCCTGGCCCTGGCCCTCCTCGCCGAGCCACTGACCGTGGCGCTGTTCCAGTACGGCAAGTTCACCGCCACCGATGCGGCCATGACCCAGCGGGCGCTGATTGCCTATTCCGTAGGCTTGCTGGCGATCATCCTGGTCAAGGTACTGGCACCCGGCTTCTATGCGCAGCAGAATATCCGTACACCGGTGAAGATCGCGGTATTCACGCTGGTCTGCACCCAACTGTTCAACCTGGCCCTGATCGGCCCGCTGGCGCATGCCGGCCTGGCCCTGGCGATCAGCCTGGGGGCCTGCCTGAACGCCAGCCTGCTGTTCTGGAAGCTGCGCAGCCAGCAGCTGTTCCAGCCGCAGCCAGGCTGGGCGATGTTCCTGTTCAAGCTGGTGTTGGCGGTGGGGCTGATGTCGGCGGTGTTGCTGGCCGGCATGCATTATCTGCCGGCCTGGGAGCAGGGCAACATGCTCGAGCGCCTGGTGCGTTTGGGGGCTCTGGTTCTGGCCGGCGTCGTGACCTATTTCGGCTGCCTGTACCTGTGCGGCTTCCGGCCTCGGCATTTCGCTCGCAAGGCCTTGCACTGAGGCTTCGGGCGGGTCAGGCGTCGGTTTTTCGCATTCCACGCCGCCCTTGGGCGCTGCTGCCTGTCACCGGCGCCCGGGTGTGGTTATAATCGGCCACTTTATGAGCAAGAAGCGCGTTATGCAGCTGGTTCGAGGTCTTCACAACCTGCGCCCCGAGCACCGGGGCTGTGTCGCCACCATTGGCAACTTCGACGGGGTTCACCGCGGCCACCAGGCGATCCTGGCGCGCCTGCGCGAGCGCGGCCAGGCCTTGGGCCTGCCGACCTGCGTGGTGATCTTCGAACCGCAACCACGCGAGTACTTCGCCCCCGACACCGCGCCGGCCCGCCTGGCCCGCCTGCGTGACAAGATCGAGCTGCTGGCGGCCGAGGGTATCGACCGGGTGCTGTGCCTGGCATTCAACCAGCGCCTGAGCAAGCTCAGTGCCGATGCCTTCGTCAAGGCCATCCTGGTCGACGGCCTGGGTGTACGCCACCTCGAAGTGGGCGATGACTTCCGCTTCGGCTGCGACCGCGCCGGCGACTTCGCCTTCCTGGTCGAGGCCGGCAAGCAGTACGGCTTCACCGTCGAGGCTGCCAACACGGTGGTCCAGGACGGCCTGCGGGTCAGCAGCACCGAAGTGCGCAAGGCCCTGTCCGAAGGCAACTTCGAGCTGGCCGAGCACCTGTTGGGCCGCCCGTACCGCATCAGCGGCCGCGTGTTGCATGGCCAGAAGCTGGCCCGCCAGCTCGGCACACCTACCGCCAACATCCAGCTCAAGCGCCGCCGCGTGCCGCTGTCCGGGGTCTACCTGGCCAGCATCGAAATCGACGGCAAGGCCTGGCCGGGTGTCGGCAATATCGGCGTGCGCCCCACCGTTGCCGGTGACGGGCGCCCGCACCTGGAGATTCATCTGCTGGATTATGCCGGCGACCTGTATGGCCGGCGCCTGACGGTGGAGTTCCACCACAAGCTGCGTGAAGAGCAGCGTTTCGCCTCCCTGGAGGCGCTGAAGTCGGCGATCGATGCGGATATCGCCGCCGCACGTGCACATTGGCACGCTCAACCGTTAACGAAGAGCCTGAAATGACCGACTACAAAGCCACGCTTAACCTTCCGGACACCGCCTTCCCCATGAAGGCCGGCCTGCCTCAGCGCGAACCGCAGATCCTGCAGCGCTGGGACAGCATTGGCCTGTACCAGAAGCTGCGCGAAATTGGCAAGGATCGTCCCAAGTTCGTCCTGCACGACGGCCCGCCCTATGCCAACGGCAAGATTCACATCGGTCATGCGCTGAACAAGATCCTCAAGGACATGATCGTCCGTTCCAAGACCCTGGCCGGCTTCGATGCGCCGTACGTGCCGGGCTGGGACTGCCATGGCCTGCCGATCGAGCACAAGGTCGAGGTCACCCACGGCAAGCACCTGTCCGCCGACCGCACCCGCGAGCTGTGCCGCGAGTATGCCGCCGAGCAGATCGAAGGGCAGAAGACCGAGTTCATCCGCCTGGGCGTGCTGGGTGACTGGGACAACCCGTACAAGACCATGAACTTCGCCAACGAGGCCGGCGAAATCCGCGCCCTGGCCGAAATGGTCAAGCAAGGCTTCGTGTTCAAGGGCCTGAAGCCGGTGAACTGGTGCTTCGATTGCGGTTCGGCCTTGGCCGAGGCCGAGGTCGAGTACGCCGACAAGAAATCGCAGACCATCGACGTTGCCTTCCCGGTAGCCGACGAGGCCAAGCTGGCCGCTGCCTTCGGCCTGGCTTCGCTGGCCAAACCGGCCGCCATCGTGATCTGGACCACCACCCCGTGGACCATCCCGGCCAACCAGGCGCTGAACATCCACCCGGAGTTCAAGTACGCCCTGGTCGACACCGGCGAGCGCCTGCTGGTACTGGCCGAAGAGCTGGTCGAGTCGTGCCTCAAGCGCTACAGCCTGGAGGGCTCGGTCATCGCCACCGCCCAGGGTTCGGCGCTGGAACTGATCAACTTCCGCCACCCGTTCTACGACCGCCTGTCGCCAGTCTACCTGGCCGACTACGTCGAACTGGGCGCCGGTACCGGCGTGGTGCACTCCTCGCCAGCCTACGGTGAAGACGACTTCGTCACCTGCAAGCGCTACGGCATGGTCAACGACGACATCCTCACCCCGGTGCAGAGCAACGGCGTGTATGTGGATTCGCTGCCATTCTTCGGCGGCCAGTTCATCTGGAAGGCCAACCCGGCCATCGTCGACAAGCTGAGCGAAGTCGGTGCGCTGATGCACACCGAAACCATCAGCCACAGCTATATGCACTGCTGGCGCCACAAGACCCCGCTGATCTACCGCGCCACCGCGCAGTGGTTCGTGGGCATGGACAAGCAGCCGTCCACTGGCGAGCCGCTGCGTGAGCGCGCGCTGAAAGCCATCGAGGACACCAAGTTCGTGCCGGCCTGGGGCCAGGCGCGCCTGCACGCGATGATCGCCAACCGCCCGGACTGGTGCATCTCGCGTCAGCGCAACTGGGGCGTGCCGATCCCGTTCTTCCTGCACAAGCAGACCGGTGAGCTGCACCCGCGCACCGTCGAGCTGATGGAAGAAGTGGCCAAGCGCGTCGAGCAGCAGGGCATCGAGGCCTGGTTCAAGCTGGACGCTGCCGAACTGCTGGGCGCCGAGGCCGAGCAGTACGACAAGATCGCCGACACCCTCGACGTCTGGTTCGACTCCGGTACCACCCACTGGCATGTACTGCGTGGTTCGCACGACATCGGTCACGCCACCGGCCCGCGTGCCGACCTGTACCTGGAAGGCTCCGACCAGCACCGCGGCTGGTTCCACTCTTCGCTGCTGACCGGCTGCGCCATCGACGGCCATGCGCCGTATCGCGAGCTGCTGACCCACGGCTTCACCGTGGACGAGAACGGCCGCAAGATGTCCAAGTCGCTGGGTAACACCATCGAGCCGGAAAAGGTCAACAACACCCTGGGTGCCGACATCCTGCGCCTGTGGGTCGCCGCCACCGACTACTCCGGCGAGATGGCCGTTTCCGAGCAGATCCTGCAGCGTAGCGCCGACGCCTACCGCCGTATCCGCAATACCGCACGCTTCCTGCTGTCCAACCTGTCCGGCTTCGACCCGGCCCGTGACTTGCTGGCCCCGCAAGACATGCTGGCGCTGGACCGCTGGGCGGTGGACCGCACCCTGCTGCTGCAACGCGAACTGGAAGAGCACTACAGCGAGTACCGTTTCTGGAACGTCTACTCCAAGGTGCACAACTTCTGCGTGCAGGAACTGGGTGGCTTCTACCTCGATATCATCAAGGATCGCCAGTACACCACCGGCGCCAACAGTGTCGCCCGCCGTTCCTGCCAGACCGCGCTGTACCACATCAGCGAAGCGCTGGTGCGCTGGATCGCCCCGATCCTGGCGTTCACCGCCGACGAAATCTGGCAATACCTGCCGGGCGAGCGCAACGAGTCGGTAATGCTCAATGGCTGGTATGAGGGCCTGAGCGAGCTGCCGGAAGGCACCGAGCTGGACCGCGCCTACTGGGACCGTTTGATGGCGGTGAAGGCATCGGTCAACAAGGAGCTGGAGAACCAGCGTACCGCCAAGGTCATCGGCGGCAACCTGCAGGCCGAAGTTACCCTGTATGCCGATGAAGGCCTGAGCGCCGACCTGGGCAAGCTGGGCGACGAGCTGCGCTTCGTGCTGATCACCTCGGCCGCCAGCGTGGTGCCGTTCGTCCAGGCGCCGGCCGACGCCGTGGCCACCGAAGTCGAGGGCCTCAAGCTGAAGGTGGTCAAGTCCGGCCACGCCAAGTGCGGCCGTTGCTGGCACTTCCGCGCCGACGTCGGCAGCCATCCGGAACATCCGGAAATCTGCGGCCGTTGCGTCGACAACCTGAGCGGCTCGGGTGAGGTGCGCCACTATGCCTAACCCTGCAGCGGGGCGCTTCGGGCGCCTTGCATGGCTGTGGCTGAGCCTGTTGGTCCTGGTCCTCGACCAGGCCACCAAGCTGTATTTCAACAACGCCCTGACCATGTACCAGCAGATCGTCGTGATTCCCGACTACTTCAGCTGGACCCTGGCCTACAACACCGGCGCGGCCTTCAGCTTCCTGGCGGAAAGCTCCGGCTGGCAGCGCTGGCTGTTCGCCCTGATCGCCGTGGTGGTCAGCGCCGTGCTGGTGGTGTGGCTCAAGCGCCTGGGGCGCAACGAGACCTGGCTGGCCGTGGCGCTGGCGCTGGTGCTGGGGGGGGCGATCGGCAACCTGTACGACCGTGTCGTGCTCGGCCATGTGGTCGACTTCATTCTGGTGCACTGGCAGAACCGCCATTACTTCCCGGCCTTCAACCTGGCCGACAGCGCCATCACCGTTGGTGCGGTGATGCTGGCGCTGGATATGTTCAAGAGCAAGAAGTCCGAGGATCCGGTCCATGACTGACACCCGTATCGGCCAGAACACCGAAGTCACCCTGCACTTCGCGCTGCACCTGGAAAACGGCGAGACCGTCGATAGCACCTTCGACAAGGCCCCGGCCACGTTCAAGGTAGGCGATGGCAACCTGCTGCCAGGCTTCGAGAATGCCCTGTTCGGCTTCAAGGCCGGTGACAAGCGCAACGTGGTGGTGGCCCCGGAGAACGCCTTCGGCCAGCCCAACCCGCAGAACGTGCAGGTCATGCCGCGGTCCCAGTTCGAGGGCATGGAGCTGTCCGAAGGGTTGCTGATCATCTTCAACGACGCCGCCAACACCGAGCTGCCGGGTGTGGTCAAGGCGTTCGATGACGAGCAGGTGACCATCGACTTCAATCACCCACTGGCTGGCAAGACCCTGACCTTCGAGGTGGAGATCCTCAAGGTCAAGGCCCTGTAAGCCTGGAGCCGAACATGCAAATCAAACTCGCCAACCCTCGCGGCTTCTGCGCGGGGGTCGACCGGGCGATCGAGATCGTCAATCGCGCGCTGGAAGTCTTCGGCCCGCCGATCTATGTGCGTCACGAAGTGGTGCACAACAAGTTCGTGGTGGAAGACCTGCGCAACCGTGGCGCCATCTTCGTCGAGGAGCTGGACCAGGTGCCGGACGACGTCATCGTCATCTTCAGTGCCCACGGGGTTTCCCAGGCCGTGCGCCAGGAAGCCGCAGGCCGTGGTCTGAAAGTGTTCGACGCTACCTGCCCGCTGGTGACCAAGGTGCACATCGAGGTGGCCAAGTACAGCCGCGATGGCCGTGAGTGCATCCTTATCGGCCATGAAGGGCACCCGGAAGTCGAAGGCACCATGGGCCAGTACGACGCCAGCAACGGTGGCGCCATCTATCTCGTCGAGGACGAGGAGGATGTCGCCAACCTGCAGGTGAAAGACCCGGACCACCTGGCCTTCGTCACCCAGACCACGCTGTCGATGGACGACACCAGCCGCGTCATCGACGCCCTGCGCGCACGTTTCCCGAACATCGGCGGCCCGCGCAAGGACGACATCTGCTACGCCACCCAGAACCGCCAGGATGCGGTGAAGCAACTGGCGGACGAGTGCGACGTGGTGCTGGTGGTCGGCAGCCCGAACAGCTCCAACTCCAACCGCCTGCGCGAGCTGGCCGAGCGCATGGGCACGCCGGCCTACCTGATCGACGGCGCCGAAGACCTGCAACGTGGCTGGTTCGAGCAGAAGGCGCGAATCGGCATTACTGCCGGCGCTTCGGCCCCCGAGGTGCTGGTGCGTGGCGTGATCGAGCAGCTCAAGGCCTGGGGCGCTACCGGCGCTGAAGAACTGGATGGGCGTGAAGAAAACATCACCTTCTCCATGCCCAAAGAGCTGCGGGTTCGTTCGCTGATTTGACCTGACCCTGTCCCGGCCTATCGCTGGCTTGCCAGCGATAGGCGGCTACGCCCGGTTCAGGGCTGGGCAGCCGCCGGGCACTGGGTGCTTGGGGCGGCTTCTGTATCCAGCCTGACTCTGCCGGTCGATGCCAGTACCACGTTATAGCGGCTGTCGCCTGACGAGCGTTCACAAACACGCAGGGTGGCAGCCAGAAACTGGTTGCTCGGCCCCAGCGGAACCCCCTGCGCACTGAATTTCACCTGCCCGCCACTATTGCCAGCAATCTCCAGCGGCCGTGAAAGACGCTGTTCACGCAACAGTTGCTGGTTATGTTCCAGCAGTACCCGCCAACCGTTCCCCCACTTGCCGTCCAGCGGCTGCACCAGCACCGTCTGGCCTTGCAACATGGCGTGGCTGCGCGCACTGCGCAGGGCCTGCGCCAGGTCGCGGGCGGCAGCAGCCCTGTGCAAGTCGTCGCTCAACCGTGCATAGGCCGGCATGCCGAGCTGGGCCAGCAATACCGCCACGGCCAAGGCCGACAACATTTGAATCAGTGTTACGCCTCGTTGCTTCACCGTGCATTCCTCCATGGAAGTGCTTGGCTATAGCTTCTCGGTCGTTGGACAGGAGCACCAGTCGCCCGAGTTCAAGGCAATTGCAGGAAAAGTCTCAGGAGGTGCAGGGATGCAGGTAGTTCAACGGGGCATGACACTGCTGGAAGTGCTCTTGGCGGTGGTGATAGTGGCGGTCGGCCTGTTTGCAGCGGCAGGCCTGCAACTGCAGGCATTGCAGGCCGTGGAGGGCGCGCGCGGCGACGGCCAGGCCGCCATGGCGGCGCATAGCGAACATGAACGGGGGCGACGGTGAAGCGCCGCCAGGACGGGTTCGGCCTGTTGGAGGTGACATTGGCGCTGGCCCTCGGCTTGATGCTGATGGCAGCGGTCGGCCAGCTGTTCGTCTCTGCCCACCAGAACTGGCGCCTGCAAAGTACTGCGGTGCGCATGCACAGTGAGGCCCGTCTGGCGCTGCTGCGCATGGCCCAGGACATCCGCATGGCAGGGATGTTCGGTTGCCTGCGCTTGCAGCCTGGCGATATCAGGAGTCTGTCAGCACGCCAGGCGTTTGCTCGCCCGCTGGAAATCGAGGGGGCCACACTTCGCCTGGTGGTGGCAGAGTTGCCCGGCCACCCCGGGGCGCCGGAATGGTTCGTGCAGACCGATTGCGTCGAGGAGGTGATAGTGGAAAAAGAACGCAGCGAGGGCAAGTTCTACCCGCTGGCCTACCCCATCAGCACATACGTCTACCAGCTGCAGGGCAACACCCTCAAGTTCAAGCGGGCAGCAGGCCGCCTGCAGCCGCTCGTGGAGCATGTGCAGGACATGCGTATCGAACGCGTACAGACGCCGGGCGGGGAGCGGGTCGATATCGCCCTGACGTTGCATGAACCCTCCCTGGGCATCCGCCAGCAGCACGCGTTGAGCGTGGCAATTCGCAACCCGGTAGCGTCGCCATGAGCCGCCAGCGTGGCGTGGTTCTGCTGTTGGCGCTGGTGCTCAGCCTGTTGCTCGGCCTGCTTGCGGCATCGGCCCTGCGTGAAGCGTTGGTGGAAACACGGCTGACCGGCGAGCTGCGCGATGGCTTGCTGGCGCTGGAGCAGGCTGAGGCAACCTTGCTGGCAGGGGAGGGCGAGCTTCGGCGGGCGCCCCCAGCGCTTTGTTCAGCGTGCCTGCCGCCAAGCCGACCGCACGATCTGGTCGGGCTCTGGCAGCGTGCCGGGGACGGGTTTTTCCAGGTCCAGAACCTGGGCACCAGCGATCGTGCCGCGCATATGCCAGAAGGGCAGCAGGCCACCCTGTTCAGGGTCACTGCGGTCAGCCTGCACGCCGAGCCGCGATATGTGCTGGAAGCGGTCTATGCCGTGGTTGACGACACAACCCGCCGTGTCACCTGGCGGCAAAGATTGCGAGGAGACTGACATGCAGCAAGGCCTGAGCCTGATTGAATTGTTGATTGTGCTGGCGGTCACCGGCATTCTGGCAGCCATTGCCTACCCCAGTTACCACGACCAGCTCCGGCGCGCTGCCCGCAGCGAGGCGGTCGGCCTGCTGCACGATGCCGCCCTGCGCCTGGAGCGCCACCGCGCGCTCACCGGCCAGTACGCCGAGGGCGAGCCGGCCTTGCCCGTTGGTAACCGCTACTACGCTCTGCAGGCCCAGCGCGACAAGGACATTTTCACCTTGCGCGCCCGGCGGCTGCCGGGCGGACTGATGGCGCAGGACCGCTGTGGTGACTTCCAGCTCGACCAGGCTGGCGTAAGGAGCAATCCGGGCGCCGTTGGCGACAGCGCACACTGCTGGGGAAGCTGAAGGTTGGATGATGCCGGGGGCATCGCGGAATTACTTCAGATGTTGGATCGACAGATGAGCAAGCAAGTAGTGGTGGTTGGCGGCGGGGTGATCGGCCTGCTGACGGCATTCAACCTGGCCGCCAACGTCGGGCAGGTGGTGGTGTGTGACCAGGGCGAGGTCGGCCGCGAGTCGTCCTGGGCCGGCGGTGGCATCGTTTCGCCGCTGTACCCGTGGCGCTACAGCCCGGCAGTAACGGCCCTGGCGCACTGGTCGCAGGACTTTTACCCACAGCTGGGCGAGCGTCTGTTTGCCAGCACTGGCGTCGACCCGGAAGTACACACCACCGGGCTGTACTGGCTCGACCTGGACGACGAAGCCGAAGCGCTGGCCTGGGCCGCGCGCGAACGGCGGCCGCTGAGTGCGGTGGATATTTCCGCGGCCTATGACGCGGTGCCGGTACTGGGCCCAGGCTTCCGCCGGGCCATCTACATGGCCGGCGTGGCCAACGTGCGCAATCCGCGCCTGGTGAAATCACTCAAGGCGGCCTTGCTGGCGCTGCCCAACGTGACCTTGCGTGAGCATTGCAAGATAACCGGCTTTGTCGAGCGCGACGGCCGGGTGACCGGTGTGCAGACGGGCGACGGCGTGCTGGCGGCGGATGAGGTGGTGCTCAGCGCTGGAGCCTGGAGTGGCGAGCTGCTGCGTACGCTTGGCCTGGCGCTGCCGGTTGAACCAGTGAAAGGGCAGATGATCCTGTTCAAGTGTGCCGAAGATTTCCTGCCCAGCATGGTGCTGGCGAAAGGGCGGTATGCGATCCCGCGGCGCGACGGCCACATTCTGGTCGGCAGTACGTTGGAGCATGCCGGGTTTGACAAGACGCCGACGGTGGATGCGCTGGAGAGCCTGAAGGCGTCGGCGGTGGAGTTGCTGCCCGGGCTCGAAGGGGCCGAGGTGGTAGCGCATTGGGCTGGGTTGCGGCCGGGCTCGCCGGAAGGCATTCCCTACATCGGGCCGGTGCCGGGGCACAAAGGGTTGTGGCTGAACTGCGGGCATTACCGCAACGGGCTGGTGCTGGCGCCGGCTTCGTGCCAGCTGTTTACCGACCTGTTGACCGGGGCGGAGCCGATCATCGACCCGGCGCCGTATGCACCGGCTGGGCGGTTGGGCTGACATTATCGGGGCTGCAAAGCAGCCCCCCGGGGCCTAGCGGGATTGCCCCGGCCCCTGCTGCAGGTGCGCCTGGCTGCAATACCACTCGTTGCCTTGCTGCAGCGCCCGGTCATTGGGCAGGTGCACGCCACAATGGGCACAGCGCACCATCTTCAGCGGCGCATCCAGCTTGGCCTCGGGGCGCGACTGCTGGCTGACTTTGAATTTGCGCCACAGCCAGAACGCGGCGGCGATCAGGGCAATCCAGAAAAGTAGGCGAACCATGGTGTCCAGCTTGTCGGTTGAAGAAGCCGACAGTCTAGGACGCGGCCAATAAAAAAGGGAGGCCCATGGCCTCCCTTTCACCTGCCGCAGCAGATCAGTCGAACAGACCAAAGGTCATGTAGCTGAACCAGGAGCGGTCCTGCTCGGCTTCCTTCGGCCCTTCCGGCACGATCGGGTCACCGTTCTCGTCCTTCGGCAGCAACTCTTGCGGCATCTCGTCACGCGCGTCCTGGAACTGCTTGACCACGTCCTGGTTGGCGCGGGTTTCGCCCGGCGGCAGCGGGGTGTCGGTTTCGATCAGGCCCAGGGTGGCCTTGGACAGCCAGCCACGGCCATCAGACTCGGTCTGCTTGGGCTGGAACTGGCCATCGACCAGGCTCGGGTGGTCCGGGTAGTTGAGCTTGAGGGTTTCCAGGCTAGTGGCCGCCAGTTCGTCCAGGTGCATCTTCTGGTACGACTCGACCATTACCGCCAGGCCATCACCGACCGACGGGGTTTCCTGGAAGTTTTCCACCACGTAGCGGCCACGGTTGGCTGCAGCGACATAGGCCTGGCGGCTCAGGTAGTAGTCGGCCACATGGATTTCATACGCGGCCAGCAGGTTGCGCAGGTAGATCATGCGCTGCTTGGCATCAGGCGCGTAGCGGCTGTTGGGGAAACGGCTGGTCAGCTGGGCGAACTCGTTGTACGAGTCGCGCGCGGCACCCGGGTCACGCTTGGTCATGTCCAGCGGCAGGAAGCGCGCCAGCAGGCCACGGTCCTGGTCGAACGAGGTCAGGCCCTTGAGGTAGTAGGCGTAGTCGACGTTCGGGTGCTGCGGGTGCAGGCGGA
>Ga0209370_1002797_pt1 | contig 11966 bp, 7 predicted proteins | sample AgamicAtPrz_FD_187164 | JGI IMG/M metagenome (GOLD analysis project Ga0209370, IMG submission 187164) | Agave microbial communities from Guanajuato, Mexico - At.P.rz (SPAdes) (version 2) | ecosystem: Host-associated > Plants > Phyllosphere > Phylloplane/Leaf | place: Guanajuato, Mexico... | reverse complement strand
ACGGCACGAATTGCGGCCCAGGGCTGGCTGAAGTATCGCCTGACCGACACGACAGATCTCGTGCAGTACGTGTACTACAGGCAGATCGTTAATCCGAAATTCGATGAGCATCCAGCGGTGCAGCGGATCCTGAAGGAGACGAAAGACCGGCCGGGCGCCTTTGGTGCTGCGATGCAGCGATTGCCGGATCCGGTTGTGCAAGAAATCAAGAAGGGTCGCTTTGAACGAGATACCTCGAGAGGGGAACATGGCTGACAAACACATGCTCGATCCGGCGGACCGGACTCCGCCTGAGGTACGTGCAGCAATTGGGGAGAAGCGGAAGGCGTATCCGCAAGATGACTGCATTACGTGCGGTGCCGTCATGCACGTCGGTTTTTTCTTCGACGGATTCGGTCGTCATCGGGACTACGACGATAAGAAAACATCTCGATACTCAAATATCTGCCGACTTTGGGAGGCTCATCGCCATAACGAAGATCGACGTAGAGAGCTGGAGCCTAACCATTTTTGGTATCGACTCTACTATTCTGGACTCGGCACGGAGCTGAACAAGGAGGCTCGAGAGGGGCAAATCGTGTCCGCAGCATTCAAGCTCGGAAAGCAGGGTGCCGATGCAGCCGCGTCGATCGCAGTTAGTGTCGGCGAGAGCGTAACCGGCATGAAACGACTTCCTATCAACCCGCAAGACACTATCACCGAAGGATTCAAGAAGGGTCTCAAGGAGTTTTCGTTTCGGCCGGTCGTGCAGTCTTTCAAAGACCTGGTCAACTCCGTCGAATCCGTGCCCCGCAATATCGGCCGAGTGTTGCAACTGCAGCGTGACAACCGCTGGGTTCGACGCGGTCGTGCTGCCACGCGCGCGGTTCTTTACGATGCGAAGAAGAATTTTCCGTCCATCGCGCAAAGCGCCGCCAAGTCGGTGTTCTTTGGCGTGGTGATCGATTCGATTCCGTGGTTTCGTGACAACCGCGCTGTCGCGCGAGTTTTCGGAACGGGCGTCGATGATCGGCTGGCGGCCGCGATGAAGCAGTTCGAGATCGCAATCGACGACGTCAGGCAGAAAATGCCTAAGATCCAGCGGATCCAGGTATCCATCTTCGGCGCCGATCGCGGTTGTGTTCTCGCCCGGGCGCTGGCGAACGAACTGACCCAACGCTATAAGCGTCCGAGCGAGGCGACATTGGCCTTTGTCGATCCGAAGGATTCGAACCAGACGGCGATTCCGATCGAAATCAAGTTCATGGGGCTGCTCGACGCCGTATCGTCGGTGATGGAGGAGAACAAGCTGCTGGGGATCGTGCCGATTCTCGGCCTGCTCAAACAGAACTACGGAGATCGCGCTCTCGCGGTACCGGCGTCCGTGCAGCGATGCGTGCATTTTGCGGCAGCTCATGAGCTGCGCTTCTATCAGCGGCTCGATAGCCTCGAGAACACGCGCGGCCTTCAATATCTCTATCCGGGAACGAGTGAAGACATCACCGGCGGAGCGCCGCCAGGATCGCTTGGGGCACGCGCGGAACTTCAGCGCGTCGCGTTGCGCGACATGCTCAATGAAGCGGTATCGCATGGTGTCGTCATGGACACCATGGAAGATTTGGCTAAATTTAAACCCGATGTGTTTCGGCGATTCACTCTCGCAAACCCCATCCCCGACGGAAAATCCACCTACAAAATCGGAGAATTGATCGACGCCTACCGTCAGATGGTCCCCTACGTCGCACGTTTGAATTTCGTCGAACATATGCAGATATTCCTGCGCTGGATGGCGGTTCGCTACCAGTCCCCCGAGTTTCGCGCAACCGTAACGAGCCGCTTCGACGATCTCGCGTCCCGGCACCGGGAGCGGCTGAAGGAGCGCAACGAAGCCGAGGCGGCCTACGTTGCATTACGCAACCAGCGACCACCGGCAGATAGCGTGACGCTCAACATAGCTTTGGCTCGCTGGCAGGATTCGGTCCTGCCGGAGATGCTTTCCAATCGCGATGCAGGTATCGAGAAGAATCGCCCTTCGGTAGGCGTCTGGGATCGCATCCAAAGCGAATCCGAAGAGTTGATGCGACGCGAATCCCGACAAGCCGGCCTTCAAAAATCGGCAGATCTTATCCGTGAAAAGGCTCAAGACGGTTCATTACCGTGGGACGCGGACCCGGAGTTCAGCGCATCGATGATCGAGGCCTGGATGATGACCCCGGAAGAGGAGACGCTGATCCAGGTATGGAAGATGGGCCTGAGCGGCAAGAACCCGCTGCCGCCCAAGGTCATGGCGCTGTTCGACCTGCTGGTTCACGACACGATGCTGACGAGTTGGCACGACCACGTGTTGTCGTCGAACCTGTACTTCCAGACACGAGCGATCGACACGTTCGGAACCAGCGATTACGTCGAAGAGGACAAGAAGCGCAAGCGCGACGAAAAGCACGGCGAGCGCGTCAGGCAGGCCAGCGAGGCGATGAAGCCTGCCGGCCGGGTGCCAGGGCGCCTATAACCAACATCAATCGCTTGCTGTCGAACTGCAGTGGCGATACCAGTTCAATTCGGGGATACACATGGCGGGCATCATTCGCGTCGGAGACACTCATACCGGCGGAGGCCACGTAACGGCTGGCTCGGCGACGTGCTTTTTCATGGGGCGTCCGCTTGCTCGACTCCACGATCCGGTGACCTGTCCGCGCCACGGCGACAACCGTATCGCAACCGCGACCTCGGGCGCATTCGATGACGGTCGCGAAGTCGCTCAGCACGATGACTTGTGTGCGTGCGGTTGCCGGTTGATTTCTTCTCTTCCGAATAGCGGGCGCCGTTAAGCAATGGCACTGGATTTCTCGTCCCTCCCGCCGGAGAAGCCGGTTCCTGATGAATCGCCGTCGCGGGTTCTCTGGGCTGCGGTGTTCATCGTGCTCACGGCGGTCGGGGTATTGGCTGTGCTGATGCTCTGGCCGAAGGATGAGCCGACTCACACGCCATGGTTCTGGATATGCGTGTCCGTATATCCGACGGGTTTTTCCGCCTTCGTCGTCTCCCGGCGATATCGGGCATACGAACTCGAACGCGCGAAAGTCCAGGCCTGGAACGATGCAAGCAGGAAGTACAACGCGCAGGCTTTTGCGCGAGAGAGCGTGCCGATGCTTGTCCTGGCAGCGGCTGCACGTGTAACCGCAGACGATACGGACAATGGTATCGACCCGATCGTCGATGGCGCGATGAAGTTGCGTGCCAAGGCTTCGGAGCGGCAAGCAAACGAATCGGTTTCGGCAAGATGGTTCGAGCCGATTGAAGCCCGCCTGGCCGCTGACGATGCGGAACGTCAGGATCAGGTTCTTGAATGGTTGTACGAGCGACTCATCGACGACTTGCATGAAACCTTGAACGCGCTTCCTGCGGATCTGCCACTGCGCGTTTTGCTCGACATTTCCGGCTATGTCGGAGAGTCCGACGTGGTCGAGCAATGGCGGGAAGAATGGAGGCGTCACACGTTGCGCTTCGCCAGAACGGACCGAGCGCCCGAATCGCTCGATTTGATGACGGTCGATTCCTGGCTTGACGATCGGAACGGGCCGTTGCATCAGCATGCGGTGTTACTCGTATCCATAGCGCTCGGCACAGTGATTGCCGAGTCGCCGGCGCCCGGTTCAGCCGAGGCCGGGGTGGGATTGCTGCTGGTTTCCGAGACCCTGGCATCGCGCTTCGAGTTGCGACCGATCGCTGCATTCCACCGTCCCCGGCGAGCCGGTAATGACGATCCTGGCCATGCACTGACCTATGGGATTCGTTGGGGCGGTACCGCGCCGGATGACATCGGAGCGCTGTGGACGAGCGGATTCGACAGCCGAACGGCCGGTTCCTTGCGCACGGCGTTACGCACGGGCAATCCGGAAGGGGAAAACGACGAAGCGGTGCCAGAGTTCGAACTCGATCGAATCGTCGGCAAGGCGGGGGCCTCGGCCGGATGGCTTGCCGCAGCTTGTGCAACGTACGTCGCCGGTCAAGCGCCAAAGCCGCAACTGGTCGCACAGCGCGACGAAAACCATGTGTTCATCGCTGTCGTGACGAACTTGGATAACGCATCAACAACACACGCATTTCCGCATGAACCGGATATTCAAAATTGACCTGTTCGGGGCCATTGTTTTTGTCGTCCTTCCTGGGCTGATCGTATGGATGCGACCGCACTGGGTTGGGATAACCGAGGCGGATCGAGGGTTGGCGCTCGTCATTTTGTGCGCCATATTCGTGGCACTCTTGTTGATTTTCAGCTTCAGCGATTCGTCTCGGCCGGCGAATGGCTGGCGCGCCGTGAAGAAATGGGTCAAGGATCACACGCGTCGCACGGCGGCTCCGTCGGGAAGCGATTCGGCGGTTAATGCCGCGACGCGAGCCGAATCGTTGAAGCAGGTCCAGAGCGAGAGGCATGGCTGGCGATGGCGCTATCGCGATCGGTGGGTGCTTGTCGCCGGCGACTATCCGCTTGTCCGGCGGCTCGCGCCGGGGTTGGCCGATACCGGCTACGCGATTCTCGGCAATACGGTCGTGTTGTATGCGCGGCAAATCGACGACAAACTCGACACGGAATGGCTTGATCAGATTCGTCGCTTGCGCCGTCGTCGTCCGATCGACGCGATTGTGGCCATTACCCGTCACCGGAGTTCCGGCGATGCGTCGTTTGACGTGGACGAACTCGCTGCACGGCTTGCTCGCCACGCGCGCATGTTATGTTGGGCCGCACCGGCGTATCTGCTGGATGTGACGGATTTCGGCAGCGACCGGGCCGGCCCGGATGAAGCGATGGGCTTCACATGGGCGAACTCACGCGTGAGCGGTGAGATGATTGACGAATCGCTGGGCAATCTCGTCGACAATCTGTCGGACATCGGTGTCGTGCGCCTCGCAGTGAATGCCGATGATCGTTACCCTGCCGAGCTGGCGCAACATGTCTCGAGGTTGCGCGGAGCGCTATCTGACCTGCTGCACCGAACCGCTGAATCCTCTGTTTCGAGGCATACGCTTCACGGGGTGATGTTTGCGCCGTTATTCAAAGAGCGGGCGCCGCAGTTTCCGGGTTTCGATCTGCCGAGTGGCGATTCGAATGATGGCGACCCGGCGATCGACCCTCAACACCGAACCCTCTGGCAAACCATCGCCGACCACAGCCGCAAGGTCCACGGCCGCCGCGTTGGCTTTTCCCTGTCGACCACCGCAGCCTGGATGACGACGGCCCTGATCAGTTGCTGGTTTGCCGGCACGATGCTGTCCGGTTTCTCCAACCGCGCAACGATCGGAAGCGCAACGGATACGGCTACCAAGCTCACCGGGCCCCTGAACCCGACGCAGTCGCTGCAAACGCTTACCGACCTCGGCCGGCAAATGGATACGCTCGAAATCCACCAGCGTAGCGGTGCGCCTTTGATCGCCCGTTTCGGCTTGAACCGCGACCACGCGCTGCTCGACGCCCTTTGGCCTTACTACGCCGGTGCCGCGAACCGCATCCTCGTCGGCCCGATTCGCCAGAAGCTCGACGCGAGGCTGCATCAGCTTGCGTCGCTGTCCGACGCGGAAATCGCCAGCGGCGGCGATGCTCAGGTACAGGCCGCTTACGATACGCTCAAGACCTACATGATGCTCGCCAAACCCGCGCGGGCAGTGGCTGCATTCCTGCTGCCGCAACTTGTCGCGACGTCTGCACCCGAACGCCCGACTCATTCGCAGCTGTCGAAGGGTAGCTGGGAAGACCTGCGTCAGCAAGCGATCGCGTTCTTCGCCAACCACGTTGGACGTGGCGCTGCATCCAGCCAAGCCGCGTTGGCGATTGTTCCGGATGGCAACCTGGTCGCGTCTACCCGACAGACGATCATAAGTGTCCGGGGTATTCAGAACTCCGGGGACGCGATCTACCAACAGATCATCGACGAAGCGACACCGAAATACCCGCCGCTATCACTCGCGACGCTGCTCGGCGACGCGGCGTCGCAATCCTCCGCTGGCGGTGCAACGAGTCGTGGCCTGTTCGGCACGACCGCGACCGTGCCCGGCGTATTCACACGCGCTGCGTGGGAGGAGCGAATCTCGAAGGCAATCGACGAAGCCGGCGAGCAACGCGATGTGGCAAGCGACTGGGTGCTCTCCGACACCAAGGTCGCCAATGCATCCCCGTCGACATTGAAGGGTGAACTGCGCCAGCGCTATTTCGACGACTACGCGCGGGCATGGGCGCTCTTCCTCAACAGCCTGCGCTGGCAACCTGCGCCGACGCTGTCGGCCACTGCCGACCAGTTGACGCTGCTCGGCGATCCGCAACGCTCGCCGCTCGTCGCGTTGATGAGTGCGATCGCGTATCAGGCGGGAACGGGAGCCAACGCCCAATCGCTGTCCGACACGCTGGTCAGCAAGGCACAGCAACTGATCGGCGCGGACGAAAAGGATCCGTCGAAGCAGGCCAAGCCTCAACTGGCGCCACTTGCCGCCGCATTCGGTCCGATCCTGCGTCTGACCGGTAGTGATCTCGCTTCAGGGGCGCCATCCGGCGGCAAGGGGAACGCCCCGCCGGCAGCAACCGGCGACCTGAGCCTGGCCCGCTATCTGGAGCGGATCACGGCCATGCGCCTGAAGACATCGCAGATCGTCTCCAGTCCGGATCCGGATGCGATTGCACGCCTGGCCGCGCAATCCGTGCTGCAGGGCAAGACGTCCGATATCGCCGACAGTCGCGATTACGCGAGTCGTGTCGCTGCGAGCCTCGGCGAACAATGGTCGGGCTTCGGCGCATTGTTCCGCGCGCCGTTCGATCAGTCGTGGCAGGTCATCGTGCAGCCTGCCGCGTCGAGCCTGAACGAAATCTGGCGCACCGTGATCCTCGCTGACTGGAACAAGGCGTTCGGTGGCCGCTACCCATTCGCGGATTCCGACAACGACGCATCGCTGCCCGAGATGGCGCGTTTCATGCGTCCGGATAGTGGCGTGATCGCGCAGTTCGTGACGTCGCAACTGGCCGGTGTCGTCGAACGGCAGGGCGACCGATGGGTCGCCTCGCAAGGGGCCGATTCCGGCGCATTGACGATCGATCCGGCGTTTCTCAACGGCCTGAACCAGCTCGCGCGCACGTCGATGGTTCTATTCCCGTCCGGCGACGCACGCGTGCGCTATGAGCTGCGGGCCGAGCCGACGCCGGGCGTCACCGACATGAGATTCGTGCTGTCCGGCCGAGAACTGCATTACTTCAACCAGAAGCAGGAATGGACGCCGTTCGAATGGCCGGGGCAGTCGCTCGAGAACCTGTCGCTTATCGAATGGCAGACGGAGCAGGGTGGTTTGCGTACCGCGCTCGATTCGCAGGGACGTTTTGGCCTCATTCGGCTGCTGGAACGTGCGAAGGTTACCCAACAGGACAACGCCCGCTATCTGCTGACCTGGACGCCTGACACGAGCCAGGCCATTCCGCTCAAGGTGCAATTGCGCAGCGAAGTCGGCGGCGGTCCGCTCGACGTTCTCCAACTGCGGAATTTCACGTTGCCAACCCGGGTTTTCGTGACGGGCTCGCAGAACGCGGGGGCGCGGGTTTCGACGATCGGCCCGCCGCCGTTGCCGGCATCGGCGATCGCGGCCGCGAAGCATTCGGCTGTTCCGTTGCCGCCGGGGTTCCCGGGCGGCAGCCCCTTGCCGGACGATGCCATGCGGGCAACGACGAAGCAGGCATCCGGTCAACGCGCCGTGCTCGACCTGGCTCAGGCGAAAACGCGAACCGCCGAGCCTGAATCGGCGCGACAGACGACCCCACCGAAGGCTGCGATTTCGCCATTGGCCACTACGTCGGGACTTTCCGATTCTCCCACCCGTCCGTTCGGGCACGCCCTCAGGCTGCTGGGCGACGCATTCGTTTTTTGAGGCTTGCCATGACGCTTGCCAATTTTGTGAAGACGCTCGTCGGCGGTCCGCACATCGATTCGCTCCATCAGGCACGGACGGATACCTGGGCCGCGTGGGTTGCGCCGATACCGGGCGAGCATGCATACGGACGCGATCCCGGCTACGAAGACGCATTCTTCGAACTGAAGGACGAAGCCGGAAAGCTGTCGGGAATCGATGACGGGTTGATCGTCCGTGCATGCGAACACCTGCTCAAGGAGACCGGCAAGGATTTGCGGCTCGCCGGCTACTACGCGTTCGCACGCCTGCGGCAGGACGGTCCGGCCGGGTTCGCCGACGGACTTGAGCTGGCCGCTGCACTCGTCGACCGGTTTGGCGAGGCCGCTTTGCCTGCCCGTTACGAAGCCAAGAAGGCTGCGCTTGAAATGCTGGCGACTGCGCGTGTGATCGAGACGCTGGAGAGTCGCGGGGACTTTGCGCCAGCCGATCTGGAACGCACGTTGGCCGCGCTCGACGTGCTCGTGACGCATACGGCGCCGTGGCCCGATGCGGCCCGTCCAAACCTGCAACCACTCGTTTCCCGCTTCGAGAAAAAGGACGCGCCGGCGAGCAGCGTCGATTCCGGGATGGCCATGCCGAAATCGACTGCTCCGGGCAAAACTTCGGCCGGCCCGATTGCATCGGCGCGCGATTTGCTCGATCAGGCCCGCGCGATGTCGGTGTGGCTCCGCGATCAGGAAAACGGCTACTTGCCTTCGGTACGTCTCGTGAGAAGCATTCGGTGGGACACGTTGCACGACGTGCCACCCGCGGATGCCGCTTCGCATACGCGCCTGGCGCCGCCACGCGCCGAGTTGCGTCAGCAGATGAAGCGCCTCGTGCTGCAGAAGCACTGGCACGAGTTGCTGGAGCGCGTCGAAGGCGCGTTCATGGAAGGCGTGAATCACCTGTGGTTCGATCTCCAGTACTTCCAGCACGTGGCGCTCGATCACGTCGGTACGCCATACGACGCATGGCGGGCGTTGCTGCGTGCCGATTTCGCGCTGTTTCTCGAACGATTGCCGGGTATCGAACGGCTGGCGTTCAACGACGGTACACCATTTGCCGACGACACGACACTCGAATGGATTGCTCGCCATGCGGTCGTACGCGACCTGGAAGCGGGCGAGACGATTGCGCCACTGCCGGTCTCGGCGGAAAGCGAGAGCGATTCGACCGGCGACTGGCCGGAGATCGAAGTCCAGGCTCGCGAACTGGCTACCCGTGAGGGCATTGAGACGGCTTTTGCGTGGCTCGAAGCGCTGCCCGGCATGAAAACCGATCGACATCGCTATTTGCAGCGGCTCGTGATGGCCCGCTTGGCCGACCATGTCGGCCGTCACGATGCGGCGCTCGCGCTGCTTGCCGAACTCGACGGAACGTCCCGCTCGCTGCCGATGATGCGCTGGGAGCCGGCGCTGACGTTCGAGGTCAAGCAGCAACTGGTCAAAGCACTGAAAGCGATGAGCAGCCGCAAGGACGCCGACAAGCCCGCGCTCGCCCGTCGCATCAGCGAACTGCATGCGGAACTCACGGTACTCGATCCCGCACGCGCGTTGACCCTTTCGTAACGGATTTCCATGGACAACAACGATTCCATCCTGCGCTACTACGAAGCCGAAATGCGATACCTGCGCGAGTCCGGCAAGGCGTTCGCGAAGGCGCATCCCGACCGTGCGCGCCTGCTCAATCTCGACCGCGTCGGCGATCGCGATCCGTATGTCGAACGTCTGTTCGAAGGCTTTGCGTTTCTGACAGGTCGGCTGCGGCAAAAGCTCGACGACGAACTGCCCGAACTGACCGAAGGGCTCGTCAGTTTGCTGTGGCCGCACTATCTGCGGATGATTCCTTCGCTGTCGATCGTCGAGTTGACGCCGTTCGCGGAGAAACTGCAGAAAACCGAAGTCGTGCCGGCCGGGGTGCCGGTGCGGTCCGCGCCGATCAACGTGCCGTCGCCGGGCGGAGTAGAGGGCGTGACGCCGCGGACGGTGCAGTGTGTGTACCGGACGACGCAGGCCGTTGCATTGCAGCCGGTGTCGATCACGCATGCCGGGCCGACCGTGCGCCATGACGGTCGCTCGGTGATTCGTCTTGGCTTCTCACTGCAGGGATCGGCGCTGCGCAGCGAAACGGACTTGTCGCGGTTGCGGTTGCATCTGAACGCGGATCTGCCGACCGCATTCGCGATGCATCTTGCGCTGACGCGTCAGATCGACGCGATTTGCTTGCGTGTTCCGGAAGTCCGCGACGGCGAACCGGTAGCGCTCGCAGGCGTAACGATCGAGCCGGCAGGGTTCTCGACGGAAGAACGGCTGTGGCCCAAGGCCGACGCGGCGTTCTCGGGATATCAACTGCTGCTCGAATACTTCACGTTCCGCGAGAAATTCCTGTTCATCGATCTGTGCGGGCTGGACCTCTCGACACTTCCCGAAAAATCGACTCGCTTCGAGCTGGAGATTCTCCTGAAGGAAGCCTATCCGTCGGATCAGCGTTTCAATGCGGAGAACGTGCGGTTGTTCTGTACGCCGGTCATCAACCTGTTCGAACTGGATGCCGAGCCGATCGAGATCGACCATCACGAAACCGAATATCGTGTCGTGCCGGCCGGTCATCAGGGCGAGCATGTCGAAACGTATTCGGTCGATGCGATCGCGACGTTCGATCACGATACGGCCGAGCGATACGAATATGTGCCGTTCGCGACGTTCCGGCACCGCGGCGGCATGTTGCGGCACGAGGCGCCGGAACGTTATTTCCACACGCGTGTGCGTTCGGGGGTATCGGGCTTGCATGAGATGTGGGTGATTCTCGGCGGGCATGCGTGGGAAACGATGAATACGCTGCCTGAGGAAAGCCTGTCGCTGCGTGTGACGGGCACGAACGGGTTGCTGCCGCGCAAGGGGCTGCGCGAAGCGAGCCTCGACGAGCTGGCGGCCAGCACGCCGAACGTCGCGGGCGTGCGCAATCTCGTATCGCCGACATGCCGCTGTATCCGCCGACGGAGGATCGCTTCCAGTGGCGCGTGCTGTCACATCTCGCACCGAACTTCCTGTCGATGATGAACGCGGAGGTGTTGCGCGGCGCTTTGGCGCTGTACGACTGGACGAACGAAGAGCTGAACCGGCGGCGGCTCGCCGGCATCCTGCACGTGTCGCAGGCAATGATCGAGGAGGTGTCGGGCGGGGCGGTCGAACGCGGCGTGCTGATCGAGGTCACGCTCGATGCGCACGCTTTCTCCGGTGAAGGCGACGTGATGCTGTTCGGCGAGTTGCTGCACCGGTTCTTCGGCGCGTACGCGGAGCTCAATCTGTTCACGAAGCTGGCGATCGTCAGTCTGCCGTCCCGGTCGCGGACGGAGTGGCCGCGCAGCAAGGCACAGCGGGCGCCGTTATGAGTTCATCGATCGATCGGATGCGTGCTGAAGCCGCTGAGGCGAACGGTCTGCCGGCAGTGGCCGAGAGGTTGTTCGAGCGGGCGCCGAAGATGACTTTCATGCAGTTCTGTCGTCTGCTGGAAGCCTGTGCGCCCGAACGTCCCGGGTTTGGTACGCGCGATACGCCGGAGCATGAGCCGGTGCGATTCCGGCCGCGTCCGCGGTTGGGGTTTCCGGCGGGTGAGGTGGCCGCTGTCGAATTCGACGACGAGCACCTCGATGCGCCGCCGACCGTGCGCACGACCTTCATGGGCCTTTATGGCGTCGATGCGGCCATGCCGTCGCACATGATCGACGAGATCGTGCTGCGGGAGGAGGGGCACGAAGCCGTCGAGGCGTTTCTCGATCCGTTCAACCACCGGGCGGCGACGTTGCTGTATCGCGCATGGAAGAAATACCGCTATCCGGAGCGTTTTCGGGCAGGCGGAGTCGACGATTATTCACGGAGCCTGTTATGTCTCGCCGGATTCGGATGGGGTGACAAACCTTTGCGGGCAGGCTTGCCCCATTCGCGGATGCTCTCGTTGCTGGGGCTGCTGATCCAGCGGACACGCACGTCGGAAGGGCTCGCCGGCGTGGTGGCGCTCGCCGCGCCGGGCGCCGATGTTCGGGTGGACGAATTCTGGGCGGTGAC
>Ga0209370_1002794_pt1 | contig 11977 bp, 7 predicted proteins | sample AgamicAtPrz_FD_187164 | JGI IMG/M metagenome (GOLD analysis project Ga0209370, IMG submission 187164) | Agave microbial communities from Guanajuato, Mexico - At.P.rz (SPAdes) (version 2) | ecosystem: Host-associated > Plants > Phyllosphere > Phylloplane/Leaf | place: Guanajuato, Mexico... | reverse complement strand
GCACCTTGTACGCTTCCTCGTCGACGAAGGTCGGCTTCACGTCGATGTCGGGATGGGCCTTGTGGAACGCTTCGATCGTCGACTGCCACACGGCGCGCTGGCTCGCGCCCTTGAACGCGATGTTGATGGTCAGCGTGCCGGCATCGGCGGGCGTCGTCGCGCCGAACGACGCGAACGCGATGGCGGCGGCGCTCGCCAGGCGGGCAGCGACGCGAAGGGGGCGATGGGTCATGAGTGTCTCCAGTCCTGTGTGTCGTTGTTTGTGCGTGACCCGGCGCGTGGCGGCGCCGGGGGCGGTTGCTACGAACGGCTTCGATACACGGCCACGCCTTGCGGCTCGACCTGCGCGGCGCCGACCACGAACGCGGACGGCGGTACGCCGTCGATCGCATGCGGCGTGTCGCGATAGTTGAATACGTAGGTCAGGCCGCCGCGCCGGCTCACGCGCACGGTGTCGCCGAGCGGCGTCGGGGCCAGGCCCGCAACGGCTGCGACATCGGCGAACAGCCGCGCGGTGGTCGCGTCGTCGAACAGCGCGGCCCAGTAGTGCAGCGTGCCGTGCGACACGCAGGCCGGATGGCCGTCGGCGAAGCGTGCGTGCACGACGCAGCGGGCGCCGTCGTCGTTCAATTCGACGAGGTCGCGCCAGTGACGCGCTTCGCCCGCGAGCGGCGAGCCGTCGCGCAGCGTGCCGTCGATCCGTTCGGTCAGGTTCGGCCGCAGCGATTCGACGCGCCACACGCGTACCGGCAGGATCGATGCGAGCGGGCCGGGCGGCAGCGCCGGCGGAATCTGCAGGTCGGCCGTCTTCGAGCCGGTGCGCGGGCCGAACACCGCGTGCGCACCCGATGCGGCGAGCCGCGACGCGAAATCGTCCGGCACGACCGGCAGCGGCGGCACGACGACGAGCCGGTAGCCGTCGAGCGGCGCATGCGCGGACACGATGTCGACGTCGAGGCCGAGCGAGCGCAGCGCCGAGTAGTACTCGAACGCGAAACGCGGGTAGTGGAAATCGGCGCCCTGCGGCTGCACTTCGAACAGCCATTTCGCTTCGTAGTCGAACACCAGCGCGACCGGCGCACGCACCGGGCCGGTTGCGTCGGCATCGGCGCCGGCGTCGAGCACGGCGGCGATTTCCTGCGCGACGCGCTGCGCTTCGCGGCCGCCTTCGTCGAGCCGGTTGTCCGGGGTGTTCAGGCCCGCGTGCATCTGCTCCTGCGCGAACGGCGCCTGCCGCCAGCGGAAGTACGATACGCAGCCGGCGCCGTGCGCGAACGCTTCCCAGCTCCACAGCCGCACCATGCCCGGCAGCGGCGCGGGGTTCCAGTGCGCCCAGTTCACCGGGCCCGGCTGCTGCTCCATCACCCAGAACGGCAGCTTCGACATGCCGCGATAGAGATCGTGATTGAACGACGCGAAATCGGGATGGCCGGTACGCAGCCAGCGCGCCTTCACGTCGGGCGCGAACCACAGCTCCTCGAGCGCGCCGAGCGGATAGCTGTCCCACGTCGCGACGTCGAGGTCGCGCGCGACTTCGTAGTGATCGAACTCGGTGAACAGCTGCATGAAGTTGTGCGCGACGACGCGGCCCGGCGAGTGCGCGCGGATCACGTCGACCTGCATCCGGTGATAGCGCGCGAGCTCGTCGGACGCGAAGCGCCGGTAGTCGAGGCGATGCGACGGATGGGCTTCGGTCACGGTGCCCACCGGCGCGTCGACTTCGTCGAAATGGCGATACTCCATGCTCCAGAACACGGTGCCCCACGCGCGGTTCAGCGCGTCGATCGTGCCGTAGCGCGCTTTCAGCCATTCGCGAAAGCGCACGAGCGCGGCCGGCGAGTAGCTGACGACGGTCTGGTGGCAGCCCAGCTCGTTGTCGGTCTGCCAGTAGCGCACGGCCGGGTGGCGGCCGTAGCGTTCGGCGACCGCCGTGCAGATCTGGCGCGACGCTTCGAGATAGATCGGCGACGAGAAGTCGTAGTGGCGGCGCGAGCCGAACGCGCGCGGCCGGCCGTCGGCGCCGATCGCGAGGATATCGGGATGGCGGTCGACCAGCCATTTCGGCGGCGTCGCGGTCGGCGTGCACATCACGATCTCGAGGCCGGCCGCGCCGAGCACGTCGACCGCACGGTCGAGCCAGCCCCAGTCGTATTCGCCCGGCGACGGCTCGATGCGGCTCCATGCGAATTCGGCGATCCGCACCTGCTCGATGCCGAGCGCTTTCATCCGGCGAGCGTCGTCGGCCCACATCGATTCCGGCCAGTGTTCCGGGTAGTAACAGACTCCGAGGCGCATGCCCGATCCTTATGCGTAGTGGTGGACGGGAAGGTCGGCGCACGCGGGCACCGCGCGGCCGTCTTCGGTGAACAGGTGGCAGGCCGCGGCCGGCGCGTGCACGTGCACGCGTTCGCCGGTGCGCACCTGCGCGTCGCCGGGCACTTTCGCGATCAGTGGCGTCGCGTTCGGCTGGCCGGCCGGATCGAGGTGCACGTAGGTCTGCTCGCCCAGGCGTTCGACGAGCGCGACGTCGCGCGCGAGCGTCGTCGCGTCGGGCGCGGCGCCGAGCGTCAGGTGTTCGGGGCGGATGCCGAGCGTCACGGCGGCGCCGGCGGAGAGCGCCGAGCCGTCGCGCGGCAGCACGAAGGTTTCGCCGGACGGCACGAGCGTGACGGCCGTGCGACGCGCGTCGCATGCGGTCACGACGGCCGGCAGGAAGTTCATCCGCGGCGAGCCGATGAAGCCCGCGACGAAGCGGCTGGCCGGATGGTGGTAGAGGTCGAGCGGCGCGCCGACCTGCGCGATGCTGCCGTGCTGCGCGGTATCCGCGCCGGCGTGCAGCAGCACGATCTTGTCGGCGAGTGTCATCGCCTCGGTCTGGTCGTGCGTCACGTAGACGACGCTCGCGCGTTCGAACTGACGATGCAGCCGCGCGATCTCGATGCGGGTCTGGCCGCGCAACGCCGCGTCGAGGTTCGACAGCGGTTCGTCGAACAGGAACACGCCGGGCTCGCGCACGATCGCCCGGCCGATCGCGACGCGCTGCCGCTGGCCGCCGGACAGCGCCTTCGGCTTGCGCTCGAGCAGCGTGTCGAGCTGCAGGATGCGCGCGGCGTCGCGCACCTTCCGGTCGATCTCGGCCTTCGGCACGCGCGCGAGCTTCAGCCCGAACGCCATGTTCTCGTACACCGTCATGTGCGGAAACAGCGCGTAGCTCTGGAACACCATCGCGACGCCGCGCTGGGCGGCCGGCACGTCGTCGACGCGGCGGCCGTCGATCGACAACTCGCCCGCGCTCAGATCCTCGAGCCCGGCGATCATGCGCAGCAGCGTCGATTTCCCGCATCCGGACGGCCCGAGAAACACGCAGAACTCGTGCGCGCCGATCTCCAGATCGACGTCGCGAATGACCGGCGCGTGCTCGCCGTAGGCTTTCTGCACGCGTCGCATCGAGATGCTCGCCATTGTCTCCGCTCCATGTTTTAATGCGCCGTACGACTTGATTAAGCGCTTAATCACCGCGATCAAAAAAAGGGGCGATGCGATCGCGGCCGAGTCGCGCCCGTTGGCGGGCGGCAAGGTGTGCGGCGATAGTGCGCCGCTTCGGTGAGCGAAGCAAATACTGGATCGACGTCTCATATAGTGGGCAAGCGATGGCAACACTGGATGAAGTGGCGCGCCGCGCCGGCGTGACGGCCGCGACGGTGTCGAACGTGCTGCGCGACCGCGGCCGGGTGGGCGACGCGACGCGCGCGCGGGTGCTCGAAGCGGTCGACGCGCTCGGCTATCGGCCGCATCTCGCCGCGCGGGCGCTGGCGGAAGGGCGCGCGCCGACGGTCGCGCTGATGGTATCGAGCATCGCGAACCCGTTCTATCCGGAGTTCGCGCTGGCGGTCGAGCGCGCGGTGCGCCGCAACGGGCAGTTCCTGATCGTCTGCAACACGAACGAAGATCCGTTGCAGGGGCGAGCGTATCTCGACCAGATCGCCGGCACGGTCTCCGAAGGAATTCTCGTGACCAACGCGAACCTGCATCTGCCGGATCTGCTCGACGTCGCGCGGCGCGGTGTGCCGGTCGTGCTGTGCCTGTGGGAGCGGCCCGAGGCGCCGCCCGACGGGCTGCCATGCGTGGCGATCGATTTCCGCGAGGCGGGGCGGATCGCGACGCGGCATCTGCTCGAACTCGGCCATCGCGAGATCGGCGTGATCGTCGGCGGGTCGGCAAACGGCGTGCAGGCCGCGCGCTACGACGGCTGCGTCGACGTGATGCGCGAAGCCGGGCTGGACGCGTCGCGCGTCGGCGCCGGGCACGATTCGATCGAGGGCGGCGTGCGCGCGGCCGGGCAGTTGCTCGATGCGCATCCCGAGCTGACCGCGCTCGTCGCGACCAACGACCTGCCGGCGATCGGCGCGATGCACGCGGCGGCCGATCGCGGCCGGCGCGTGCCCGACGATCTGTCGATCGTCGGCATCACCGACATCCATCTCGCCCGCGACACGCGGCCCACGCTGACGACCGTCGCGATCCCGACCGCCGAGGCGGCCGGCATCGCGGTCGAATTGCTCAATACGCTTCGCGAGGCGGGCGGGCAGGGTGACGACGCATCGCGCGTGCGGGTCGCGTCACCGCCGACGCTGGCGGTGCGCGGTACGACGGGGCCGGTGCACGGCCGCGCACCGCACCGTGCCGGGCGGTCGCGCCGCACGTAAGGCCGCGAGCCGGCCAGGTGGCGGCGCGAGGTTCGTTGGTAGAATTCGCATCCGTGGACAGCCGCCGGCAGCGACCCAGCCAGCCGGCGGCTACGCCAGACCGCCGACCCGCGCCCGCTTCGGCGCTCGATCGAATACGTGAATGAAGAAAACCGTCAAGACAGGTACGGCACCGGCTTCCGGCACGGCGCGCGCACGCCGGCCCACGCAGGCGGAGCGCAGCCAGGCGACGCGTGAGCGCGTCATTGCCGCCGCGATATCGCTGCTGCACAGGGAAGGCTATTCTGGCGCGACGACGCTCGCGATCCGGCGCGAGGCCGACGTCAGCATGGGCGCCATGCAGCACCAGTTTCCGACCAAGGCGGAATTGATGGCCGCGGTGCAGGAACGGCTCACCGGCGATCGCTTCGCGCAGTTCGAACGCGCGGCGCGCAGCGCCACGACGCCGCTCGAGCGGATCGACCGGATGCTCGATGTCGCGGGCGTGCTCATCGGCACGCCGCTATTCGCCGCCAGCATGGAGATCCAGTTGGCGCGGCGCGCCGACAAGGAGCTCGACGAGGCGGTGACGCGTATCCTCAGGCCGTTCGGCGACGGGTTTCGCGCACTGATGCGCGACGTCGTCGCGGGCTTCGATCGGGAGACCGCGTTCAAGGTCACGCAATTGCAGGTGCTGGGCGGATCGATGATCCGCGGGCTGACCATCGACGTCGTGACGGGCGGCGATCCGGTCGCGGCGCAGGCGGCATTCGCGCTCTGGCGCGACATTGCGCTTCGACAAATTTTGGATACGACGCCGTCCTCTGCCACGGCGCCGACCAAAACCGGCAAGCGCCGCTCTTCGCGCTGATATTCCGCTGACTATTCCGGCCGCGCGCGTCATGGCGCCGGCCGCTCCGCATTTCGAGACACCGCTCGGTTCGTTCAATTGACAAGCAATGTGGCCTACTTGTAAGTTGCGGTTCATGCGTGTTCGGGGCTCCGTGGTCGTTGAGGCAATGCGCCGAATCCGTATGCATTCCTGCGCGACCCGATCAAGGATTCTTGCCGACATGACCCGATTAACACCCCTGTACCGAACCGCCGGCTTCGCCGCCATACTCCTGATGCTGTCCGCGTGCTCGAGCATGAAGCCGCATGCCACCGATGCCGATCGCGCGGACTCTCGCGCAGGCGCCGCCGTCTCGCATGCCGGCCGCTGGCTGATCGACGACCAGGGGCGCGTGCTGATCGTTCATGGCGTCAACGTCGTGGTCAAGCAGCCGCCATATGTGCCGGAAGCCGCCGGCTTCGGCGCGAAGGAAATGGATCGACTCGCGGCGGATGGCTTCAACGTCGTGCGCCTGGGCGTCGCGCAGCACCAGCTCGAACCCGCGCCTGGACGCTACGACGGCGCCTATCTGGCCTCGCTCGCCCGTACCCAGCGGCAACTCGCGGATCGCGGCATCTACACGCTGCTCGACATGCATCAGGACGGCTACTCGCGCCGGTTCGCGCCCGAACGCCGCCGCGGCGAAGTCGCGGCGGGCAACCCCGGCGGCGCGGAAATCAACAACGGCTTCGCCGACTGGATGGCGCTCGACGACGGCTTGCCGAACGTGAACCCCGGCCATCCGTACTATTACGTCATGTCGAAGGCGATCAACCGCGCGTTCGACAATCTCTACTCGAATGCGAGCGGGCCCGAAGGCGTCGGGCTCGCGGACCGTTTCGCCGCGGCGTGGCGGCATGTTGCCGCCGGGTTTGCGGGTCGCCCTTACCTGCTCGGCTACGAATTGCTGAACGAACCGTGGCCGGGCGCACGCTGGCTCGACTGCGCGGGGCCGCAGGGTTGCGCGGCGTTCGACCGGCAGGTGATGTCGGTTTTCAACCGTCGGCTGCAAACTGCGATCCGCGACACCGATCGCAGCACGCTGATCTTTCAGGAACCCAATCCGCTGTTCAATCTCGGCTTTCCGACGCATCTCGACCCAGGCGATGCGCGCTCGGGCTTCGCGTTTCACAACTACGCGTCGAAGGTCGATCAGTTCGCGAAAGCCATTGGCACGGCCTTGCCCGCCGGCCAGCCCGAGTTGTCCGGGCGGCTCGCGCCGCTGCTTGGCGGAGCCGACGCGGACAAGGAGGCGCGCGTGTTCGGCAATGCGCTTGCCCGCGTCGATGCGACCGGCGAAGCGCTGCTGATGACCGAATTCGGCGGCCTCGACGCGCCCGATCCGTCGGGGCGCCGGGTCGAGCGGATGGCGGACGCCGCGGACCGCGACATGATTCCATGGATCTACTGGCGCTTCCCCGTTCCGGCCGACTCCACGCTCGCGTCGTGGCAAACGGTGCGCGACGCACTGGTGCGCCCTTATCCGCAGGCGATAGCGGGTACGCCGACACGCTGGCGCTTCGACCCGGCGACGCAGCGCTTCGAACTGCGCTATGCGACGCGGCCGGCCGGCGCGACGCTGCGGCCCGGCGCGCTGACGCAGATCTTCGTGCCCGACTACCGCTATCCGCACGGCTATCGCACCCGCGTGACGGGCGGAACGGTCGAATCGGCGCCCAATGCGCGCACGCTGCTGGTGGCCGCCCGCCCGGATGTGGCGGAGATCGTCGTCGAGATCGCCCCGGCGCCGTAATCGACGCCCGGCGCAACGCGCAGGCCGCACGTCATTTAAAAGCAGTATGTATTACTTGATAAAAACGACGCCGCCCCGCATGCGGTCGTCCGTCGTTACCTGGAGACATCAATGCCAATCGATACGTCCATGCCACGCTCGCCGGCGCGCCGCACCTTCCTACGCACCAGTGGCACGGCGGCCGCCGGCCTCGCCTGCGCCCCGGCGCTCGCGAGCGGCAACAGCGCACGCTTCGCTGACGATTTCGTGTGGGGCGTCGCGGCGTCGGCCGCGCAAACGGAGAGCCGCGACGGCCGCGGACGCAGCAACTGGGATGAATTTGCCGATCGGGCCGGCACGATCGCCGACGGCTCGTCCAATGCGCGCTGTACCGAGTTCGAGCGGCGCTATCTGACCGACCTCGAATGGATGGCCGCGGCCGGCATTCGCGCGTTCCGCTTCTCGATCGCATGGCCGCGCGTGCAGCCGCAGGGGCCCGGTGCGCCGAGCGACGCGGGCCTTGCCACCTACGACCGGATGGTCGACGCGATGCTTGCGCGTGGCATCGTGCCGTTTCCCACGCTGTTTCACTGGGATACGCCAGTCTGGGCCGGCGATTTCCGCAAGCGCGACATTGCCTATCGGCTGGCCGATTACGCGGATCGCGTGACGCGCCGGCTCGGCGATCGCGTGAAGCACTGGATCGTGCTGAACGAACCGAACAGTCTCGCGCTGCGCGGTTACGGAATGGGCGTGCATGCACCGGGCCTGCGTTCGCCGGAAGGCGTGTTCGCGGCGATGCACCACCAGAACCTGGCCCAGGGCCTCGCGTTCCAGGCGCTGCGCGCCAACCTGCGCGATGCACGGATCGGCACGACGATCAACCTTCAACCGATCCGTCCGGCGGGCCCGCGCGACGAAGACCGCAAGGCGGCCGGCCTCGTCGACCTGCTGTGGAATCGAGCGTTCCTTGATCCGCTGTACGGACACGGTTACCCCGCGCCGCTCGACCATTCGCTCGCCAGCGTTGTCCAGCCCGGCGACATGGACGTCATCGCCGCGAAGCCGGATTTCCTCGGGATGAACTACTACTCGCGCATCTACGCGCGAGCCAATCCATCGGTGCCGTTCGGCGTCGAGCAAGCCGAGCCGCCGGCCGACCTGCCACGCACCGCGTATTTCCAGGTCGAGCCAGACGGGATGACCGAGATGCTGCTGCGCCTGCATCGCGACTACGGCGCACCGGAGATCTACATCACCGAAACCGGCTTCGCGCTGAACGATCCGTCGCCGCGCGACGGCGCGGTCGACGACGGCCCGCGCAGCGACTACCTGGCGCGCTATCTGCGCGCGGCGCACGACGCATATCGCCAGGGCGTACGGCTGAAGGGCCTGTTCTATTGGGCCGCCACCGACAACTGGGAGTGGGGGCAGGGATTCTCGAAGCGGTTCGGCCTCGTGCATGTCGATCTCGACACGCAGGTGCGTACGCCGAAGCGCAGCCTCGCGTACTACGCACGCTGCATTGCGCGAAACGCGGTGGCGTGATGCGCGATCCCGTTCGTCATTCATCATCGACCACGCAGCTCGCATGAAACCTCGCTCGCAAGCCCGGCGCCGGCCACGTCCGAACGTGCCGGCCAGCGCCGTGCGCTATTCCTCCGAATCGCCCGGTTCCGCTCATCGCGCGCTGCTTGCGCTCGATCGGCGCGGTCTCTGGCTGGTGACGGCGCTCGTCGTTGCCTGCGCGACCATCGGTGCGCTGGTCGGCTGGCTGTGGATTCCGCGGTCCCATGAGCAGGCGGCACCGCGCGTCGTGATCGGCGACGGGCGCGACGGGCCGCGCGACATGGCCTGGATTCCGGCCGGGACGTTCCTGATGGGCAGCGATGCGCCGGCGGCGCAGCCGAACGAGCGGCCCGCACACCGGACCTCGGTGCGCGGCTTCTGGCTGGATCGCCGCGACGTGACCAACGTGGAATTCCGGCGCTTCGTCGATGCGACGGGCTACGTGACGACCGCCGAGCGCAAGCCGGACTGGAACGCGCTGAAGGCGCAGCTTCCGCCGGATACGCCGCGGCCGCCCGACAGCGCGCTGGTGCCGGGCGCTCTCGTGTTCGCCGGCACCGCGAGCCCGGTTCCGCTCGACGATTACGCGCGCTGGTGGCGTTTCCAGCCCGGCGCGAGCTGGCGGCATCCCGACGGGCCTGACAGCACGATCGACGGCAAGGACGACTACCCGGTCGTGCAGGTTTCGTACGACGACGCGTGCGCGTATGCGAAGTGGGCGGGCAAGCGGCTGCCGACCGAGGCCGAGTGGGAATTCGCGGCGCGCGGCGGCCTCGAGCAGGCCGACTACGCGTGGGGCAACCAGTTGAAACCGTCGGGGCGGCAGATGGCGAATATCTGGGAAGGGCAGCAGCCGCAGCCGTTCCCGGTCGTCGATGCGCGCACCGGCAAGCCGCCCGCCCCGAGCCCGGCCGGCACCTATCCGGCCAACGGCTACGGGCTCTACGACATGGCCGGCAACGTGTGGCAATGGGTGGGCGACCGGTATCGCGCCGATGCGTTCTCGCTGGCCGCGGCCGCCGGCCGTCCGGCCGTCGATCCGCAGGGCCCCGCCGACAGTTGGGATCCGTCCGAGCCCGGCGTGCCGCCGCAAGCACCGAAGCGCGTGATCCGCGGCGGCTCGTTCCTTTGCAACGAAGCGTATTGCCAGAGCTATCGGCCCAGCGCGCGGCGCGGCGCCGATCCCGAAGCGGGGATGTCGCACCTCGGCTTCCGGCTGGCGATGGACGAGCGCGCGTGGCTCGCCCGGCGCGGCGGCGCAAACACGCCGGATTGACCGGCCAGATCAACTCAATCGAGGAGACAACCATGCATTCCCCCCTGCCCCGGCGATCCCGCCGGCACGCGCCGTCGCTGTCGCGCTTCGTGGCGTGCGCGATGGCCTGGCTGCTGACGCTGTTCGCCGGCGTCGCGCATGCCGGCGCAGCGCGGCCGAACATCGTGTGGATCACCGTCGAGGACATCACGACGTTCATCGGCGGATACGGCGACCCGCAGGTCAAGACGCCGAACATCGACCGGTTGGCGCGCGAAAGCGTGCTGTACACGCACGCGTACCAGGTGTCGGGCGTATGTGCGCCGTCGCGTTCCGCGCTGATCACCGGCATGTATCCGACTTCGGTGGGCACCCAGCATCACCGGACGGGCCCGGGCGAGATCTCGGTTCCGGGCGTGACGGCGAACGACAAGCCGAAGGGCGTGCCGCCGACCTATTCGGTGGTGCTGCCGCCCGACGTGAAGGCGTTCCCCGAGCTGTTGCGCAAGGCCGGCTACTACACGTCGAACAATCAGAAGACCGATTACCAGTTCGTGGCGCCGGTGACGGTGTGGGACGAGAACGGCCCCGCCGCGTCCTACCGCTATCGCCCGAAGGACAAGCCGTTCTTCGCGGTGTTCAACTTCTTCGTCACGCACGAGTCGATGATCACCTACCGGCAGGACCCGCTGCGCGTCGATCCCGCGTCGATCACGGTGCCGCCGATCTATCCGGACACGCCGGCGGTGCGCGGCGACATCGCGCGCATGTACACCAACATCGAGACGATGGACCGGCAGGTCGGCCAACTGATCGAGATGCTCAAGCGCGACGGCGTGTACGACAACACGATCATCTTCTTCTTCGCGGACAACGGCGGCACGTTGCCGTGGATGAAGCGCGAGGTGCTCGAGCGCGGCACGCGCGTGCCGCTGATCGTGCGCTTCCCCGACGCGGCGCGCGGTGGGTCCACCGATGCGCAACTGGTGAGCGGCGTCGATCTCGCGCCGACCGTGCTGTCGCTGGCCGGCGTGCCGATTCCCGCGTACATGCAGGGGCAGGCGTTCCTCGGGCCCGAGCGGGCATCGGCGCCGCGCCGCTACGTGTTCGCCACGCGCGACCGGATGGACAGCGAATACGACCGCGTGCGGATGGTGCGCGACCAACGCTTCCGCTATCTGTACAACTACATGCCGGAGAAGCCGTACTACCAGCCGATCCGGTTCCGCGAAAGCATGCCGATGATGCGCGACATCCTGCGGCTGAAGGATGAAGGCAAACTGCCGCCGGCCACCGCCGCGTGGTTCGGCGCGAAACCGGTCGAGGAGCTGTACGACGCCGATCGGGATCCGTGGGAGCTGCACAACCTCGCGAACGACCCGCGCTATCGCGCGAAGCTCGACGAGCTGCGCGCCGCGTTCCGCACGTGGACCGACCGTTACGGCGACATGGGCGGCATACCGGAGCCCGAGATGATCTCGCGGATGTGGCTCGGCGGCTCGGCGCCGCCCGCGACGGCCGTACCCGAAATCCGGCCGGCGCCGGGCGGCGTGACGATCGCATGTGCGACGCGCGGCGCGTCGATCGGCTACTGGATCGAACGTCGCGGCGATCCCGCGCCGGCACCCACGCACACCGTCCTCAGCTGGGACTTCGAACGGCTCGCCGGCGAAATGCTGCCGCCGAAGCTCGGCGCGCGTTTCGCCCACCTCGGCGATCAGCGGCCCGTGCAGCAGAACTGGTCCGTATACGACGCGGGGCGCGTGATTCCGTTGCGCGCCGGCGACGTGCTGCACGTCAACGCGATGCGGATCGGCTATACGGCCGCGACGCTCGATTACCCG
>Ga0209370_1002793_pt1 | contig 11981 bp, 12 predicted proteins | sample AgamicAtPrz_FD_187164 | JGI IMG/M metagenome (GOLD analysis project Ga0209370, IMG submission 187164) | Agave microbial communities from Guanajuato, Mexico - At.P.rz (SPAdes) (version 2) | ecosystem: Host-associated > Plants > Phyllosphere > Phylloplane/Leaf | place: Guanajuato, Mexico... | reverse complement strand
AGTTCGTGGTGCTGCTGCCGGATATCGACGCAGCCGGTGGGCGGATCTTCGCCGAGCGCCTGCGCATGCTGGTCGAGCGCCTGCAGATCAGCCATGACGGGCAGGTGATTCCCTTCACCATCAGCCTGGGCGTGGCCGACCTCAGCGAGCCCAGCCACGATCATCAGCAGATCATCCAGTGGGCCGACCAGGCGCTCTACAACTCCAAGCGCAATGGCCGCAACCAGGTCACGGTGTTCGGCTTCTAGCTGACCAGCGATGCCTTAGAGGCCGGCCGTGCCAGCAACACAACCAGCATCGCGATGGTCAGCAAGGGCAGCATGGCCAGGTTGACCTGGAACCAGCCCAGCCCGGTGATCAGCGCACCGGAGGCGAAAGCTGCGCAGGCGGCAACGCCGCCGTTGGCCAGCTCCATCAGTCCCTGAGCCTTGCCGCGCTCGGCCGGTTCATGGGCCTTGGCGAGCAGTGTAGTGCCGGCCACCAGCATCAGGTTCCAGCCAATGCCCAGCAGCAGCGAGGACGTCAGGAAGTAGGCCTGTGACTGGCCACTTACCCCGACCAATGCGCTGCACGCCAGTGCCCCGATACCAACAAAGGCCACCGGCCTGCTGCCCAGGCGGTCCACCAGCGGGCCGGCGATCAGGGCGGGCAGGAACATGCCGAGCATGTGCCACTGGATCACCTGGGCGGCGTCGGCCAATGGCAAGCCACACAAGCTCATGGCGAGCGGCGTCGCGTTCATCACCAGAATCATCAGGCCGTGGCCGATGGCGGTCACCGCAAGCGCACAGCGAATCACCGGGCGGGCCAGCAGGCTGCGCAGATCACCGCGTGGCGCAACGGTGATCGCGCCTTCGCGCAGCGTACTGAGCAGCAGCAGACCAAGCAGTGCCAACCCGGCCAGCAGCAGATAAGCGCCGACAAAAGGCGTACTCACCGCGTTGCGGGCCCAGAGCGTCAGGCTCGGCGCGATCAACGCTGCGCAGATGCCACCCGCGATCACCCAGGCTGCGGCGCGTCCCTTGTGGGCCTCGTCCACGGCCTCCAGCGCCGCGAAGCGGTAATACATTGCTGAGGCCTGATAGACGCCAATTGGCAAAGCGCCCAGGCAGAACAGCACGAAGTTCTCCAGCCAGACACCCGAGGCGCTGACCAGGCCCCCGAGAATGCCGGCTGCGGCGCCCAGGGTCAGGCCAGGCCTGCGTCCATGGCGCTGCATGAACAGCGACAGTGGATGCGTGGCTGCCAGGTTGCTGAGCACCAGCAAGGCCAGCGGAAGGGTGATCAGGCTGTTGTAGGGCGACAGTTGCATACCGATCAGAGCGGTGAGCGTGATGCCGATCAGCGAGCAGCTCCAGTACAGCGCCTGGGCGATAAACAGGATCAACAGCGCGCGGTTACGCACCAGCAGCATCGCAACCTCCGGCTTTGCGCACGCGCAGGGTCGAGGGTGGATTGGCCGCCAGCTTGGCAACCGGGCGGATCGGCCGGCGCACCAGCTCGCCACCGCAGTTGGGGCAATGGCCTTTGAGATGGGTATCGGCGCAGGTACTGCAGTAGGTGCATTCGAACGAGCAGATGCGCGCGTCCAGGGACTCGGGAGGCAGGTCGCGGTCGCAGCATTCGCAGTTGGGGCGTAGTTCAAGCACGGCTCATCTCCTGGCCGAAGCGTTCGGCGTATTGCTGGGGGCTGATGGACAGGTGTTTGTGAAAGACCCGGCGCAGGTTTTCCGGATGGCCAAAGCCGGTCAGGCGGGCGACGGTGCTGATCGAGGCCTGGGCATCCTGCAGCAGGCTGCGGGCTGCCTCCAGGCGCACGCGCTCCACATAGCCCGCCGGTCCGGTGCCCAGTTCCTTGGCGAATACGCGGGACAGGGTGCGCGGCGTCATCCGCGCCTTGTCGGCCAGAGCGTCGAGGGAGAGGTCGCTGCCCAGGTTGGCCGGAATCCACTCCAGCAGTTCGGCCAGGCGCGGCGTGCGGCTGGGTTCCGGAGCGAGCAGGGCGCTGAACTGCGCCTGGCCGCCCGGGCGGCGCAGAAACATCACCAGGCGCCGCGCCACCGCCAGCGCCGTGCTGCGACCCAGATCCGCTTCGACCAGTGCCAGCGCCAGATCGATTCCGGCGGTGACGCCAGCGGAGGTGAACAGATGCTCGCTGCCATCGCCCGCGGTGGGCTGGTAAGTGTGCAGGCAGTCGCTGTCGACCAGCAGCTTGCCGTCCTGGCGCAGCGCGTCGATATCGGCCCAGTGGGTGGTCACTCGCCTGCCGTCGAGCAGTCCGGTGCGGGCAAGGATCAGCGCGCCGGAGCACACCGAACCCAGGCGCCGGATATGGGGCTCGGCATCCCGCAGCCAGCTCAGCAGCGGCTGGTTCTCGCATTGGCGGGCCTCACCGGCGCCGCCGGGAATCAGCAGGGTATCCAGGCTGGCAGGATCCACGTCGCGCCACGCAGCATCGGCTATCACGCCCATGCCGGCGGAGCTGTTCACCGGTCCTGGCTGCTCGGCAAGCATCAGCAGCCGGTAGGCATCGCCCAGGCCCTGGCGGTTACGTTCGACGTTGGCGGAGGCGAAGACCTGTAGCGGGCCGACCACATCCAGGCTCATGAAGTCCGGGTAGATCAGCGCGGCAATGCATTTGCGGTCGTCCATGGCGGCCCCTCGGCATAAGAGGAGGCCAGTGTGCGCAAGAAGGGTTATGGCGGCAACGACATAAAGCCCACAAATCTTGCCACTTCTCAGGCGGTGGGTAGTTTCTCCAGAAAGCGCATCAGCAGGCTTTCTTCGCTACGCAGGCCTTTGCGTGCAGCCGCCAGGCGCAGATCGGCCAGAGCGCCGGCATGGAAGGCTTCGATCAGCGCCGGATGGATATAGCACTTGCGGCACACTGCGGGCGTGTTGCGAAGCTCTTCGGCGACCTGCTTGACCATGCTCACTACGTGCTTCTTGGCCGAGCTTTCCGGCTGCCATTCCAGTTCCCGCAGCAATGTCAGCGCCAGGGCACTGCCGGCCCAGGTGCGGTAATCCTTGGCGGTGAAGTCGGCGCCGGTGAGTTCGCGCAGGTAGTTGTTCACGTCCGTCGAGGTCACGGTATGACGTTCGCCCTCGGCATCCAGATATTGGAACAGGTGCTGGCCCGGCAGCTCCAGGCAGCGGCGGATGATGCGAGCCAGGCGACGGTCGCTGACCTCGACTTCGTGCTCGATGCCGCTCTTGCCGCGAAAGTGAAAACGAATGGCGCTGCCCTGGACCTCGACATGGCGGTTGCGCAGGGTGGTCAGCCCGTAGGAGCGGTTCTCCTTGGCGTAGCGCACGTTGCCGATACGAATCAGCGTGTTGTCGAGCAGGGTGATCACCGTGGCCATGACTTTCTCGCGGCCATGATCGGGCAGCAGCAGGTGCTGTTCCACGGTCTGGCGCAGTTTCGGCAGGGCCTTGCCGAACATCAGCAGGTTGGCGTACTTGTCGGTATCACGCACTTCACGCCAGCGCGGGTGATAGCGGTACTGCTTGCGCCCGCGGGCATCGCGGCCGGTCGCCTGCAGATGGCCCTTGGGGTCTGGGCAGATCCATACGTCGACGTAGGCCGGTGGTATCGCCAAGGCATTGATGCGGGCGATTTTCTGGGCGTCGCGGATGCGTTCGCCATTGGGCTCGAAATAGCAGAATTTGCCGCGCAGCTTGCGGCGGGTGATACCGGGCGTGCGGTCGTCCACGTAATGCAGGTCGTTGGGCAGTTCCGGTGCTGCCGACAGGTTGGTCATCGTATTGTCTCCTTGATGGCGGGCAGGAGATAACACTCGGCCGGCGAGACGGTCGCGCGGTGTAAAAAGGACAGGGTTACAGCGAGGGTTTGCATGCCGGTCAGCTCGCGACAACAGTTAAAGACTTAGCCAGCCGAACGGGAAGGGAAGTTCAGACTTTAACAGGCGCCACTGGGCGAACGGATATAAGAAACAGGCGGGATTTATAAACCGGGACAAGTTGCCGCACCCGTGGGTGCGGCAACTTTCAAAACGTCCTAAAGCCGCAGCCGAGAACTTATTCCGGCATGCTCCACGGAGCGAGGTCGAAGCCCTTGCGGCTGAGCTCGTCGCGGGAAGTTTTCAGGGCCTTGGCCAGTTCCTGAGGGTCGCTGTAGATACTGCTGGTCAGCTGCTTACGGTCGATCAACGGCGTGCTGGTGCGATCCACGATTGTCAGGTTCAGTACGCCCGTACCGTCCTGAGGCGCCCAAGCCACGCAGTGGAAAGGTTGAAAGGCGCGGTCGGCGATCAGCAGTGCATCATTGAAACGCAGCGAAGCGTTCATGGGGTCGGTTCTCCGAGGGTTTCCCAATGATTCATAGTGTCAGCGCTCATGTTCAAAACGCTGACGTTCCAGCTGTTGATGTTTCAATGAGCCCTGCAAGTCACATCCAAATAAATTAATTTTCGAAAAAACTGAAAATTAAGCTGTGAAGTTGACGAGCATCACCGTTTTAGCAGGTGGCGGCAGGCTTTAAGCACTGCACTTAATGTTTAGCCGCTGAAAAATGGCATCAACACCCAATAGGAAAATAGCGCTGCTGATCAGTTCCATAAGTTCAGATTTTTTATTAATGCCGGCGGGCGTTTAACTTCTTTAGAACAGCTATCGCCAGTTTTCTGACGAGTTGTTCGCAGTGCTGGGGGAGTACCTCTACAACGGCATAAGGCGGTCGGCCAGGCGCCCGGTTTCGGTCAGTTCGAGAAACTCGTCGCCCAGACGGCGGCTTTCGTCCATGGCCTGGCGCCAATAGCGCTCGCGCCCTGCGTCGTCGCTCAGGAAGCGGGTGAAATCCTTGCGGTCCGGCAGCTTGCCGTAGGGCAATCGCGCCAGGTACTCGCGCGAAGGTGCCAGTAGCAGCACATCCTGCAAACGCATCGCGTCGCCACGGCGCCAGGGCATACCCTTGTCGAACCAGCCGGGAATGATGCGATCGGTGAAGTGTGGGTACAGCACCACGTCATTGCCGCTGTAGGGCAGGTCGAGGTGGTAGTCCAGCAGGCCGCCGTCGCGGTAGGTGCCAGGGCCGGCGCCGGGAATGTCGCGCACGCCCTGCATCACGAAGGGGATCGAACCGGAAGCCAGCAAGGCGTGGCGCAGGTTGCCGACATCCAGCGGCAGGCAGCGCGTGGGAAAATCGGTCAGCGGATGCAGGGGCGGCGCCAGGCGGGCATCGTGCAGGATCACGCGCTCGAAGTGGCGGGCCAGGCGCGGGCGGCCGAGCAGGTTGCTGCCGATCACCGACGACATCCCGAGCCCCAGGGAGCGGCGATCATCCTCGGCAAGGCGGCCATGGCTTTTTACCACCACGATGTTGAGCCGGTAATGAGGGTTGTCGAGCACGGCGGCGTCCTGCTGTTGCAATATCTCGTCGAGCATACGCACGCAGCGTTCGCTTACCTCGGCGATGCTCACGCCCTTGGCGAAGCGCATGCCCGTATACAGCTCGCCCAGGCGCTGCAACGCCGCGGCGGGGTCGGGCAGGCAGGCGCTGGCGAAGCGCCAGGAGCCGATGGAGGCGCCAATCAGTGAACGTTCACGGGGCGCTAGGGCCAGCCAGTCGCCGAACAGGGCGATATCCAGGCCCTGAATACCCAGCGCCTTGGGCCCGCCGGCTGCGCCGGGCAGGGTGCCGACATCGGCGGGCTGCAGGCCGCGCTCGCGAATGCGCGCCAAGGCGCGTTGGCCGGCTTTCAACGTAAGGGCAGGGAATTTGATCTGGATGGCGCTCATGCCGACCTCCGCTAGAGAGGCACCAGTATAAGGGCCTGGCTCACGCGGGTCTGCGGGGCAATTCAGGTTGAATTAAGTCGCTCCCCTTAACCTGATCATCGTCGAAACACGATTACTCAGGAGATCACCATGAAGAAATTGACCGCTTTGTTCGCCGTTGCTGCTCTCGCTGCCACCGCGGGTATGGTCCAGGCCCGTGACTTGGGGCCGGACGAGGCGCTGAAACTGCGTGATGCCGGCACCATCCAGTCGTTCGAAAAACTCAACGAGGCTGCCCTTGCTGCCCATCCCGGCGGTAAACTGGGCGATACCGAACTCGAGGAAGAATACGGTCGCTACCTCTATCAGGTAGAAATCCGCGACGCCCAGAACCAGAAATGGGATGTCGAGCTGGATGCCACTAACGGCACCATCCTCAAGAACCACCAGGATGATTGATGAAAGGCAACCCCGTTCTACGTTGCATCTGCATCGTTTCGCTGGCCGCGCTGACCTGCGCGGCCAGTGCTCGTGATCTGGATCAGGATGAAGCGCGGGATCTGCGCCTGAGTGGCGTGATCCTGCCGCTCGATCAGCTGATGCGCGCCGCGCTGGAGCGTTACCCGGGCGCGACCCTGCTCGAAGCCGAGCTGGAAGAAGAAGACGATGTCTTCGTCTATGAAGTGGAACTGCTGACCCGCGAGGGCGTGGTTCGTGAACTGGAGCTCGATGCCCACGATGGCAAGATCCTGAAGGATGAGGTAGACGACTGACATGCGCCTGTTGCTGGTTGAAGACCACGTACCGCTTGCCGATGAACTGACCGCCTCACTGACCCGCCAGGGCTATGCCGTGGACTGGCTGGCCGACGGCCGCGACGCCGTGTACCAGGGCGCCAGTGAGCCCTATGACCTGATCATTCTCGACCTCGGTTTGCCTGGCAAGCCGGGGCTCGAGGTGCTGCAGGAGTGGCGCCAGGGTGGTCTGGCTACCCCGGTGCTGATTCTCACCGCCCGCGGTTCGTGGGCTGAGCGCATCGAAGGCCTCAAGGTTGGTGCCGACGACTACCTGACCAAACCCTTCCACCCCGAAGAACTGCAGCTACGCATTCAGGCGCTGCTGCGCCGTGCCCGTGGCTTGGCCAACCAGCCGCAACTGCAGGCTGCCGGTTTGCACCTCGACGAAAGCCGGCAATGCGTCAGCCGTGGCGAGCAGGAGATCGAACTGACCGCCGCGGAGTTTCGCCTGCTGCGCTACTTCATGCTGCACGCCGGGCAGATTCTCTCCAAGAGCCACTTGGCCGAACACCTGTACGACGGCGAGACCGAGCGCGACTCCAACGTCATCGAGGTGCACGTCAATCACCTGCGCCGCAAGCTCGGCCGCGAAGTGATCGAAACCCGCCGCGGCCAGGGCTATCGGTTCACCGGTAGCGCCGCTTGAGGTCGATCCAGCGGCGCCTGAGCCTGGGGCTGATCAGCGTGCTGCTGATCATCGGCCTGTTGCTGGCGCAAACCTGCCTGTGGCTGTTCGACAGCAACCTGCGGCGCTACATGCAGGCCGGGCTCGAAGAAGAAGCGCAATCGCTGTTGATCGCCCTGGTGCGCGGGCCCTCCGGTATTCAACTCGACGAGTCGCGGCTCAGCGCGGCCTACCAGCGGCCCTATTCGGGCCTGTATTTCCGGATCGACTTCAGCGACAAGAGCTGGCGTTCGCGTTCGTTGTGGGACAGCGAACTGCGGCCCTCTGACGTGGACGGCCTGCAGCCTGAATTGCAGGACGGCCCGCAAGAGCAGGTGCTGGTCACCTATCGCGGCGAATACCGGCGTTTCGGCCAGAACCTGACCATCAGCGTGGCGCGCGACTACACGCCGGTGCTCGACAGCTTCCGCCGGGTGCAGCGTATCGGCCTGGGACTGGGGCTGGGCAGCCTGGCCCTGATCCTGTTGCTGCAGCGCCTGGCGGTCAGCCGTGCATTGCGGCCGCTGGAGCAGACCCGCGTGCAGATCGCCCAGCTGCAGCAAGGGCAGCGCTCGGAGCTGGACGAGCAGGTGCCCGAGGAACTGGAGCCGCTGGTGGAGCAGATCAACCACCTGCTGGCCCACACCGAGGAAACCCTGAAACGTTCGCGCAATGCCCTCGGCAACCTGGGCCATGCGCTGAAGACGCCGTTGGCGGTGCTGGTCAACCTGGCCTCGCGGGATGAACTGCGTGCGCACCCCGAGCTGCGCGACAACCTGCTCGAGCACCTGCAACAGATCGAGCAGCGCATTGCCCGTGAACTGGGCCGTGCGCGTCTGGCCGGTGAAGCCTTGCCCGGTGCGCATTTCGATTGCCGGGAGGAGCTGCCTGGCCTGTTCGCCACCCTTGGCATGATCCACGACAGCGCCATCGAGCTGAGCTGGCAGGCGTCACCGCCCGACCTGCGCCTGCCGCGCGACCGCGAGGACCTGCTGGAGCTGCTCGGCAACCTGCTCGACAACGCCTGCAAGTGGACTGACAGCCAGGTGCGCCTGCGCATCGAGCGTACCGATACGGCCTACGTATTGAGCGTCGATGACGATGGCCCAGGGATCGAAAGCGAGCGCCGTGAGGAGGTGCTCAGCCGCGGCATTCGCCTGGACGAGCAAACCGCGGGACACGGCCTGGGCCTGGGCATCGTGCGCGATATCGTCGATGCCTGGGACGGCAGCATTTCGCTGCACGACAGCGAATTGGGCGGTTTGCAGGTCCGCATCGAGCTGCCGCTGCGCGCGCGGTAATTGCGCCTAATAGGGTTCCCGGGTTTCGCTTCGCTCTACCCGGGCTACGAAGGCGGATCATCCGGATGATCCGCCTCGCGGCTTACATGCCGTTGGTAAAGGCCGGGTTGCCGAGGTCGATATTGGCACGCACCGGTTTCAGCGCTTCGCCGTACTTGGCCAGGATATCCAGCGCGTAATCGATACGAGCACGGATGCGGCTGTCGTCCTCGTCTGCCGGTTGCTCGTCGTTGAGCACCTTGGTCACCGAACGAATGATCAGGTGCTCGGGCAGGTAGTTGATCCGGCAGTTCTTGTAGCTGGAGCTGCGCAGCTCGGCGATCGGGCTGCCGCCGCCGATACCCGACGACACACCCACCAGCAGCCCCGGCTTGTGCGCCAGCTCGGCCTTGCTGGCATAGATGAAGAAGTTCTTGATCGCCGGGCCGGCCATGCCGTTCCACTCCGGGGCGATCACCACCACGGCGTCGGCACGCTGCAGGCGCGGGCCATAGTCGGCCCAGGTGCCGGCGTCTTCGGCAGGCCACAGCGGCAGCGGGCCGCTGCCGAGGTCGATGACCTGGCTGAGCTCGGCAGTGGTCTTGCCCAGGGTGATCAGCCGTTGGCACAGGAACTGGGCCACCTTGGCGGATTGGCTGTCGGGGCGGCTTGAGCCGGCAATCAGAACGATATCGAGCATGGGATCCTCCGTTGATAAAGAGGCGAGAGGCTAACGTTCGCGGCGCCAGGCGCAAAGTACGTTTGTGCTATTTGCTTAGAACCAGGCTCGACGAGAGCTCGCCTGGCGCCGATTTTTGACACCCAGGTCAGCTTGCGGCAGAGTGCGACGCTTTTTTGATTGCGCCGCGCTTGCGGTGATTCGAGGAGCCTTTCATGAACGCAGTTATCGCCGCCGTCGGCATCATGCTGATTCTCAGCCTTTGCCGGGTGCACGTGGTGGTGGCGCTGATCATCGGCGCACTGGCCGGCGGCATGATCGGCGGCCTGGGCATGGATGGATCGCTGGCAGCCTTCAACAAGGGCCTGGGCGGCGGCGCTACCGTGGCGCTGTCCTACGCCTTGCTCGGCGCCTTCGCGGTGGCGATCGCCAAATCCGGGCTGGCCCATGCGCTGGCCGACAAGGCGCTGACCCTGGTCGGCCGCCAGGACGAGCGCGGCGGCGGTGCACTGAAGTGGATGCTGGTCGGGTTGCTGCTCGCCGTGGCGATCTCTTCGCAGAACATCCTGCCCATCCATATCGCCTTCATCCCGCTGCTGGTGCCGCCGCTGCTCTATGTGATCACCCGGCTGCAGATCGACCGCCGACTGATCGCCTGCGTGCTGACGTTCGGCCTGATCACCCCGTACATGTTCCTGCCGGTGGGCTTCGGCAATATCTTTCTCAACGAGATCCTGCTCGCCAACGTGGTGCGCAGCGGCGTGGACGTAGCCGGCGTGAACGTCAGCCATGCCATGCTGATTCCGGCCATGGGCATGGTCGCCGGCCTGCTGCTGGCGCTGTACAGCTACCGTGGCAAACGCAGCTACGACCTGGCGCTGGTCGAGCGCACCGAGCGGGTGGACGTCAGCTATAACCGGCGCAGCCTGATCGTCGCTGGGGTGGCGGTGGCCATCGCCTTTGGCGCTCAGCTGTGGCTCGATTCGATGATCATCGGCGCGCTGCTCGGCTTCGTGGTGTTTTCCGCATCGGGCATCGTGCGCTGGAAGGAAACCGACGACCTGTTCACCGAAGGCATGAAGATGATGGCAATGATCGGTTTCATCATGATCGCTGCCTCGGGGTTCGCCGAAGTGATGCGCGAAACCGGTGAGATCAAGGGCCTGGTGGACGCCAGCGCCGGCTGGATAGGCGACAGCAAGGGCCTGGGCGTGCTGATGATGCTGCTGGTCGGTCTGCTGGTGACCATGGGCATCGGCTCGTCGTTCTCTACCGTGCCGATCATCGCCGCGATCTTCGTGCCGCTGTGCGTACAACTGGGCTTCAGCCCGCTGGCCACGGTGTGCATCGTCGGCACCGCCGGTGCGATTGGCGACGCGGGCTCGCCGGCTTCCGATTCGACCCTCGGGCCGACCGCTGGCCTCAACGTCGATGGCCAGCACAACCATATCTGGGACACCGTGGTACCCACCTTTTTGCACTACAACCTGCCGCTGCTGGCGTTCGGCTGGGTTGCAGCTATGGTGCTGTAACAGGCGCGGTCATGCGCTGGCTGCGGGCGAACTTTCTTAAGGTTTGCCATTGGCTGCCGATGACTGGAGTAGAAGTCATCGTCTGGCTTCGCCTGGTCATAAGGAAAACAAAAATGCGCCTGACCTTGAAAGCCAAAGTCATCCTGTTGGCCCTGGTTCCCGTTCTGCTGTTCGCCGTGGTGCTAAGTGGCGCCGCCGCCAAGGTGCTGTATAGCCTGGCGGAGGACGAAGTCACTGAAACCCGCGAGCGCCTGCTCGACGAGAAACGCAACGAGCTGCAGAACTACAGCGCCATCGCCATGGGCGCCGTGCAGAGTTTGTACGACGCCGCGCCCAACGGCGATCTGGAAAGCCGCAAGCAGGCCATCGCCATCCTGTCGAAGATCAAGTACGGCAAGGATGGTTACTTTTTTGGTCATGATTCCAACGTGGTGCGCCTGTTTCGCAGCGACAGCCCCGTGGATGTCGGCAAGAGCCTCAACGACCGACGCGACGTCAACGGCGTATTCGTGAACCGCGAGCTGGTACGTGTCGCCAAGGACAATAGCTACTACGTCAACTATTCCTCGCCGCTGCCCGGCAACGAAGCCGTTCAAGTGCCCAAGCTCGCCTACAGCTATTACCTGCCCAAGTGGGACATGGCCCTCGGCACCGCGGTGAACCTGGACGGCGTCGAGGAGCAGATCGCCGAGGTGCGCGCCGGCATCGATCAGCGGGTGAGTACCATCATCACCAGCATCCTGATCATTGGTGCGGTACTGCTGGTGATCTTCGGCGTGGTCGGCGGCATTCTGGCCAACACTTTTCTGCGCCCGCTGCAGCAGATCAAGGCCAACCTCGACGACATCGCTGCTGGCGATGGCGACCTGACCAAGCGCTTGCCGGTCACCAGCCGTGACGAACTGGGCGAGCTGGCCGGCTCGTTCAATCGTTTCGTCGACAAGGTGCATGGCCTAGTGCGGCAAATCAGCGAAATGACCGGTCATCTGACTGAACTGGTCGGCCAGGTGGCGGCCCAGGCGCAGCGCTCCGAGCAGGCCATGGAACGCCAACGCCATGAAACCGATCAGGTCGCCACCGCCATCAACGAGATGTCCGCCGCCGCCCACGAAGTGGCCAAGAGCGCCCAGGGCGCTGCCGAAGCGGCGCAGCAGACCGATCGTGAAGGGCAGGTGGCCAAGCAGGTGGTGGATGGCAGCATCGAGCGCATTCATTCGCTGGTCGGCGACATCCGCGGCAGCGGCACGTCACTGGACAGCCTGCAGAAGGACGTACATTCCATCGTCAGCG
>Ga0209370_1002789_pt1 | contig 11997 bp, 10 predicted proteins | sample AgamicAtPrz_FD_187164 | JGI IMG/M metagenome (GOLD analysis project Ga0209370, IMG submission 187164) | Agave microbial communities from Guanajuato, Mexico - At.P.rz (SPAdes) (version 2) | ecosystem: Host-associated > Plants > Phyllosphere > Phylloplane/Leaf | place: Guanajuato, Mexico... | reverse complement strand
TGGCCTTGGCGGTGTCGACCAGGTCAGGCTCGTACAGCGACTTGCCTACCGGATGGCCGGCTGCGGCCAGGAAGGTGTTGGCAATGCCGCCACCGACGATCAGCTGGTCGCAGACCGAGCTCAGGCTATTCAGCACGTCCAGCTTGGTGGAAACCTTGGAACCGGCAACGATGGCCGCCATCGGCTTGGCGGGGGCCTTCAGGGCCTTGCCCAGGGCATCCAGCTCGGCAGCAAGCAGCGGGCCGGCAGCAGCGACCTTGGCGAACTTGGCAACGCCATGGGTAGAACCTTCGGCACGGTGGGCAGTACCGAATGCGTCCATGACGAACACGTCGCACAGGGCGGCGTATTTCTGCGCCAGTTCGTCGGCGTTCTTCTTCTCGCCCTTGTTGAAGCGCACGTTCTCGAACAGCACCAGGTCACCAGCATTGACCTCGACACCGTCCAGGTAATCGGCAACCAGCGGCACGTCGCGGCCCAGGGCCTTGCTCAGGTAGTCTGCGACCGGCTTGAGGCTGTTCTCGGCAGAGAACTCACCCTCGGTCGGGCGGCCCAGGTGCGAGCAGACCATTACCGCCGCGCCCTTCTCCAGGGCCAGCTTGATGGTCGGCAGCGCTGCCAGGATACGCGCGTCGCTGGCTACCACACCGTCCTTCACAGGCACGTTGAGGTCTTCGCGGATCAGTACGCGCTTACCTTGCAGGTCGAGGTCGGTCATCTTCAACACGGTCATGAATGCAGTCCTTCAGGGCTGTTTGTTGCGGGTTGGGTGGACGACGTGCAGATAGTGTTCGGCAACGTCGAGCATACGGTTGGCGAACCCCCACTCGTTGTCGAACCAGGCCAGCAGGTTCACCAGGCGGGGGCCGGAAACACGGGTCTGGCTGGCATCGACGATTGCCGAATGCGGGTCATGGTTGAAATCACAGCTGGCGTGGGGCAACTCGGTGTAGGCCAGCAAGCCTTTCAGCGGGCCTTCCAGCGCCGCCTCGCGCAGCACCCGGTTGACTTCGGCCGCGCTGGTATCGCGGGCGGTCTGCAGGGTGATGTCCAGACACGAGACGTTGACGGTTGGTACGCGTACCGCTTTGGCCTGGATTCGCCCGGCAAGTTCCGGAAGCAGGCGCTCGATACCACGTGCCAGACCAGTGGACACCGGGATCACCGACTGGAAGGCCGAACGCGTGCGGCGCAGGTCTTCATGGTGATAGGCGTCAATCACCGGCTGGTCGTTCATCGCCGAGTGGATGGTGGTGATCTGCACGTACTCGATGCCGAATGCCTGGTCCAGCACGCGCAGCAGCGGCACGCCGCAGTTGGTGGTGCACGATGCGTTGGACACCAGGCGCTCGTTGCCGGTCAGGCAAGCCTGGTTGACGCCGTAGACCACCGTGGCATCGACGTCGGCCTCGCTGGCCATCGGCTGCGAGAACAGCACCCGCGGCGCCCCGGCGTCGAGGAAGCGCTGGCCATCGGCACGGGTGTGGTAGGCGCCGGAGCATTCCAGCACCAGGTCGATATCCAGGGCGGCCCAGTCGATGCCTTCGGGGGTGGCACTGCGCATCACCTTCACGCAGTCGCCATTGATATGCAGACAGTCGCCATCGACCTTCACCTCACCGGGGAAACGCCCGTGGGTGGAGTCGAAGCGTGTCAGGTATTCCAGGCTGGCCTGGTCGGCCAGGTCGTTCAGCGCGACGATCTCGAAACCGGCCTTTGCCCCCCGCTCGAACAGCGCGCGCAGGACACAGCGGCCGATACGGCCATAACCGTTGAGTGCAACTTTGTAGGGACGCAGGTGGGGCATAGGTAGCTCTTGAACTCCGGCAGTTGAACGGGGCCGCTGCGCAGCCCATTCGCGGCACAAGGCCGCTCCTACAAGGGACGGCGTACGCAATACCCTGTAGGAGCGGCCTTGTGCCGCGAACGAGGGCCAAAGGCCCTCGCCTTCCTTGTATCAGTCTTCCAGCAGCTCTTCGGCAGTACCGAGGATGTTCTCCACGGTGAAGCCGAACTCTTCGAACAGTGCCGAAGCCGGCGCCGACTCACCGTAGGTGGTCATGCCGATGACACGACCTTCCAGGCCGACGTACTTGTACCAGAAGTCGGCGTGTGCGGCTTCGATGGCGATACGCGCACCTACTTCCAGCGGCAGCACGGACTGCTTGTAGGCAGCGTCCTGGGCATCGAACACGCTGGTGCACGGCATGGAAACCACGCGCACCTTGCGGCCTTGTTCGGTCAGCTTGGCGTACGCCTGAACAGCCAGGCCCACTTCGGAACCGGTGGCGATCAGGATCAGCTCAGGCTCGCCGGCGCAGTCCTTGAGCACGTAGCCGCCGCGGCTGATGTCGGCGATCTGCTGGGCGTCGCGGTCCTGGTGCTGCAGGTTCTGGCGCGAGAAGATCAGCGCCGAAGGGCCGTCCTTGCGCTCCAGGGCGTTTTTCCAGGACACGGCGGATTCCACCGCGTCGGCTGGGCGCCAGGTGTCCAGGTTCGGCGTGCTGCGCAGGCTGGTCAGCTGCTCGATCGGCTGGTGAGTCGGGCCGTCTTCGCCCAGGCCGATGGAGTCGTGGGTGTAGACATGGATCACGCGCTGCTTCATCAGCGCCGACATGCGCACGGCGTTACGGGCGTATTCCATGAACATCAGGAAGGTCGCGCCGTAAGGCACCAGGCCACCGTGCAGGGCAACGCCGTTCATGATGGCGGTCATGCCGAACTCGCGCACGCCGTAGAACACGTAGTTGCCGCTGGCGTCGTTGGCTTCGACACCCTTGCAGCCCTTCCACAGGGTCAGGTTGGAACCGGCCAGGTCGGCCGAACCGCCGAGGAACTCTGGCAGCAGCGGGCCGAAGGCATTCAGAGCGTTCTGGCTGGCCTTGCGGCTGGCGATGGTTTCGCCCTTGGCGGCCACTTCGTTGATGTAGGCCTGGGCCTTCTCGCTGAAGTCGGCCGGCAGCTCGCCGCTGGCACGGCGCTTGAACTCGGCAGCCAGCTCCGGGTAGGCCTTGGCGTAGGCATCGAAGCGCTGGTTCCAGTCGGCTTCGGCCTTGGCACCGGCAGCCTTGGCGTCCCACTCGGCGTAGATCTCGGCCGGGATTTCGAACGGGCCGTGGTTCCAGTTCAGTTCCTTGCGGGCCAGGGCGATTTCGTCGTTGCCCAGCGGTGCGCCGTGGCAGTCTTCCTTGCCCTGCTTGTTCGGCGAGCCGAAACCGATGATGGTCTTGCAGCAGATCAGGGTCGGGCGATCGCTCTTGCGGGCGGTATCGATGGCGGTCTTGATCTCGTCGGCGTCATGGCCGTCGACGTTGCGGATCACCTGCCAGTTGTACGCTTCGAAGCGCGCCGGGGTGTTGTCGGTGAACCAGCCGTGCACTTCGCCGTCGATGGAAATGCCGTTGTCGTCGTAGAAGGCGATCAGCTTGTTCAGGCCCAGGGTGCCGGCCAGCGAGGCGACTTCGTGGGAGATACCTTCCATCATGCAGCCGTCGCCGAGGAACACGTAGGTGTTGTGGTCGACGATGTTGTGGCCGTCACGGTTGAACTGGGCAGCGAGCACTTTTTCGGCCAGGGCGAAGCCCACGGCGTTGGCGATACCCTGGCCGAGCGGGCCGGTGGTGGTCTCGACGCCTGGGGTGTAGCCGTATTCCGGGTGGCCCGGGGTGCGGCTGTGCAGCTGGCGGAAGCCTTTGATGTCATCGATGGTGACGTCGTAGCCGGTCAGGTGCAGCAGCGAGTAGATCAGCATCGAACCGTGGCCGTTGGACAGTACGAAGCGGTCACGGTCGGCGAAACTCGGGTTGCTCGGGTTGTGCTTCAGATAGTCGCGCCAAAGCACTTCGGCGATATCCGCCATGCCCATGGGGGCACCTGGGTGGCCGCTGTTGGCCTTTTGCACGGCATCCATGCTGAGGGCACGAATGGCGTTGGCACGTTCACGACGGCTGGGCATCGCTGATCTCCTGAGGGGCTTGAATAGGTGGTGTCACGAAAAAAGGCGGCCATTTTCGCCCACTGGGGGGGCTTGGGGCAATGACGTATGGTCGCAGTCGGGGGATTTTCCTCTGATTGGCACTGATTTCGGGTAAAAATCCGGGGAACGGTGCTGGCTTCTTCGCGGGCTCGCCCGCTCCCACAGGGTCGCACCAAGCCTGAGGGCAGTGCTGAACCTGTGGGAGCGGGTTCACCCGCGAAGAGGCCCGAAAGGGCAACCCCGCACTCCGCCCATCATCCAATATCAAAACTTTTTGATATTGCCCTTGCTAGGGCAACGATGCCTGTCTAGACTGCCGCACCATGAACCTCCGTGCGCAATCGATCCCCGAGCAACGCGAAGCATTGGCAGCCCTGTGCAAAGCCAGTGGCGACGAGTTGCGCCTGAACGTATTGCGCGCCCTGGCCAACGACTCGTTCGGCGTGCTGGAGCTGGCGCAGATCTTCGACGTGGGCCAGTCGGGCATGAGCCACCACCTGAAAGTGCTGGCCCAGGCCGAGCTGGTGGCAACCCGTCGCGAGGGCAATGCCATCTTCTACCGCCGCGCCCTGCCCGACAGCCTGCGCCTGGGCGGTCGGCTGCATGCGGCGTTGCTAGAGGAGGTGGATGACCTGACCCTGCCGCCTGACGTGCAGGCGCGCATCGCCCAGGTACAGCAACGCCGCGCAGCCACCAGCCAGGACTTCTTCCTGCGCGTGGAAGAGAAGTTCCGCGCTCAGCAAGACCTGATCGCCGGCCTGCCGCAGTACCGCGAAAGCCTGCTGGCGTTGCTCGACAAACTGAATTTCGACCCGGCCGCCAGCGCCCTGGAGGTCGGCCCCGGCGACGGTGGCTTCCTGCCCGACCTGGCCCGGCGCTTCGCCCAGGTCACTGCCCTGGACAACAGCCCGACCATGCTCGAACTGGCGCGCCAGGTGTGCCAGCGCGAAGGGCTCGACAATGTGAACCTGCAGTTGGCCGATGCACTGGGTGCAACGGATGTGGCCGCCGACTGCGTTGTGCTGAACATGGTGCTGCACCATTTCAGCGACCCGGCCCTGGCCCTGCGCCAGCTGGCCAAAAGGGTGAAGGCAGGCGGCAGCCTGCTGGTAACCGAACTGTGCAGCCATGACCAGGGGTGGGCGCGCGAAGCCTGCGGCGACCTGTGGCTTGGCTTCGAGCAGGACGACCTGGCCCGTTGGGCCAACGCCGCCGGGCTGGCCCCCGGGGACAGCCTGTACGTGGGTTTGCGTAACGGTTTCCAGATCCAGGTCCGCCATTTCCAGCGGACGGCTGGCGACATACACCATCGGTAAATTTCAGGAACCTTCGAGATGAGCGAATACTCCCTTTTCACCTCCGAGTCCGTGTCCGAAGGGCATCCGGACAAGATCGCCGACCAGATTTCGGACGCCGTCCTTGATGCCATCATCGCCCAGGACAAATACGCCCGCGTCGCCTGCGAAACCCTGGTCAAGACCGGTGTCGCCATCATCGCCGGCGAAGTCACCACTTCGGCCTGGGTCGACCTGGAAGACCTGGTGCGCAAGGTCATCATCGACATTGGCTACAACAGCTCCGACGTTGGTTTCGATGGCGCCACCTGCGCCGTGATGAACATCATCGGCAAGCAGTCGGTGGACATCGCCCAGGGCGTGGACCGCTCCAAGCCGGAAGACCAGGGTGCCGGCGACCAGGGCCTGATGTTCGGCTATGCCAGCAACGAAACCGAAGTGCTGATGCCGGCGCCGATCTGCTTCTCGCACCGCCTGGTCGAGCGCCAGGCCGAAGCGCGCAAGTCCGGCCTGCTGCCATGGCTGCGCCCGGACGCCAAGTCGCAGGTCACCTGCCGTTACGAAAACGGCAAGGTGGTCGGCATCGACGCCGTGGTGCTGTCGACCCAGCACAACCCTGAGGTTTCGCAGAAAGACCTGCAGGAAGCGGTGATGGAGCTGATCGTCAAGCACACCCTGCCTGCCGAACTGCTGCACAAAGGCACCCAGTACCACATCAACCCGACCGGCAACTTCATCATCGGTGGCCCGGTGGGTGACTGCGGCCTGACCGGGCGCAAGATCATCGTCGACTCCTACGGCGGCATGGCCCGCCACGGGGGTGGCGCGTTCTCCGGCAAGGACCCGTCCAAGGTCGACCGTTCCGCCGCCTATGCCGGCCGCTACGTGGCCAAGAACATCGTCGCCGCCGGCCTGGCCGAACGTTGCGAGATCCAGGTGTCCTACGCCATCGGCGTGGCCCAGCCGACCTCCATCTCGATCAACACCTTCGGTACCGGCAAGGTTTCCGACGACAAGATCATCCAGCTGGTGCGCGAGTGCTTCGACCTGCGTCCGTACGCCATCACCACCATGCTCGACCTGCTGCACCCGATGTACCAGGAAACCGCCGCCTACGGCCACTTCGGCCGCGAGCCGCAGCAGAAGACCGTCGGCGACGACACTTTCACCACCTTCACCTGGGAGCGTACCGACCGCGCCCAGTCGCTGCGTGACGCTGCCGGCCTGTAACTTTTCCTGCAGCGCTGGACGAAAGCCCCTGCCGAGTGTTCGGCAGGGGCTTTTTTGTGACATATCGCCTGACAAACCCTGCATGGCACCGCGCTCTTCATCTGCCTAGGCTGAGGGCTCCCACACGCCATGCAAGGATGCTGGCCATGCCTCTCATGCTGTTGTTCGCCCTGCTGTTGATACTCCAGGCCCCACTGACGCAGGCCGGCCAATGCCCGGACTGGAGTCCGCAGCAAGCTGCCGCTGAAACCGCCCAGTTGCGTACCACGCTGGCCCGCTGGGATGACCACTACCATCGCCAGGGCGTTGCGCTGGTGCCCGATGAGTTATACGACCAGAGCCGCCAGCGCCTGGCACACCTGCAGCAGTGCTTTGGCCTGGCGACCACTGCGGCGCCCTTGGCCAGTGCCCGCGGGCCGGTCCCCCACCCGATAGCGCATACCGGGGTCGACAAGCTGGCCGACCAGCCGGCCGTAGTGCGCTGGCTGGCCGGCAAGCGCGGGGTCTGGGTGCAGCCCAAGGTCGATGGCGTAGCCGTCTCCCTGGTCTATCGGCAGGGCCGTCTGGTGCAATTGATCAGCCGCGGCGACGGGGTGCAAGGGCATGACTGGAGCCGCCACATCCCGCGGCTGGGTGCGATCACCCGGCAGTTGCCCCAGCCCCTGGACCTGCTGTTGCACGGCGAACTGTACTGGCGCCTGGACGCGCATGTACAAGCCCGGGCAGGCAGCGCCAACGCCCGCGGTACAGTGGCCGGGCTGCTGGCGCGCGAGGTGTTGAGCAACGAACAGGGCAATGGCATCGGCCTGTTCGTCTGGGACTGGCCGCAAGGCCCCGCGCAACAGGCCGAGCGTCTTGCGCAGCTGGCGCAACTGGGCTTTCCCGAAGGCCAGGACTACAGCGTCGCCATCGATACAGCGGAGGACGCAGCCCGCTGGCGCGAGCATTGGTACCGCACCGCCCTGCCTTTCGCCAGCGACGGCGTGATCCTGCGCCTGGGCAGCCGGCCGCCCGCCGAGCGCTGGCAGGCCCGGGCACCCTACTGGATTGCAGCCTGGAAGTACCCCTTCACGCAGGCGCTGGCGGAAGTCCGCGAGGTCCGCTTCCGCATCGGCCGTACCGGCAAGGTCACGCCGGTGCTGCAGCTCCTTCCGGTGACCCTCGATGACCGGCAGATCACCCAGGTAAGCCTGGGCTCGCTGGCACGCTGGCAGGGCCTCGATATCCGTCCCGGCGACCAGGTGGCCGTGAGCCTTGCCGGGCTGACCATCCCGCGCCTGGAGCAGGTGCTGCACCGCGTCGTCGAGCGTCAGCCGGTCACCGCGCCAGCGCCCGGCCAGTACCACGGCCACAGTTGCTGGCGGGCCGCTGTCGGTTGTGAGGAGCAGTTCGTGGCCCGCCTCTCCTGGCTCAGTGGCAAACAGGGGCTGGCGCTGCCGCGCGTCGGCCCTGGCACCTGGCGCCGGCTGGTGGCAGCCGGGCTGGTGACCTCGATGACCGACTGGCTGCACCTGGATGCCGAACGCCTGGGCCAGGTCACGGGAATCAGCGACATCACTGCGGCGCAGTTGCTGGGCAGCTTCCAACAAGCCCGCTCGCGGCCATTTGCCCAATGGCTGCGCGGGCTAGGCGTGCCCACCCCGGCAGGCGTGCAGCTGGCCGGCGACTGGCCGGACCTGGCCGCGCGCGCAGCCGTCGAGTGGCAAGCCTTGCCCGGTATCGGCGCAAAGCGCGGGCAACAGCTTGTGGAATTCTTCACCAACCTTGAGGTTCAAACCATCGCCAACCAGCTCGGCATGGCCGGCATCGAAGGGTTTCGGGTCGACAGCCAGCACACCAAGCAATGATTTTTTACCAATTTACTTGCAGGGAAATTCCTCGAATCAAGCGGAAAGGCCCGACAAGGGTTTCTAAATGAGCAAAACCAAGGCAGGATTTCCCCCAACTTTTGCTGCCCCGCCCCGTCAAGGAGGCTTTTCATGAAACGTATTTCGACCCTTTTCCTGCTCGCCACACTCGGCCTGGCTGTCGGCGCCGTACAGGCTGCCCAGCCGGATGCCGGCCTGACCGGTTGCGCCGCCAAGCGCAGCGCCATCGAGAACCAGTTGAAGATTGCCCGTGACCAGGGCAACGCCGGCCAGGTCTCAGGGCTGGAAGAGGCGCTGCGTGGGGTCGACAACTGCACCGATGCCAGCCTGCGCAAGGAACGCGAGCAGAAAGTGCTCGAAGCTCGTCACGAGGTGGCACAGCGGGAAAAGGACCTGAAGAAGGCCGAGAAGAAAGGCGATTCCGAGAAGATCAACAAGCGCAAGGACAAGCTGGCCGAATCGCGCAAGGAGCTGCAAGAAGCGGTGGAAGACCTGGACCGCTAAAGCCAGCTGCAACCGCGGTCAATGATTACGAAACTCGCTATGACAGGCCTTGCACGCCGCTTCGACCTTGTCCATCGGCGCCTTCAGCCGGGCAGCGTCAAGTGGCTGACTGCGGGTAGCAGCGACCAGTTCGCCAGTGACCCCTTCCAGCTGCCGGGCCAGGTGATGAAAGCGCGCCTGGCGCTCCCAGACCTCGGCGCGCGCACTGCTGTCGCCACCATCACGCGCCTGTGGAAAGTGCTGCCAGGGCTGATGCGAAAGGTTGTCGAGCTTCAGCGCACCGTCGGCGAACTTCACCCCGTCGAACGGCAGCCGGCCACGCAGCATGCCCCCCAAGTCTTCGCTGGTCCTGAGCATGTCCTTGAAGATCACCTTGCGCTTGCCCAGCGGCGAGTTCGGGTCAACCCGCTCGCAACCACTCAAGGCACCGCCCAAGGCCACTGCAGCCAGCAGAACAACGGTCAATCGCTTCAACATCACGCTCACTTCGGCCTACGCAAATGGGCGGCCAGTATCGCCGCCCACGGGCCAAAGACCAATAGCCACATAAAAAACAAGGGCGAATATTCATCTTCGCCGCGACAGGAATACACACATGAAATCAGCCCTGCGCCATCTGGCCTGGACGCTCCCGGTGCTGGCTCTGCTGGCCGGCTGCAACGGCGGCGAGAACGCCCGGCCGGAGCCACACGCCATCGCCACCTATGTCCCGACCACCTGGAAGGACCTGCCGGCTGTCAGTGACGAAGACCTGCTGGCCGGCTTCTATGCCTGGCGCAACGGCTGCGAGAAGCTCAAGCGCGACCCGGTGTGGGCGGCTACCTGCGAAGCCGCCGGCAGTGCCACGGCCAGCGCTGCCCAGGTGCGCACCTTCCTGGAGCAGAACCTGGAGGTATATGGCCTGCGTTCCGCCGAGAACAACGCCCATGGCTTGATTACCGGCTACTACGAACCGGTCTACCCCGGCAGCCTCAAGCCGTCGGCAAGCAACCATGTGCCGGTCTACGGCATTCCCGATGACATGATCGTGGTCGACCTGGCCAGCGTGTACCCCGAGCTCAAGGGCAAACGCCTGCGCGGGCGCCTCGACGGGCGAGTGCTCAAGCCTTACGACACCGCCGAGGTCATCAACCGCGACGGCGTCAAGGCGCCGGTGCTGGCCTGGCTGACCGACCCTATGGACCTGCAGTTCTTGCAGGTGCAGGGTTCCGGCAGGGTGCAACTGGAAGACGGCCGCCAGCTGCGCCTGGGCTACGCCGACCAGAACGGCCATCCGTACCGGCCGATCGGGCGCTGGCTGGTGGAACAAGGCCAGCTGAAAAAGGAAGAAGTGAGCATGGGCGCCATCCACGCCTGGGCCCAGGCCAACCCGCAGCGCGTGCCGGAGCTGCTTGCCAGCAACCCCAGCTACGTGTTTTTCAGCACCCGCCCGGACAGCAACGAAGGCCCGCGCGGTTCGCTGAATGTGCCGCTGACCGCCGGCTACAGCGTAGCCATCGACCGCAAGGTGATTCCGCTGGGCAGTCTGCTGTGGCTGTCCACCACCCGCCCGGACGGAACCCCGGTGGTACGCCCGGTGGGCGCCCAGGATACTGGAGGGGCGATTACGGGCGAGGTGCGGGCCGACCTGTTCTGGGGCACCGGGCCGGAGGCCGGGGAACTGGCCGGGAACATGAAGCAGCAAGGGCAGATCTGGATGCTGTGGCCCAAGGGCAAGCCGTTGCCTGAGGTGCCCAAGGTACCCTGAAGATCAAGCGAGCCCTGTGGGGGCGGGTTTACCCGCGAGCAAGACCACGCGGCGCATGACATCGGCTTCGCCGGTGTTCGCGGCCAAAGCCGTCCTCCACAGGGACTGCGGCACTTCTCAGATGGAAACCACGAAAAACGCCACGATCATCGCCATCCCGGCAAACCACACCAGAGAGCGCAGTACGGCCCAGTCCGCCAGGTAGCAGATGATGTAAAGCAGGCGGCTGGTGATGTACATCACCCCCAGCACATCCTGGGTTACCTGTTCGGCATTGCCGACGATATCTGCCACCAGCACCGCCGCGGCAAAGGCCGGAAAGGCTTCGTAACTGTTCTGCTGGGCGGCATGCGCGCGGCGTGGCAGGCCGGAAAGCGTATCCAGGAAAGCGCGCGGATCGTGGTTGTCTCTCAGGCCGAAACGGCCACTGCTCGCCTTGGCGATCAGCGCGCACAGCGGCGGCAGGACCAGCGCGATAAGGATGCACCACAGGGCAACGGTCATAGGCAGGACTCCTTGTTCAGTCTTCGGGTCAAAGCTTCATTATCAACATGCCGGCCAACACCAGCCCGCAAGCTAGGAGTCTGGGTCCGCCAAAAGGTTCTTTGAGGTAGCGCATGCCCAGCAGTACCACCAGGATAACGCTCAATTCCCGCAGTGCTGCCGCCTCAGCCACCGACCCCAGGTGCATCGCCCACAGCACCAGGGCGTAACTGAGCAGCACGCACAGCCCTACCGCCAGCCCCAGGCGCCACTGCAGGCGCCAGAACAACACGAACGGCGCACGTCGTGCCACGCTGGCCAGCAAGGGGAACGGCCAGGCGCTGAGCAAGGTCAGCCACACCAGGTAATCCCAGGGCTTGCCCCAGAGGCGCACGGCCTGGCCATCGAACCAGGTGTAGCAGCCAATGCACAGGCCAATCAGGGCAACCACCGGCAGCATCGACCAAGGCAGCCGGTCGCCGCCACCGCCCTGCCACAACAGGCAGGCCATGCCACAGGGGATCAGCAGGATGCCGATGATCTGCTGCTGGCTCAGCGACTCGCCGGCAAAGGCCAGGGTCAGTGCCAGCACCACCAAGGGCGACAGCCCGCGCATCAACGGGTAGACCAGCCCCAGGTCGCCCACGCGATAGGCCTGGATCAGCAGGAAGCGGTACAGCTGCTCGGCCAGTGCCGATGCCAGCAACCAGGGCCAGATATTGGCTGGCGGCAGCTCGACGAAGGGCACTGCCAGCACCGCGAAGGCAAGCGCCACCGTGTCCATGCTGGCAATCACCAGCAAGCGTTCGCCGCTGAATTTGATCAGGGTATTCCAGGTCGCATGCAGCAGGGCAGCGACCAGCACCAGGGATGTTGCCAACACGCCTTATTGTC
>Ga0209370_1002787_pt1 | contig 12003 bp, 9 predicted proteins | sample AgamicAtPrz_FD_187164 | JGI IMG/M metagenome (GOLD analysis project Ga0209370, IMG submission 187164) | Agave microbial communities from Guanajuato, Mexico - At.P.rz (SPAdes) (version 2) | ecosystem: Host-associated > Plants > Phyllosphere > Phylloplane/Leaf | place: Guanajuato, Mexico... | reverse complement strand
GTCCTGGATACTCTTGATTCGGATCAGAGCAAACATCGGAGTTTTCAGAAACCCCAACATCCCAAGGTGAGCAAACCGTTGCGTGAAGTGATCACGCTGATGGAGTCCAATCTTGAGGAGCCGCTGAGCCAAGTACAACTGGCCCAGCTCGTTGGCCTTTCTGTTCGGCAAATTCAGCGACTGTTCAAATATCAGCTGAGTACCACGGCTCAGAAATATTACTTCCAGCTCCGAATAACCGAAGCTCGCCGGCTCATACAGAATTCCAATACATCGATTTTCGACGTGTCGATCGCATGCGGCTTTGTCTCATGCACGCATTTCAGCAGGTCATACAGAGCTTTTTTTGGGCACCCGCCTTCCAAAGAGATCCGTTATGAGATGTAGCGACCCGAAACGCGTCAGCGACCTCATGCACCGTTGGACGGAAGCCTACCTCTCAGGATCACCTCAATGACAAAAATCACTTCTCTACCAGCCGATGACAATACATGCGGATGGTATCACTTGAGCAAAGGGCGTCGCGTTCAACCAGCACACCAGGGCACTACCAGCGTGCGGTGGGCTATCGTCGGCGCGGGCTTTACCGGCCTTGCCGTGGCACGACAGCTCGCCCTGAATTTCCCGGATGACCAAATCGCGCTGATCGAGGCTCAAGAAGTCGGGCTGGGCTCTTCGGGTCGAAACGCAGGCTTTGCCATCGACCTGCCGCACGACATCGGAGCTGATGATTACATCGGGGATATCGATGTCGCAAAGACGACCCTGAAGATCAACCAGTTCGGTCAGAATTCCCTGAAGGAACTGGTCGACCAGTTCGACATTGATTGTCAGATGAAGCACTGCGGCAAATATCAAGCCGCCGTGGAGTCTCGAGGTATTGCAGTGTTGGACGCATACCGCAGTGGCCTGGACAAGCTTGGGCAACCCTACGAGATGATCGAAGCGGACGCACTGCCCGAGCACATCGGCACCCGCTTCTACCGCAAAGCACTTTTCACGCCGGGAACCTCACTTATTCAGCCATCGGCGCTAGTGAAAGGTCTGGCAGACTCGCTTCCGCCTAATGTCGTCTTGTATGAAAACACCCCGATCATCGATGTCGAATACGGTGAAAAGGTTGTCCTTCGACATCAGAACGGCTCCATCACAGCGCGCAAACTGATCCTGAGCAACAACGCGTTTGGCATGCATTTCGGCTTCTTGAAAGGCCGTATGCTTCCGGTCTTCACTTATGGAAGCCTCACCCGTCCATTGTCCGAGCAAGAGCAGGCTGCTCTGGGCGGCAAGCCATTCTGGGGCGTGATCCCCGCCGACCCCTTCGGCACCACCGTCAGACGGACACCGGACAATCGCATCCTGGTTCGCAACAGTTTCAGCTTCAACGCGGATGGCAGGAGCAATAGCAAGTACATCGAGCGTTTCGTGAAGAGGCATCGCGAGTCGTTCGCGCGCCGGTTCCCAATGCTGCCCGAGGTAAACCTTGAATACACCTGGGGCGGCGCACTCGCGTTGTCTCGAAACCACGAGGGTTACTTCGGCCAGTTGGCCCCGAACGTTTATGGGGTCTTGTGCTGTAACGGCCTGGGGGTAACGCGTGGAACTGCTACTGGAAAGCTGATGGCTGACTGGCTTGCTGGTGAATATAACGAGCTCATCGAGTTCTTGCTGAAATCGCCTGGCCCCTGCGCAAACCCGCCGGAGCCGCTGGTATCCCTGGGCGTCAATCTGAACCTGATGTGGGGACAATACAAAGCAGGCGTTGAAGCTTAAGGGCAGGTTTACGTACTGGCCTCGCTACATAACAAGAATAATTAAACCATCGCTCACTGAAGTTTTTTGAGAGGGTTCTCGCCCCCTGTTCGCGGCGTTGCGCTGCCAACACTCAAGATGTCTTTTATAGGAGAGAAAAATGATAAGTCCTAATATCTCAGTAGAAGATGTACCGCTTAACAGGTTCCACAAACTACTCACCTTACGTTCAGGCGGAGGCTCTTTCGTCGACGGCTATGTATTGAGCATCATCGGTGTAGTGCTTGCGCACATCAGCACATCGCTTTCGCTCAACAGCTTTTGGGAAGGCCTCATCGCCGCATCCGCGTTGATCGGCATCTTTTTCGGCGGGTTTCTTGGCGGCTGGCTGACTGATCGGCTGGGCCGCAAGCGCTTGTTCTTTGTTGGCCCCACTCTTTTTATTCTCGCATCCGTCGCTCAGTTCTGGGCTCAAACAGCTGAGGCGATTTTTATTCTGCGGCTGGTCATTGGCATCGCGGTAGGCATCGAGTACCCCGTCGCCACTTCGCTCCTCGTGGAGTTCATGCCGAAAAAGTACCGTGGCCCTCGCCTGGCGATGCTCACGATCCTCTGGTTCACGGGCGCTGCCGCTGCCTACATCGTAGGCGAGCTGGTACTGCGCAGTGGCGGGGAGGAAGCCTGGCGCTGGGTGCTGGCCAGCTCGGCGATCATCGGCATGGCCCTGTTCATCATACGCATAGGCACGCCGGAATCTCCTCGCTGGCTGCTGAGCAAAGGCCGTCAGGACGAGGCGCTGAACGTCATCAAGCGTGTATACGGCAACGACTATTCCCTGGCCAACCTTCCAGAGGAAAGTCCCAACTACAAGATCAATGTCTGGAGCCTCATCTACTCGGGCTACGCCAAGCGCATGTTGTTCGTCTTCGTGTTCTGGACATGCTGCATCATCCCGCTTTTCGCTGTGTATGCCTTTGCCCCCAAAGTGTTGACAGCGATGAACGTGAAAGGCGACAGCGCCTCGATCGGATCAGTGCTGATCACCTTGTTCTTCGTGGTGGGATGCATCATCGCCACCCGGCTCATCAACACGATCGGACGTCGCAATCTGCTGCTGTACAGCTTTGCAGTTTCAGGCCTGGCGCTGTTGTGCCTCGGCGCATCCAACAACGGTGCAGGCCTCTGGATCCTGGTGTTCTTCGCCATCTATGCGCTGTTCATCGGCGGAGCCCAGGTGCTCACTCTGGTCTACCCGAACGAGATTTTCCCAACGGAGATTCGCGCATTCGCGGTCGGTGCCGGCACATCGATTTCGCGCATTGGCGCAGCGGTCGGAACCTACCTTGTCCCTGTATCGCTGGAGTCCCTGGGCATCGCCCAGACGATGTACGTGGCCGCCGGCATCACTTTCTTCGGCTTGTTCCTGTCATGGGTTCTGGCCCCGGAAACACGCTCGCTGAATCTTCAGCAGGCTGCATCGCTTGGCTAAATGAAATCACTGCCTGGTGACCTGGCCAGGCACTGATTGTTTTGTGGTGATAATAATCGGAGCGGCATCATGAAATTCGAAGGTATCTACACCCCCGCAATTACCCCACTGGCCGAGGACGGCTCGATTGACAAAAACGCATTCAGCGAGGTGCTTGAGTACCTGGTCGAGTCGAAGATCCATGGCGTCATCATTGGCGGTTCCACCGGCGAATACTACGCGCACACTGCCCAGGAGCGCCTGGAACTGGCTGCCCAGGCCAAAGACGTACTCAATGGCCGCCTGCCGCTGATCATCGGCACTGGCGCCATCCGCACTGAAGATTCGGTGGCCTTTGCCAGGCACGCCAAGGAAATCAAGGCCGACGCCCTGCTGGTCGGCACACCGCCGTACGCGCTGCCGACCCAGCAGGAAATCGCCCTGCATGTAAAAGCTGTCGATGCCGCCGCCGGCCTGCCGATCATGCTCTACAACTACCCAGGCCGCATGAGCGTGAGCATGGGTGAAGCGTTCTTCGACGCCGTGGCCGACGTGAAGAACATCGTCGCCATCAAGGAAAGCTCCGGCGACATGGCCCAACTGCACCGCCTTGCCATCCAGCGCCCGAACATCCAGCTGTCCTGCGGCTGGGACGACCAGGCCCTGGAGTTCTTCGCGTGGGGCGCGAAGAGCTGGGTCTGCGCCGGCTCCAACTTCATCCCGCGCGAGCACGTGGCGCTTTACGAGGCCTGCGTGATCGAGAAGAACTTCGACAAGGCCCGCAAGATCATGGGCGCCATGATGCCGCTGATGGACTTCCTCGAAGGTGGCAAGTTCGTTCAATCGATCAAGTACGGCTGCGCCCTCAACGGTCTGAGCACCGGCAGCGTGCGCAAGCCGCTGTACGACCTGGATGCTACCGAGAAGCAAGAGCTTGAGCGCGTAGTCACCGAACTCAAGCGCACCATCGCACAGATCACTGGGGGTGCCTGAAAATGGCTGAATTGCTGAGCAAGGAACAATACGCGGCCATCGCCGCCGATCTGCAACTGCGCACCAAGGCATTCATCGACGGTGAGTTCCGCGATGCCATCTCCGGTCGCACCTTCGTCACCACCAACCCGGCCACCGGTAAGCAGCTGGCGGAAGTCGCCGCCTGCGACGTCAACGACGTCAACGTGGCAGTGGCTGCGGCCAAGCGCGTGTTCGAGGAAGGTACTTGGTCGAAGATGCAGCCGAACGACCGCAAGCACGTGCTGCAGAAGTTCGCCCAGCTGCTCGAGGACAACGCCCATGAGCTGGCGGTGCTGGAAGCAATCGACAGCGGCAAGCCGGTCAGCGAGTGCCAGACCGTCGACGTGCCGGAAACCATCCACACCATCCGCTGGCACGCCGAGCTGATCGACAAGATCTACGACGCCACCGCCCCGACCGGCAATGCCGCCGTGACCATGGTGGTACGCGAAGCCATCGGCGTAGTCGGCCTGGTGCTGCCTTGGAACTTCCCACTGCTGATGCTGGCCTGGAAGATTGCCCCGTCGCTGGCCGCCGGTTGCTCGATCGTGGTCAAGCCGGCCAAGGAAACCACCCTTAGCGCCCTGCGCGTGGCCGAACTGGCCCATGAGGCGGGCATTCCTGCAGGCGTGTTCAACCTGGTGCCTGGCGGTGGCCGTGAAGTGGGCGAAGCCATCGGTCGCCACATGGACATCCCGATGGTCAGCTTCACCGGCTCCACCGAAACCGGTCGCCTGTTCCTCAAATACGCTGCCGAGTCCAACCTCAAGCGCATCGTCCTGGAACTGGGGGGCAAAAACCCGGCCGTAGTCATGAACGATTGCGAAGACCTTGATGAAGTGGCCCAGTTCGTCACCGCCGGTGCGTTCTGGAACATGGGTGAGAACTGCTCGGCGTCCTCGCGCCTGATCGTTCACAAAGATGTGAAAGACCAACTGCTGAGCCTGATCGCCAAGCACCTGAAAGGCTGGAAGCTGGGCGACCCACTCGACCCGGACAACCGCCTGGGCGCCATGGTCAGCAAATCGCACTTCGAGAAGGTCAAGTCCTACCTGGATTACGCCGCCGAGCAGAAGCTCAGCATCGTGCAGGGTGGCGAGACCGAGGATGGCGTGTTCGTGCAGCCGACCATCGTCGACAACATTGGCCGCGACAACAAGCTGTTCATCGAAGAGATCTTTGGTCCGGTGTTGAGCGTCACCAGTTTCGAGACCCTCGACGAGGCGATCGAGTTGGCCAACGACACCGTCTACGGCCTCGCGGCCTCGGCCTACACCGGCAGCCTGCGCAACGCACTGCGCCTGTCGCGGGAAATCCGCGCCGGTGTGGTCACGGTCAACTGCTTCGGCGAGGGGGATGTAACCACGCCGTTCGGTGGCTACAAGGAATCTGGCTTCGGTGGGCGTGACAAGTCCATCTGGGCCCATGACCAGTACACGGAGCTGAAGACCATCTGGATCAACGCTTCGTGACCAGGGCAGGACCGGTGCTGTTCTGACGGAGTTCAGCGCCGTTGGGGCCACTGTCCAGTCTGGGCAGTGGCCCCTCTCTTTTCGGCGTAATTGCAACCAGCCCGTTCGATAACGCTACGTTATGAATAGTGACTGATAAATGTTGATGGTTGTTAACGCCTGATAAGCTTAAATTCTATGAATGCCCATCTGGGGCCAGAAAAATAAAAAACCCAGGAAGCCGCCATGACTATTCCACCTCTTTGGTACTGTCTCCCCAAGTCGATACTGTCTTTGGCCAACGAAGATAACGTATCCCCTAAATCAAAGTTAGGAGGGAAGCCATGAGCCACTCAGATGAAATTCTTTCAATCAAACATATCTACAAAGTTTTTGGACCCCATCCTGATATCGCCATGAAAATGGTGAAAGATGGATTCAGCAAAAAGGAAGTCTTCGAAAAAACCGGTCAAGTTATCGGTGTATTCGACGCGACCTTGTCAGTGAAACGCGGCGAAATTTTCGTCATCATGGGTTTGTCAGGTTCAGGCAAGTCCACCCTGGTCCGACTGTTTAATCGACTGATAGAGCCTACCTCCGGAAACATTTATCTGAACGGTCGAGAAATCACCGGGCTTTCGGACAAGGCACTTCTGGATGTGCGCCGCAAAGAAATGGGGATGGTATTTCAGTCGTTCGCCCTGATGCCTCACATGAGCGTCCTCGAAAACACAGCCTTCGGGCTCGAAATAGCGGGTGTCAGTGAAACGGAACGCCAGAAGCGCGCGCGCGAGGCGCTTCTGCAGGTCGGGCTTTCTGGCCAGGAACATAGCTATCCTCACCAGCTCTCAGGTGGCATGCAGCAGCGTGTAGGCTTGGCACGCGCATTGGCTAATGACCCAACCATCCTGCTGATGGACGAAGCTTTCTCTGCCCTTGACCCGCTGATCCGTAGCGAGATGCAAGGCGAATTGATCAAATTGCAAGCAGAGCAGAAGCGCACGATTATCTTTATTTCCCATGATATCGAAGAGGCCATCCGTATTGGCCACCGTATCGCAATCATGGAAGGCGGTAGAGTCGTGCAGATTGGCACGCCTCAAGAATTGATCAGTCAACCCGCCAATGATTATGTCCGAACATTCTTCAAAGGTTTTGACAGTTCCAAAATCTTGAAAGCAGGCGACCTGGCCCGGCTCGACCCTGAATCCACTCGGCATATCGAAGAGCCCAAGGAATTCAAACCCGGTATTGACTATGGCTATCTGCTGAATGACAAAGGCCAGTTGGTGAGTGTTGTCGATGCAGACAGTACCAACACCCACTACTCTCAGCATGAGCTAGAGCCGGTATATCTTGATACGCCTTTGCACGAGGTATTGAACATTGCGGCAAAACTACCCTACCCCGTGCCAGTTCTGGATCGAAACGGATTTCTGAAGGGAACCTTGTCCAAAAACCAATTACTGCAAACGCTGGGCAGTCATTGAGTCATCGATCAGACCTGTAAGTTCGCACGTGCTTCACTTGCGAAATGCGTAATGAGGATAGTTCAAATGTCCGACTTTAGTTTTCTCGATCCGTTTCAGACTACCGTCATCCCTCTTGGCGACTGGGTGACGAGCACATTGAATTTTCTGGTGCATAACTTCCGTGACTTCTTTCGAGCTGTTCGGTGGCCAATCGACCAGGTCCTGAATGGCATTGAATGGTTCCTGCAGAGCATTCCGCCATCTATCGGGATTCTGTTATCCAGCCTGCTTGGTTGGCAGCTCGCAGGAAAGCGCATGGCACTGCTTTGCTTCATTACCCTCACGTTGCTAGGCCTTATCGGCGTATGGTCAGCGTCGATGACAACCCTGGCCCTTGTCCTGACATCGGTGTTCTTCTGTGCCGTCATAGGCATTCCTCTCGGCATCTTGTGCGCTCGCAGCGACCGTCTCGAGCGTGTGGTCAGGCCAGTGCTCGATGCCATGCAAACCTTGCCCGCTTTTGTCTATCTCGTCCCCGTTGTGATGCTGTTCGGTATCGGCAACGTGCCTGGGGTTCTCGTTACGATCGTGTTTGCGCTTCCGCCCCTCGTACGCCTGACCAATCTGGGTATACGGCAGGTGCCCGAAGACAAGATTGAAGCCGCTCGCGCATTCGGCTGCACGCCACGGCAGATGCTTGTACGCGTGCAATTACCACTGGCCACATCAACCATGATGGCCGGCCTCAATCAGACCCTTATGCTGTCCCTTTCCATGGTCGTCATCGCCTCCATGATTTCGGTCGGCGGCCTGGGCCAGATGGTACTGAGGGGTATTGGTCGGCTTGATATGGGACTTGCAACAGTGGGTGGCATCGGCCTCGTTTTACTGGCCATCTTCCTTGACCGCCTCACCCAGGCGATGGGTGACCGCACTAAAACCGACCCGAGTAGAAAATGGTACCAGACAGGCCCTGTCGGTTTCCTGCTGCGCATGTTCGGCACTGGCAAATCCTCCAGGCCAGAAAAGATTGCATGAAGGCATTTCCTGATGATGTTTTGCACTTCCACGCTTAAGGAACCCACCATGTCCATGATAAAAATTCCGCGCCGAGCCCTTAAAACCGCGACTGCACTTTACCTCTCCATTACAGCGCTGAGTTCACTCGCGTCCACCAACCCCGGGGAAGGCGTTAAAATTACTCCGATATTCCCGCCGATCGCTGAAGAGCGTTTCCGTGGTGAAATCGCAATGCAAGGCCTGCGCGAACTCGGTTATAACGTTCAAGAGCCCAAGGAGACTGATTACGGCGTCATGATGATGGCGCTCGCCAACGGCGACGCGGACTTTACCGTGCACCTTTGGGACAAGCTGCATGAAAAATTCTATCAGCAGGCTGGCGGCGACGATGTCATGGTGAAAACAGGCGAGATCATGCCGGGCGTGCTCCAAGGCTACCTCATAGACAAGAAAACCGCTGAAGCCCATAACATCAAGTACATCACTGACCTGAAAAAGCCTGAACTTGCCAAACTATTTGATTCTGACGGCGATGGCAAAGCGGATCTGACTGGCTGCAACCCCGGTTGGGGCTGCGAACTTATCATTGATCATCAGATGAAGGCCTACGGCCTCGAAAAAACCGTTCACGTCAACCAGGGCTCCTATTTCGCCCTGATGGCCGACACCATTACTCGCTACAAGGAAGGAAAGCCGATCCTCTACTTCACCTGGGTGCCCCAGTGGATTGCCAATGTGCTTGTGGAAGATAAGGATGTGGTCTGGCTGGAGGTTCCTGAAACAGACCTGCCCGGCGGAAAAAATGATATCGACACGACTTACAAAGGCAAGAACCTTGGGTTTGCCGTAGATAAAGTCGAAGCGGTCCTGAACAAGGAGTTCGCGCAAAAGAATCCTGCGGCATTGAAGTTCCTGTCGGTGATGAAGATCAGCACCGCTGATGAAAGCGCGCAAAACCTGAAGATGCAACAGGGTGAAAAAAGCCCGGACGATATTCATCGCCACACGAGCGAGTGGATAGCCGCCCATCGGCAACAATTTGATGAATGGCTTCAATCGGCAAGAGCCGCTGGCGCCCAGGCGAGCAACTGACGGTCAATGTTGAAGGCAGGCGCGCCTGCCTTCGATTTTCCCATTCCCCAATACTGTCTCAGTCGTTAGCCAACACACTATGAGTATTGCCTGGAGACCGGAATGTCGGCACCCTTTTCAATCAACCCTGAGCATCGACGCATTGATCCTGCACGCCAGCGTAACTCGGCATTCAAGGCTGACGGCTCGATCGATGACAACGACCGGACGGAAATCGGCCCTACGCCACTTGCTTTTGCGGAATGGAATGCGCTGGGCTTGCAAGCGCCCCATCTGCCAACGATGCGAGCGTATCGGCTGGAGCGTATTCGCGCGCAATTGATTGCACGTGACCTGGGCGGCATCCTGCTATTCGATCCTCTGAATATTCGATACGCCACTGATACGACAAACATGCAACTGTGGACGACCCACAACCCCGCTCGAGCATGTTTCATTGCAGCGAGCGGGCACGTTGTGCTCTGGGACTTCCATGGCTGTGATCACCTGAGCGCGCATTTGCCGCTCATCAGCGAACTGCGCAGCGGAGCCTCTTTTTTCTACTTCGAGACAGGCGATCGCACAGATGAGCATGCTCGACGCTTTGCCTTGCAGGTCGACGACATCCTGAGGCAGCACGCAGGAACAAACCGACGCCTCGCTGTTGACCGCATCGAATTGGCGGGTGTGCGGGCATTGGATGCGCTTGGCATCGAACTCTTCAGTGGTCAGGAAGTTACCGAGTTCGCTCGGGCGATCAAGGGGCCCGATGAAATCAAGGCAATGCGTTGCGCGGTCGCTTCCTGTGAAGCAGCCGTCTCGGAGATGCACCAGGCATTACGCGAAGGCATGACAGAAAACGATGTATGGGCAGTATTGCATGCCGGCAATATCCGCCGTGGCGGCGAATGGATCGAGACTCGGATTTTAAGCTCTGGGCCACGCACGAACCCTTGGTTCCAGGAGTCCGGGCCGCGCGTTCTGAGCAATGGTGATCTGTTGTCATTCGACACCGACCTGATCGGTGTTTATGGCATGTGTGTCGATATGTCCCGTAGCTGGATCTGTGGTGGCCTGGAGCCCACTGCTGAACAGAAACGGCTGTACCGCATAGCTCACGAACATATCACCCACAACATCGAAATGATCAGGCCTGGCGTGCGCTTCACTGAACTCACCGACAAGGGCCACCGGCTCCCTGAATCATGCCGAGCGCAACGCTACGGTGTCATGTTCCATGGCGTGGGGCTGTGTGACGAATATCCCTGCATCCGCTATCCCGAAGATCTGCATTCCTACGGTTACGAAGGCGTGCTGGAGCCCGGGATGGCGCTGTGCGTCGAGGCGTATGTCGGAGAAGTCGGCGGACGTGACGGCATCAAGTTGGAAAACCAGTTTCTGGTCACTGAAACCGGCTATGAGCTGCTCACCCATTATCCATTCGATGCAAGTTTTCTCGAGCGTTGACGAAAGTGTTCTTCGGCTCTGCGACTCGTTCGCAGAGCCCCTTCGCATGATTCACCCTGGAGACGATCGTAACCACTCTGCAAGACTGAGCACCATGGCCGTGATGTCGCGCCCGTGGGGCACCACCAGGTAGTAGGCTTCCTGTGGTTTTATCATCAGGTCTGACAAACGTACCAGGTCACCTGATTCGAGCAGATGATCAAGCATCCGCCCCCAACCCAGTGCTACACCATGTCCGTGCAGCGCTGCTTGAATGGTATCGGTATACAGATGACAGCGCAGACGGTAATCAAGCTTTGGAGGGTGCCCTCCCAACGCTCGGAACCAGGTTGGCCATGTCATCCAACCCTCGGTGGTGGCATCGGCATCCAGCAGGTCCGCGCCGTATAGCGCCTCCAACGAGTCGGGCGCCTGGTTGCGCGCCAGCCAAGCCGGCGAACACACTGGAAACACTTCTTCGTCGAACAGATGCAGGGCCGTGCCATCCGCCCATTTACCATTGCCGTAACGCACCAGAAGATCGATGTCGTGGTCGCGCAGGTCGCCGGTGAACATCTGTGTGGCCAGGCGCAAGCGTATGTGGGGCAAGGCGGCTTGGAGCGTGCTTAATCGCGGCATCACTCTGAGCTGAGAAAAAGTCGCGGTCGTGCTCAGTACCAGTTGCTGATCGGCACTTCCCTCTGCAAGGCGATCGAATACTGCTGCGACCTTCTGAAGCGACTCAGACATTACGGCAAACAACGTCTGCCCTTCATTGGTCAGGCTAACGCCACGATGAAAGCGCTGGAACAGCTGAACGCCGATGTTTTCTTCAAGCTGCCGGATCTGCTTGCTCACTGCCGCCTGGGTTACTCCTAGCTCCCGCGCGGCGAGGGTAAAACTGCTGTGACGGGCAACCGCTTCGAACTCCAGAAGCGCGGTCATCGAAGGAATGATCCGTCGATAACCGTTCTGAAGGTTGCCTTTCTCTGATGTTCTCATCCACCGTCCTGAAATGATGCGACGCTCTGGCCAGAGCCTCAGCAAACATTGGCAGAAAATCTACGTGGTGAACAGCGTCGACAACGGCTACGCCGCTAGACTCAAAACCAGCGCGTCGCCCGACCGCTGATGCGGTGGAACCGTCAGCCCCTCGTCGCGTCTACCGTCTGGCCAGCCCCTGCAAGGAACAGCACATGCCGCTACGCCTGTTCAAAGCCCTGCTCATCGCCATCGGCTTCGCCCTGGCCCTGGCCGCCTGCAGCCGCATCGACCTGGCCTACCGCAACCTCGACCGCCTGGTGCCGTG
>Ga0209370_1002784_pt1 | contig 12028 bp, 11 predicted proteins | sample AgamicAtPrz_FD_187164 | JGI IMG/M metagenome (GOLD analysis project Ga0209370, IMG submission 187164) | Agave microbial communities from Guanajuato, Mexico - At.P.rz (SPAdes) (version 2) | ecosystem: Host-associated > Plants > Phyllosphere > Phylloplane/Leaf | place: Guanajuato, Mexico... | reverse complement strand
TTCCTGTATTCGGTCCAGGGAAATGGCTCTTGGGAGAGAGCCGTGCGCTAAAAGTTGGCATTAATGCAGGCTAAGTCGCCTTGCCTTTTAAGAATAGATGACGACGCCAGGTTTTCCAGTCCACAGTAAAAGCGGTCGGAAAAAAAGCGTCAAAACATCAATAAAAATGAAAAACCGCAGTGCTTTCGCAAGCAGCTGCGGTTTTTTTTACTAGGAACCGGAAACTAGCAGAGCTTATCGGCGCGTTCGATAAACGGAGCAAGGCTCATCTTCTGCCCGGGGCTGGACGGATCGTCAATCTGGATAACGCTGATGGGCTGCCCGCTGCTCTTACCGCTGGCGACCTGCTGCTCGGCCACGTCGTTTAACGGGTACTGTACCAGCGTGCTTGGGTTGATGGCATACAGCGCATGACCCGGACGACAGGTCAGCATCACCTCTTCGCGATTGAACGCCCATTTATCCTTACCCACTTCAAAACGGCTGACGGTGATAACCTGTGGTGCCGCCAGAGCGCTCCCCGTACAGGCCATCAATAAGAGAGAGAGTACTGTCTTTTTCATATGCTATTTAACCTTGTCAAAAGGGTTCCCAGGTCGCGAACAGGCTGACCGTTGCCAGCACCAACGCCCCCAGCACCACCTCTGCCTGTGTCATCCTGATAAAAATCTGTTGCTCGCGCCCGATGTGGGCACTAAACCGTGGCACCAGAAAATACCGATTCACCAGCGCAATTACCACCATCAATGCCACCAGCGCACATTTGAACAACAAAAGTTGTACGTAACCCGTCTGCCAGGGCACCGTGATGCCCAGAATAAAGAGCCCATTGATCGCGCCGGTAAGCACTACCCCCGCTACGGCATAATGCCCCACGCGAGAGAAGCGCATCATGGTATAGATTGCCGCAGTCTGCCAGCGTCCTTTCGCCAGATGCATGCAAAACAGCAACGGCAGGAGGCCGCCAACCCAGGTGGCGGCACACAGCAGATGCAGTGCGTGATTAATGCGCTGCATCGCCCCCACGGCGCCATCGTTCATCGCCGCATGCCCCACGCCTGCCAGCAGGACAAATTGCCCCATTGCGAGCAGCAATAATCGCGATCCTTTTTGTGGCGCAAGCCACGCGGCACAGGCGGTGATTACGGCCAGGATAATTTGCCACAGCCAGACGCCCCCAAACTGCGTTGCCAGCACGCTCTGCCAGACGTCCGGATTAAACACATCCCCCCAGCCGTTGCCCATTAGCCCCGCCTGGATCATGAACATCAGGAACGCCGACAATAGACTGACCAGAGACGCAATCTGCTGCTGCGCCTGAAAACGCCGGGTCATCAGACGGTGCAGGGAAGAAGGGGCAAACCAGACGCTATAGAGCGCATTACCAAAAATCAGCATCAGCGCGCCGAAATGGATAAAGCGCAACCCCACGTAGATGAAGGCCAGCATGTTATTTCACGCTGAAGTGATAGCTGCCTTTGGTTTTGTGGCCATCAACCGAGACCACATGCCAGTCAACCTGGTACGTGCCGGTCACCAGCGTCTGCGTCAGCGGAACATTGAGCTGGGCCTTATTCTGCGCGTCACGCTGAATATGGCCGGTTTTAACCACGTTTCCTTGTGCATCCTTCACCACCACACCGCTGAATGCCGGTTCAATGCCTTCGGAAAATGTCAGGGTAAGCGTCTGAGGGGCTACCACCTGACTATCGGCTGCCGGGATTTGCTGTTGAAGGTGCGCGTGCGCCAGCGCCGGGGTCGCGGTGACGGAAGAGAAGAGAAAAGCCAGCGCGCATACCGCGCGGGAAGCGGATAAACCCATCGCAATCATTCCTTTTTGTTATGTCTGTATGATAAAGAATAACGCTGTATAATAATCGAGTCGAGGATCATCCCACCTCCGCTTGTCATCGTCGCGCAATCGCGGTAACGTTGCCGCCGCATAAAAAGGAGAAGGTAATGAAGATCAATCTGGCAGCCCTTCCTCAGGACGAGATGGATAAAGTGAATGTCGATCTCGCTGCCGCAGGTGTCGCGTTTAAAGAGCGTTACAACATGCCAATCGTGGCAGAAGTGGTGGAACGCGAACAACCCGCCCATCTGCGCGACTGGTTTCGCGAACGCTTGATTGCCCACCGACTCGCGTCGGTTAATCTCTCTCGTTTACCGTACGAACCAAAAGTGAAATAAGCTTAACGACTCGTTACACTTCCTTACGCGGAATATGCCAGGATAAGAAAACCCTGATTAAATTAGGTGTACTCTTAAATCCTGCGACTCTGTGTATAAGGAAGTCACGATGTCACAATGGAATATTGCCGCCGCCCAGTATGCCGGGCAGCATCACAGTGTAGATGACCACGTAGCACACCATCTCCGTTTCGTTGCAGAAGCGGTACAACAGCAGTGCGACCTCCTGGTCTTTCCTGAACTCTCATTAACAGGACCGGGAACGACGGACTTACCTCCCCCACCCAATGACGGACAGCTTGCCCCCTTGCTGACCGCCGCATCGCTTTACCGGATTACCATCATTGCCGGTCTGCCCCTGGATCTGAATGGTCAGCGCGTAAAAGGCCTCGCCCTGTTTTCACCGTCCCGGCATGGCATCCTGCGCTACCCTCAGGGGAGCGGTGCCAGCCTGGTTCCGGGTGATAAACAGCTGACGATTATTGATACACATGCCGATTCCCCCAATCTGGATCCGCAGGCGACGCTGTTTACAAGCTGTCAGTCGGTGGGGGATAACCGCTGGCGTCAGTCCATCAGCACGTTACAGCGCTTCGCACATAAGTATGCCATTGCGGTGTTAATGGCGAACGCCCGTGGGGGTAGCGCGTTGTGGGATGAAAAAGGCCAGCTGATCGTCCGTGCGGATAAGGGCGAGCTATTATTGACCGGATCTCTGGGCCGACAGGGTTGGCAAGGCGATATCATTCCTTTAGGCTAAGCGTTTTAGCTCAGGAGCGTTCAATGCTGCGCGTCATCGATACCGAAACTTGCGATCTTCAGGGCGGAATAGTGGAAGTGGCGTCTGTTGACGTCATTGACGGAAAAATCGTCAACCCAATGAGCCATCTGGTGCGTCCCGACCGCCCGATTAGCCCGCAGGCGATGGCCATTCATCGCATTACCGAATCGATGGTGGCGGATAAACCCTGGATTGAAGAGGTCATTCCGCACTATTACGGTAGCCCGTGGTATGTCGCGCACAACGCCAGCTTTGACCGCCGGGTACTACCCGAGATGCCCGGCGAATGGATTTGCACCATGAAGCTGGCGCGTCGTCTGTGGCCGGGGATCAAATACAGCAATATGGCGCTGTATAAGTCCCGTAAGCTCAGTGTCAGAACGCCCGAGGGGCTGCACCATCACCGCGCCCTGTACGACTGCTATATTACCGCGGCGTTACTCATCGATATTATGAATACCTCTGGCTGGACGCCGGATGATATGGCGACCATCACCGGTCGACCCGCGTTGCTTACAACTTTCACCTTTGGCAAATACCGCGGCAAGGCGGTATCCGATATCGCCGATAAAGATCCGGGCTATCTGCGCTGGCTGTACAACAACCTCGACAAAATGAGCCCGGAGCTGCGCTTAACGCTCAAGCACTATCTGGGTGAAGCTTAATTCCCGGCACGGCCTGGTAGCGTTTCCTGCGCCAGGCCAATCAAAAAGGCATACTCCAGCGCGACCCCTTCATACGATTTAAATCGCCCCGATTTCCCGCCGTGTCCGGAGTCCATGTCAGTACAGAGAAGCAACAGGTTGTTATCGGTTTTCAGCTCACGCAGTTTTGCCACCCATTTCGCGGGCTCCCAGTATTGCACCTGCGAATCGTGCAGGCCGGTAGTCACCAGCATGTGCGGATAGGCTTTAGCTTCCACATTATCGTACGGACTGTACTCTTTCATGTAGCGGTAATAGATCTCGTCCTGTGGATTCCCCCACTCTTCAAACTCACCGGTGGTCAGCGGAATGGACTCGTCCAGCATCGTGGTGACCACGTCGACAAACGGAACCTGCGCGACAATTCCCTTAAAGCGATCGGGACGCTGATTGATGACGGCTCCCATCAGCATGCCACCCGCACTGCCGCCCATGCCAAAGCAGAGCTGCGGATCGCCATAGCCCTGCTCTATTAGCGCATCGCAGACGTCGAGGTAGTCATTGAAGGTGTTTTTCTTTTTCAGGAATTTCCCGTCTTCATACCAGTGTTGGCCCAATTCGCCGCCACCGCGCACATGGGCGATAGCGAAAACAAAGCCGCGATCGAGCAGGCTCAATCGGCTACTGCTGAAATCGGCATCCATGCTTGAGCCGTAGGATCCATACCCGTAGACCAGGATCGGGTTTTTCCCTTTCTGGAAATGCGTCTTGTGATAGACGAGCGAGACGGGCACCTCAACGCCATCCCGGGCAGTGACCCACAGGTGTTCGCTTCGGTAGTTATCAGAATCAAACCCCTTAACCTCAGACTGCTTAAGGACCTGACGTTGTCCGGTGTCCATATCCAGTTCAAACAGCGTATCCGGCGTGGTCATTGACGAGTAGCCATAGCGCAGCCGGGACGATTCCGGTTCGGGATTAAAACCAATCCACGTGACATAGGCCGGATCGTCGAACGCGATCCCGATGACTTCCCGCGTTTTGCGGTTAATTTGCCGCAGGCTGGTCAGCCCCCGCTGGCGCTCTTCTACCACCAGCCAGTCGGTGAAGAGAGTAAACCCTTCGAGCATCACCTGATCCCGTGCAGGAATGAGCACTTCCCACTTCCGTTCATCACGCACTTTGGTTTTATAAAGGCCAAAGTTTTTGCCCTCACGGTTAGAGCGCAGGTAAAAGCTGTGCTGGAAGTGATCCAGGCTGTACTCATGATCTTTGCGACGGGGCAGAAAACAGAGCGGTTGTGCATCAGGCAGTTCGGCATCCAGGAGCAGAACTTCAGAAGTGGTCGCGCTGGCGAGGAAGATGATCACATAGTGGCGTGACGACGTTTTATGCAGACTGACATAGAACGTTTCATCTTTCTCTTCGTAGACCAGCTCGTCATCATCCGCACTGGTGCCGACGGTATGACGCCATACCTGATAAGGCAGCAGCGTGGAGGCATGTTTCTTCACGTAGTAGACGGTTTCGGAATCATTCGCCCAGACAAAATCCGGCGAAACGTTCGCAATCATCTCCGGGTACCAGTTCCCGGTTTCCAGATTGCGAAAACGCAGGCCGTATTGACGACGGGAGAGGTAATCTTCCGCCAGCGCCATAATGGCGTTGTCGGGTGAAACCGACATGCCCCCCAGCGTATAAAACTCGCTGTGGGCAGCACGCTGGTTGGCATCCAGCAAAATATCCCATTCATCCCACTCGGCGCTTAACACCGACTGACGCTGATAGATGGGATATTCATTACCTGGCTCGTAGATATGGCGATAACGATAGCCGTTTTTGGTCCAGGGTGCGGAGACATCGCGCTGGGGAATACGCTGCACCATTTCATTCAGCAACTGATCCTGCAGCGCCTGCTGGCTGGCCATGACCTTGCGACCATAGTCATTTTCCGCGTGCAAATAGTCGAGCACCTCTGGCCGGGAACGCGAATCGTCCCGCAGCCAGTAATAGTTGTCAATGCGCGTATCGCCATGCGTGGTGATCGCATAAGGAGTACGTCGGGCTTTTGGTGGCATGTCATGTTTCTTTTGAGTTTTACACCCTATAAGGTTGGCAAAACACGCGCATGATGCAAGCGAAACATGGCCACGACGCTGACAGTTATCCCGCTAACGCCTGTTTTTGCGCCTTGATATCCTTCTCAATGCCGTCGCGCACGTCCTGAGGGATCTTCAACGCGTCGCCGAGGGCGTTGAGGTAGCTGCGCTCCATAAAGTGATCGATATCGATGGCGGCACAGCTTAAGAAATAGAGTTCAAGCGCCTCCTCCTCATTCTTCACGTTTTGCGCAAGGCGCTGCGGATCCAGCGGCTGTTCGATAGCCTGGGCCACCAGCGCTCTGCCCTGCTCTTCCACACCGGCTTCCCGCAGTTGCTGCTCTATCGCCGACCGTTCTTTCTCGTCGATATGGCCGTCGCTTTTCGCGGCAAAAACCAGCGCCAGGATCAGCCGCTCGGTACGCAGGTCCAACGGTGACGTGTGCTGGCCATAATCGGGTTCATCGCTATGTGCGGTTCGCACTCTGTCCTTGTATTTGTTCCACAGGACAGTGCCCGCGATGGCTCCGCCACCGGCCAGTAACGCCCCGGTGCCATATTTTGCCAGCAACTTGCGCGAGGATTTATTCGCCACCAGCAGGCCCGCCAGCCCGCCGAGCGCCCCGGGGACCAGCAGTTTGCTCAGCCCCTGATCGCCGGATGGCGATGTTTTCTGCCCTAACAGTGATTGCAATTGATTTAACCAGCCTGACATGGTGTCCCTCACTTAACGGTGTACATATTCCACAGCCTAAGCGAGCAGGCGTCAGGAAATGTCTGGGGGGACTAAAGAAGCGCAAATTTCTTGCCTGTGCACTGGCCCCGATCAAGACAGACGCAAACGTTTTCGTTTATACTGCGCGCAACATTTTCAGGGGGATTGTTATGACTCGTTTAGGAACCGCGCTGCGACCTGCGGCGACGCGTGTGATGCTATTGGGATCGGGTGAACTGGGCAAAGAGGTCGCCATTGAGTGCCAGCGTTTAGGCGTGGAAGTCGTTGCGGTAGACCGCTACGCGGATGCACCCGCCATGCACGTCGCCCATCGTTCTTATGTGATTAACATGCTGGATGGCGCTGCCCTGCGCGAGCTGATTACGCGTGAGAAACCGGATTTTGTCGTACCGGAAATTGAAGCCATCGCCACCGACACGCTAATTACCCTTGAGCAGGACGGCCAGCGTGTCGTGCCCTGCGCGAAGGCCGCAAAGCTGACCATGAACCGCGAAGGCATTCGTCGCCTGGCGGCGGAAGAGCTGGGATTGCCCACCTCACCCTATCGTTTTGCTGGCGATAAAGCCGAGTTCCTGCAATCCGTCGACGAGATCGGTTTCCCATGCATCATTAAACCCGTCATGAGCTCCTCCGGTAAAGGTCAAAGCTTTATCCGTGACAGCGGCACACTGGACAAGGCGTGGGATTATGCCCAACAGGGCGGTCGCGCCGGAGCCGGTCGCGTGATTGTTGAAGGCGTGGTGAAGTTTGATTTCGAAATTACCCTCCTGACCGTCAGCGCCGTTGATGGCGTCCATTTCTGCGATCCGATTGGGCACCGTCAGGAGGATGGCGATTACCGTGAATCCTGGCAGCCGCAGCAGATGAGCGCCCTGGCCCTGGCGCGCGCGCAGGAGATCGCCCGTAAAACGGTGCTGGCGCTGGGCGGTTACGGCCTGTTTGGCGTGGAACTGTTTGTCTGCGGTGATGAGGTGATTTTCAGCGAAGTCTCTCCTCGCCCGCACGATACCGGGATGGTGACCCTGATTTCCCAGGATCTCTCCGAGTTCGCCCTGCACGTGCGCGCGTTCCTCGGCCTGCCGGTTGGTGGTATTCGCCAGTACGGTCCGGCCGCCTCGGCGGTGATCCTCCCGCAGCTGACCAGCCAGAACGTCACCTTTGATAACGTTGAAGGCGCGGTTGGGGCAGGTCTGCAGGTACGTCTGTTCGGGAAACCGGACATTGACGGTACGCGTCGTCTTGGCGTGGCATTAGCCACCGGCGATAACGTGGATGATGCCGTGGCAAGCGCTAAAGCCGCCGCTGCCGCGATTCGCGTTAATGGATAAAAAAAACGGGCCAGATGGCCCGTTTTTCATGATGGGAGATTCTTACTGCTTCGCGCCTTCAACCGCTTCGCGAGCCAGTCTGGTGATGCGATCCCAGTCGCCCGCTTCCAGCGCATCCGCCGGCACCAGCCAGGAGCCGCCGATGCACAGCACGCTTTTCAGCGCCAGGTAATCACGGTAGTTGGCCGGAGAGATGCCGCCCGTCGGGCAGAAGCGCACCTGAGAGAATGGACCTGCAATCGCCTGCAGCGCTTTGGTGCCGCCGTTGGCTTCAGCCGGGAAGAATTTGAACTCTTTCAGGCCGTAGTCCATGCCCAGCATCAGTTCAGAGACAGTGCTGATGCCCGGGATCAGCGGGATGGTGCCCTCGGTTGCCGCTTTCAGTAGCGAATCGGTCAGACCCGGGCTGATGGCAAACTGCGCGCCCGCTTCAGTCACTTCAGCCAGCTGTTTTGCGTTCGTAACGGTACCCGCACCAATGATGGCATCCGGCACTTCTTTAGCGATGGCGCGAATCGCGTCCATCGCGCAGGCGGTACGCAGGGTCACTTCCAGAACGCGAACGCCACCCGCAACCAGCGCTTTCGCCATCGGTACCGCGTGCTCCAGTTTGTTCACCACGATAACCGGCACAACGGGGCCAGTGGTCAGGATTGCTTCTGCACTTGTTTTCCAGTTTTTCATCAGAGTTTTCTCTCGCCAGATCGATAAAATCAAGTCGTCTTAAAACGTAATACAGGTTGCGCCCTGCTCCGCGCCGGAGAGTTTCTCACGCAGCGCGCCAAACATTTCGCGTCCGGTTCCCACGCGCGATGCGCTCAGGTCGGGAATATGGGGCTGACGGGCCGCCAGCTCGGCTTCGTCCACCAGCAGGGTTAACTCACCTGTCTGGCCATTGACGCGGATGATGTCGCCGTCACGCACCTTAGCCAGCAAACCACCGTCATACGCTTCAGGCGTTACGTGGATGGCTGAAGGCACTTTACCTGAGGCACCCGAGAGGCGTCCATCGGTGACCAGTGCAATTTTGAAACGGCGGTCCAATAATACACCAAGTGGTGGCATAAGTTTATGTAATTCTGGCATCCCGTTCGCTTTGGGTCCCTGATGACGTACGACCACCACGCAATCCTTATCAAGGAGGCCAGCATCAAAGGCAGGTAAAACATCATGCTGGCTCTCAAAGACCACTGCCGGGGCTTCAATCACCTGGTTCTCTTCCGGTACGGCGGAAGTTTTCATCACCGCGCGTCCCAGGTTGCCGCTCAGCACTTTGGTGCCGCCGTGGCGTGAGAACGGTTGTTCGAAGGTAGCAATAACTTGCGGATCGAGAGAGGCGCTCGCCCCGTCACGCCAGTCCAGCTCACCGTTGTTCAGCCATGGCTCCAGGGTATAGCGCTGCAGGCCAAAGCCCGCCACGGTGTTCACATCTTCATGCAGCAGACCGCCCTTCAGCAGCTCACGCATCAATACCGGCACGCCTCCGGCGGCCTGGAAGTGGTTAATGTCTGCCGGACCGTTCGGATACAGGCGCGCCATCAGCGGCACCACGGAAGAGATGTCGGAGAAATCATCCCAGTTAATCAGGATACCCGCCGCACGGGCCATCGCCACCAGGTGCATGGTGTGGTTGGTTGAGCCACCCGTTGCCAGCAGGGCCACGATGCCATTGACGATCACTTTCTCATCGACCATTTTACCCAGCGGCATCCACTCATTGCCGTTCCCGGTCAGACGCGTCACCTGACGAGCGGCGGCTTCGGTCAGGGCCTTGCGCAGCGGGGCATCGGGTTGAATGAAGGAGGAGCCCGGAAGCTGCATCCCCATAAATTCCACCACCATCTGGTTGGTGTTGGCCGTGCCATAGAAGGTACAGGTGCCTGGCGCATGGTAAGAGGCAGCTTCCGCTTCCAGCAGCGCCTGACGGTCTGCTTTACCTTCGGCATAGAGCTGACGGATACGCACTTTTTCTTTGTTTGGCAAACCGCTGGCCATCGGACCTGACGGCACAAAAATCGCCGGAAGATGACCAAACGACAGCGCCGCCATGGCGAGCCCCGGGACAATCTTGTCGCACACGCCAAGGTACAGTGCGCCATCGAACATGTTATGCGACAGGCCTACCGCTGCAGACATGGCGATCACTTCGCGACTCAACAGCGACAGTTCCATCCCGTCCTGGCCCTGGGTCACACCGTCACACATGGCCGGCACGCCTCCCGCGACCTGGCCCACCGCATTTACGCTGTGCAGCGCTTTACGGATGATGTCCGGGTACACTTCGTACGGCTGATGCGCGGAGAGCATGTCGTTATAGGAGGTAATGATAGCGATATTGTTACGCAGCATGCTTTTCAGCGATGCTTTATCGGCAGGCTGGCAGGCGGCGAAACCGTGTGCCAGGTTGCCGCAGGCCAGTTGCGAGCGGTGGACGGTGTCACTCTTTGCTTGTTCAATGCGGGCGAGGTAGGCAGAACGCGTCTCTTTCGAGCGCTCGATAATGCGTTGTGTTACGCGTAACAATCTCGGATTCATAAAAGCTCCTCTAATTTATCTGTCCGGGCTCGGGAGTTTACAAAGTCGCTGGCAGTTGTTAACAACGCTGAAACGCTTGCTGTCCGGAGCTCAGGGGCAAAATCGCTTCCGGCAGTGTAATAAAAAAAGCCCCGCGGGTGAATCCACACGGAGCTTAAAAGTATAAAAATTGTGCCACTAGCTGTGTTAGATCATGTTACCGGTAAAATAACACCTTCGGGCTAGAGGATTATCTTACTCAAACTCGTTCCAGGAGCGGCCATCACGGGTGATCATCGCCACGGAGGCGACAGGTCCCCAGGTGCCCGCCTGATACGGTTTTGGCGGATCCTGATCGGCAGCCCAGGCTTCGGTGATGGAGTCGACCCATTTCCACGCCTCTTCCACTTCGTCGCGACGTACAAACAGCGCCTGGATACCGCGCATGGTTTCCAGCAGCAGGCGCTCGTAAGCATCCGCCAGGTGCGTTTGATTGAAGGTCTCGGAGTAGCTCAGATCCAGTTTGGTGGTCTGCAGGTTGTGCTTGTGATCCAGCCCCGGTACTTTGTTCAGGATCTGGATATCCACACCTTCATCCGGCTGCAGACGGATAGTCAGTTTGTTCTGAGGCAGCTCCTGCCAGGACTCTTTAAACAGGTTCAGCTCAGGGTTTTTGAAGTAGACGACGACTTCAGAGCATTTGGCTGGCAAACGCTTACCGGTGCGGAGGTAGAAAGGCACACCCGCCCAACGCCAGTCATCGATATCCACGCGGATCGCCACAAACGTCTCGGTGTTGCTGGACTTGTTCGCGCCCTCTTCTTCCAGATAGCCAGGGACTTTTTTGCCCTGCGCAAACCCGGAGGTGTACTGGCCACGCACCGTCTTCTCACGCACGTTAGAACGGTCGATACGGCGCAGTGATTTCAGGACTTTCACTTTCGCGTCGCGGATGCTGTCTGCGGTCAGGTCTGATGGCGGAGACATAGCGATCATGCAGAGTACCTGCAGCAGGTGGTTCTGGATCATGTCACGCATTTGGCCGGCCTGGTCAAAGTAACCCCAACGGCCTTCAATGCCCACCTCTTCGGCCACGGTGATTTCCACGTGGTCGATGGTGCGGTTGTCCCAGTTGTTAACAAACAGGGAGTTGGCAAAACGCAGCGCCAGCAGGTTCAGTACCGTCTCTTTGCCCAGATAGTGGTCGATGCGGTAGACCTGGCACTCTTCGAAGTATTCGCCGACCTGGTCGTTGATTTCGCGGGAGGTAGACAGCGAGGTACCCAGCGGTTTTTCCATTACCACACGCGCCGGTTTGGCGTTCAGATTCGCTTCGCCCAGACCTTTACAGATGGCGCCGAAGGTGCTTGGTGGCATGGCGAAATAGTTAATGGTGACCCGGTTTTTCTGATCCAGCATCTCACCCAGACGGGTAAACGCGCTCACGTCGTTCACATCCAGGTTGCAAAAGTCGAGACGTCCGCTCAGGGTATCCCACAAACTTTCATCAATTTTCTCTTTCATGAACGTTTCGAGCGCTTCACGTACGACTTTGGTATATGCGTCCTTGTCCCAGTCGGCGCGCCCTACACCCAGGATACGGGTATCCGGATGAAGTTGACCCGCTTTCTCCAGTTGATACAGGGAAGGCAGCAATTTTCGGCGTGCAAGATCGCCTTTCGCGCCGAAAATGACCAGGTCACATGCCTGGGCTGTTTGCGTTACCGCCATGTCAT
>Ga0209370_1002780_pt1 | contig 12035 bp, 15 predicted proteins | sample AgamicAtPrz_FD_187164 | JGI IMG/M metagenome (GOLD analysis project Ga0209370, IMG submission 187164) | Agave microbial communities from Guanajuato, Mexico - At.P.rz (SPAdes) (version 2) | ecosystem: Host-associated > Plants > Phyllosphere > Phylloplane/Leaf | place: Guanajuato, Mexico... | reverse complement strand
TGTTCGTCGATGGCGTCAGCTTCCAGGGCGACGTGCCCAGCCTGACCCTGCCCAAGCTCACCCTGAAGATGGAAGAGCACCGCCCCGGCGGCATGGACATGCCGGTCGAGATGGACCAGGGCATGGAGAAGCAGGAAGCGGCCTTCACCACCACCGGCGTGCGCCGCGAGTCGCTGAAGTTCTTCGGCCTGGCCGACGGCACCGCCTTCAACGGCACTTTCCGCGGCGCCTTCAAGGGCCTGAAGGGCAAGATCAACCCGGTCATCGTCACCCTGCGCGGTTCGCTGAAAGAGATCGACATGGGCGACTGGAAGTCCGGCGACAAGGCCGAGATCAAGCACAGCGTCGCCGTGACCTACTACAAGCTCGAAGTCGATGGCCGCCTGGTCTACGAAATCGACGCCCTGGGCATGAAGCGGGTGATCGACGGTGTCGACCAACTGGCCGCCCAGCGCGCCGCCCTGGGTCTTTAAGGAGAACGCTCCATGGCTCAAGCGAAGAAACTGCCGCAATGGCTGACCGTCAGCGCCGAGCGCGTGACCGTGCGCCTGTCGCGCCCCAGCGAAGCCAATGGCGTGCAGGTCGACAGCCTGTCGCTGCGTGCACCGACCGTGCGTGACATCCGCAATGCCCAGGCCGGTGGCGCGGTTGACGACGAGCAGCGTGAACTGAACCTGTTCGCCTCGCTCGCCGAAGTCGGCATCAAGGACCTCGAAGGCCTGGCCCTGAAGGACTACAGCCGCCTGCAGACCGGCTATTTTCGCCTGGTGCAGGACGACGAGCTTTGACCCTGCCCGGCAGAAGGCCGCCGCCAGGCGGCTGGCCAAGGAGCTGAACTTTTCCGCCAGCGAAATCATGACCATGTCGTACAGCGACATGGTCTGGTGGCTGGCGGAGTGAAAGGGAGACACGGATGGCGAACAGATCAACGACAGCGCCAGGCGCTGTCGGTGCCACCGTCCCGGCGCTTGGGGGGGCGGTGAGGGAGGAGCGAACCCGCACGGTATCCATAGGGGCACTGGGGGTGACCCAGCGACCAGCTGATGTCGGTGATGGTGTCGCCCTGCCTCATCAAGGGACGGAGGTAGTAGAGAGCAAGGGCGATCAAGCCGAGTCCTTGAAAGTGCAGCAACAGCAGGTTGGGCTGCTGCAGCAAAACAAGGCGCTTCTGGAGCGCGCCCTGAACAACCGCGCACCGCCACCCGCGCCGGGGCCACTACCGCAGGTCGGTCAGACCGCGCGCGATGCAGCGACGTCGTTGCTGTTCGGCGGCAGTGGTTACCTGGCGGTCAAGGGCATCGCCCAGGCATCTGCGACGATCGGCAGGAATAGCAAAAAGGCAGGTTCGACTGGCAGCGAGGGCCATCCTGACGGAGCCCAAGTCAGCACAACTGACCGAGCGGGCACTGTGTATCTGCCGCCGTTGGTCATAGGTGGCAGCACTTCTGCTCCTGGCATCGACGACTACCTGCCGGGCGCGGATGCGATGCCAGCTCCCATTCCACGACCCAGCGGACCCGGGCATTGGGCGCAGGCGCTGATGGTTGGCAAGTCCGCTGCAGTCATGGCCGGGGCGGACGCCGCGATGAAGTCCATCTTCACGGCAACCACGGCCTCCACGCCTGAACAGATCGGCGAGGGGGTGGGCGGTGCGGCTGGGGGATTCATGGGGGCCGTTTCTGGCGCCATGTTGGGGGGAAGGCTCAAGGTGGGCGCCCCGGCGGCGTCCATGGCGCTGTCCTTTATCGGTGACAAGGTCGGCGGCACGCTGGGCAAGGAACTGATGGCCGCTCCCGATGGTGCGTCACAACGTACACCGGCAACCAATGCCCTTCCCGGGCAGTCGACGCCGCCAGCGGGCGGTACCTCGCCATCACCTGCGACCACGTTGTCGGGCACCCTGGCCAGTGCTGCGGGCATAGGCGCGGTGGCTGCCGCCTACACGCACCGTGAACGGCTGCTTGGCCTGGGCCGTGCCAGGGGCGTGACGGTACTGGATGACATCTATCCACTGGGGGCGGATGCCGGGCCGTCGCCTACCGCCATCAACGCGCCTTCCGGGCGCTGGGCCACGCTGAAGAATGGCTTCAAGGCAGCCGGCAAGATGCCGTGGGTGGAGGCCGGGATAAAGGGTGCTTACACCTATGCCACCGCCAAGACGCCCGAGGAAAAAGGCGCGGGCTACGGTGGTGCGATTGGCGGAGCGGTGGGCACGGCGTTGGGAGGGACGCTACTGGGCAGCATTGTCACGCCGCCGTTCGGGATGCTGATTGGCAATATGGTTGGCGACAAGATTGGTGGTGTGATCGGCGGCTGGGTTGGCAAGACGTTCCTCAGTGCCTCTGATGAGTCCCATGGGAAACCTCGCTCGGCGATCACTTTGCGAGACCCGCGCCAGGTCACGCTTACCTCTGGGCGTGAAGTCTTCGACGAGCAAGTCGGCACACGGATGGCTAGGCAGTTACTGTCGGCAAAGCCGCCGACGCTACCCAAGCCTGGATCGTCAGCCGATGCACATCCTGCGGGAGGTGTCGTGATACCAATGGCGTTTGGAGCGGATAAGCAGGCTGCCACAACGGTAGGCAAGTATTTTGCCGAGCGCGCTGCCGAGTTCCGGCCAGTTGCGCAGGCAAACCGGCCAATTGGGATGCAGGTACTGCCTAAGCCACATGAGGCATCGGCGCTTGGGGCGGGTGCACCGGAAACTGCAAAGGCAGGCAAGTCCCTGCCAGAGCGCGTGACCGAATCGGGGCCCGCCGCGCCGGTAAGCGTGCCACCCGCCCCGATGGCGCTGCCAGACGCCGGGCCACGCCCGACGCAAGGTCTAGGCGCGACTACGCAACCCATTACCCAGCAGTTCACCTTTACCGCAAACATGCCCATCACCGTGCACGGTAGCGTGGATGCGCCCAACCAGCTCACCGTGCAACTCGAGGAAACGGTCCGGCGTGTCATGCAGGACCTGCAGCGGCAGGCCTACAACGCGCAACTGGCCGACCACCCCAATTCATTCTGAAAAGGAGGATCCATGACCTATCTGGAGCAGCTGCAAGCCACGCTGCACGCCCTGGTCAAGGCGGGAGAGGCAGGGCGTCGGCGTGCCGACGCCATGCTCGATCCGATGAACGACGCGATCGGCCATATACAAGGCGTTGTGGGTGAACTGGAAGGTTTGCCGGGGGTTGGTCCGATCATCGGCGCCAAGTTGCAACGCACGATGCGTGCAATCAGCAATGCCCAGGCCAGGGTCGCCAAGGTGGTGGCCAAGTACGACCAGGCGGTGGCGGTGGTACGTCAGGTGCGTGATCGCATCGACGGCTTCGCCGCCCATGCCGTCAAGGCCGGTGCGGCGATCCGCCGTGTGGCGGGGGAGGTGCGTTCGACCGTGAACGGCGTGCTGTCGACGCTGGGCTTCGCGCCTGAGGCGGCGCCAGCCGCCGAGGCGGTCAAGCCATTCCCCCACCTGCTGGTGCTGCAACCACTCAAGGCCGGTTCAGCGCCGTATTACTTCAACCTCGACACGGCCGCCTTCGACCAGTTGCGCCGGCAGACCCGCTTTCGCTGGGCCGGCCAGGAGCGCCTGAGCCGCGAAAGCGCCCAGCAGGCGGTGAGCCTGGGTGAAGAGACCATCAGCATCCGTGGCGCGATCTTCCCCGGCTTCAAGGGCGGCCTCGGCCAGTTGCAGGCGCTGCGCAGCATTGGCCGCCAGCTGCTGCCGCTGTCGTTGACCACCGGCTATGGCGAGGTGCTCGGCACCTGGTGCCTGACCAGCATCGAGGAGGAGCAGAGTGTCCTGCTGGCCGGCGGTATTCCGCGCAAACAAGGGTTTTCACTGGAGTTCGTGAGCTATGGCCAAGACCTGCACAACGTCTGAGGGCGACCTGCTCGACACCCTCTGCCAGCACTATTACGGCCATCTTGGCGGCACGGTCGAGGCCGTGCTGGATGCCAACCAGGGGCTGGCGGACGAGGCGCAGCCGTTTCGCGCCGGGGTGAGGATCCTGTTGCCGGAACTGCCGATGACGACGAGCGATACCTTGCAACTGTGGGACTGACAGCGGAGCCTCAATCGTGCAACCCCAATTCCGTATCACCGCCGACGGCAACGACATCACCAACCTGATCAACGACCGTCTGCTGTTGCTGCGCACCACCGATAAACCTGGCCTCGAATCGGACGAGTTCGAACTGCGCATCGATGCCCGTGACGGCAACGTGGCGCTGCCGGCCAGGGGCGCGCTGCTTGAGGTGCACCTGGGCTACGCCGGCCAGCCTTTGAGCCACCTGGGCCGCTACACCGTCGATGAGGTCGAGCTGTCGGGCCCGCCGGACACCCTGGTGATCCGCGGCAAGGCCAGCGACCTGCGCGGCAGCGGCAAGACCATCCGCAGCGGCAGCTGGGAGAACACGACGCTGCAGCGCATCATCGCCGAGATCGGCGCCCGCAACGGTTGGCAGGCGGTGTGCCCGGTGACCGTGCAGGTGCCGCGGGTCGACCAGTACAGCGAGTCGGACTTCAACTTCGTCACCCGCCTGGCGCGCCTGCACGACTGCACCGCCAAGCTCGCCAATGGGCAACTGCTGGTGCTGCCGCGCCAGGGCGGGCACAGCGCAAGCGGCAAGCCCTTGGAGGTGGTGGGCATTGCGCGCAATCAGGTCAGCCAGTGGCAGTTTCGCCTGGCCGACAAGAGCACCCACAAGGCCGTCAGGACCCGCCACCAGGACAGCGCCAGCGGGCGCCTGCAGGCGGTGGAGCTGGCCAATGGCGATGCTCCGGACGGCCTGCAGCCGGTCTACACCGACCGTCACCTGTACCCCAACCGTGCGGCGGCGGAACAGGCTGCCCGTGCCCGGCTGGCCAGCTTCAACCGCGACACTGCCAGCGTGCGCCTGGACATGCCCGGGCGCACCGACCTGTTCGCCGAGCGTGCCATCGATGTCCAGGGCTTCCTCGCCGGGCTCGATGGCCTTTACCTGATCGAGTCGGTCGAGCAGGTATTCACCAGCAGCGGCTGGCGCACCACCGCGCTATGCAATGGCGGTCGCCAGGGCAAGGCCAGGGCCAAGGGCTCCGCGCCCAGGCGGGCGGGGACGCTCAAGGCCTGAGGCAGGGTGGAGACGGTTTCCCGGTGCCTGCGGGCAAACGCGCTCCCTATAGTCGCTTCTTGGTACTCAATCCGCTTCAGGATCACCGTCATATGTTCATCGACCTTCGCTGTGGCCAGTGCCGCAAGTTGCTGGCCCGCATCACCCCGGTTTCCGAGCTCCAGATCAAGTGCGGCCGCTGTCGTACCTTGAATCATGTGAAAGCCGCGCGCTTCGAGCCATCGCCCATGAGCGAGCCACTGGCGGCACTGGCCGCCGTTCGAGCCGATCGCAATGGAGAATGCGCCGATGCCGCTCACTGAACAGCAACTCAAGCAGATCTACCCGCTCGCCGGCCAACGCGTCGCCGCGTTTCTGCCGGCGCTGAACACGGCCATGGCCAACTGGGAGATCGACCACCCCAAGCGCGTTGCCGCGTTCCTGGCCCAGGTCGGCCATGAGTCCGGCCAATTGCGCTATGTGAAGGAGCTGGGCAACGACAAGTACCTGGCCCGCTACGACACCGGCACCTTGGCCCTGCGCCTGGGCAACACGCCCGAAGCCGACGGCGACGGCCAGCGCTATTGCGGCCGTGGCCTGATCCAGGTGACCGGGCGTAACAACTACCAGGCCTGCAGCCGTGCGCTGTTTGGCGACGAGCGCCTGTTGGCGCAACCGCAGATGCTTGAGCAACCGCGCTGGGCTTGTGAGTCGGCCGCCTGGTTCTGGCACTCGCGTGGGCTCAACGCCCTGGCCGACCAGGGCGAGTTCAACCGCATCACCCGGCATATCAACGGTGGGTTGAACGGCTTGTCGGAGCGCCTCGAACTGTGGGCGCGGGCGCGGGAGGTGCTGTGCTGAGCCGCTTGCAGTTGGCGCTATGTCTCGTGCTGATGGCGTTGTCCGCAGCGCTGGCCTGGCAACTCCAGGGCTGGCGCTTCGGGCGTCAGCTGGCCGAGCAGGAGCAGGCGCTGGTGCAGCAGCGCCTCGACCAGGCCGAGGCGCTGCACGGCCTGCTGCTCGCCGAACGCGACCAGCGCCAGGGCCTCGAACAACGCCTGCACGACATTGAAACGAAGCATTTCCAGGAACTGACCGATGCCCAACAGACTCAGGCTCGCCTGCGTGACCGCCTTGCTACTGCCGATCTGCGCCTGTCGGTCCTGGTCGAGCGCGACAGCGGTTGTGCCCCAGTGCCTGCCGCCACCCGCCCCGGCGGCGTGGATCATGGCCCCGTACGCGCCCGACTTGACCCGGCGCATGCTCGAAGAATTGTCGCCATCACCGACGACGGTGACCGTGGACTGATCGCCTTGCGGGCGTGCCAGGCCTATATCCGTGCCCTGGCCCCTTGAGCGCTTGCCAGCAGGGGCGGGAGTGGTAGGGTAGGGCGCAGTCTTGCCAGGAGCCCACCATGGACCCGATCACTGTTCTCTCCACCCGCCTGGGTGAGCATCTGCGGCGCTTCAATGCCCAGGTGACCACCGCCGAGTCCTGCACCGGCGGCGGCATCGCCGAGGCCATCACTCGCATCCCCGGCAGTTCGGCCTGGTTCGAGGCCGGCTACGTCACCTACTCGAATGCCCAGAAAACCCGCCAGCTAGCTGTACCCGAGGTGTTGTTCGCCGAGGTGGGCGCGGTCAGCCAGGAGGTGGTCGAGGCCATGGTTCGCGGCGCCCAGGCCGCCAGTGGTGCGCGCTTTGCGGTCGCGGTCAGCGGCGTGGCCGGCCCCGACGGCGGTTCAGCGGCCAAGCCGGTGGGCACGGTATGGCTGGCCTGGGCCGACGGCGACCACGTGAGCAGCGAGCGCCGCCACTTCGACGGTGACCGCGAAGCGGTGCGCCGACAGACGGTGATCGCCGCGTTAGACGGCTTGTTACAGCTTGGCGCCGAGTAATTCGCCCGACGGGGGTTTGCGGAAACGAATCCCTGTGGAATAATACTGGCTACTTATACAGTTATTCCGGCCGTCAGGGCCACGTCGAACACGTGAGGATTTCAATGGACGACAACAAGAAGCGCGCCTTGGCTGCGGCCCTGGGTCAGATCGAACGCCAATTCGGCAAAGGCGCGGTCATGCGCATGGGCGACCACGAGCGCCAGGCGATCCCCGCCATCTCCACCGGTTCGCTGGGCCTGGACATCGCCCTGGGCATTGGCGGCCTGCCCAAGGGCCGTATCGTCGAGATCTATGGCCCGGAGTCCTCGGGTAAAACCACGCTGACCCTGTCGGTCATCGCCGAGGCCCAGAAGAACGGCGCCACCTGCGCCTTCGTCGACGCCGAGCACGCCCTTGACCCTGAGTACGCTGGCAAGCTGGGCGTCAACGTCGACGACCTGCTGGTCTCGCAGCCGGACACCGGCGAGCAGGCCCTGGAAATCACCGACATGCTGGTGCGCTCCAACGCTGTCGACGTGATCATCGTCGACTCCGTGGCCGCGCTGGTTCCCAAGGCCGAGATCGAAGGCGAGATGGGCGACATGCACGTCGGCCTGCAGGCCCGCCTGATGTCCCAGGCGCTGCGCAAGATCACCGGTAACATCAAGAATGCAAATTGCCTGGTCATCTTCATCAACCAGATCCGTATGAAGATCGGCGTGATGTTCGGTAGCCCGGAAACCACCACCGGCGGTAACGCCCTGAAGTTCTACGCCTCGGTGCGCCTGGACATCCGCCGTACCGGCGCGGTCAAGGAAGGTGATGAGGTGGTCGGCAGCGAAACTCGCGTCAAGATCGTCAAGAACAAGGTCTCGCCGCCGTTCCGCCAGGCCGAGTTCCAGATCCTCTACGGCAAGGGCATCTACCGCAACGGCGAAATCATCGACCTGGGTGTTTCCCAGGGCCTGGTTGAAAAATCCGGGGCCTGGTACAGCTACCAGGGCAACAAGATCGGTCAGGGCAAGGCCAACGCCGCCAAGTACCTGCAAGAGAACCCGGCCATTGGCAGCGAGATCGAGAAGCAGATTCGCGACAAGCTGCTGACCGCCGGTGCCGCCGCCGCTGCAGCAGCGGCCGCCAAGGCCGGTGCCGCCGAAGCCGATGCCGATGACCTGGCTGACGCCGACGCCGGTTATTGATCTGCCCCATGTCCGTCGTACTCGACACCCCCGTCGCCGTTCGGCGGACAGCCATGGACCTGCTCGCACGTCGCGAGCATGGTCGCGTGGAGCTGACCCGCAAGTTGCGTCAACGCGGTGCTACCGATGAGTTGATCGAGCCTGCGCTCGATCGGCTTGCGGAGGAAGGGCTGCTCAGCGAGGCCCGCTACCTTGAAAGCTTCATACGCTATCGTTCCGGCTCAGGCTATGGCCCTGGGCGTATCCGTGAGGAGCTTGGCCAGCGAGGTCTGGACCGTGGCGATATCGACCAGGCACTGCGTGAAAGCGAAGTGAACTGGGCAGCGCGGTTGCAAGAAGTGTGGCAGCGCAAGTTTTCTGGGCAACTCCCCCATGACCCGCGCAGCCGCGCACAGCAAACGCGCTTTCTCGCCTACCGTGGGTTTTCCATGGAAATGATCGGCCGGCTGCTCAGCGGACGCGATCTTGACGATTATTGACGCGTGATCAGCATTGATGGCCCACATGGCTGACCCCGACCGGGGCCAGCCATGTGGGCCATTTTGCGTTCAGTTCACCCGCAAGGCCTCACGCGCTCGTTGAGTGGTGTGCATTGGCTGGGGTTTGGCCCAGTTCTCCGACAGGTTGATGAAGTCCACCAGTTCCCGCAGGCGACCCTGGTCACGGCCGTTGAAGGCAAAGGTCAGGCGTGTCAGGTGGCTGAAGTTGCCTTCTTCGTGCTCCGCGCCACTGTCAGGCTGCTGGTGATACCTGCCGCTCAGGCGCAGGTCGGCAAAGCCTTCTTCCACGTCATGCAGCGCGGCTTCGCTCAAAGGGTGATGCATGCGGATGACGAACTGGTTCTTCAGCCATCGGCTGGAGTGGTAGTTGCTATAGAACTGGTTGATTTCCTCCACCGCCTCGTCGGCACTGTGCACCAGGCGCACCAGCTTGAGGTCGCTGGGCAGGATGTAGCGGTTTTCTTCCAGTTGGCGGCTGATGAAGGCCAGGGCGTCCTGCCAGAAACTGCCACCGGGCGAGTCGAGCAGCACCACCGGAACCAACGGGCTCTTGCCGGTCTGGATCAGGGTGAGTACTTCCAGCGCCTCGTCGAGGGTGCCGAAGCCTCCCGGGCAGAGCACCAGTGCATCGGCCTCCTTGACGAAGAACAGCTTGCGAATGAAGAAGAAGTGAAACGGCAGCAGCTTGTCGGTGCCATTGACGGTGGCATTGGCATGCTGCTCGAAGGGCAAGGTGATGTTGAAGCCCAGGCTGTGATCGCTGCCGGCGCCTTCGTGGGCGGCGGCCATGATGCCGCCACCGGCGCCGGTGATCACCATCAGGTCGGAACGTGCCAGTGTTGCGCCCAGCTCCCGGGCCAGCGCATACATGGGGTGCTCCAATGGCGTTCGTGCCGAGCCGAACACGGTAACTTTGCGCCGTCCCTTGTAGCGCTCGAGGGTGCGGAACGAATGGTCGAGTTCACGCAGGGCCTGCAGGGTGATCTTGGCGTTCCAGCGGTTGCGGTCGTCGTGGGCCATGCGCAGCACGGTCATCATCATGTCGCGGTACAGCGGCAGGTTGGGGCTGTTCGGGGCAACCAGTCGCAATTGCTCGTCGATCTTGCTCAGGTCGATGCCGTGGTCCCTGAAATGGTTGAACAGCAGCTCGTTCGATTGGTAAGGCATTCAACATCTCCTTCTGCAGCAAAACCTCTGACCGGGTCGATGGCAGGTCCCGGCCGCGACACTGCGTGTGTCGCTGGCTGCTGTGGCTCGAGTGTGCCCCCCGAGCGTTGCAGTAGGCCTTCAAGGCCATTGTTGCAGTGGCAGTTCCATCGCGTTGTCGTTGTTATGGGTACTCGTTATCAATCTAGACGCTGGCGCGGCTTCGTGCTGCCACAGGCGTGCCGTTACCGTCGGTCAGACGGGATCCAGGTGCGGCGGGGCTTTGGTTAACTGGGGACGGAAGGGCGATGCAGCGAGGTGGCGGTAATGCACCGGCTGGTGATCGAGGTGGACGGGCAATTGTTGCAGTTGCTCGAGCGCGAGGCGAAGATTCATCACCTGAGCCTGGAGGGGGAGTGCTTGCGTCGGCTGCAAGGGGGCGAGGGACACTCGCCTTACCTGCTGGCCCTGTTGGCCGAGTTGCGCGCCGATGATGAGCAGCGGCGCGCCAGAGACAGCGATCAGCTGGCCTGAATCACTTCTTCTTGTTGCCAGCCGCACAGCTGGCAGCGTCGAACGCCTGGTCCATGACCGGTTGGTTGGTCTTGTACACAGTGAAGCGATAGACCATCACGGCGCCCTTGGACATCAGCTGACGGTAACCATTGTTACGGCAAACGCTGTCACCCAGCTGGCTGCGCACCTGCGCGGGGTTGGCCTGCATGCCTTGCGCATGCTCCTGGCGTACGCTCAGGTGATTGACCAGCGCCTTGCCTTCGACGGTATAGCCCTGGTCGAGGATGTCTTCGTTGATGGCCCGGGGGGTACCGACGCTGCTTTCCTTGGCGACCCTCTGCAGCATCTGGGTCAGCTCGTATTCCTGCTTGGAGGCAGCCTGGGCGGCCAGGGGCAGGGCGAGCAACAGGCTCAGGGTCGGGACGATAAGACGCAGCATGAATCTCTCCTGGTTCGATGACTGGCGCTTTGACCTGCGCCGGCGGGAGGCGTTCCATGAAACTGCTGGGGTTCCCCGGCCGCCTGAGCCGCTGATTATAAAGGAGCGGTCGTAAGGGCTGCACGGCAAATGACGTAGTCTCTGGTAGACTCGCATTTTGTTTTTGCCGAGTCATCGTCGTGCCCCTTCCATCTTCCTGCCAAGGCCTGCAGCCATGAGCCACGCGGTAGCGCGGCTGCGCGCCGAGCGCCTGGCGCGCAGCATCAAACCCTTTGTCGCCCGCGGCTCGCGTGCCGAGCGCTGCCCCGATTGCCGGGTGATCGCCACGCACTGCCTGTGCGCATGGAAACCGCGGGTGCTGGCAGACGCCGGCATGTGCCTGCTGATGCATGACACCGAGCCACTGAAACCGACCAACACGGGGTGGTTGATTGCCGACGTGATCGAGGACACCTCCGCTTTCGGCTGGCTGCGTACCTCGGTGGACGAAGGCCTGCTGGCCTTGCTGGAAGATCCGCGCTGGCAGCCTTATATCGTCTTCCCTGGCGAGTTCGTCAAAGAGGAACGTGTGGTCAGCGAGGTGGTGCGTGAACCGGGCAAGCGCCCGCTGTTCATCCTGCTCGACGCCACCTGGACCGAGGCGCGCAAGATGTTCCGCAAGAGCCCCTACCTCGACCGTTTCCCGGTGCTGAGCCTGCAGGCCGAGCAGATGTCGCGCTACCGCCTGCGCCGCTCCAAGCGTGACGACCACTTCTGTACCGCCGAAGTCGCCGCCATGTGTCTGGAGCTGGCCGGTGACAGCCAGGCTTCGCAGGCCCTGGATGCCTACCTGGATGTGTTCAGCCTGCACTACCTCAGCGGCAAGCGGCGCCTGGCGCTGGATGAGCAGGACGAGGTCCACCAGCGTTTGCATACCTTCCTATAGTCCAAGGGGCAGGCGCGGCGGATTGGTACATACTGTCGGGGCTGGCAGCCAGGGTAGGCGGGGACGACCGGGCAATTGGCTTGACCACCCGGGGCGTGCTCGGCATCCTTGGCGCCGCTTCGGGCACGACGAAGCTGCTGTTACCCCGGACTTCGCCGTGCCATCCCGGCCGGCGGCCCTGCCGTTCGCGCCATGAGTTGCCCGCCAGGCGTCTCCCGTACCCCCTGCGCCTGGTACAGAACAGGATCCCTAGATCGATGGCCACATACGAAATCCTGATTGCCGATGACCACCCGCTGTTTCGCAGCGCACTGCGCCAGGCCGTTACCCTCGGCCTGGGCCCGGA
>Ga0209370_1002777_pt1 | contig 12049 bp, 11 predicted proteins | sample AgamicAtPrz_FD_187164 | JGI IMG/M metagenome (GOLD analysis project Ga0209370, IMG submission 187164) | Agave microbial communities from Guanajuato, Mexico - At.P.rz (SPAdes) (version 2) | ecosystem: Host-associated > Plants > Phyllosphere > Phylloplane/Leaf | place: Guanajuato, Mexico... | reverse complement strand
GCTCGGTGTCCAGGTCCTCGAGCACCGGCTGCACCGTGCGCACGACGAAGGGCAGGCCGATGAAGATCAGCGCCACCAGCACGCCCAGCGGCGTGAAGGCGACCTTGATGCCCAGCGGCTCCAGCCATTTGCCCATCCAGCCGTTGGGCGCGTACAGCGCGGTCAGCGCGATGCCGGCGACGGCCGTCGGCAGCGCGAAGGGCAGGTCGATCAGCGCATCCACCAGCTTCTTGCCCACGAAGTCGTAGCGCACCAGCGACCAGGCCAGGATGAAGCCGAACACGACGTTGATCGCCGCACCCAGCAGCGCCGCGCCGAAGCTCAGCCGGTACGACGCGAGCACGCGCGGCGAAGTGGCCGCGGCCCAGAAGGCCTCGGCGCCATGGCCGGCGGACCTCAGGAAGACCGCGCACAGCGGGATCAGCACCAGCAGCGAGAGATAGAAGAGCGTGAAGCCCAGCGTCGGCGCGAAGCCGGGCAGTACGCGGCGGCGTTTGCGGGCCGGCGCCTGGGCGGCCGGCGGCGCGGTGAGCACGGCGGTGTTCATCGGATCAATCAGCGGCGCGCGGCCATGATCTGGTCATAGGTGCCGCCGTCGGCGAAGTGGGTCTTGCCCACCTTGGCCCAGCCGCCCAGCGTCTGGTCGACGCTGAACAGCTTGATCGGCGCGAAGCGCTTCTCGTGCTTCTTGAAGATCGCGGCGTCGCGCGGGCGGAAGTTGTTCTGGGCAATGATCTCCTGGCCCTCGGGGGTCCACAGGAAGTCCAGATAGGCCTTGGCCAGCCCGGCCGTGCCCTTCTTCGCGGCGACCTTGTCCACCACCGCCACCGGAGCGTCCGCCTCGATCGAGATGCTGGGCGCCACGACCTCGAAGTTGCCCTTGCCGAACTCGTTCTCGATCAGCTCGGCCTCGGATTCGAAGGTCAGCAGCACGTCGCCGATGCCGCGCTGCGTGAAGGTGGTCGTCGCGCCGCGGCCGCCGCCATCCAGCACCGGCACGTTGGCCAGCACCTTGGTGACGAAGTCCCTGGCTTGCGCGTCGGTGCCGCCCTTGGCGATCACGCTGCCCCAGGCGGCCAGGTAGCCATAGCGGCCGTTGCCGGTGACCTTGGGGTTGGGGATGATGACCGACACCCCGGGACGCGCCAGGTCGGCCCAGTCCTTGATGCCCTTCGGATTGCCCTTGCGCACCAGGAACAGCATCGTGGAGCTGTACGGCGCCGCGCCATTGGGGAATTTCGTGCGCCAGTCGGCGCCGGTCAGGCCCTTCTCGGCCAGGGTGTCGACGTCGGTGGCCTGGTTCATCGTGACGACGTCGGCCTCCAGGCCGCCGATCACCGAGCCGATCTGCTTGGACGAGCCGCCGTGCGACTGGTTCACCGTGACCGTCTGGCCGGTCTTGGCCTTGTACGCGGCAACGAAGGCGGGATTGATCTGCTTGTAGAGCTCACGCGCCACGTCGTACGAGACGTTCAGCAGCGTCGTCTGCTGCGCCGAAGCCAGCAGCGGCACCCCCATCAACGGCATCGCGGCGGCCAGCATCAGCGCGCGGCGGCGGCTGGCGGAGAACAGGGGACGGCTCTGGGGGGCGGAGTTCTGGGACATGGCGAGCAGGCGAGGGCCGGCGACGTTGAGGGTCGGGCTGCGAAGCTTGCCAACAAGTCCTTATTCCAGGAACGATTGTTTGAGCATTTGCTTATTTCGCATAACGCATATGCGGTGGGCAAGGCGGCGGGCCGCCGGGCGGCTCACTCGACCCAGTGCTCCGCCAGCCAGGGCGTGGGCAGGACGAAGCTGCGCAGATGGCGCCAGCGGTGCTTGACCCCGCTGCCGAACGCGGCGCGGAAGTGCTGCCACGGGTCGGTGTGCGGCGGATCCTCGGTGTTCCAGCGGCCGAGCATCACGTCGGCCGGGTTCGGGCCGCCCGGGAAGGTCACGATGCGTGCGCCGGCGGGCAGCTTGGCCGGCCGGAAGTAGCGCAGCGGGAACGGCGGCAGGCAGTGCAGCCGGAAATGGCGCGTCCAGCCCTCCGGCCACAGCTTGATGCCGCCCGGGACCGAGGCGGTCACCCAGTGCTGCTCGAAGCCATGCTTGTCCGAGACCGCCTGCGGATTGGCGCGGAAGTTCTCGATGATGTGCGGGTACTTGCCGATCGGGAAGCGGAACACCGAGGTCTGGCCCAGGCGCTGCATCGGCTTGGCCCAGTTGCGGGCCAGGATGACGTCGTCGGGATGGCCGTAGCTGAAGTAGCCGTCCATGTTGCCGACGATCACCGAGTCCAGGTCGATGAACAGGACCGGACCCGACAGGCCGGTCTTCTCGCCCATGTCGGCGCTCCACATCACCAGCTTGCGCCACTTGCCCAGCGACTTCCTGGGCCATTCGCAGCCGAGTTCGGGCAGGTCGTAGGCGTCGACCTCGGGGCGCAGGCCCTCGGCGTTGTCGGTCAGGCAGACCAGGCGGAAGTCGCCGGTGATGTGCCGGCGCAGCATGCCGTAGAGACGGTTCACATACTCCGGACCGTAGGCGGTGCCCCACTTCACGCAGATCACTTGTTTCATGGGGGGCGCTGCTCCTGGCGACGGCTTTTCAGAGAAGCGCATCACTATATTCACATTATGTAAACGAAATGCAAACAGGGGCTATTGCGCTTTTGCGCGGGCGGCCTTATGCGGCTAACGCGCTTGGACATGCCGCGAGCTTCGTTCGCGCGAGGAAGGGCGATGCCTAGAGTCGGCGCCCATGACAGCCCTCGCCTCGCCCTCCCCCGCCACGCCGGCCGCGCTCCGGCTGGCCGCCGGCTTCGCCGCGGATTTCGATGCGCCCTCGCAGGATTTCGAGATCCACGCCTTCGACGGTCCACTGGGCGCCGAGGTGCTGGGCCTGGACCTGGCCCGGCCGCTCAACAGCGCGGACTTCGCGCGGCTGCACCGGGCGCATCTCGACCACCATGTGCTGGTGTTCCGCGACCAGCGCATCACGCCAGCGCAGCACATCGCGTTCAGCCGCCGCTGGGGGCCGCTGCAGATTCACGTGCTGCGCAACTTCCAGCTGCCCGGCTTCCCGGAGATCCTGCAGGTCTCCAATGTCCGTGACGCGCAGGGGCAGCCCATCGGGCTGGGCGACGCCGGGCAGTACTGGCATTCCGATCTCTCGTACAAGGAGCGGCCCAGCCTGGGCTCGCTGCTGCATGCGCAGGAACTCCCCGCGCAGGGCGGCGACACGCTGTTCGCGAACCAGCATCTGGCCTACGACGGCCTGCCGCTCGCGCTGAAGACGGCGATCGCCGGCAAGCGCGCCGAGCACAGCTACCTGGCCCGCTACGAGGAGCTGCGCGCCCGCAACCCCTGGCGCCCGAAGCTGACGCCGGCGCAGATCGCCGAGGTCAAGCCGGTGCCGCAGCCGGTCGTGCGCACGCATCCCGAGACGGGCCGGCGCGCGCTGTTCGTCAGCGAGCATTTCACGACGCGAATCCTCGGCCTGCCCGAGGACGAGAGCCGCGACCTGCTCGCTCAGCTGTTCGAGCACAGCAGCCGCGACAGCATCGTCTACCGCCATCGCTGGCAGCCGCACGACCTGGTGTTCTGGGACAACCGCTCGCTGCTGCACCTGGCGGCCGGCTGCCCGGACCACCTGCGCCGGCATCTGCATCGCACCACCATCGAAGGCGACGTTCCCGCATGAAGCACGAGACCTCCCCCTCTTCCCGGCGCGTGTCGCTGCGCGCGCTGCTGACCGGCGCGGTGGCTGCGAGCCTGGCCCTGTCGGCGCTGTCCGCCCGCGCCGAAGGCCGGATCCGCATCGCCGAGCAGTTCGGCATCGTCTACCTGCTGCTGAACGTCGCGCAGGACCAGCGGCTGATCGAGAAGCATGGCAAGGCGGCCGGCGTCGACATCCAGGTCGAGCGGGTGCAGCTCTCGGGCGGTCCGGCGATCAACGAGGCGCTGCTGTCGGGCAGCATCGACATCGCCGGCGCGGGCGTCGGGCCGCTGCTGACGCTGTGGGACAAGACGCAGGGACGGCAGAACGTGCGCGGCATCGCGTCCCTGGGCAACTTCCCGTACTACCTGACCAGCAGCAACCCGAACGTCAGGACCATCGACGACTTCAGCGACAAGGACCGCATCGCGCTGCCGGCGGTGGGCGTGTCCGTGCAGTCGCGGATCCTGCAGCTGGCGTCGGCCAAGCGCTGGGGCGACGCGCAGTTCAACAAGCTCGACCGGCTGCAGGTGGCGCTGCCGCATCCCGAGGCGACCGCCGCACTGATCAAGGGCGGCACCGAGATCAATGCCCACTTCGGCAACCCGCCGTTCCAGGAGCAGGGCCTGGCCGGCAACCCCGGCGTGCATGTGGTGCTGAGCAGCTACGAGGTGCTGGGCGGGCCGGCATCGGCGACGGTGCTCTACACGACGGAGAAGTTCCGGCGCGACAACCCGAAGACCTACAAGGCCTTCCTCGGCGCGCTCGCCGAAGCGGCGGATTTCATCGCGAAGAACCCCGAGCGCGCCGCCGATATCTACATCCGCAACGAGAACTCCAAGGTGCCCAAGGAGCTGCTGCTGAAGGTGATCCGCAATCCGGAGGTGCAGTTCAAGATCACGCCGCAGAACACCTTCGCGCTGGCGAGCTTCATGCACCGCATCGGCGCGATCAAGAACAAGCCGGCGTCGGCACAGGATTACTTCTTCGACGACCCGCACAACGCGGCCGGGAGCTGAGCATGAGCGCGGTGCTGGAGCGGCTCGGGACGCCGGACGCGCAGGATGCGCAGCCGGTTTGCGGTGCGTGCGAGGGCCTGGCGCCGGACGCTTGGCAGGCGCGCCTGCGGGTGGAGGACGTCAGCCTCGAGTACCGCGGTGAGCGCGGCATCGTCCGCGCGACACATCGCGTCGGATTCGACGTGTTGGCCTCGGAGCGCTTCGTGCTGCTGGGGGCGTCGGGCTGCGGGAAGTCCTCGTTGCTGAAGGCGGTTGGCGGCTTCATCGCGCCGGCGCAGGGACGGATCCTCGTGGACGGCGTGCCGGTCACCGGGCCGGGGCCGGATCGCATTGCGGTGTTCCAGGAGTTTGACCAGCTGCCGCCTTGGAAGACGGTCCTGGAGAACGTCGCGTTCCCGCTGATCGCCTCTGGGACGTTGCCGCGCAAGCAAGCGCGGGAACGGGCACGCGACTGGCTGGCACGGGTGGGACTGACGGGTTTCGAGTCGGCGTATCCGCATCAGCTCTCCGGCGGCATGAAGCAGCGCGTCGCGATCGCGCGGGCGCTGGCGATGAAGCCGCGCGTCCTGCTGATGGACGAGCCCTTCGCGGCGCTCGATGCGCTGACGCGCCGGCGGATGCAGGACGAGCTGCTGGCGCTGTGGGAGCAGGAACGCTTCACGCTGCTGTTCGTGACGCATTCGATCGAGGAGGCGCTGATCGTCGGCCATCGCGTGCTGGTGCTGTCGCCGCATCCGGGCCGCGTTCGCGCGGAGTTGAACGCTCAAGGGCTGAGCGCGTCGCAGCGGGCCGCGCAGGCCGTTCGCATTGAACGGCTGCTGTTCGGCGAGGAGCGCGCCGCATGACCGTCACCGCCTTGCCGACGCCACGGCCTTCCGACCCGCCCGTGCGGACGGAGCGCGAGATCGCGCTAAACGCGGTCCACGCACTCGCCCCCACGGAGACTCCTCACTCCGCCCTCTCCCTCTGGCGGGGCCGAGGGGGAAATGCGGAGAGCGCCTGGCGGCAGGCCGCGTTGCTCGCACTGCTGGCCGCGCTGTGGGAAGTCGCCGCCCGGATCGCCGACAACGACCTGCTCTTGCCGACCTTCACCGCCGCGGTCCGGGCGCTGTGGGAGGGGCTGGCCGGCGGTGAGCTGCTGCTGCGCGCGGCGATCTCGCTGAAGCTGCTGCTGCAGGGCTATGCGCTGGGCGTGGTGCTCGCGCTCGGACTGACGGCGCTCGCGACCTCTTCTCGCTGGGGACGCGACCTGCTCTCGAGCCTGACGGCGATGTTCAATCCCTTGCCCGCGATCGCGTTGCTGCCACTGGCCCTGCTGTGGTTTGGACTCGGCGCGGGAAGCCTGATCTTCGTGCTCGTGCACGCGGTGCTGTGGCCGCTGGCGCTGGCCGCCTCGGCGGGTTTCGCCTCCGTCCCGGAGACGCTGCGGATGGCAGGTCGCAACTATGGTCTGGCGGGACCGCGCTATGTGGCGCAGATCCTGCTGCCGGCGGCGCTGCCGTCCATCCTGTCGGGCCTGCGCGTCGGCTGGGCCTTCGCGTGGCGGACCCTCATCGCTGCCGAGCTCTTCTTCGGCGCCTCGTCCGGTCAGGGCGGGCTCGGCTGGTACATCTTCCAGAACCGCAACGAGTTGATGACGGATCGCGTCTTCGCGGGCCTGGCGCTGGTGATCCTGATCGGATGGCTGGTCGAGCGGCTGATCTTCAGCGCCGTCGAGCGCGTCACGATCAGACGGTGGGGCATGCAGCGATAAGAGCCCTGTCATTGCGCTCATGCGCTCTCGCCGGCGTCTCGGCGTGAGCGACGCCCAAGCGCTTCGCGAGCGCTGCCAGGCGCTTGTCCGTTGCCCAAAGACGCGCCCCCGGCGTCTTCAGCGTCGACATCAGCAGGGAGATGTCGACCAGCCCGCATCCCTTGCCGAAGATCTGCTCCCGTTCAATCAGCCCGACCACTTCATCGATGCTGACGGGTGCGCTGTGACGCAGGTCCTCAATGGCAGAAAGCGCCTTCGCGCGTGGATTGGGAAGAGAGCCGCAGCGCAGCTCTCCAAGAATCAGCGGATGCGCGAGCACGGCCTGCGTCTTCAGCAGCATGAGCAGCAAGGGGTTGTGCTGGCGGAAATGGTCGATCCAGACAGAGGTATCCACGACCACCTTCATGGCTAGCGATCCTCCGGATCTTCCGGGTCCTGCCGACGGCGAGGGATATCCGGCAAGTTGGGCGCAATGCCGCCCATCTCGGCCAATCGCGCCTGCGCCTGATAAGCGATGAATGTGCGCAGTGCCGTATTGATGAGCTGCGTCTGGTCCATGGGCTCGTCTGCGACGGCCAAGGCGCGTTGATAGAGGGCTTCGTTGATCATGGCGGTGATCGGAATGCGTTTGAGAAGTGCGCGAGCTTGCGCCGCCTCAGCCGTCTCGTCAGTGGCCTGTTCCTATGCCGCTGCCGGCGATGCCCACCGACTCCAGTGGTGCCGTTCCCAAAAACAAACGCCCCGGCCGAAGCCGGGGCGCTGCTCGCATCGGATGACAAGGTTCAGTTCATGGCTGGGTCTTGGGCTTCCTCATGCTGGACGACATGGACGAAGGGTAGGGGCGCGCCGCCGCGCCGGGAACGAAGCGAAGCGGATAAGCTGCTGCGGCAACCGCGCTTGAGGCTCCGCCCTCGAGCGGCAGCGCGGCGATAAGCTGCCCGGTTCGCCCGGCGCCGGCGCCATCCCTGCCGTCGTCCGGGTTCATCCCATCAGGATCACAAGGAGCCCGCATGAGTGCCACGGAGACGACTTCCACCGCCATCAACCAGGGACCGCAGCGTCCCGACCGCCCCGCCGTGCTGGACCTCATCGGCAACACGCCGCTGGTCCCCGTCAACCGGCTCGACACCGGCCCCTGCCAGCTCTTCCTCAAGCTCGAGTCGCAGAACCCCGGCGGCTCGATCAAGGACCGCATCGGCCTGTCGATGATCGAGGCCGCCGAGCGCGACGGCCTGCTGCCGCCCGGCGGCACCGTCGTCGAGGCCACCGCCGGCAACACCGGCCTGGGACTGGCGCTGGTGGCCCGCGCCAAGGGCTATCGCGTGGCGCTGGTCGTGCCCGACAAGATGTCCGCCGAGAAGGTGCTGCAGCTCAAGGCGCTCGGCGCCGAGGTCCACATCACCCGCTCCGACGTCGGCAAGGGCCACCCCGACTACTACCAGGACCGCGCCGCGCGCCTGGTCCAGGACATCCCCGGCGCCTGGTACGCCGACCAGTTCAACAATCCCAACAACCCGCTCGCGCACGAGACCACCACCGGCCCCGAGATCTGGCAGCAGGTCGGCCACCGCATCGACGCGCTGGTCTGCGGCGTCGGCTCGGGCGGCACGCTGACCGGGCTGTCGCGCTTCTTCGCCAAGGTGCGCCCGGGCCTGGACCTGGTGCTGGCCGATCCGGCCGGCTCCATCCTCAAGGACTTCGTCGAGAAGGGCAGCTATGGCGAGGCCGGCTCCTGGGCGGTCGAGGGCATCGGCGAGGACTTCGTCCCGCCCATCGCCGACCTCAGCGGCGTGCGCCATGCCTACGCGATCACCGATGAGGAGAGCTTCTCCACCGCGCGCGACCTCTATCGCGCCGAGGGCATCCTGGCCGGCTCCTCCACCGGCACGCTGCTGGCCGCGGCGCTGAAATACTGCCGCGCGCAGACCACGCCCAAGCGCGTCGTCACCTTCGTCTGCGACACCGGCACCCGCTATCTGTCCAAGGTCTACAACGACCCGTGGATGTTCGACCAGGGCCTGCTCAAGCGCGCCACCAAGGGCGATCTGCGCGACCTGATCGCGCGCCGCGCCGAGGACGGCGCCGTCGTCAGCGTCAGCCCCGACGACACGCTGGCCACCGCCTTCTCGCGCATGCGCCAGGCCGAGGTCTCGCAGCTGCCGGTGCTGCGCGAGGGCCGGCTGGTCGGCCTGCTCGACGAGTCCGACCTGCTCGCGCAGATGCACATGGACGCGCGCCACTTCAAGGACAGCGTCGACAGCGCGATGAGTCATGATGTGCAGACCCTGCCCCCGGGCGCGCCGCTGTCCGACCTGATCGCCCAGCTGCGCAAGGGCCTGGTGGCCGTGATCGCCGACGATCGCGGCTTCTACGGCCTCGTCACCCGCTTCGACCTGTTGAACCACCTGCGAAAGGGCTTGTCATGAGCCAGTCCCCCAACAACAACGACCACCCTTCCGACGCCAGCCTGCGTTTCGACACGCGCGCCATCCACGGCGGCCAGCATCCCGATCCGCTGACCGGCGCCGTCATGCCGCCGATCTACGCGACCTCGACCTATCGCCAGCAGAGCCCCGGCGTGCACCAGGGCTACGAGTACGGCCGCACCCACAACCCCACCCGCCAGGCCTATGAGCGCGCGATCGCGAGCCTCGAAGGCGGTGTGCAGGGCTATGCGTTCTCGTCCGGCCTGGCCGCGATGGCCACGGTGCTGGACACGCTGGAGGCGGGCTCGCACATCGTCGCGGGCGACGATCTCTACGGCGGCAGCTACCGGCTGTTCGAGCGCGTGCGCAAGCGCAGCGCCGGCCTGCAGGTGACCTACGTCGACAGCAGCGACCCGGAGAACGTCCGCGCCGCGCTGCGGCCCGAGACGAAGATGATCTGGATCGAGACGCCCAGCAACCCGCTGCTCAAGCTCACCGACCTGGCGGCCGTCGCGAAGATCGCGCGCGAGCACGGTGCGCTGGCCATCGCCGACAACACCTTCGCCAGCCCCTGGTCGCAGCGGCCGCTGGAACTGGGCTTCGACGCGGTGATGCATTCGGCCACCAAGTACCTGAACGGACACAGCGACGTGATCTCGGGCGTGGTCGTGGTCGGGGGCGAGCAGCGCCAGGCGGCACTGCGCGAGCAGCTCGAGTTCCTGCACAACGCGGTGGGCTCGATCGCCGGCCCGTTCGACAGCTTCCTCGCGCTGCGCGGGCTCAAGACGCTGGCGCTGCGCATGGCGCGCCACAACGAGAGTGCGCTGGAACTCGCCCGCTGGCTGGAGGCGCAGCCCAAGGTGCGCCGCGTCCATTACCCGGGACTGGAAAGCCATCCGCAGCTGGCCCTGGCCAAGCGCCAGATGCGCGGCGGCGGCGGCATGATCAGCGTGCAGCTGGACACCGACCTGGCCGGCGCGCGCCGCTTCCTGGAGCGCGTGCGGATCTTCTCGCTGGCGGAAAGCCTGGGCGGCGTCGAGAGCCTGATCTCGCTGCCCGCGCTGATGACCCATGCGTCGATCCCGGTGGAGACGCGCGCGCGCCTGGGCATCACCGACTCGCTGGTGCGGATCTCCGCCGGCATCGAGGACGTCGAGGACCTGCGCGATGACCTGAAGGCAGGCCTGGCTGCGATCTGATCGGCCAAGGCCTCTCGCGGCGGCTTGAAGCCGCCGCCAACGAACGCGCCGCGGCCGGCAGGCCGCTGGCGCGTTCTGTTTTTCCGAGCCGCCAGCCGCACAAGAAGCGAAGCTTGATGTCAAGAAGCTGTGAAGATGTGCGCGTCCAGCGCGCAGAGAACCGAGCCGACAGGGGCTGCGACTCCACCTGACCCGGGTCGGCGATCCTGTCGAAAAAACCTTCGTGAAGACGTTTTTAACTTCCGTTTAAGCGAAGCTGCTTATCATCCCGGTTCGTCTTTTTCGGAGGCCCCGCCATGTCCACCCTCAACTACCGTCATCTGCACTACTTCTGGGTCGTCGCCAAGGAAGGCGGCTTTGCCCGGGCCGCGGACCGGCTGGGCATGGCGGTGCAGACCATCAGCGCCCAGGTGCGCGAACTGGAGCGCGCCCTCGGCCACCAGTTGCTCAAGCCCGAAGGCCGCGGCCTGGTGCTGACCGAAGCCGGCCAGGCCGCCTTCGCGCGCGCCGAGGAGATCTTCCAGATCGGCCAGATGGTGCCGCATGAGGTGCACGAAGCCGCGACCCAGCGGGTGCAGCGTCTGTCGGTGGGCCTGTCGGACGGCCTGTCGAAGCTGGCCGCCCATGCGCTGCTGGCGCCGGTGCTGGACACCCCTCAGTTGCGCCTGGTCTGCCACGAGGGGGAGGTCGATCAACTGGTGGGCGAACTTGCGCTCCATCACCTCGACCTGGTCCTCACCGACCAGCCCGCCCCCGTCAATCCGACGCTGCGCATCACCAGCCAGCTGCTGGCCAGCACGCCGGTGGACTGGTATGGGCCGGCGGAGCTGATCGAGCGCGCTCGCCGCATGCCGGGCAAGTCCTTCCCGCACGTGCTGGAGTCGCTGCCCGTGCTGCTGCCGACCCGCCACGCGTCGCTGAGATCAAGCCTGGAGCGCTGGTTCGAGCAGCACCACATCCGGCCGCAGATCGTGGGCGAGTTCGAGGACAGCGCGCTGATGAGCGTGTTCGCCGCCCGCGGCCTGGGCGTGTTCCCGGTGAGCCGGCTGGGTGCCGACGACCTCTCGATGATGGCCGGACTGCACCTGCTGGGACAGAGCGAGGTGATGGAGGACGTCCACGCCATCTACTCCCGCCGCGGGCAGAACCACCCGCTGGTGGCCAAGCTGCTGCAGCGGCGCGGCATGTCGATCCAGCCAGTTGAAAGCGAATCGGAAATTACTGCCGCAGAATGAGAGAGAAGCAGGTTTCTTCGAACCTTCAGCGGCGCTAAGGTGGCCCCTCATGCGTGCGCGAGCGCGCCTGCAGTCCATCGGCTCACCTCGGATCAAGGAGACCCTCATGAGCGACTTCCAACGACATCCGGCGTCCCCCACGGCCTGGACGCCCGCCACCGCCAGCGGTGGCGATTCGGTCTTCAGCCAGCGCGCCGACGTGGCGCGCGTGCTGCGCAACACCTATGCGCTGCTGTCGATGACGCTGCTGTTCAGCGGCGCGGTGGCGGCCGCGGCCGTCGCGTTCAAGCTGCCGGCGCCCGGCATGATCCTGACGCTGATCGGCTACTTCGGCCTGCTGTTCGCGATCCACAAGACGCAGCACTCCGCCGCCTCGGTGCCGCTGGTCTTCGCGCTGACCGGCTTCATGGGCTACACGCTGGGCCCGCTGCTCAGCGCCATCCTGACGCTGCCCGGCGGCGCCACCACGATCGCGATGGCGCTGGGCACCACCGGCGCGACCTTCCTGGTGCTGTCGGCCTACGTGCTGGCGACGAAGAAGGACTTCAGCTTCATGGGCGGCTTCCTGTTCGCCGGCATGATCATCGCGTTGCTGGCCTCGCTGGCGAACCTGTTCTTCCAGCTGCCGATGCTGGCGATGGTGGTCTCGGGCGTCGTGGCGCTGCTGTCGGTGGGCATGATCCTGTTCCACACCAGCATGATCGTGAACGGCGGCGAG
>Ga0209370_1002772_pt1 | contig 12056 bp, 8 predicted proteins | sample AgamicAtPrz_FD_187164 | JGI IMG/M metagenome (GOLD analysis project Ga0209370, IMG submission 187164) | Agave microbial communities from Guanajuato, Mexico - At.P.rz (SPAdes) (version 2) | ecosystem: Host-associated > Plants > Phyllosphere > Phylloplane/Leaf | place: Guanajuato, Mexico... | reverse complement strand
AGCATCATCCCCGTATCCTCATGCTCCAGCAGATGGCAGTGCGCCATATAGGCAAACGCCTTCGGCGCATCGTGGTCAAACTTCACCAGCACCTCGCTGACCCCACCTTCCACTCTCACCGTATCTTTCCAGCCCGCGCGGTGCGCATCCGGCGCTTTGCCGTTTTCTGAGAGAATGCGGAACTGGGTGCCGTGGATGTGGAATGGATGCAGCATCATGTCCCCTTCGCCCGAAATCACCCAGCGCTCAAACTGACCCTTTGTCGCAGCAAACATCGGCGTGTTCATGTCGAACGCTTTGCCGTTAATCATATTGGCGTTGTGGAAATCAAAGCCGTGGTCGCCGTGATTCATGTTCCCCATGCCGCCCATTTTGCCGTGGTCCATATTCATATGGCCCATCATCTGCCCGTGGTGCATCCCCGCCATCGCCTGATCGCCATATTTCGCCATCAGCGCCTGCATGCCCATCATGTCGAGCATCGGGTTCATGGAAAGCTGTAGCTTGCGCTGCGTAAGCCCGTCAAGCGACGGGAGCGCTGGCAGGGTGGTTAACGTATCCGGCAACGTGCCGGAAGCGGTCACCAGTAAAGGCTGAATACGCAGCACCGGATGCGGCTTATCAAATGGCGCAACCGCCATCCCCATCTGGCTGACTGGCAGGGTTACGAGGTCAAACGCCTTGCCGTCGCTGATGTCCACCAGCACCTCGAAGCGCTCACCCATCAGCATCGGCAACTCGTTCACTTTTACCGGCTCCGGCAAGAGTCCACCGTCGCTTGCCACCACGTACAGCGGGCGCTTATCGCTGGCGGCGAAGTTCAGCGAACGGGCGTTACAGCCGTTAAGCAGACGTAAACGCAGCCAGCCTTTCGGCGCGGCATGCTGAGGGTAGATCGCTCCGTTGGTCAGCAGCGTGTCGCCAAACCAGCCCACCGCCGCACTCATCACGTCCAGCTGGTAGTCAATTTGCCCGTCAGCATTGAATTTCTTGTCCTGCACAATCACCGGAACGTCGTCGATGCCCCACTGTTTCGGCAGGCGTAGCAGGCGGCTTTCGTCGTCTTCAATCAGCACCAGCCCCGCCAGCCCCATCGCCACCTGATGGCCCGTTTTGCCGTGCTGATGCGGGTGGAACCAGCAGGTCGCCGCACGTTGGTCAGGGGTAAAGGTCACGCTGCGTTTGCCACCAGCCTTGATAACGCCCTGTGGTCCCCCGTCTACTTCACCCGGCACTTCCAGCCCGTGCCAGTGCAGCGTGGTCTCTTCCGACAGCGTGTTATGGATATCAACGGTGACGGTTTTTCCTTTGCGTAACTGGAGCGCCGGGCCGAGGAGATTTCCGTTATAGCCCCAGGTTGTGGCGGTATTCGCACCAAAGGTCGTTTTGCCCGATTGCACCACAAGCTGGATACGACTGCGGGCATCAGCAGTCAGCAATTCAGGAATGGGTAAGGCGGGTCTGTCAGCCGCGAAAACGGCGCGACTCCAGAGTGGTAATGCGCTGGCAGCCCCCAGCGCAGCGGAATATTTTAAAAAATCACGACGTTGCATGTTCATTTCCTTATTTCCAGCCGGCGATCTTTTGAGCATAAACCCTCCCCTTACCGGAAGGTCAAGTAAAGCGGCAATAATAAAGGTCGTCGGCCTGGCATCAAGTATGCTAACGTTAATTTTCCGTGATGCAGTGGTAGAAGCAATGAAGACGTTTTTCAGAACAATTTTGTTCAGTGGCCTGATGGCGATGTGTGCGAACAGTTACGCGCTGAGTGAAAACGAAGCAGAAGATATGGCCGATCTCACGGCGGTGTTTGTGTTTCTGAAAAACGATTGTGGTTACCAGAATTTACCCAACGGGCAGATTCGTCGCGCACTGGTCTTTTTTGCCCAGCAGAACCAATGGGATCTCAGCAACTACGACAGCTTCGACATGAAGGCGCTCGGTGAAGACAGCTACCGCGATTTGAGCGGTATCGGTATTCCCACTGCTAAAAAATGCAAAGCGCTGGCTCGTGATTCACTCAGCCTGCTCGCCTACGTGAAGTAACCTTCCCGACGCCCCTTGTTGACTCGCTAACCGCTTCACAGCGGTGATGTGTTGCGCCCCTTCTGCTGAATGTCAGGATGTAAACGATGGAGAGGACAGCCCATGACCGAGAAAACGGTATGGCAAGAAACGCTGCACGATCAGTTTGGTCAGTACTTTGCCGTTGATAACGTGCTTTATCACGAGAAGACCGATCATCAGGATCTGATCATCTTCGAGAACGCCGCCTTTGGCCGCGTCATGGCGCTGGACGGCGTGGTGCAAACCACCGAGCGCGATGAGTTTATTTATCATGAGATGATGACCCACGTTCCGCTGCTGGCCCACGGCCACGCAAAGCACGTTCTGATTATTGGCGGCGGCGACGGCGCGATGCTGCGTGAAGTGTCCCGCCATCAGTCCGTCGAAACCATCACGATGGTGGAAATCGACGCGGGTGTGGTTTCGTTCTGCCGTCAGTACCTGCCCAACCATAATGCCGGCAGCTACGACGATCCGCGCTTTAATCTGGTTATCGACGACGGCGTCAATTTTGTTAACCAGACCACGCAAACGTTTGATGTGATTATCTCTGACTGCACCGATCCGATCGGTCCGGGCGCGTCGCTGTTTACCTCCTCGTTCTACGAAGGCTGCAAGCGCTGCCTGAATCCCGGCGGGATCTTCGTCGCGCAAAACGGCGTCTGCTTCCTGCAGCAGGATGAAGCCCTCGACAGCCATCGCAAGCTGAGCACCTACTTTAGCGACGTCAGCTTCTACCAGGCCGCGATCCCGACCTATTACGGCGGGATCATGACCTTTGCGTGGGCGACCGACAACGAGGTGCTGCGTCATCTCTCTACCGAAATCATTCAGGCGCGCTTCCACCAGGCGGGTCTTAAATGTCGCTATTACAACCCGGCCGTCCATACCGCGGCGTTTGCCTTGCCACAATATCTGCAAGACGCACTGTCCTCAAAGGGGGTGAGCTAATTGAAAAAGCTGAAACTGCATGGCTTTAACAACCTGACCAAAAGCCTGAGTTTTTGTATTTACGATATCTGCTACGTCAAAACTGCAGAAGAACGCGATGGATACATCGCCTATATCGATGAACTCTACAACGCTAACCGCCTGACGGAGATCCTGTCAGAAACCTGCTCAATCATTGGCGCCAACATCCTGAACATCGCGCGTCAGGACTATGAACCCCAGGGCGCGAGCGTCACCATTCTGGTGAGCGAAGAGCCGGTAGACCCGAAGCTTATCGACAAAACCGAGCATCCGGGCCCGCTGCCGGAAGTGGTCGTCGCGCATCTCGATAAGAGCCACATCTGCGTACATACCTACCCGGAAAGCCACCCTGAAGGCGGGCTATGCACCTTCCGCGCGGACATAGAAGTGTCGACCTGCGGCGTGATCTCGCCGCTAAACGCACTGAACTATTTAATCCACCAGCTGGAATCGGACATCGTCACGATTGATTATCGCGTGCGTGGTTTTACCCGTGATATCAACGGTATGAAGCACTTTATCGACCATGAGATCAACTCTATTCAGAACTTTATGTCTGAAGACATGAAATCGCTGTACGACATGATGGACGTGAACGTGTATCAGGAGAACATCTTCCATACCAAGATGTTACTTAAGGAGTTTGACCTTAAGCACTACATGTTCCATACCAAACCGGAAGATTTGAGCGAAGAAGAGCGTAAGGCGATTACTGACCTACTCTGGAAAGAGATGCGCGAGATCTACTATGGCCGCAATATTCCGGCCGTGTAAGAGTAAGCCGGAGCAGGGATGCTCCGGTCTGTTATTTCTGTTTCATAAAGTCGCGGTACGCATTTACCACCTGAAGGAAATCCTCTACGCCGCACATCGACAGGCTCTCTTCGTCGTAGTAGCTCATCCCCTCTTCCATCTCGTCACCGGAAAATTCGAGCTGGTTGGCGCGCACCATCACCTCTTCGCCATCCATCCACAGGGTGTATTCATGCCCGGCGCGCTGCCAGGAGCGCTCACTGCCTTTTACCGTCTTCGCCGCCTCTTCCACTTCATCAAGAAGTGCGAGATTCTCCTTCACCTCTTCGTTAAACCAGTGTCCAACGGCTTCGTGGCCCATCGACATACGCACTTTCACCACTCCGGTGATGTCGCGCAGAAATTCGTAATCCATAGTGTTTTCCTCTGCAAAGCCATTAGGGTAATTATCGCAGCAGAGAGGAAGAAAAAAAGCGTGAGAGGTGGGAGGAATGAAAATAAAAAGGTGAGAGCAAGACCCTGCGGCCTGATGCCCTCACCCCGTCCCTCTCCCGTGGGAGAGGGTGCAAACACTAAAAACCGTCTCGTAGAGACGGTTTTGCTGTTTATACTGCCGTCTGGAAGATAACCCCGTCAGCCTTCTCGGTGTACTGAGAGAGCTGGTCGAAGTTCAGGTAGCGATAGGTATCCACCGCGGTCTTATCCACCTGAGCCACAAAGGTCTGGTACTCTTCCGGCGTTGGCAGTTTGCCAATCAGCGCCGCAACCGCCGCCAGCTCCGCAGAGGCCAGGAAGACGTTCGCACCGGTACCTAAACGGTTCGGGAAGTTACGGGTAGAGGTGGAAACCACCGTCGCACCGTCAGCCACGCGCGCCTGGTTACCCATACAGAGGGAACAGCCAGGGATTTCAATTCGCGCACCGCTCTTACCAAACACGCTGTAGTAGCCCTCTTCGGTCAGCTGCGCCGCGTCCATACGGGTTGGTGGTGCCACCCACAGACGGGTCGGCAGCTGGCCTTTATGAGTATCCAGCAGCTTACCGGCAGCGCGGAAGTGACCGATGTTGGTCATGCAGGAACCGATGAACACTTCGTCGATTTTCTCGCCCTGAACTTCAGAGAGCGGACGCGCATCGTCCGGATCGTTCGGTGCACAGAGGATCGGCTCTTTAATATCCGCCAGATCGATGTCGATCACCGCCGCGTACTCTGCGTCAGCATCGGCTTCCAGCAGCTGCGGATCCGCCAGCCATTTTTCCATGCCCTGAATACGACGCTCCAGGGTACGACGGTCGCCGTAGCCTTCGGCAATCATCCACTTCAGCAGCACGATGTTGGAAGTCAGGTACTCTTCGATTGGCGCCTGGTTCAGCTTGATGGTACAGCCTGCAGCAGAACGCTCGGCGGAGGCATCGGTCAGCTCGAACGCCTGTTCCACTTTCAGATCCGGCAGACCTTCAATTTCCAGAATGCGGCCAGAGAAGATGTTTTTCTTCCCTTTCTTCTCAACGGTCAGCAGGCCCTGTTTAATCGCATACAGCGGGATCGCGTGAACCAGGTCGCGCAGGGTGATACCCGGCTGCATTTTACCTTTGAAGCGCACCAGCACCGATTCCGGCATATCCAGCGGCATCACGCCGGTCGCCGCAGCAAACGCCACCAGACCAGAGCCCGCCGGGAAGGAGATACCGATTGGGAAACGGGTGTGAGAGTCACCGCCAGTACCCACGGTATCCGGCAGCAGCATGCGGTTCAGCCAGGAGTGGATGACGCCGTCGCCCGGACGCAGAGAGACGCCGCCGCGGTTCATGATGAAGTCTGGCAGCGTATGGTGCGTGGTTACGTCGACCGGCTTCGGATACGCCGCGGTGTGGCAGAAGGACTGCATCACCAGGTCGGACGAGAAGCCCAGGCACGCCAGGTCTTTCAGTTCGTCACGGGTCATTGGACCGGTGGTGTCCTGAGAGCCCACGGAGGTCATCTTAGGCTCGCAGTACGCGCCCGGACGAACACCCGCTACGCCGCACGCACGGCCCACCATTTTCTGCGCCAGAGAGTAACCACGGCTGCTCTCCGCCACATCTTTCGCCTGACGGAACACGTCACTGTGCGGCAGACCCAGCGCTTCACGCGCTTTGGTGGTCAGGCCACGACCGATAATCAGCGGGATACGGCCACCTGCACGCACTTCGTCGATCAGCACGTCGGTTTTCAGCTCGAAGCTTGCCAGCAGTTCGTTGGTTTCGTGGTTGCGCACTTCGCCCTTGAACGGGTAAACGTCAATCACGTCGCCCATGTTCAGGTTGGACACATCCACTTCAATCGGCAGCGCGCCCGCATCTTCCATGGTGTTGAAGAAGATCGGCGCAATTTTGCCACCGAGGCACAGGCCACCGCCGCGCTTGTTAGGCACGTGAGGGATATCGTCGCCCATAAACCACAGCACGGAGTTGGTTGCGGATTTACGGGAAGAGCCGGTACCCACAACGTCACCCACGTAAGCCAGCGGGAAACCTTTCTCCTGCAGGGCTTCGATCTGTTTGATCGGGCCGACGCTGCCCGGCTGATCCGGCTCAATGCCTTCACGGGCGTTTTTCAGCATCGCCAGGGCGTGCAGAGGGATATCCGGGCGAGACCACGCGTCCGGTGCCGGAGAGAGGTCATCGGTGTTGGTTTCACCGGTCACTTTAAAGACGGTAACGGTGATTTTATCAGCCAGTGCTGGACGGTTCAGGAACCATTCGGCATCCGCCCAGGACTGCATCACCTGCTTCGCATAGACGTTGCCCGCTTTGGCTTTTTCTTCTACATCGTAGAAGTTATCGAACATCAGCAGCGTGGAAGAGAGCGCTTTAGCGGCAATCGGTGCCAGCTTGTCGTTATCCAGCGCGTCAATCAGCGGATGAATGTTGTAACCACCCTGCATGGTGCCGAGCAGTTCAATGGCTTTTTCAGGAGTAACCAGTGGGGAGGTGGCTTCGCCTTTGGCGATAGCAGCAAGGAATCCGGCTTTTACGTAGGCAGCTTCATCTACGCCAGGCGGTACGCGGTTGATCAACAGATCTAACAGGAATTCTTCTTCGCCCTTAGGCGGGTTCTTCAGCAGCTCGACGAGCGCGGCCATTTGGGTTGCATCTAAAGGTTTGGGTACAATTCCCTCGGCGGCACGTTCTGCTACGTGCTTACGGTATTCTTCTAGCACGACGGTTCTCCTCGCTCTCATTGTCATATGCGGCGGGCGTTCTCTTCACGCTCCTGTGAGACAGCAGTTTGTAGGGTAAATGCCCGATACCGCGTCGGGCAGCATAGCAGGATTTCTGCACAGTGTTAATCCGTTTACAAAAAAGCAACATTAAAAAATTTGCTGAATCGTTAAGCATGGTGTAGCGGGGAGACAAGACGAATTTTGGGTACAAAAAAACCGCCTGGTAGCGGTTTATTTGTTGCCTTGCGGTGGTAGCACACCGTGTTGGCAGATTTGCGGCAACCCCAACGAAATGAATTTTGCATCACGCCCCGCGAGCTTGCAAGCCATTATGTCAATTTTGCGTAGCGCCTTCCTGTTTCGAATGAAAATTCGTTTCACTTCATTTTTCGCCTTCAGAATGACGACTGAGTCGATTACTCTTCTTCTCGGCCTGCTTCGCTGGTGTAGCAACCAGTCACCGGGCCCGGAAGCAGTTCCGTAACCTACGCGGCAATCCCAACTTGCCTGGTTCTGCCTTTCCCGGTGGAGTATGAACCCGCGTAGCCTGTACAGGAACGCACGCAATGGAGATGCGAATCACTGCACTGATCGTTGTGACCGGTTTACTGCTAACCGCGCTGCACGGTGGCTGGAACATATCCAACATCACGGTGCTGTTTGTCGTCAACCTCGGCAACTAGCTGCTGGCCGCTCGCAAGAGCGGCCTTCTGAATTCCCGGCGCCTTTTCCCGCATCGCATATAATTGTGTAATAAATGCACACACTCTTTATCCGGACGCTTCGGTGGTTTCCCAAGAAAAGTCAAAACTGTCATACACGGGTGAATAATACTCGCGGCAACAAGAACGCCTCACGGCACAGCGCTTGTCTCGTTGGAGTCATTTTATGAAGTTGCCCTTTAAGCCACACCTGCTTGTCCTTCTCTGCAGTGCCGGGCTGTTTGCCGCCTCAGGCGTTATGTTTGTCAAAAGTCGGGCAACGGAGTCGGTCGTCCCTGCTCCTGTCACGCAACAACCGGCAGCACCTGCCGCAGCCCAGCCCGCCCCTGTCGTCGCACCCACGTACACGGCCGCGCAAATCGATCAGTGGGTTGCCCCAGTTGCGCTCTACCCGGATGCCCTGCTGTCGCAAATTTTAATGGCCTCGACCTACCCGTCAAACGTTATCCAGGCGGCACAGTGGTCAAAAGATAATCCCAAAATGCAGGGCGATGCCGCCATTCAGGCCGTTGCTGGTCAGCCGTGGGATCCGAGCGTAAAGTCGCTGGTGGCGTTTCCTCAGTTGATGTCGCTGATGGGTGAAAATCCGCCCTGGGTCCAAAATCTGGGCGATGCCTTTCTCGCCCAACCGAAAGACGTAATGGATTCCGTTCAACGCCTGCGCATGCTGGCGCAACAAACCGGTGCATTGCAATCAACGCCACAGCAAACGGTCACGACCGTGACGAAACCTGCCCCTGCAAAAACCACCACCAGCGAGTCAACAAACACCACCACAAGCCCGACGGTGATCAAAATTGAATCCGCCGATCCGCAGGTGGTTTACGTTCCGACCTATAACCCCAATACGGTTTACGGTACCTGGCCAAACGCGGCCTACCCGCCCACCTATTTACCGCCCTCACCCGGGGAGCAATTTACCGACAGTCTGGTCAAGGGTCTCGGCTTCAGTCTGGGGGTGGCGACAACCTATGCCATCTTCAGCAATATCGACTGGGATGACGACGATGACTGGGACCACCACCATCACGATGATGACTGGGATAATCATGGCGGCTATAACCGCAACGGCGATAACAACATCAATATCAACGTTGATAACTTCAATAAAATCAGCGGACAGCGGCTGACGGACGCCAACCGCACCTGGCAACACAACCCGGCCTATCGTGAAGGCGTGCCGTACCCGACCAATCAGCTCAATACCCGTTTCCACTCCACGAAAACGGCGACAGGGCTCAGTGCGACGCAGCAAAAACCGGTCAATCGGGACAGCCAGCGTCAGGCCGCATTGAGCCAAATGGAAAAATCGACAGGAAAAACGTTCCCTCAGGCAACGCGCCCGACAACCCGAGATGCACAGCGTCAGGCTTCCAGCCAACAGCTGAAGCAGATTTCACAGCGCAATAACTACCGCGGCTACGACAGCAAACCGCAAATCGCGAAGCGAACTGAGAACAACCGTGCGGCCACACAACGACAGGAAAAACGGGTTTCGCAACCCTCACAGCAGCGCACAGCCCAGCAGAGAAATGTTCAGCAGCGAACCAGCCAGCATCGTGCTAATGCGCTGAGCGGCAATGACAGCCGGTCCGGCAACTGGCAAGCCCAGCAGCGTCGGGGCGAGCAGAGCAGGCAAGTCGCTGCCCGCCATCAGCAGCCCCGTCAGGCCTCAGCCGGACGCGCAGAACACCGTGAATTCCGTCACCGTTAAGGGAGCCGACATGAAAAGTAAACTACTCTGTGGAATGGCGTTATTCATGCTTTCGGCCACCGCGATGGCACAGCAATCGTTCAGCACGCCAGGCCAGGCAACCGACGCGCTGGTGAGCGCCATCAGTAAGCATGATGAACGTGCAATGAGCGACCTGCTTGGGGAGAACTGGCGCGACTTCCTGCCGCCTGAAGGGGTCGACCCGGATGCCGTTGATCGTTTCCTGAGAGACTGGAAAGTTCGCCATGATACCGCCATCGAGGGCGATGTGGCGCATCTGGTTGTTGGAGAGAGCGACTGGCAGTTGCCGATCCCGGTGATGAAAACCGCTACCGGCTGGCAATTTGACATTAAAGCAGGCGCCGAAGCGATCCTCACGCGCGAGATTGGGCGTAACGAACTCGGTGCCATCGAGGCGCTGCATGCCTATGTCGATGCTCAGCAGAGCTATTTTGCGTTGAACCAGAAGTATGCGCAGAAAATTGCCAGTTCTGAGGGGAAAAAGGACGGTCTGTACTGGCCCGTCTCGCCAGGCGAAGCGCCAAGTCCGCTGGGTCCGGCGTTCAGTCCGAAAGAGCCTGGAGCAGGCTATCACGGCTATCGTTTTCGCATTTTGCCGGATAATAACGGTTTCGCAATGATCGCCTGGCCAGTCACTTACGGTCAGACGGGGGTGATGAGCTTCACCATCAATCAGGACGACAAGGTGTACCAGAGCGATCTCGGCAGTGATTCCGCGAAGAAAGCAAATGCCCTGACCGCATACCCTCTGGATAAGACCTGGCAACCCGTCGCCCCGTAATGCAGGCAGGCCGGGCAAGGCGACGTCGCCACCCGGCTGTTTTCCTACAGAATATTCGCGACCGATTTCGCCAGCTGCGCTTCCAGAACCGGCTTCGCCTCTTCGAACTTCAGGTTCACCTTGTTGGCGTTAGACACCACGCGGGTCTGATACTTCGCACGATCGCCCTGCTCGGTGCTGGTCTGCAGTTTCACGCCAGAGGTACCCTGACGCAGGGCAGCGATATTATCGGTTGTGACTTTTGCTTTGCTGCGCTCAGAGATCTGCAGGTCAGTCACCATGGTGTAGTTTACATCTTCCACCATGGCGTCTGCCGCCATGCCGATCAGACCCGCCGCCAGACCCACGCCCAGCGCTGCGCCGGAAGAGTTGCTGTTATAAGCGGTGATCCCGGCACCCAGTGCAGCGCCCACAGCCGCACCTTCATACCCGGTTTTCAGGTAGCCCTGAGCTTCACGCAGGTCCATTTTGTCGGCTTTCAGGACGTTTGCCTGCACCCAGTAATATGCGCCGTCAGGGGAACTGGTCACTTTATAGCCCTTGGCAATCAGGTCGTTCGCCAGCAGGGTCTGCAGGTTGCTCATGTCTTTATCGGAGGTGTTTTTAACCTGAATGTAGACCGTTTTCTCGTTGGATGGCTCAAGCCAGACAGTTTCACTCATCTGGGTTTTCACTTCCAGGTTGCGTTTCTTCACCGCCGTCGTTACCGCACCGCACCCTGTCAGCGTCAGCGCTGCCGCCACTAAGCCAATTACCGCCACTTTCTTCAAAGACATGTATTTTCCTTTTTTCGTTTAATAAAAGAGTCCAGAACCCCTAAACCGCGTGGCCAGTAGCCACACAATGGTGAAAAAAGTATCGGCAGATGAAGGGAAATTTTTAGCGTAAATATCAACAGGATGACTACTAAATCCGGTAGTGTCAGGCAAAAAAAACGCCTCCGGAGAGGCGTTTATCAAGCGCAGAGAAACTTATTTCTTCTTCGCTTTCGCGTTTGGCAGGTCGGTGATGCTACCTTCGAACACTTCTGCCGCCAGGCCCACAGACTCGTGCAGAGTCGGGTGAGCGTGGATGGTCAGCGCGATGTCTTCCGCGTCGCAACCCATTTCGATAGCCAGACCGATTTCACCCAGCAGCTCGCCGCCGTTGGTACCGACAATTGCACCACCGATCACGCGGTGAGTCTCTTTGTCGAAGATCAGTTTGGTCACGCCATCCGCACAGTCGGAAGCGATAGCACGGCCAGAAGCAGCCCACGGGAAGGTGGCGGTTTCGTAGCTGATGCCTTTCTCTTTCGCTTCTTTCTCGGTCAGACCCACCCAGGCAACTTCTGGCTCGGTGTACGCGATAGATGGGATCACTTTCGGATCGAAGTAGTGTTTCATGCCAGCGATAACTTCAGCGGCAACGTGACCTTCGTGAACACCTTTGTGCGCCAGCATTGGCTGACCGACGATGTCGCCGATAGCAAAGATGTGCGGCACGTTGGTGCGCAGCTGCTTATCAACGCGGATAAAGCCACGGTCGTCCACTTCCACGCCAGCTGCGCCAGCATTGAGGTTTTTACCGTTCGGCACGCGGCCGATCGCCACCAGCACGGCGTCGTAACGCTGCGCTTCTGCAGGGGCTTTTTTGCCTTCCATGGAAACGTAAATACCGTCTTCTTTCGCTTCAACGGCAGTCACTTTGGTTTCCAGCATCAGGTTGAATTTCTTGCTGATACGTTTGGTGAAGACTTTAACGATGTCTTTGTCGGCTGCCGGGATAACCTGGTCGAACATTTCAACCACGTCGATCTCTGAACCCAGCGCATGGTACAC